>Ga0129309_1000022_pt1 | contig 167795 bp, 144 predicted proteins | sample L1105metagenome_FD_94439 | JGI IMG/M metagenome (GOLD analysis project Ga0129309, IMG submission 94439) | Ring-tailed lemur group fecal microbial communities from Wisconsin, USA - L1105 metagenome | ecosystem: Host-associated > Mammals > Digestive system > Large intestine > Fecal | place: USA...
CCGGCTCCGCCCTGCGAAAACAAAACCACAGTATCTCCTTCTCCATCCAGCGATGCCAAACCCCCGGGACGAAAGACTCATATACACACCCCACCACCCCGTCCGCTGGCCGTACCGGCGGCGACCGGCTCAGCCCCCATATCCGTTAAACCAGGCCCTCTCTTCAAAAGCCATCTTCTTTGGAGCCGGAACCGTGGAATCCGGTATTCCAATCGGAAGGTAGACTGCCACATTTAAATCCTCCGGCACACCCAGAAGCTGTGCCATCTTTCTGTCCTCGCCATTGTGATGGAGCTGTCCTTCGATCCAGGTTGTCGCATATCCCTTTGCCGTAGCCGCAATCAGAATATTTTCGGCCGCAGCAGCAAAATCCTGAATATAATAGGTCTCGCCGCTGGGAGCAATTACTTTCTTTGTCAGCAAAAGAATTGCCGCGGGAGCTGTCGCCGCCCACTCATGCCCGTAAATCTCCGCCAGTTTTTTTACCAGCTCCGGGTCGTCCACTGCGATAAATTTGGTCGTCTGAAGATTGCAGCCCGACGGCGCCAGGAAACCGGCTTCCACAATCTCCCTCAAATCCTCCCGCGGGATCGGTTCCGTTTTAAACGTGCTCCTATAACTTTTTCTGCCTTTTATAGCCTGTAATGCATCCATTCTTATTCCCCTTTCTATTGACTATGATTTTTTGTCCTCCACATCATACAAATCTGTTCTCCTGTTTTCCAGGGAAGGAATCTGTTTTCTGATTTGATCCAGATAGTCCAGATCGATCTCCGCATATGTGATCCCAGGTACATCCTTTGCCCGTGCTATTACGGTCCCCCACGGATCTGCGACAAGGCTGTTGCCATAAGCCACATAAGCCGGTTTCTTTCCAATCTGCCCCGGCGCCACAATGTAGCAGCCGTTCTCGATGGCTCTGGCCCGAAGCAGCGGTTCCCAGTGATCTTTCCCGGTCGGCATCGTAAAGCTGGCAGGAACAAAAATCACCTGCGCCCCTTTTAATGTCATCAGACGGTACATCTCCGGAAAACGCACATCATAACAGATCGACATTCCAAAAACGCCAAGCTCCGTCTCCACCGTCACAATCTTTTCCCCCGGCCGGACTTTATCCGATTCATTAAACGGTGTACCGTCCGCAAGCGTGATGTCAAACATATGGAGTTTGCTGTAGGACGCCAGTATTTTTCCTTCCGGTGAAATCAGAACGCTGGTATTGGCCGAGCGCTTTTCGCCGGGCAGCTCCTCGGTAATGCTCCCTCCATGGATATAAATTCCATGCTCCTTTGCTTTCCTGCATAAGATATCTGTCGTATACCCCGGAATCTGCTCCCTGCCGCCGCCTTCTCCCACATTTCGGCCAATCAGGTTCATGACTTCCGGAAAGCAGACAAGCTTAACGCCTCGTAAGGCCGCCTCGTCAATCCAGGCCGACGCCTGTTCCAGGTTGATGCCCTTATCATTCTGTGTGTCCATCTGTATCATTGCCAACATGTATTTTCTAATCAATCTTCTCTCTCCTTTACTTTAACAAGGCTCCTCTTCCAGATGCCTGATTTGATGTATAAATAACCGAACGGCACCGAGGAAAACGGTGCTATTGCGCATGCGATATAAATCCCCTCCAGACCCCAGATTTTTTCAAACGTAATTGCCAGGATTACCCTGAAAATAATGCAGTTTGTAAAACTGGACATCATTGCAAAGGTCGAATGTCCGGCCCCGATCATCATGGAATGGTATATCATGAAGATCGCATAGAATATCTGGCCGATAATCTCAATCCTCATATTCAGCACCGCACCTGCGATTACCGTCCGGTCGTTGGTAAAAATAGCAGCCAGCCACGGTCCGGCAAATTCCACTATCACTATCGTAGCCAAGCTCACCACAACAGCCATCTTCATTGCCGTATACATGACTTCTTTGGCCCTGTCGTAGAGTCCGGCGCCAAGGTTCTGGGCGATTACGGAAACAGCTCCCGTTGACATGGCGCTGATTAATAGCTGGCAGAGGTCTTTAATTTTAATTGCAACTCCATTGCCCGCTGAGACATCCGTCCCGTAACGGTTGATCAGAAATGTCACAAGGAGCCAGGAAAAACCGGCTATGGTCATCTGCACCGCGCTGGGAATTCCGACTTTCAGCGTCTGTTTCAGCATCCCCATTCTGATGCGCAAAAATTCCCTTGTAAAGCGGATTAATTCTTTTTCTTTCATGATTGCGGCCAGGCTGAGCAAGGCGCTCAGCACCTGGGCGATCACAGTTGCCCAGGCAGCTCCGGCTACTCCCATTCCGAACCCTGCAACGAATACAAGATCCAGGACTGCATTGAGTATGGTGGTGGCAATCACGATACGCATCGGCGTCCTGCTGTCTCCGACGGCGCGCAGCATGGATGAAAATGCATTGTATATGTAAACAAAAAACATTCCGGCCGAACAGATTCTCAGATACAGCACCGCCTCATCATAAGCAGGGGCTTGAAGTATCCTTAAGATTCCTCCGGATGATGCAGCCAGTATTACGGAAAAAGCAATGCCCAGGACTGCCGATAAAGACACAAGGGTACCGGCTGCCTCCTCCCTGCTCCTATCTTCTTTCCCCCCGTAAAACTGGGCGATCAGCACACATCCCCCTGTGGTGATGCCAATGGCAATCTTCGTAATAATAACAAGAATCTGGCTCGAATTATTGATCGCCGAAATTGCGGACGGGCCTGCAAAGCGGCCCGCTATCACCATATCCACCATATTATAAAGAGCCTGAAGAAGACTGGAGGCGATTAACGGCAGTGTAAAAGCCACTATCTGTTTAACAATGTTTCCCTGGGTGAAATCCTGCTTTCTGCCTGTCTTATCTTCAGGCCCGCCGCTTTTAAAGGACGGCTCTGTCTTCTCACTGTCCCTGTTTATCTTAGTCCCCGCCATACTCTGCCTCATTTCCCGGTTCCGGCTAATATATTCACAGGAAATCCCTGCGCTTCCGATAAAATCGACCGGTCTTTCTTTCTGATCATTATTTTACTACAGACAGGCAGAGACGGCAATCAAAAATCATTGCAATTCATTCCCCTAAAGCTCACGTCCCTGACAAATTTTCATATCTTAAACTAAAGCCAGTATGTTTTAGAGGTGTTATATGACTGCGAAACTGGAAGTTTCAGGCCTCAGTTATTCCTACCATTCCATGGACGGGGAGACTCAGGCCCTTTCTAATATATCGTTTACCGTAGACACTGGAGAATTCATTGCAATTGTCGGGCCGTCCGGCTGCGGCAAGTCAACTCTGCTCTCCATTTTCAGCGGGCTGTTAAAACCGGACGAAGGAGAAATCCTGATTGACGGCATTCCCCTCCCCGACAGCAAAGTCAATATCGGTTACATGCTCCAAAAGGATCACCTGTTCGAATGGCGGTCAATCCTTTCCAACGCAGCTCTCGGACTGGAAATTCAGCACAAGATGGATGAACGCCATAAAAACGACCTGAGGGAGCTGATGAATTCCTATGGACTGGGTAATTTTGAGAATTCCCGCCCCTCCGAGCTCTCCGGCGGAATGCGCCAGCGTGCCGCCCTTATCAGGACATTGGCTCTGGAGCCGGATATCCTTCTCCTCGATGAGCCTTTTTCTGCACTGGATTATCAGACACGCCTATCCGTATGCGATGATATCAGCACTATCATCAGAGGCCGCCATAAAACTGCCATTCTGATTACCCACGATCTGTCGGAGGCCGTCAGTGTGGCGGATCGGATTATCATTCTTTCAAAGAGGCCGGGAAGGATCAAAGGAATACTGCCCATCCCATTTTCCACACCGGGTTTAAGCCCTCTTGAAAGGAGAAATGATCCTGAATTTTCAGGTTATTTTAATGAAGTCTGGAAGATCCTGCAAAACTAAAACACTCCATGGTTGACAGCGCCGGATCGCGCCGTTTACCGGGCGGGTGCATCTTTGCGGCCCATTAGGGCTCAGCCCTGTAAAGCCGCCTACTCTTTATCCTTATCAGGAGGTGTCTCATGGAATTACATGAAACCCTGGCCCAGCAGGCATTTATTGCAAGGCAGAAACGCCGCCGCAGAATGGTCACAATCTGCCGCATTCTGCTTCTTTTTATTTTACTGGCACTCTGGGAAATCTGCGCCAGATTCGATATCATTAACGACTTTATTTTCAGTTCTCCGTCCCGCATCATACTCTGTTTTTTAAGCATGGTGAAGGACGGCAGTATTTTTTTACACACCGGTGTCACAATTATGGAGACGCTTGTGAGCTTCTTCCTTGTCGTCACCATCGGCCTTCTGGGCGCCATTCTGTTGTGGTCCAGCAAGAGCCTGTCGGATATACTGGAGCCGTACCTTGTCATGCTCAACAGTCTGCCAAAATCTGCGCTGGCTCCGATTCTGATTGTTTGGTTAGGCAATAATATCAAAACGATTATTGTGGCTGCCGTTTCCGTGGCTGTATTCGGGGCAATAATGACATTGCACAACGGTTTCAGCCACACGGATCCGGATCAGATCAAGCTGATTTATTCTTTGGGTGGTAAACGGAAGGACGTACTTACCAAAGTGCTTCTGCCGGGCTCAATCCCTCTGATTATCAGTAATATGAAGGTCAATGTGGGACTATGCCTTGTCGGTGTCATTATCGGAGAATTTCTGGCGGCGAACAAGGGGCTTGGATATCTTATAATTTATGGTTCACAGGTGTTCAAAATGGATATGGTGGTTATGTCGATTGTGATACTCTGTATCGTATCGGCAGTGCTGTATCAGGGAATTACGTTTCTCGAAAAAAGGATGAAACGATAACCTGCACGCTCCGCGCACAGGTCACCGTCCGAAATGAAACAGCTGCGGTTCAAATCTCTGCCTGAAACAGGCAGGACTCTGAACCGCAGCTGATACTATATGTTACTTCTCCATCTTGGGAATCGGGTGTTCGTCCCCTTCGCTCCGGAAAACCGGCTCGACAGGGACATTTTTCGTCAAAAGAGAAACTGCCACGATAACTACAGAGGAGGCCGCCAGGCCGATAAGCACTGCGTTATTTCCCAGGAAAGAGAGCTGGGAAAGCACGGCTCCGGTCACAATGCCTGCCCGGGCGCCCCAGGGGGTAATCCTGCTGTTGCACCGGCTCATTTCCGTCTTTTCTCCCTTCCGCTCCTTCCACACCAGACCGATGCAGAGCAAAGGGGCCATCCCGGCTCCAGCCATGGAATAAGCTTTGGCAAACAGGGAGATAACCGAGGATGCATAGATAGCCGCCAGAGAAGATGCCACGCCGATGATAACGGTTGCAATCTTCGCATCCTTCACCAGATCACGATCGGAGCTGCGGCTGAACGGACGGACCAGATCATTGACAACCAGAACCGCCGCTGAATTCAGGCAGGAATCCGCCGAGGACATGCCTGCGCAGAGAATCAAGGTGAAGATTCCTGCGGCGATAAGCGGCGGCGTGCAGTGCATCATGAACCAAGGCATTGCATTTCCGCTGCTCAGATCCTGATTCATTGTCATAATAATCAAACCAACCAGTGCTGTCATCATTGTCATAACCACACAGATAATCCCGCTGTACAGCAGGCCGTTACGGGCGGTTTTGGCATTCTTGCAGGCATAGCAGCGCTGCCAGTATGTCTGGGCTACCAAAACGCCGATGAGACCGGTCAGAAACTTGTTGACACTGCCCATCAAATCCACATTGGCAAAGCTCCACAGTTCGCCCTTTCCTACCTCCGCCAGACGGCTTCCCAGTACGGCCAGGCTGAAATCCACCTTGCTGAAGGCAAACAGGTAGAACACGGTTCCGAAAACAAGGCAGATAATTCCTTGAAACAAGTCGGTCCACACTACGCTGTAGACACCGCCCATGACCGTATAGACAATAAAAATAACAGAAAACAAAAAAATGATTGGAATTGGGTTGGCATTGGTAAAGACCTGGAACAGTTCTCCGAACGCCTTTCCCTGACCGCCTACCCATGCGATCATGATGCAGGCGCCCAGGATTCCGCAGAGAGCCCTGGTAAATTTGTCGCGGACGATAAGATCATCAATCATCTCCGGCATCGTATTATAAGTAAAATGTCCTGCTAAACCGGCGAAAACCAGGGCAAAAATAATCTTGGAGCCCTGCTCGCCCAGGATAAAAGCCAGCCAGCCGATTCCCTGCTCATATCCGCTTCCGGCATGGCCGATAAAATTGCCGGCTCCCATAATCGTGGCAAACTGGGTGAAGAAAATCAGAATCATAGGAAAGGAACTGCCGCCAATGGCATACTGCGAAAAGCTTTCATTCGCCTGATCCTTCACCTTTATAGAAATAATAAGAAAAACACCGCAAATTATAACCGTCAAAATCCAAAATATCGTACCCATACTCATACTGCAATCCCTCCGTTTCTATTTGTACTTGTCAACTTTACCTTCTCCTTTCTTTATGGGATAATGGTGCAGGTAAGATTCCCGTATGTGAGATTCTCAGCCCGCGGCAGGCCGCTTAAGCGTTACTGCTCCTTTACGACAAAATACGGCCCTCCCGGAGATCTTTTTGCCAGATCGAAAATCCCGCAGGGATCTCCAATTTAACAAAAAAAGCTGTCCATCAATAAAATGGGCAGCGAAGGCATCAAATTATGAAACTGAGCCTTCCTCCGCTTACGAGATTAGCTGTCGGGTTAGGGAAAGGAAGTTCCCGCATGCGGCCCAGCCGCAATTACACCCCAAATAATGGTTCTCCCGTTGCTGTTACCAGCATTCAGCGCATTGCATATAATACAAGTTGCTATAATAATTGTATAGGAATTTTTTTCAAATGTAAAGAAAAAAATCCCGGCCTCTGGTCGAGAGGCCGGGTTCTGGTTACTGTTCACACCTCGCCAGACAGCTCCGGATAATACCCTGCCGGTATTAGTTAATACCCGATAGCCGCCGCAATCACCGTCATCAGGAGGGCGGCCAGCCATTCGGCGCCCACAATTTTCCAGGCAAATTTCAGCCAGTTTTTATATTGAAGTCTGGACGCGGCCAGATAGGTAATCATTGAGGTGTAGGTGGGAATCAGGCAGTTGCTGATCCCGTCGCCGCACTGAAAAGCAAATACGGCAGTCTGCCGGGACACCCCAAGCAAGTCCGAAAGAGGTACTACAATCGGCATAGTTACTGCCGCTTGGGCGGAGCCTGACGGAACTCCCAGATTAATGATAGTCTGTACCACCATCATTCCGGCCGACGTAATCATTCCTGGCAGCACTTCCAGCGGTTTTGCCAGATAATACACCACGGTGTCAATAATGACCCCATCGGCAAGAATAACCGATATCGCCTTTGCAAAACCGACTGCCACGGCTCCGCTTACCATGTCTTTCATGCCGTCCACGAAATATCCGGCCCATTGGTTGAGCGAATAGCCATAGATAGCACCAGTCACCACCGCAATCCAGAAGAAGACGGCCGAAAACTGGCCAAACCACCATCCCTGTGAACTGGCGCCCCAGATTAAGAATCCAAAGCCAATGACAAAAGCGGCCAGTCCCATGTATTCCTTACTGGTTGCTTTAGCCGAAAGATCCAGCTCTGTGTGCCACGATTCCGTATTGCCGGTTCCATATACCACACTGCGCGTGGGATCTTTTTTTACGCGGACCGCATACCTTGTGATTCCGATGCTCGATACAACCAGCAGTACCGCCAAAAGAATCCACCTGTACCAACTGCCGGAAAAAGCGTCCAGCTCTGCAATGGACTGAGCTACCCCAACGTTGAAAGGATTAAAAATTCCGGCAGTATATCCGGCGTTACCTCCGATAAATACAATTGCCATTCCGACCAGGGCATCATATCCCAGAGCAACACAGAGCGTAATTACTGCGGGCACAAAAGCAACCCCCTCTACAGTCATGCCAAAGGTGAATCCGCCTACTGCCATGATTGCCATCAGCAGCGGGATAATAATCTTTTCTTTCCCCCTGACGCGTCTGGCCAATGAATTCTGAATAAAGAAATTGATGGCTCCGGCTTTTGTAATGATCCCCATACAGCCGCCCATAATAAGCATGAAACCAATAATTTCTGCGCCGTCTATAAATCCCTTGTGAATCTCTACCGGCAGATTAAGTATTGAAATAGAGTGATCCTCCTCTACCTCATGAAAGGTACCTGCCACTACTACTGTCCGCCCATTCCTCTCTTCACGGTCATACTGACCGGCCGGCAGCACAATTGTTAAAATTACCGCCAAAAGGCATAGTCCAATCAGAATAATATAAGTATCCGGGAATTCCATGCGCCGTCTTTTTCTCAAAGATTTTGTCTCCTTACCACTCATAAGTCTCCCCCTTCCTAACAGATCGTTTATCCCGGTTTTCATTTAATCTACAGTTTATCTTTACCAGATTTCGTATTCGTCAGCCTTAAAGCGCAGCTCCTCTCTGAATTTCGGATGAGCCACCTGTATCAGACCGTCTACCCTCTCATCGATACTTTTTCCCTTCATCTTCGCTACTCCGTATTCTGTCACAATATAATCTATATCATTTCTGGTAATTGTCACCACTCCGCCCGGATACAGTGTCGGCTGGATTGTGGATACGGTACCGTTCTTTGCTGTAGACTTCACGGCAATAATAGATTTTCCTCCTTTTGAATGACTTGCTCCAATGGCAAAGTCCGCAGCTCCTCCGGGTCCTGAAAACTGTCTTGTTCCCAATGATTCTGAACAGATTTGTCCTGTCAAATCAATCTGCAGGCAGGTATTGATAGACGTCATCTTTTCATTCTTGGCAATGATAAACGGATTATTAACGTAACTGGCGCTCCTCAGCGAAATCTGGGGATTTCCGTCCAGAAAATCATAGAGCCGCTGCGACCCCAGTGCAAAGGCGCCGACAATAAGTTCTCTGTGCAATGTCTTTCTTCGGCCTGTAATCACACCGGCCTCAGCCAGCTCGGCAATAATGCTGGTAATCATCTCAGTATGTACTCCCAGATCTTTTTTCCCCGCCAGATAGCTGCCCACCGCATTGGGGATTTTCCCGATTCCCAACTGGATTGTTGCTCCATCCGGTACCAGTTCTGCCACATACTGCCCGATCTGCATTTCTGTTTCCGATGGAATCGTCTCTTCTATCGTAATCACCGGCTCGTCCATCTCTACAATATAATCAATATCCCGGATATGAACCAGATTTTCCCCGCTCACCATCGGCAGATTCCTGTCAATCTGCAGCACTACAATGTCAGCAGAACGGATTGCATCCATCTCATAGACCAAATTCAAAGGAACACGTACAAATCCGTTTTTATCCATCGGTGCTGCCAGGCCGTAATACATGTTAATATGATGGTCTTCCAGTACTCGCTCCGTATTGTTATGCATATTACCAGGCACCAGACTCGCCAGCCGGCAGGTATGGTGACTGCGGCAGAAAGAGTCATAAAATGTGGTAAGCGCTTTAAAATGCCCCTTCATGTCCTCTCTGCCCGCAAAAGGATAATCGTACCAAAGACCTCCGTGGCGCAGTGTCACATTCTCCACACGGTCTTTAATTGTATGTAAGTTCCTGAGAAATCCCACCGGTTCCAACGCATTATATGAAATGCAGATAAAATCACCGGTCCGGATCATATCGTAGATTTGAGTGAGCTCCACTTTTTTTAGCTCATATTCTCTCTCATACTGATTCATAAAGAAGTTCCTTTCTTCTGGAAACCGCTGTTATCTACCCCAAAATACCGGCCGCCTTTTTTCTCTGAAAGCACACCCCGCTTCTTTGAAATCTTCCGTTTTTTTATGTTCCCGGTTCAGCCCGGAAGAATAATCCACGTTTTCCCCCAGTTCGTTCGGATCATAAATCTTTAGCAGCACCTTTCGCACACAGCGCAGTCCCAGAGGATCGTGCTTTGCTATATCGCGTGCAACTGAAAGTGTCTCCTCCGCCAGCCTGCCCTCCGGCACAACCTTACAGACCATATTATATTGGTGCATCTGTTCAGCCGTCAGAAGATTTCCCGTCAGCGCCATATAACGCACGACCTTCGGCGGCAGGCAGTAGCCGGCCTCCGGAGCGCCTCCTATAACCCCAACATTCAACTCAGTTATTCCGAATTTCCCCTTCTCGCTGGCTACTACAACATCAGAAACTGCCGCCAGGCAAAATCCTGTCCCCACGCAGGCTCCGTTCACAGAACATACCACAGGAATTTCAGAGAATAACACTGCATTACCTGCTTCATCCACAATCGACGAGTAATTGGGATTTTGATATACTGCATCATCTGAAAATATGCTGATATCATTTCCGGCAGAGAACATCTTTCCTTTGGCATTCAGAATGATACAGCGGTACCGGTTCTCCGGAGCATTCGCATACTCAAACGCAAGCTTGACTTCATGATACATCTGCGGATTAAAAGCATTAACCGGAGGGCGGTTAAGGGTAATTGCAACTATTGCTTCCTCAGGAATTGAAATTTGAATAAATTCCAGTTCCGGCATATTTGTCATCTCATTCACTCCTCCCTTATCACTTAAAAAAGTTACTCCCTTTTCCAATTCAACATTTTCAGGTCCGGCCGGCTATCACAAATTTGTAAGTTAATAATATCAAAACTTTTTTATTATTAGAAATGAATAGAATTTATAAGCCTTATAATTAAATATTATCGCCATTTTCATTGTTTTGTCGTGATTTTTCATTGAATTTATTATATGATAATAGATAATACCACAGTAACTGTCGTTAACCGGAATGAATGGGGGATTCAGATATGGAGATGAGACAGTTGAAATATTTTATTGAGATCGTCAATTCTAAGAGCTTTTCCAAAGCTGCCACCACACTCTACACAACACAGCCTGCGCTGACTAAATCAATAAAGCTGCTGGAAGATGAACTGGGGTTTAAGCTGATTGACAGAAGTACCAGCTATTTCAAATTAACCGACAAGGGAGCACTCTTTTATCAGCATGCCCGGGATGTCTACAACCGTTTTCAGGATCTCTACGGAATCGCAAAAGATTCCTCCTCCTTTGCCTGTGGTACGGTAAATATCGGTACTATGGTCGTCGCCAGTACTTTTTTCCGGGATCTGATACGGCATTTTGCAGTTAATTACCCCGGCGTTTCCGTCAATATCAGGGAAAAGCCCTCCATGGAAATCCTAAATGACATACAGGCCAGCCACTGTGATATCGGCTTTGTTCTTCTGCCTGCCGGAAATCTCAATGGCTGCCAGGCCCATGTCATAACCAAGGAACCAATGCAGATTGTTATGTGCGGGGATGATCCTCTGTCGGAAAAGGATGTGATACTTGTAGATGACCTCAAAAACAGGGGGCTGATATTGTTCAGTGATGATTATCAGCCGCATCTTGATATCATGAATTTATGTCTGCGTGACGGATTCTCACCAAATGTCATCAATACGGCTCCCCGGATTCATTTGCTGATATATATGCTGAAACTGCGCAGAGGACTGACTTTCCTGCCCAGTTCCTATGTAAATGAATATGTAAAAAAAGATTATCCGGAACTGATTGTTAAGCCATTCCGCCATAATATTACCAGGGAGATGGCTGTAATATACAGCCGGGAGCGTTATTTGTCCTGCGCTGTAAAAGAAGCTGTGCGTTTTACACTGGACTACTTCAGTAACGCAGAAAACGAATTAGTCCGGAGGAAACCGGACTAATTCGTTTTCTGCTTATTCTAAATTAGAATGCCTGTTCTTAAGCTGTTCAAAATCAATATTCATCCGCCGGGCCAGCTCCAGGGTAATGCAGTCGGTGAGCAGCAGAAGCTGCTGTTCAAAAAGGCTGCCCATCGGCTGAACCGAAATCCGGCCATCCTGAAATTTGCTCTGGGCGCGGATCACGCAGGAGAATTTCGCCTCTCTGGCCAAAGCGGATTCCCTGTTGCAGGTAAACACAACCGTTTTCATCCCCAGCTGTTTGGCTTTTTCCATATACACACGCAGCGTTTTTGTTTCTCCGGATCCGCTTCCAATCAACAGCAGATCTCCCGCCTTCGCGGCTATCATTTCCGTATCCCCAATTACGTATGCACAGAAACCCAGGTGGATTAGACGCATGGCAAAACAGCGCATAATATAGCCCGTCCGCCCGGCGCCGGCTATAAAGATCTTTCCGGAATGCATGATACTTTCAATAATCGGAGCATCGTTCGTCTCGTCATAGCCGTCACAGGCCTCCTGCAGCTCTTTGACAATCACCTTTAAATGTTCTTTCAGCACCGGCGTCCCCCCTTTCATATAGAATATTGCCCGCAGCCTGCAGACGGCTGATCACGCGGTCCGGTTCCGGGTGCCGGAACAGATACCGTCCAATCACGGCCCGGCTGGCTCCGCACTTTATACACCGCTCCGCCTTTTCCAGATCCAGACCGCCGTCTACGCCGATATAACACTCCGGCCTGTCCCTCAGCATACCCTTGATTTCCCTGATCCTGCTGTAGGTGTCTTCCAGAAAACCGGCATTCTGAACCCCCGGCTGGCAGCTCATCACCAATATCCCGTCAATCTCTTCCAGATAAGGCTCAAGTTTTTCAATTGACGTGCGGGGGGAAATGGCCAGACCACAGGAAATCCCTCTTTTCCTCATGAGCTTAAACACGGTCTGCAGGCCGGATCCGGCTCCGCTCTCAACATGGACCGCAGCCGATACTACCCGGCTTAAGTCAAGCCGCTCCAAAATCCTTGCGGATTCTCCCGACATGATATGTAAATCAAGAGGCAGGGTACTGGCAGCTCCGATTTGCTGTATCCATATATTGTTAAAGCCAAACAGCGGTACAAATTCCCCGTCCATTATATCTATGTGCAGGCCGTCGGCGCCTGCTGCCGTAATCCGCCTGATATCCGCACCCAATCGTAAACAGTCGGCAGAAAATACGGAAGCAAATATTTTACTCACTGTCATTCCCCCTCGGCCAGCCGTTTTCCCACCCCGCCCCCGGGATGGATTCTGTAAAAATGCTCTTTTGTGAACTGCTTTTCCTCCATCAGACTGATGCTGACTGCGTCAAATACAGCAATTACCGCCAGCGTTGACGCTGTTGCCAGCATATTGAACCGGTCCGGTTCTTCTTTAACCTTTATTCTTAAAATGAGGTCGCAGCTCTTCGCATATTCCCCCTCCTCATTTTCAGTAACCATAATAACTCTGGCGCCCGACCGGCGGGCGGGCAGAATCATCTCATTGATTTCTTTCGTATATCCGCCTTTTGATAGCAGTAACAGCACATCCTGCTCCCCGATTACACCCAGTCCGCCGTGAAGCGCGTCTGAGGGCGGGATAAAAAATGCAGGGCAGCCGACACAGCATAAGGTATGGGCAATCTTCCTGGCCGCCTGGGCGGAGGTCCCGCAAGCGCTTAAAACCACCTTGCCCCGGCAGTTTTTTATCGTCTCTGTGACTGCATCCACCTGGGCTTCATCCAGTGAAAATACGAGCTCCCGGATTGCCTCGGCTTCCCGGTTCAATACATTACTAATCAATTCCCTCATATCGCATCTCCGGCATTCTTTAATGGTTTTTCTGGCCATAATATGCGCCAGGACCAAATTTTCTGTTCTGATGAGTCTCTAAAAGTTCCTTCTGCACCCTGCCGCACTGTCCGCCGGTCATCGTGTAGTTCATATAGGCCATATTTGCCACATAATCTAATACCTGGCTGTTTAAGACAGCCGCGGAAGGTGAAGTCCCCCATACAAACGGCCCATGGCTGCGGACCAGCACAGCGTTCATACGGACCGGATCGAGGGCTTCCATTCTCTCCAGGATAACCTTTCCCGTGTTTCTCTCGTAATCTGTTCCAATCTCTTCCCCGGTCATCAGCCTGGTACAAGGAATATCGCCGTTAAAATAGTCGCAGTGGGTGGTTCCGTAAACAGGAATATCTTGGCCGAGCTGCGCCCACATTGTGGCATTCAGGGAATGAGTGTGTACAATCCCGCGGATCCCCTTGTCCTTCCAGGCTCTATAGAGTTCAATATGAGTCCAGGTGTCTGTGGACGGCGAATATGGACTGTCAATTACATTTCCATCCAGGTCTACGGTTACCATATGCTCCTTCGTCATTTTGTCATATGGTACGCCGCTGGCTTTGATTACCATAACCCCCGTCTCCCCGTCGTAACCGGACACATTTCCCCAAGTGGATATGACGAGGTTTTTTGTAACAAGATCCAGGTTTGCTGCCAGGACCTCTTCCTTTAATGTCTCGATGCTCATGCGTATCTTCCTCTCTCATTTGTTTTCTACGTTAATGTTCACACGGTTATGTCCCGCGAGGTGTTTTCGTGCATTTTTTGCACGAAAATCCCGAGTTACACGGCGCGAAACTGTGTTTTTGCAGTTTCTGTGCATCGCGAAGCGGGTTATTGTTTACACCATGCCGCTTTTGGCATGGTGGGAACAGTAACCTTTCTTCTGCTCCACCGACAACGTCTTCAGTGTTTTCATCACCGGGTTCGCGCCTCGGCCAAAGTAGTCGTGCAGGCGCCCGTATTCCTGATACAGGATGTCATAAACCGGTTTTGCCGTTTCATCCGGCTCATAGGTCCTGACGATGGGAGCCGCCATATGGCCGACCGCTTCCTCCAGGGAGCTGTAACCGCCGTTTGCTTCTCCGGCCGCATACGCAGCCCAGATAGCGGAGGACAAAGCCGCATTCTGCCGTGAGCCTGCAATCCGTATCGGCTTACCCAGGACATCTGCATAAATCTGCATAATAAACGGGTTTTTTCTGGCTATTCCTCCGGAAATAATCACCTCATCGATTGCAATCCCGCATGCCGTATAGTTTTCTATGATTTTTCTCGTCCCGTATGCGGTCGCCTCCACAAGCGCCCGATAGATATCTTCGGGCCTTGTTTTAAGCGTCATTCCCACCAGAACTCCGGTCAAGTCCCCATCCACCAGGATTGAGCGGTTCCCGTTCCACCAGTCTAAAGCAATCAGCCCCGTCTCCCCGGGCAGCTTCCCGGCAGCTTTTCCGCTTAAATACGTATTTAAATCTAATCCCGACGTCTCCGCCTCCCTGCAATACGCTTCAGGAACGCAGTGCTTAATCAGCCATTCAAAATGATCTCCGACGCAGCTCTGCCCTGCCTCATACCCGATATAACCGGGAATAACACAGTCGTGATTATATCCGCATACCCCGGGCACATAAAGCTCCTGCTCCGCCAGCAGCTCATGACAGCTTGAAGTCCCCATCATAATCAGCATTCTTCCCGGCGTGATTACACCGGCTCCGACACTGGCTCCGGCCGCATCCAGATGGCCGGCGGCTACAATCGTTCCCTCCTTAAGGCCGGTCAGTGCAGCGGCCTCCCGGGTTACCCGGCCCGCACAGGAGCCGATCGTGATTATCTCCCCTTTCAGTTTCTCAGACACAACGTGTTCCATTCCCGGCATCAGCTCTTTAAAAAAATCCTCCGGCGGATAGCCGTCACGCGGATTCCAGATAGCCTTAAATCCAAGGGAGGAGGTATTCCTCGTCATCCTGCCGGTCAGAAGCATCACGATCCAGTCGGCTGCTTCCATGAATGAACCGGTTTCACCGTACAGTTCGGGCGCATCACAAAAGGTCTCCATAATTTTCGGAAACATCCATTCGCTGGAAATTTTTCCTCCGTACCTCTTTAAAAAGTCTTCCCCGCGCTGCTTAGCCACTTCATTTATCCTGTCGGCATATTTTTGTGCCGAGTGGTGCTTCCACAATTTTACATAGGCATTCGGCTCATCACGATAGCGCTCCGTCCCGCACAGAGGCGTTCCGTCCTCCTTTACAGGCAGCATCGTACAGGAGGTAAAATCCACCCCGGCCGCACAGATCTCCTCCGGCCGGATCCGGCCTTTCTCTATCACCTCCCGGATTGTCGTTTGCAGCGCCTCCACATAATCCTGCGGTTCCTGCAGCGCAAAGCCTCCGGGCGGCAGCGCTTTGCCTGACGGCAGCTTCTCATCCATCACACCGTGCCGGTACCCGCATACCGATACGGCAGTTTCTTTTCCATCAGCGACATTGACCAGCACGCATCTCGCCGACAAGGTTCCGAAATCAATTCCGATTGTGTATTTTCCCATAATTATCACCCTTTTATTTCTCTGCCGAAGTTACATTTCTCATCCTGGCTGAAAACTCTGAGAATGTGACAGCCGCAATCAGAACCAGTCCTTTAATCAGCTGCTGTACATAGTCATTGATTCCCAGCATAATCATCCCGGTCGATAACACTCCCATTATGAGTACGCCAATCATAACCTGGGACACTCTCCCCTGGCCCCCGCTCAGGCTTACGCCGCCAAGCACCACGGCCGTGATGGCGTCCATCTCATACCCGATTCCGGCAGACGGCTGGCCGCTGTTTGTTCTTGACAGCAGCACAAGACCGGCCACTCCCGCAAGCATGCCGCTGATTGCGTAGGCAGACAGCTTTGTCTTGATTACACTGATTCCTGATAAGAACGACGCCTCTTCATTACCGCCTGTCCCATATATGTACCGGCCGAAATTGCACTGATCCAGAACGAACTTTCCAATGAGAAAAATAACTGCCATCAAAATGACCATCAGGGGAATCCGTGCAACCGAGGTCTTTGCAAAATCTCCGAATACCGCGCTGAAACCAAACACCGGCAGGCCCCCTGTTATAATATAGGCGGCTCCCCTCAACGCGGTCTGCGTTCCCAACGTCGCGATTAACGGGGGCATATTCAGCTTAGTGACACAGAGTCCATTCAAAATTCCGTAAATCAGGGCGATAAGCACCGTCAGAATACAGGTTAAGGGGATACTGAATCCATTCAGCATAAAGATGGCCGCCGTAACACTGGACACACCGGCGATTGAACCGACCGACAGATCGATTCCCCCTGTCAGAATCACGAATGTCATGCCAACAGATATAATCCCTGTGATGGAAACCTGCTTCAAAATCGTCATCACCGTATTGACAGATAAAAAGTTTGAAGACTGAGTGGCAAAAATAATAATCAGAAGCAGCAATACTACTGCGATCCCGTATTCCAAAAGAAGGTTGACTATTTGCTTATTCTTTTTCATTTGCTGTTTCCTCCGCATTTAATCCAAGTCCGATGCCATTTCCAAAATATGTTCCTGGGTAAAATCCCCCCTGCCGATTTCGCCTTTCAGTCTGCCGTCGGCCATTACCAGGATCCGGTCCGACATTCCAATCAGTTCCGGCATTTCTGAACTTATCATGATAACGGCTTTGCCCTGATCCGTCATTTCACGGATCAGATGGTAAATCTCCTGTTTTGCGCCGACGTCGATTCCTCTTGTCGGTTCGTCAAAAATAAGGATTTTGCAGTTGGTAGCCAGCATTTTGGCCAGCACCACCTTCTGCTGGTTTCCGCCCGAAAGATTCTTGACCAGCTGGTTCATCCCGGGCGTCTTAATATTTAAGTCTTTTATGTACCGGTGCACGGTGCGTTCTTCCTCTTTCTTATTAATAACGCCAAAGTCAGAACACCTGCGCAGGATACTGAGTGCGGAGTTTTCTTTTACCGTTGCATCTAAGATAAGTCCCTGCTTTTTCCTGTCCTCGGGAATCAGTCCGATTCCATGTTCCAGGGCTGTCCTGGGTGATTTAGGAACGAAGCGCTTCCCATCCAGCAGAAATTCTCCCGACAGAACCGGATCAGCGCCGTAAACCGCCCTTGCAAGCTCCGTCCGCCCGGCCCCGACCAGGCCGCCGATGCCCAGAACCTCTCCCTCTCTCAGTTCAAACGAGACGTCATGCACACGTTTTCCCGTTATATGTCTTGCCTCCAGCACGACGTTTCCGGTTTTCCCGTTTCCTGCCGGATAATCGTCCGCCAGTTCCCGGCCCACCATATATGAAATCAACTGCTTTTTCGTTACCTCTCCCGTCTCTTTGGTAGTCACAAACCTGCCGTCACAAAAAACGGTCACACGCTCACATAAATCAAAGACCTCCGTCAGCCTGTGGGATATAAAGATAATCGTCACCTTTTTTTCTTTCAGTTTCCGGATAATTCTGAAGAATATTTCCGTCTCCTTCAAGGTCAGGGGAGCGGTCGGTTCATCCATAATGATGAATTTTGCATTCTTCGATACGGCTTTCAGAATTTCCACTATCTGCTGATATGCAACTCCCAGCCCGCATACCTTCGCTTTTACATCGATATCTACTCCCATCTCCCTGCAGAACTTTTCCGCCTCCAGATTCATCTGCCTGACAGAACGCACGCCCATTTTAGAAATTTCCCGACCGTAAAAAATGTTTTCCGCCACCGTCAGATACGGCACAAGACTGAACTCCTGATAGATCACGGCAATGCCGAGTTTCATCGCCAGAGAGGGGGTTAATCTGTCATAAACCTGATTTTCAAACTCGATAGTGCCTGAAGAGGGTGGGATCGCACCGGTCAGCAATTTGATAAATGTCGATTTCCCCGCGCCGTTTTCTCCGCAGAGCGCATGGGTTTCTCCCCTTCTGATTTCCATGGATATATTATCGAGAGCTTTCACCTGGGCATAGTATTTTGACAAACCGTTAACCTTTAAAATTACATCTCCCACATTTTCTCCTCCTGTCATCTAGTCCGGTAGTGTATCCGGCCATTTGCAATGCCGTACCGGGTTTAAGCCAGGACAAGGCATACTGCGAGTATGCCTTGTCCTCTTTACAATCACTGCACTGCTTTAAATGTTCCGTCCAGAACATCCTGCTTCGGTACCGGTTTATAATTCAGCATTTCAATCTGCTGCTCGGCCGGAATTCCCTCTGTGGCATATTTATATAATATCTTCGCGCAGTTATATCCGCCCACATACGGCTCCAGATCCACGGTGCCGCGGTAGATGCTGTCTTCCTGGCCTATGTATTCGATGGCCTCTGCCGTTGCATCGCCGGAAAATACCGCCTTATCTTCACCGGTCATGCCTGCATTAACCATAGCCTGGTAGCCGCCGATTGCGCCGGAGTCATTCGTGCCCACCACAACATTTAAATCAGGCGTCTGCGCCAGTACGGATTCCACAATTTTCATACCGCCTTCCAGTGTATCGCCTGCCTGTCTGGCAACGATCTCCACATCCGGACAGATTTCCTTTAAAGCGTCCTCCACGCCGTCGCCCCTTGCAATGACAGACTCCACATTATCCTGGGAAATGATTGCCACCTTGGCTTTACCGCCTAAGTTGTCTTTAATCCACTGTCCGGCCTGTGTACCGATGGTGTGGCCGTAATCATATTCCTTCATTCCATAAATCAGGTTTACATTATCCTGCTGCTGGGCAATCGTAGCGGTGGCTACTCCCTGAGCTTTGGCCTGTTCCACGATATCCCACGTTGCATTCGGATCGATTGGGGTAAATACAAAGCCGCTGTATTTGTCATTTACCAAGCTCTCCAGTGATGCTACCTGCTTGTCTACCTTATATTCCGAATCAATAGAAATATATTCACAGCCCAGTTCCTCACAGGCTGCCTCAAATCCCTTTTTAACAGTGGCATTCCACGGATTAGCCAGGTTCATGCTGACGTATGCCAGCTTCACCGACTTGGGATCCACGGTTTTAGCCGCTTCCTCCGTCTTTTCAGCGGCAGATTCCGCCCCGGCTGTCTCCGATGCCGTCTCCGCAGGCGCTGACTGTGTCTCTTTCTTTCCCTCTGTCTGGCATCCTGCCAGGCCGGCCGCCAATAAAATACTTAATCCTACTCCCAATAATCTTTTTTTCATGATATCCTCCTGTATTTTGCCTCTGTCATGCTGCATCCGATGAACTGTTACATTTTATTGCAGTCAATCGCGTTCTGCACTTTTTTCAGATATTTGCTGGTGTTCTGTCCGCATTTCGTAATATATCCCAGGTACAGGGCATCCAGGATTGCCTGATCGGAAACCCTCCTTGTCACCTTGTCCCTTCCAATGGTTAAATCACTGATCGATGTAAATAAATTAATATCCGTATATTTCAGCATCGGTGATTTATTCATCTTGGTAATACAGATGGTTACGGCTCCCATCTCTTTTGCAATTCGCATTGCATCCACGATATTTCTTGAACGTCCCTCGTAGGATACTGCAAACGCCACATCTCCCTGTTTCATGTTGGCCGCCGCTATCAGTTGCAGCATCACATCGCTGTGCGCGCTGCCGGACACCCCCAGCCGGTTGAACTTCATGAAAGCCAGCTGGCATACGGAAAATGCATCGCCCGTTCCGAAAAAATGAATCGACTTTGCTTTCAGCAGCGCGTCCAGGGCTTTATCGTAGTTATCAGTTGCCAGCGACAGAGTATCATTAAGCGTCTGAATATTACTCTGGAAAACTTTTTTCAATATAGTTCTCATATCGTCCTGATTTTCAATTTTCTCAGACTGTACTTCCCCTCCCTCTCCGACTGCTTTCATGAAAGCATGCTTTAATTCCGTATAACCATTAAAGCCCATTCTCCTGCAGAAGCGTATGATCGATGCCTCACTACTCCCAGTCTCTCTCGCCATTCCCGCCAGCGTCATATCGATTATTGCCTCGGGATTTTCCAGCAGTTCCTCGGCTACAATCTTTTCAGCTCTTGGCAGAGACGGCAGTTGAAATTTGATGCGCACCAATAAATCGTTCATAGTCCCCCTTCATTTTTAACTATAGTTTTTGAAGTAATTCTATGTTTTCATTATATAGTCGCTTCAATATGAAGTAAATATTCGGTATGTTTTTCATCGTTTTACCTGTTTTTTTACCTATAAAATGGAAATTTTGTTATATTTTTTATGTATTTTACACAACAAGGGTGTTATTTCACTTCATTTCTGAAATTTATTTTTGGAGGAATACTTCACTTTCCTATTACAACAGCGGATTTTTCTAACGGCCAGACAGGTCTGCGCAAAAAACCGCAGCCCTGTCGTTAAACAGTGCTGCGGCCGGTAACACATTATCTCCCCCACCAGTTATTTTCCTGACTTCCCCCACTCTGGGTGCCCTGCTGCGCCGGTCTTGTCTCCCACGACGGCTTGGACTCCTGCGTCGGTTTTGGCTCCCACGGCGGTTTGCTCTCCTGCGTCGGTTTTGGCTCCCACGGCGGCTTGCTCTCCTGTGTCGGTTTCGTCTCCCATGACGGCTTGCTCTCCTGTGTCGGTTTTGGCTCCCACGGCGGTTTACTCTCCTGTGTCGGTTTCGTCTCCCACGGCGGCCGGCTCTCCTGTGTCGGTTTCGTCTCCCATGACGGTCTGCTGGGCTGCGGCTGTGTCGGCCGGCTCTCCCATGACGGCCAGCTCTCCCACCAGGAAGTCGATTCACGCTCTACTGAGCCTTCCGTCTCCTTCTGTTCTCCTCCCTCTGTCCCCGGGGGAAGAATAACGGAGCTTAAATCACCATGCAGTCCGCACCGGGGCGGCAGGGTATACTGGGAGTCATCCGTTGCTCCCTCTCCAAACGGAACGACAAGGAATACGCCGTCAGCGGTCTCCGGACAAAATTCTGTTGCAGCCTGTCCTGATTCCGTACAGATTTCTGTTTTGACATGCCGGTCGCAGAGCAGGGTCGGCTCCGTGCCTGCTTCAAAATATTCCGTGTATACGGCATTTCCCCTCGGCTCGTTCGTACATACGCCCGGTATCGCGAGTTTACCCGATTTGCGGCAAATCTGTACTTTTACTATGCCGTCCGGTACGGGAAACCCCGGATCGGGCAGTCCCTCATGGATGCGCTCCATGATTTTCTTCCATATATCCTTGTGATAGGAGCTTCCTCCGCTGATCGGCTGGCTTGCGTCGTTCCCACTCCAGATACCTGCTGTGTAATAGGGGGTAAAGCCTGTAAACCACAAATCCTTACTGGCCGTCGTAGTCCCGCTTTTTCCCGCCGTCGTCATGCCGGGCACCCTGGCCCGCCCGCCGGTTGGACTCACCTTGACAGATGCAAACTTTGCTCCGCCGGATACGGCTTCCCTCAGGGCGTCGGTCAGCAGAAAAGCCGTCTGCGGTTTCAGGGCCTGATGGCGTTCCGGTACGTTCTCAATCAGAACCTTGCCGTCATGATCCACAATTTTCGTAAAAAAGACGGGTTTTGTATACACTCCCCCCGCCGCGATGGCGGCATAGGCGCCGGTCAGCTCCAGATTAGACACCCCGGACGTGATTCCGCCAAGGGCTGTGGACGCATTGTAATCTTTATCCGACATGGTTGTGATTCCCATTTTTTCGGCGTACTGAACGCCCAGTTCCGGTGAAATCGTCTCCATCATGCATCGGACCGCCACGATATTCATGGAATACACAATACCTTCCCTGATATTGGAATATCCCAAAAACTTGCTGTACCAGTTCCGAAAGGACTTTTTTCCCACGGAATAGGGGGCATCATAGTACGTTGTGGCAAGCGTCGCTCCCATGCTGTCCAGAGCCGGTGCAAAGGAGGCTATCACCTTAAATGTAGACCCAGGCTGGCGCAGGGTATTGGTCGCGCGGTTCAAAGTTCTGCTGGCCGTCTTTTCTCCGCGCCCTCCGCTGATCGCCTTCACCTCACCGGTCCGCTGATCCATCAGCACAAAAGACACCTGCGGCTGTATCACCGTCTGTAAGCTCTCCCCGGCTATCTCATCCCCTTGCGCAATATACTTCGCTTTGAAACGGTCCACATCGGCCTGTACTTCTTCCGCATTTGCATACAGGCCGTTATAATTGTCTTTCAGCTCCTCGTTGTGGTATTTCCGGATATCCTGCTCTGAATAATGACTCATACTGCCGTCTGCATGGCGGATGGATAAGCGGTAGTCCGCCGACAGGTATGCAGCCTTGTAATTTTCAGGATTATTGATTTCCTCGTCTACTATCGCCTGTATGCGTGCATCCTGTGTCGTATAAATAGAAAGACCGCCGCCATATAACATTTTCCGCGCTATGGCCTCGGAATATCCCAGACGATCCATCAGGGCTTCCGTCACCTGCTCAATGACTTCATCGGTAAAATAGCTGTACGGCGTGGCCGATGCCCTGGCCGTCACATCCACATTCTGGATTCTGTCATAGACGTCATCGGCCAGGGCCTCCTCCTTCTCTTCCTCCGTAATCATTCCCTGCTCCTGCATTTTTCCGAGAATGATTTTCCGCCGCTTTTCATTTTCTCCGGCTCCGGTCAGCGGGTTCAGTTTTGACGGGTTTTTCGTGATTCCGGCCAGTACGGCGCACTCCGACAGCGTCAGGTCCGATACGTCTTTGTCAAAATACCTTCTGGCTGCCACTTTCACCCCCAGGGTATTGGAACCCAGGTTAATGGTATTCAGATAGTTGGTCATGATGGTCTTTTTATCCACCATTTGATTGAGCCGGACCGCCAGATACTGTTCCTGGATTTTCCGCTCCAGCCTGTCCTTAAACAATGTCTCCATGCCGCCCTGGAACACCGCATTTTTGATGAGCTGCTGGGTTATGGTACTGCCGCCTCCGGCAGAGGAATTCCGGGTCAGAACGCCCTTTACGGCTCTTAAAATCGCCCTGATATCAATTCCCTTATTTGTCCAGAACCGTTCATCCTCGATGGCAATAAATGCGTTGACCAGGTCTTCCGGAAATTCTTCATAGGAGGCCTCCTCCCGGTTCGTACCCTCCATTACCAGTCTCTCTGTTTCATTGCCGGCGCTGTCGTAAATTGTAGTGGCAAATCCCTCCGGACGCAGGCTAAGCGCCGTTATATCAGGCGCCTGGTCAATGATGCCTTTCAGGATATAGGCTCCGGTACCGGCAGCGGCGAGAAGACAGAGTATAAGTGACGCCAGTATCACTTTCCACACGGATGACTTTTTCCTGCGGCTGCCTTTCGCCTTGTCTGGTTGTCTGCCTCTCCTTTTTGGGATCGGACGTTCATTATCATATCTATTTGAACTGTTTTTTCTATCTTCCATAATGCCTCCAAGCACTTCGGCCCGCCCGTCTGTCATATGCCGGATTTCAGCCAAACTGCATTAAAATATCTCTTTTGATCAGTATTACCTATCCTTACAGTTTTAACAGAAATTCACAAGAAATATCCGGTCGGCTGATAGATTTTTATCAATTATGGAAAAAAGGCCGCGTACACGTCACCGCCTTCAAGAAAAGGGGCTGTCACACCCAAGTTTTTAACTCGCAGTGTGACAGCCCCTTTTTGCTGCTTAACATAAGAGCGGTAAATCTCTCTCCTAAAACTTAAAAGCCTCTCTCCGAAGAAGAACGCAGGCCGTCAGTCTTCCATGTTTCTTTTTATCTCTTCCGGGATAAACTCGCCCATATACTGTTTTTCAGCAGGTTTTTTATCCTCGAATTCCAGGCGGATTTCTTCATTTGTCCGTTCTGTCTCCTCCCAAAATTCCCTGGCCGAAATCAAACGGCAGCCCTGCCCCCGGATGATAATCTGTTCCAGGCGGTCTGAAGTAGCCACTGTTACATCGTATTTTGATGCATTATCATGGGCAAATTTTTCAATATACTGGTCCGCAGTCTCGGCTTCCTTCGTATAGACCACATGAATATTGTGATAGTCCAGGAACTCCGTCTTATGCCCCTGCACCCGGTAAGCGTCAAACACCGCAATCACCTGGCATTTTTTAGCTCCCTGGTAATTACAAAGGATATCCAGCAGCTTTCCCCTGGCGCTGTCTATATTCCGTTCGGCCAATTCCCGGAGCTCTTCCCAGGCAAATATGATGTTATAGCCGTCTATAAGCAGATACTGTTCCCGTTTTTCTTCCTTTTTGGCAAGCCGGGCAGCCGTGGCTCCTGTTCCGGAGAGACGGCCTGCCGTATAAGTTCCTGACGGTGTTTTACTCTTACTGCCCCAACGGCGTTTCTGTGCTCCCGTCTTATCTCGTTTATTTGCATGATAGGTGCGCGCAAGAATCTCGTCTATCTCATCTGTACCGAGCCAGATTTCCTCATGGCCTTCGTCTTTCCTTCTCTTTTGCCTTCCGTTTCGCCCCGCTGTACCGCTCCCGTCCTCACCGTCATTGCCTTCTGATATCTCCGGAGGCAGGCAGCTCTCCAGGTGCATATAATCAGGCACCTCATCCCAGCTCACGACAAAACCGGCCCCATGGGCGCAGAATACGGAGCCTGACGGATTTTCCGTGTCGCTGTCCGCATCGTACCCGGAGGCTTCAATTACCTCGTCTGCGTTATGGCAGGGGGCATATCCCTTCAGTGTACAGGCCAGACGTCCCAGACCTCCGGTATAAGCCGTCATCTCCTGCTGGTACCCGTCCATGCAGGCCACCGGAGCGCTGCCTGACAGGACTGCATACTCTCCTTCCATCACCGGAGGTTCAAACTGTCCGTGCATCCGTTCCACATCCGTCATCGCACGGCCCAGCATCCGTTCCGGCACCTCCAGGCGGAATCCGTAGACAGGCTCAAGCAATACTGAGTCTGCCTGCATCAGTCCCTGACGCACCGCCCGGTACACCGCCTGTCTGAAATCGCCGCCTTCCGTATGTTTCAGATGGGCGCGGCCCGACATCAGCGTAATCTTCATATCCGTAATAGCTGACCCGGTTAAGACTCCCTTATGCTCTCTCTCCTCCAGATGAGTCAGAATAAGCCTCTGCCAGTTCCGATCCAGTACATCCTCACTGCATTCCGTTGAAAATGAAAGGCCGCTCCCGGCTTCGGCCGGTTCCATCAGAAGATGGACCTCCGCATAGTGGCGGAGAGGTTCAAAATGGCCCACCCCCTCCACCGTATTCTGAATTGTCTCCTTATAAACGATACTCCTTCCGCCGAACTCGATGTTGATTCCGAAGCGTTCCCTGACCAGGCTCTTTAAAATTTCCATCTGGATCTCGCCCATGATCTGCGCATGGATTTCTTTTGCTTCCTCCTGCCAGGTAATGTGGAGCTGTGGTTCCTCCTCCTCAAGCTGTGCCAGCTTCGGCAGCATTACTGCGGCATCTGCCTCCTCCGGCAGTTGTATCCGGTAGGTAAGCACCGGTTCGAGAACCGGCATGGCTCCTGCCTCCTCAATGCCGATGCCCTTGCCGGGAACCGTCCCGGACGGCCCTGTCACCGCACAGACCGTCCCTGCTTTTGCCTCCTGAACGGCTTCAAACTTCTCACCGGAATAGATTCTGATCTGGTTGACCTTTTCCTCTCCTATCAGTTCCCTGACCTTCAGGCTCCCGCCGGTAATCTTCATATAGGTCAGCCTGTTCCCCTGGTTATCTCTTGCGATTTTAAACACCTTCGCACCAAATTCAGACGGATAATCCGGCATGGACATATAGTCCTCCATCCCCTGCATAAAGGCTTCGATCCCGTCAAGCTTCAGCGCCGATCCGAAAAAGCAGGGGAATACCTGCCTTGTCAGAATCATCTTTGTCACATCGTCCCTGTGAATCATTCCGTTCTCAAGGAACTGATCCAGGGCCGCCTCGCCGCACATGGCCAGATTCTCATAAAAACCTTCCGTCCCCTGTTCCCCGAAATCCACAATATTTCCGTCCAGTTTCCTAGTCAATTCTTCCAGTATGGCCTCTTTCCTCTCTCCTGCCAAATCCATCTTATTGACAAACAGGAAGGCGGGTATCTTATATCTGGCAAGAAGCCTCCACAATGTCTGCGTATGTCCCTGCACGCCGTCCGTGCCGCTGATTACAAGAACCGCATAATCCAGCACCTGCAGTGTACGCTCCATCTCAGCCGAAAAATCCACATGGCCGGGAGTATCTAAAAGTGTGACCTGCATTCCGTTCCATTCAAGTATTGCCTGCTTGGAAAAGATGGTAATTCCCCGCTTCTTCTCCAATTCATAGGTATCCAGAAAAGCATCGCCTTTGTCAACCCTGCCCAGCTTCCGCACAGCTCCGCCCGTATAGAGCATAGCCTCCGATAATGTAGTTTTTCCCGCATCCACATGGGCAAGAATGCCGACTGCCAGTTTCTTCATCTGTCCTGCTCTCCCTTATCAGTTCTAAAAATATTCTCTCCTGACAGTTTATCACGGAACCGGCGGAATGTAAAAATGTTTTGATGGAGAAGGACGCGTCCGGAACGGACCTGGGCCGGTGTGGTGAGGGGGCAGTCTTCAGTTCCGGCAAAAACCTATCTTCCCAGCAGGCCGTTCTCCTCAAGGAACTGATGGGCAACTTCCTCAGCGCTTTTCCCTTCAACGTCCACCTTGCTGTTCATTTCCGCCATCGTTTTTTCATCGATCCGGCCATCCAGCTTTGAGAGCACCTGTTCCAGCTCCGGATATTTGTCAAGCGTCTCCTGCCTTACAAAGTTGCACGCATAATAGGGAGGGAAAAATCCAATGTCATCCGGAAGGACCGTCAGGCCCAGCTTGTAAAGCAGCGCGTCTGTAGAAAATGCATCCACAACATCGACCTTTCCGCTGTCAATGGCCGTGTAGCGGACACTGGCGTCCAATCCGCTGACTTCCTTGAATTTCACACCGTACTCTGATTCCAGAAGGGGAAGGCAGTCGTCCCTGTCCACAAATTCCACGGTGCAGCCAAGCCGGAGTTCCTCCGACTTTCCGATTAGATCCGACAGCGTTTCAAGCCCGTAAGCCTCTGCTGTTTCCGGCTTAACGCTCATCACATAAGTGTTATTGAATCCCAGAGGCTTGGACGTGTGGATATTATGCTCCGACCTCATCTGTGCGGAAACCGTCTCATATACGCGCTCCGGGTCTGAGTCCATCGGCTGTCCCAGCAGATTTGAGAGTGCTGTTCCGGTATATTCGACAAACATGTCAATGTCGCCTTTTTCCAGGGCGGCAAAACAAAAGGACGCGCCATTCAGTCCAAATGATGTTTTAACCTCAATATCCGTGTCAGCTTCGATCAGCTCCCTGTAAATATTACCAAGAATATTCACCTCGGTAAAATTGCTGGCTCCTATGGTTATCGCCTTTTTTTCTTCTGCTTTGCAGGCGCTGAGTGACAAAACGGCCGCTGCCGCCGCCAGGCACCATATACTTTTTGTTCTCATTTAATTTTCCTCCTGTATAGAGCATTACTTTATTACTTATAGTCTCATTATTACTGCCGCCGGACCGTATCAGGCTGCCGTATAGTAGAGCGCTGATACCAGGATAAACATTCCACACAGTAAGAAGGCTGCTGCCTTCTCCCTCTTCTTTTCCCTCTCCGACTTGTTTTTAATCTGTTCCGGAGCCAGGAGCCCCTCGCTGGTTATGGCCCGTTCCAGGCGTCCGAAAATAAAATCAACCAGCAGAGCCAGGGCGGATACCGGAATCGCTCCCAGCAGGATCAGCTGGTAATTTAACGAATTCAGCCCCAGATTGATGAACCACCCCAAACCTTTTGCCCCTGCAAATGCTGCAATCGTCATGGTCCCCACCGCCGCCACCGCCGCGATGCGAATGCCTGACATAATAAACGGAGCTGCGATAGGTATCTCTATCTCAAACAGGCATTTCCATCTGGAAAGACCGATTCCCCTGGCCACTTCAATATTTTTCGGATCCACACTCATAATGCCCGTATATGTATTTTTCAGTATAGGGAGAAACGCATATACAAAGACCATCATTATTGCCGGTTTGGTACCGATTCCAATGAAGATTACGGAAATCGCCAGCAGAGCCAGGCAGGGAATGGACTGCATCAGATTCGCAATAGTTAAAGCCGCTCCGGCCGCCGTCTTATTTCTTGTGATTAGTATTCCCACCGGCACACCGACTGCCAGTGAGATCAGGACTGCAATCGTCGTCATATTGATATGCTGCAAAAAAAGTATCCACAGTTCTTCTTTTTTAGACCAAAATAATTCTATAAAACTGTTCATGATGCCGCGCCTCCTTCCAGCTCTGACTGTTCCGGGATAAACTGTCTGCTCAATACTGCCAGCAGACTGCTCTTTGTCAAATACCCCCTGATCTCACGTTCTTCCCCGAGAACCGGTATGATGCCGAAATGGTGCCCGTAATTCCTTATCTTCAGCATCGACAACACATTACGGAAACTGTCCTCCTCTCTGACGCTCAGATAATCATCAGAGATATAATTGCTGACGCTTTTATCGTAGTCCGTTACGTTCTTGAGGGAATCCATCCAGATCATCCCCAGGAACCGGTTCTTTTCCCCTGTTACCAATAAACTGTCTATATTGTTCTGTCTCATAATCTGCATTGCCTGAAGAATCGTCCGTTCCCTCGAAATTGTGAATGGACGTTTCCTCATTATATCTTTTACCCGGATAAATTCGGGATTATGCCACAGCCTGTTTTCTCCGATAAAATTCCGTATGTAATCATTTGACGGATTTTTCAGGATATTTTCCGGCGTATCGCACTGGATCACGCGGCCATTATAAAGAAAACAGATTCGCGTGGCTATCTTGATCGCCTCATCCATATCATGGGTAACGAATACCACCGTCTTTTTATATTTTTTCTGCAGCCTTACCACCTCATCCTGCAATTCGCTCCTGGTCAACGGATCCAGGGCGGAAAATGGCTCATCCATGAGTATGATGCCGGGATCCATGGCAAAGGCCCTGGCCACGCCCACTCTCTGCCTCTGTCCTCCCGATAGCTGAGCCGGATATTTGTTCCTATAAATCTCGGGCTCAAGATTCACCAGCTCCAGAAGCTCCCATACCCTCTCTCTTATCTTTTCCGCAGGTATATGGCTGCTCTTCATAATCAGGGCAATATTTTCACCTACCGTCAGATGCGGAAACAGCCCTCCCTCCTGTACCACATATCCTATCAGCCCGGACAGCTCGGCAGTTCCGATATCCTGCACCCGCCTTCCATCGATCCTGAGTTCCCCCTGTTCAAAGGTATTCAGCTTGTTAATTGTTTTCAGCAGCGTCGTTTTTCCGCATCCGCTTGAACCTATCAGGGTAAACAATTCCCCTGTCTCTATCTTCAAAGACACGTCAGTCAGCACCGCCTTAGTATCTGAATATGATTTGTACACATGTTCAAACTCAATCATAAGGTTTCCTCCTCTCCTTTATGAGTCTTTATTGTAGCATTCATACTATAAAAAACGTGTTAGCAGAAGGCTGCCCTGCTAAAGTTTCCATAAAGAAAGAGAAAGAAGCCCGCGAGCGTGATTATCCGCCTGCGGCGGGGCGCTTCGGCGGCATAATTCCCTGCCGGCGCAGAGCGATACTCCGCGGAGCATATTGTTCCACGTCACCGCCATCAACAAAAAAAGGGGGCAGCCCCCTTCTTAATCAGGTTCTGCCTCCTCTAATGAAATCATGAACAGGGTGCCTCCATACTGACTGCTTCGGATTATCATTCTTCCTCCGTTTGCTTCCACGATTTCACTTGCCGCAATCAGTCCGCAGCCGAGTATATTCTCCTGTTTTTCTTCGTCACTCATGCTTTTTTGCAATAACTGCGGTGTAATCCCGCTTCCGCTGTCGGATATTTCAAGCTTTCCCTTCCCCTGATCTTTCGTCAGGCTTATGTAAATTTTCGTGTTTTCAGGGGTATAAACAAGCGCATTATTTAGAATATTTGAAATTACCTGTTTCATCTGCCCGGCATCCACCCTGACAGGCAATTCTCCATCCGGCCTTCTCAGCCAGACAATTCTCTCCCCGGCACATTCTTCATAGCAGGCCAGCGCTTCATCCACAAGCTTCTGAAAATCTGTTTTCTCCCTTTCGGCATATACTTCCCCAAATTCGATGTTATACATTTGGATTGTATTTACTGTCCGGTTATAGAGAGTTCTGAATCTCAGATACAGCTCTGAGAGACGATTCCTCTGCCTGTCTTCCTCCCGGCATCCGGCAATCACATTTTTAAATTCCTCCATATTCGAAGTAAAAGGCCGGATGAAATTACATTGCAGGGAATGATTTAATGCATCGAGAAATTTTCCCCTCTGTCCTTCCAGTTCCACTCTTGACCGTTCCAGCTCGATATTCTCTTTTTCAACCGCCATGACCATTTCAGACATAACCGTATTGACAAAAACCATATGATTGCTGTCAACTTCTTTTCCGTCCGTATAAATCCCGATTACTCCGATACAGGATTCCCTGTTCTTTACCGGCATATAGACCCACCTGGAATCGGAGAAAAAACCTGTTCCGGCTCCGCATACCGTATTGTTAATAAAGCACCAGACTGCAGGCGTATTATTATCCACCATATTTTCATCAAAATGGCTCTTGATAAAATATGGCTTTCCCAGTTCACCGGGACTTTTGGCAAGGTATACGACACACCGTTCGCCAGCCGCCTGGAACAGGCTCTTGAGAACGTAATACACAATATTATCAAGACCCGACAGTTTCAAATAACCGCAGCTGATTTCGAACAATGCCTTCATCCGGTTCTCATTGCGCTGCGACACTTCAACCTGCTCCCTCAGCTTGGAAACCAATAGTCCGGTTATCACCGAGACTATCAGGAAAATTACCATCGTCACAATATAATTCGGATCATTGACCCGCAGCGTATAGCGCGGCGCAGTGAAGAAAAAGTTAAAAGAGAGGATGCAGATTACGGTATAGATGCCTCCCCACAGAAACTGGTGTATCTCTATCATCAGAATGATTACGCTTATCAGGTAAACCATAATAATGTTTTCAGCTCTTACACGTATCGTCCACAGTCCCAGTGCCAGCAGTGTTGCCAGGATGTATATGACTGTCATTTTTACTATTTTTTTCGGTAGAGAGTCCGTTTCTCCCCTCTGCTCAGATGCCATCTTCCTATCTCCCTTCAGTCTTTTTATAACCGTCCTTTATTTCCCGTCCGAACTGGACAGCCGCAACAAATATCACATAAATTTCAAGGCGCCCGGCTAACATTCCAACCGTCTCAGTCCAAAGCACCACCGGACTTGCGTCATAACCGGTAATCCCCACCGACAGCCCCACCGTTCCAAGGGCTGAGGCGAATTCGAACATGGAATCCCCGATTCCGAACCCACAGGCGCAGAGTATAAAAGTTCCGGCCGCACATACTCCCAGATACAACAAAATAAAATCGGAAGCTTCCAGCCGTTCCTCTGCTTTCAAATATTCATATCCGCTGATTCTGTAGATTCCGTCTGCATGAATCAGCCGTTTCTGGCTGATCTTAGATCGGATACTCCAGCAGAGGCTTTTCAGCATTATACAGACACGGATTTGTTTGATCCCCCCTGCCGTAGAGCCCGTGCCTCCGCCAATCAGCATCAGCAGTGTCATCACCATGATAAGAGGACTGCTCCAGACGGCAAATGAGGGCACTGTCTGGAACCCGGTCGTTGTCAATGCCGTCACAACCTGGAACAGACCGTCCCGAAAGCCCTGTCCCACATGGCCCTCCAGCCCTCCATAAATCAAAAAGGCCGATAGTACAGGGGCGGCAAGGGCACAAAGAATGAGTTGAAACTTTACTTCACAGTATCTGAAAAAATTCTTTCCCCCACCCCGGATCAGATAAAGATGCGCTAAAAAATTGGTGCTTCCGAGCAGCATCAGCACGATTGTTACTGCTTCAATTCCAAAGCTCCCATAATAGCCGATGCTTTCGGCTTTTGTAGAAAAGCCTCCGGTGGATAAGGCCGCAATGGAGTGATTCAGCGCGTCAAACCAGTTCATTCCAAAATATATGTAAAGTAAGGTTCCGGAAATAATATATCCCGTATAGATAACGATTATCATCCTTGCCGACTTTACCAGGTTCGGCACAAGCCGGTCCGTATGTCCTTCCGCACAATAGAGCCTCATTCCGTGCCGGTCCGACAGAACCGAAATCATCACAAGAACCAGACCCACTCCGCCAAAAAAGAGCATTACGCTGCGGAACAGCAGAAAAATTTTCGGACAGTCCTCGACATTGACCACGGAAAGCCCCGTAGTGCTCCATCCGCTCGTACACTCAAAAACAGACTGCGTAAAATTATACTTTCCCGTCAGCATAAAGGGAACAGAACAAAAAAGAATTGCCAGCAGCCAGGAAAACACTACGATCAGCGCATCCTGATGTCCAATAAGCCTCCGCTTATCGCGGCCGCGGATAAACAGAGACATAACATAACCTGTCAGTATTGCCGTAACGCCCGGTATCGTAAAGCAGCTGGCATACACAGATTCCTCCGGATAAACCGCAAGCAGCATGATGGGAAGAAGTATGATACCGCCGATCAGCATCAGTATGATTCCGAGATACCCTGCAATCAACTGCCCGCCGCCTACCTCGTTCCTGTTCTCATCCATTATAAAGGCTCCCTTCCCATAATTTGCAGGATTGCCTCATTCTGAGTTTCCGGAGTCGACAGCACCAGTATTTTATCATTAACCTGTATGGCGGTCTGTCCCTTGGGAACGATGATCTGCGAGCTTCTGACAATACAGCAGATAATCACGCCATCCCCCAGCTCGATTTCATACAGTTTTTTCCCTGCAACAGGACTGTTTTTTCCAATCATCAATTCATTAATTACGAGATTCCCCTGGTCTAACGGCAGACAATTAACTAAATTTTCCACCACTGACATCTGCTCAATAAAGCCGGCAACCATGTAAGTGGCGCTGATAGCCGTATTAATTCCAAGTTTTTTAAAGATATCGACACTTTTCGGATTGCCGACAACGGCAACCGTTTTCTTAACGCGGTAAAGTCTCTTGGCCGTCTGGCAAATTGCCAGATTATCCGCATCTGCAGCTTTCAACGCAATAATTACATCCCCGTCTTCAATATTTGCTTCATCTAATACATATAGCTTGCACGGATCGCCATGCACCACCGGAATCTGATGAGCCTGGCTTAAATAGGTACAAAATTCCAAATCGTCGTTGATCACTATGAGCTGATGCCCTTTCCCGTTCAAAAGGCGTATCAGATAATCTGCTTTCGCTTTGCCGCCCGCTATTACAATCTTCATCTATACCATCTCCCATCTGATGATCCTTATCGTTATAGAACCGTAGAACTCAATTCCCAAAACTTCTCGACAGACAAACGGGCCGGATAGATCGCCCGGATATTCAGCCCGCCAATCAGATGCTCCTTATCGGTATCGTTGAGACGGACAAACACCTCTTCAACATCATAAATCCGGCGTGCCATCTGGGCCAGCATACAATTGACATTGTCATCGTTCGTTGCTGCAACGACGACAGACGCCTTCCAGATACCGGCCTCTTCCAGAACATCCGGATCGAGTACATTGCCTACAATCTGAAAACCGCTGAAATTTGCCGGCAGCTTACGGAAAGCGCCTCCGTCTTTTTCCACTACAATTACATTATTGCCATGCTCAGACACCTCTCCGGCCAGACTTGCGCCAAACCGGCTGCACCCCGCAATAATTACAGTTTTTCTTCTATTCCACATATAAGATCCCGCCTTACATTTCAACTGCTGAACGCTGATTTATATTTCCATTTTCACAAAGTCTTTTCCAAATTATAATCTCAGAAATCGTGAATATCAATCATCCCGGCAGGAATTTACTATCGTCTTAATGCCGTGGCTGAAATCTTAATACGTTCTTTATCTCTTTATTCAAATCCGCGGGTTTGCGGTCAGCCCATACGCACATAGGTCACTGTCTTCAAAAAGGTTCCGGCAGCATGAAAGGCAGAGGATGAATTCCTCTGCCTTTCATGGGTGTCCTATCTCTTTTTACCCTGTCATGTCTGTTGATTTGTTCGCCATAAAAGAATTTCTCCGGCTATACTATTTTGAAACATACCGGAATAAGGTCTCAAATAATTTCTGCGGCTCAATCGGCTTAGACAGATGGGCGTCCATACTGATATCCAGGGACTTCTTAACATCCTGCACAAAGGCGTTGGCCGTCATGGCTATGATTGGAATCGTCTTTGCCTGAGGATGCCTGCTCTCCCGTATCGCCTTTGCGGCTTCGTAACCGTCCATTACCGGCATCTGAATATCCATCAAAATGACATCATATTCATTCTCGCTGCTCTCTGCAAAGACTTCCCAGCCTATCTTTCCATTCTCTGCCACAATAACTCTGGCGCCGGCTTTTTCCAGCATCTTCTTTGCGACCTTCTGGTTAATGGGATGGTCCTCCACTAAAAGAATCGTGATGCCGGAAAGATTCTGTATCTCCGGTTTCGGCGGCTCTTTTTTGGGGACCTCCTGCTCATCTGCCAGACGGACTGGTATTTTCACGATAAATTTACTGCCCCTGCCCGGTTCGCTTTCCACTTCAATGCTGCCGCCGCTTAATTCCACTGTGCTTTTGACAATTGACATTCCCAGGCCTGTTCCCTCCACATTGCCTGCCGCAGAGTCCAGGTGCCGGAAAAACGGTTCAAACAGGCATGCCCTTGTATGCTCGTCCATGCCGATTCCGGTGTCGGTTACGGTTATCCTGCACAATATGTGATCAGGCCTGCAGCAAGGCAGTTCCGCGAAAGAATAGTCTACCCTGCCGCCCTCCGGCGTGAATTTAATGGCGTTGCTCAAAAGGTTATCCACGACCCTGTTAAGCCTTGCCACATCTCCGATACAGCAGTCATGCCGTATATCCAGAGAATGTGTGAAGACCAGCCCTTTAGCCTCGGCCAGCGGGGCAATTCGTTTTACAATCTTCTGATGCTCCTCACGGCTGCTGAACTGTTCCTGCAGCATTTCCGCTTTGCCTGACTCAATACGGCTTATGTCCAGAATATCATTAATTATGGAAATCAAGTGCGCTGAAGAGGATTTAATTGTCGTGAAACTTTCATGGATCTGCTCCCGGTCCGAGAGATCTGAAAGGGCAAGCTCCGTCATGCCTATGATTGCGTTCATCGGCGTCCTGATATCGTGGCTCATGGCCGCCAGGAAATCGCTTTTCGCTTTATTGGCAGCTTTTGCAAATTCCAGGGCTTCCGACAGATTCCTTTGCTGTTCCTGTTCCTTTAAATATGTGGCGGTCATATCAGTCCTTGTAAGTATCACTTTCTTCTTTGTATCGTCAAAATAGGAGAATGTCCACAGCTTCCGTTCCCGTTTCCCGGTTTTCGGATTGACGATAGAGTATGCGGTCTGATAATCATTGCCCGCTTCTCCCAGGCCTTTTAATATCCCCTGTATCGTGTTGGTATTGGAACATGCTTCCCGCTCTTCCTCCACCACATAGGTAAGCAGCCCGTTTCCAACCCGCATATCGTAGTTCTCTCCCCTGGCAGGATGATCATATTCCCCCATGCGGTCAATGATCCTGTCAATATTCCCGCTTGCTATGTCAATCAACGCAATAAAATCAAATTCCTGTTCCACAACCCGGTTTATGATTTTCTCGGCAATCACCTGCTGGGACATGTCACTCACGGTCAAAAAGCCTATTACATCGTTTTTGTCGGGAGCCAGCATTGTATCCACATTTACCTGTACATAAAGCCCTTCGCCCTCATCCCTGAATTTGCAGTAGTAGATATTGTTATGGTTACTGATTCCTTTTGCAAAATCAGCCAGCAGCGGTTTCGCCAGATATGTATCCAAAAATTGGCTCCGTTCCTTTTCATCCACAATAGCGTCAGCAAACCGTGTGAAAAATTCATCTCGTACAGAGCCGTAGCGTTGTCCAAAATCCTGGCCCGAGAAATCGTTCAGCCCCTTTATGATATTTTCTTTCAGGCTGCAGTATCCGGTGAGAAGAGTGTCCAGGTTCTTCTTATTTTTATGCAGCAGAAGCATTTCTTCGAATTTTTGCCTGTGCTGTATTTCACGGCTGATATCCATGGCGCTTCCCAACGCTGTCCTGCGTATACCGTCAGCGTCCACCAATACGGTATAGGACAGCCTGATCCAGGAATATTCCCCGGCTTTTTTATCAAATACCCGGAATATTCCCGAAACCTCCCGTTCCCCTTCCCTTATATGCTGAAGCAGCAGCCGGGCTTTTGTGGCATCCTCCGGATGGAACAGCTTTCCCTCTATCAGCCCTTCCTGTATCTGATGCGCATGCAGGCCGTAAGCGCTGACCACCTTATTCCCCTCAAGGACAGCCTGCCGTTCCATATCATATTTCCATGAGGTCACGCCGTTCTGCCGCATGACTTCAAAAAACGTCTGTTCCAGCTCCTTATATCTGTCAATATTCTCGGCCGTGCAGATTGTCCGGATCGCCCTGCCGGTGTCATCACAGATAACATTGCAGCGGAAATTCATCCATATCCATCTGTCTGAGCCGGGAATCTTTGCCCTGGCGCTGAATTCCTCCTGGAGGGAGCCATTGTCAATATCCGCAAAAGCCTTCCGGTAGGTCTTCTGATCCTCCTCATGAATATATCCCATCCTCAGCCAGGTTTCCGGGAAATTATCCACTATTTTCCCCAGGCCGAAAAGGCTCTGTACCTTTTGTCCCGAATAAGCCGTATGGCTGCTGCAGTCATATTCCCAGAACATAAGGTTGGAATGGTCTATGGCCTGTTCCAGCGCCTGCTGCTGCAGGTACTGCTTCTTCTGTGCCTCAATGCGGTCAGTGGCATCCAGATAACCGATGTATATAATTCTCCGGCCTTCCCTTTCAGTCAGGGTTGCCCTCGCCTGCACCCACACATAAGTCCCGTCCCCGCAGACAAGCCGGAAAGTATCGTCCATCTGATCACCGGGCTTTTGAAGTTTACGGTAGGCGGCAATCACACGTTGGATGTCATCTGGATGGAGGCCGTCAAAGGCGCTGTCCACATATACCTGATAAAACTGTTCCCTGGTCATCCTGGTTATGTTCAAAAATCCCTGGCTGACAAAAATGGGAAAGGGCATTCCCGCGCCGGTAATCTCAATGGTCACCAGGCCGCCGGGGGAATTATTGACCGAATCAGAATATTCCGCCAGGAGACGGTCGTTCTCCTGCCGGGCCTTCAGCAGTTCAAGCTCTGCATTTTTACGGGCAGTTATGTTATGGTACACGCAGTGCAGCAATGGGTATCCATCCTCATAGCCTATGACCTTTGCCTGTATGCGGACCCATACCGTATCCCCATTCCTGTGGTACATACGGAATTCGAAATCAGCGGAAGCATTATGTTCCGCAGCATAACGCAGTTTCCGCATTGCCGTCTGTGTGTCTTCCGAGGAAGGCATTGCTGAAGGCTCGTCCTTTATCACCCGTCTGTACTCCTCCGGCGTATAACCGGTTAGCTCCGGAACTCCTTTGGAAAAATACTGCATATCAAATACATCTGAAACCCTGTAAACCGCGACCCCGCCGGGGATGGCATCAATTACGTTCTGCAGCTTCGTTTCCAGGAAAAATGCCTCAACATAATCCCCCGGCATGGAAGAATGAATCAATGTGATTTTCCATCCATGACTCTCCTCCTCACAGTTTGCCGTAACAATAAATGGAGCTAAAACCGGCTCTCCCTGCTGTGACAGCAACGTATATTTCACGGAAACTTCAACCAGGTCCTTACGCCGTTCCCGCAGCATAAGGACCTCTGTCTCTCTTCCTGATACAAAGGGCACAGTTGCCAGCCCTTTGGACACTGCCGTACGTATCTGCTCCAGTCCGTTTGAAACCTCGCCTGTACTGACTCCTACCACATGGGCATCCGCAGAAAAACAGGACAGTATGATTTCCAGATTCCTGTGCAGAAAATATGCTTCGTTCAATTTATTGACAAGCACCAGCGCAGCATTCAAATTCCCCGTCATATCATTCTTCTCCTGACTGTCCCAGGACCCTCAGAAGCCGACTTAATTCCGCCTCCACCAGTTCATAGAGTCCGTCCACTTTTTCATACTGTTCAAATCTTAATGCCCCTACCATATCGCTGACGGCATTATACAGCGGTGTAAGTCCCAAATTTCCTGTGACGCCCTTTAACGTGTGGGCGTATTCAAACATTTCTTTGTATTCCTTATGTTCATATGCATTTTTTAAAAGAGGCCAGCTGCTGTCAGAAAGAAATTTTGTGAGACATTCTGCATATAAATCCTCATCCCCCACAAATCTTTCCATTGTCTGTTTCATATCCACACCATACTCAGTCAGTATTTTTTTTAACGTATCAGCCATATCATCCCCCCCGGCAGCAGCCCTCTTATGTATTTTGTAATCCTGCTGTAACTATCTTTATTTTACACTTTTTTAGGCTTATTAACAAGACAAATATGCGCTTATTAGAAGCAGCCGGGGGATGTTGCGGCAGTAGGTTTGAAGTATTTTTATGTGAGAGGCCTGCTTCATTGCTTCATGCCTTTTATTCCACCGGAGTCATCAAATCTGCAAACCGGTTATAAAACTCTTTTTCAAATAGTTCCGCCGCTGCTTCGGTGCCATATTCCTCCCATATTCTGTCATCCCTCATTTTCAGGGACAGCGGACAATTTTCTTTAATAAATTCTTCATCCGGTCTTCCGCCCATCTCGTGGCTTCTGCGTACAAGAAAGCCTGCATAGGACTCTGCCGTCTCATTCAGCCCCCTTACAGCAGCCTGCCTCCCCCTATCCCCAAGGCGTTCCACTGCCTGCCTCACCAGATAATATCCCAGCCTGATGCAGAGCATGTTAAACCCGTCACGGTGCGTCCCCTCGTCATAGGTAAAGTCTTCCGGCAGCCGGTATTCCGGATCGAATTCGGCAAATGCTTCCCTGCGTTCCTTTTCGTCCATATTGGCAGGCCTGAGATAAACGGCAAAGCAGCAGTAGTCGTCATTTACCTGGGTCAATGTCTTTGCCAGATTAATCTGGGCTTTTTTTGCATAGGAACCGAACATCGCGTGGTGAAATTCTTCGCAGTATAAACGTCCCAGCTCCCGTTCCCCCGCATCCTTCCAAAGCTGCGCAATCGGGCACACCAGGGTATCCGACAGCCTCTCCTGCGGATTCAGTCTGATTTTTCTCCGCCTGAACCTGGGATCTCCCGGCAAATCGTAGTAGGTAAATAGATTCTCCAGGTTGAGCTTAAGCCCGCATTCCAGATGACGTTTTTGCAGCCTCTCTCCCCTGTCCCGGCCAAAAAGACGGACAGCCTCCCGGACGGCCGCCTCCCCCTCCACAGGTACGGCGTCATAAAGCGCTCTGGCCATCTTAATGTAGAGGATGCTCCAGCAATCCTGGAAATTTCCGATTTGATTCTTCTTTATCTGTTCCATTATACTCTCATCCTTTCTCGCACAATATTTCAATGAACAGTGACGTCCCTGTTACATAAGCGTATCAAGCGCATAGCGGCAAAGCACGGCAGCCCCGTACCCGATCGTTTCATCTGGAAAAACATTTTTACTGTTGTGCAGACCGATCCCTGTTTCCGGCCGGGACGGATTAAAAGTGCCTATCAGGAATTGGCCGCCCCGTCCGCACTGTTCCAGCAGGCATGAAAAATCATCAGACCCCATGGAGGGAACCGTAAGCCGGACGGCCGCCCCTACTCCCAGAGACTTCTCTGCCGCTTCGGCAAACTGTGCGGCTATCCTGGGATCGTTTACCAGGGGCGGCATTCCATTTTCAAACACGGTCCGGCACTCTGCCCGCATAGCCCGGCAGCAGTTTCCCGCCATTCTCGGTATGGCCTCCAAAAGCTGCCCGCGAACCTTCGCATCGAGAGTCCGCAGAGTTCCGCAAAGGAAGGCCTGATCCGGAATAATATTGGGGGCGGTTCCTGCCGTAAGCTGCCCGAAGGTCAGAACTGCCGGCTTCATGGGACTGATTTCACGGCTGATCAGAGTCTGTATCTGCGTCAGGAGAAATCCGGCCGCCATCAAAGGATCCACACAGTCTTCAGGGTGGGCTCCATGTCCTCCGCGTCCCGTAATCGTTATCTTTACTATATCGCAGCTGGCATTGTTTTCTCCTGCTATAATTCCGACCCTGCCAAGCGGAACGGACGGGCTGCAGTGCAGACCAATAATCTGATCGGCAGGATGCCGTTTCAATACACCTGCTTGCAGCATACCGCGCGCTCCGTCACATGTCTCTTCCGCGGGCTGAAAGATTAACAGAAGCGTTCCGTGAAACTGCTCCTTCAACTCATTTAATACCTTTGCAGTCAAGAGAAGTATCGCGGTGTGGATGTCATGGCCGCAGGCATGGGATATCCCGGGACGGCAGGAGGCAATCCTAAGTCCCGTACACTCCTCCATCGGCAGGGCATCAATATCTTCCCTGACTGCAAGTGTCTCTCCCTGCCCCTTCCCGCAGATTCTGGCTACAATACCTGTTTTCAGAGGGTATTCAAGTATTTCTATACCGGCAGCTTCCAGGAACTGCCGGATTCTTTCTGTCGTTCTCAACTCCTGATGCCCCAGTTCCGGAAAACGGTGCAGTTCCCGGCGCACCTTTACCGCCTCATTATAATGATCCTCAATTAATTTTTGTATCATGTCGGCCGCCTTTCAGCTCTGTAGTGTCACCAAATCCTTAACCACATTCTCCCCGGCCGGCTCCAGGATTACGTCGTCTCCTGTCAGGACTGTGCAACAGGCCAGCTTTACTTTTCCGTTCACCTTTACGGCACAGCGGCCGCAAATCCCCTGTCCGCAGACACTGTGCATGTAGAAGCTGAGTGTACCGTCCAGTTCATCGCCGATATATTCCAGGAGCTTCATAACCGTCATCCTGTCTTCCCGGCTTACATCCACACGAAACGTATCGTAACGGGCCTCCTGGTCTGTCTCCGGGTTAAAACGGTATATTTTCACATTCATCTACTTTTCCTCCATATTCGCCATTCCCAGCTCCTCCTCCAGAATGAACGTTTCATAGTCAGTTTTTCCGGCAGGGCGCAGCGGGATCCTGGTAACGATTGGCTTTCTTACGGACAGGACGTCTTCTCCGTTTACCAGCCGGCTCATGATTCTGACCTGCCAGTTATCGTTATCTATGTAACTGTAATCTTCCCGTAAATGCAGCCCCCTGCTCTCTTTCCTCATTTCAGCCATCTTTGCCGCCACCCTGGTGCATAGGAGCATATTCTCCGTCTGTATCATTCTCAAAAGCTCACGGTTATAAAGCAATGATTTATCCGGCAAAGCCGCCTCCCGCAATTCTTTCTTAAGCCTTTCCAGTTCCTGAATCCCTGCCAACAGCTTCTCCTCGTTCCTCCAAAGCCCGAGAGCCGAATCAGAAATCTGTTCCATCTCACGGATAATCCGGCAGACTCGCTTATCCCCGTTCCCTGAGAGCCTGCGTTCCAGCCCTATAAGAACTTCCGCCACCGATTCCTCCGAGCTTTCTGTCCGCTCCTCTGCCAGAGCCGCTTCACCTGCCGTTTCGCCTGCCTTATACCCCTGTACCAGCATCTCGGTCACCGCGTCCGCCACGCGGTTCGCACCGAAAACGCCGCTGGCGCACTCACCGGCCGCAAACAGCCCCGGTACGCCCGTTCTCATGTTTTCATCCACCAGGATACCGCCCACGCTGTACTCACTGGACAGTCCCACCTCTATTCTGCGTTTCTCTTTGATAATCCTTTTATACTCCAGAATATCATTGCCATGATACTTACCGCGCGGATAGAATCCGTCAAAATGATCCATCAGTGCTTCAAACATTTCGTCTATCTGAGCGTTCGTGAACCGGGAAAAATCAAAATAGATACCGCCCTGATCTGTGCCGCGCCCATCTCTGATTGCTTTTCCATAATAATAGATATGTACAAGCTTACACATCTCGCTCGTCTTTTCCATTTCCCGCAGCTGTTCCGGTATCTCTATTTTGTTCCCGAAGCGGTCAACCGGATCATAGTCAAAAGCGTCACGGAAGGTGCAGATGACGGGAAGGATGGAACCGCGCATCTCATTTGGCTCCAGAGCCGTGATGAGAAACAGCATAAATTCCATATCCGCAAGCTGCGCCCCCGCCCTGTAAGCCATGGCTTGACCGTCACCAGTCATATCGGAATTCGTATTTTTTAACGAGTAGGGCTGGTAACCGCCCGTACCCAATACCACTTCCTTAGCCTCAAACCGTATCAGGCATCCACGATACAAGTCTAGGCCGACCGCCCCAGTGACACGGTTTCCGTTCTTCAGCAGCGCAATCACGGCCACGTCTTCAAATTTCGCGATGGAACCGGCTTTTTTTACCCCTCTGAGCAGCGACGCGCCCATCCCGCGTCCTGTCACATCCCAGTTTCCCGGACGATAAAATTTATAAAGCTGGCCGGCCTCCTCCCCCCATTTCTTCACTTCATATACGATCATGGGGCTATCCTCCACAAACTGTTCCACCATGTTCTGATCGCTTAAGTTGAAACCGTCATTGCAGATGGCGCGGAATAAATCCTCTTTTGTAAAATCCGGGTCAGCCTCCGGAATGTGGAATTCATGATAGGCACTGGCTCCGTCCATTCCGTAGGAACCTCCAATCATAATTGTATTGCCGCTGTTTCCAATCTTTCCCTTGGACACCAGCGCAACCTCGGCCCCTTTTCTGGCGGCCGCAACAGCCGCTGTACAGGCAGCCCCTCCTCCCCCGACAACCAGTACATCTGTCTTTATTATTGTTTTAATCTCTATCATCCTATTTCCCCTTTAACTGTAACCGTCACTCAAAGTGTTACTGTTCAGCCTTCGGCCGCGCGCTCTCTCTATCAGGTATACAGCCTTTTGAAAAGTAACTCACAAAACGCATCTCGGCTGAGCCGTTACTTCAAATCAGATTAAAATCCTCATGCTGCAATGACAGTATAATCTCACCCATCTCCCTGCCGTATGTCTCTGAAAATTCCTCCAGGATATCCAAAGCTGTCTTTTCACCTGCCGTTCCCAGAACAGCCGTCACAATTTCCCGGAATGTCTTATAGCAATGAGCGCAGTGATAGTCAAAACCCTTCAGATATTCTGTATGTTTTGTAAAGCTCTGGCCTTCCCTGAAGCCGGCATTCCTGGAAATCTGAAGGCAGTATCCGCTCTCATGCATACTTTGGGGTACCTCAAATACTAGCTCCGGATTAAATCCGCGCACAATCGATTTATCTATATGCCGGCAGTAAAGCGTACCGCATTTTTCCAGTCCCATCTCTTTAAACTGGGCCGCCCACGGGCACATATAAACTTTCTCCACGTGATCGGGCGACCACGCCCTTGTCTCCCCTGAATTGGCGCATCCCTCCTGCCTGGAAGTCTCTGTATTGACCCACTCCCCATATTCCCGGTAAGTGGTAAAGTCAAGTCTGCGGCCGTCCCGCAGCGCCCGAAGCGCCATCCTGGAGCCACGCTGCTCCGCATAGCGCTGTGTACACATAACAAAGACTGCTTCCGCTTTATCGGGGTGGTTTTTTGTAAGTTCCTGATAAAACCGGCCTGCAAGCCAGGCATGGTGTTTTTCTGTAAATTCATTCATTGGATTCTTCCTTCCTGCCACATCAGGCCCTGATTATTTCCTCATCCAGTTCTGGGTAAAAGTCGGCTTCCCCGCTCTCCTCTTCCGGAATCCGGTACAGATTCATACCAATGGTAAAAAGCATGGATACTGCCAGCAGCATACAGTAGAAATTTGTTTTAATCACGTCTAATGGGGAAGAAATCCCGCCGTAGCTCATAGCCAGCAGCACTGCGGTACCGATCGGCGACAACCCCGGCACCACACAGGCAAACACATCTAGAATCGAGGCAAATCTTTTATTGCTGATATTATATTTTCTGGCAAGCGGCTTTAAAACAGGGGTGCAGATCAGGATACAGACCGTGTTATTGCCGATGAAGAAATCGATCACGCTGATGATAAGCCCCATCAGATACTGAGCCGCCTTTCGGCTCCTTACTTTTGCATTGGCCAGGCTGGTCAGGCACCGGATTCCGCCCCTGTCCTCGACCAGTCCCATAATTCCCTTCACCAGAATACCGATCATGGCTGTCTCAAGCATTCCAAATGAACCGGATGCAATCGCCTGAGTAAATGTGATTAAGGTCAGACTCCCGGTCATAATGCCGATGGCTCCTGCGAGAATCGTTCCGCACATCAGTACAACGATAATGTCAAAGCCGGACATAGCAAGCCCCAGCACGGCCAGATAAGGGATAACCTTGATAAGCTCATACGTATACTCCGTACTCACCTCTCCGGTGCTTCTCGTCATAACCGCATACAGTACCATCGTCGCTATGGCAGCAGGCAGGGCAATCTTAAAGTTCATGCGGAATTTATCCTTCATTGCACAGCCCGCTCCCCTGGTAGCCACGATGGTCGTGTCGGAAATAAATGACAGGTTATCTCCAAACATGGAGCCTCCAAGAACTGCCGAGAGTGCGAAGGCCATATCGATACCGGCGCTTTCCGCAAGTCCGACTGCAATCGGCCCGATGGCCGCTACGGTCCCCATGCACGTTCCCATGGCCGTCGAAATCAATGCCGAGATCAGGAACAGCCCAGCCACCAGAAACTGGTGAGGAATCAGGGCAAGTCCAAGACCTGCCGTCGCATCGACCGCTCCCATTGCCTTGGCCGTGGAAGAAAACGCTCCCGACATCAGGAGTACCAGCGTCATGACCATGATTCCCGGGCTGGCAGCGGCTTCGGCAAACCGGTTCACCTTGTCCCCCAGTTTCCTCTGTCCCATTGTCAGGGCAATGATAACCCCCAGAAGAAGTGCAAAATTACGTGGTATCTGTTTAAACGGGTCCGGCGTCCCCAGCGCCGTAAAAAGGAGTCCACTTCCCATATATACTGCCAGAAATACAATTAACGGCGTAAATGACCAGAAACCGATATCCTTATCGTGTACTGTTTTTTGATTCTTTTTGCTGCTTCTCTCCATACTTCCTCCTATTCCTGCATACCTCTCCGGTACAGCTTCCAGCTTATGACGCCGCGGCCGAACCTCCTTTTCCACCAGCCGTTCAAATTGACGCATAACTGATTCTATTTACATTTTACTATTAAGCAAATTCCATGCCAAATTTTAAAATCCTCCAGTTTTACGTATATCCCTGCTGCATCGTTCCGTGGATTATCGTCTGCCGACCTGCAAATTTAGCATTAATTTCCTTTTTTCCCATACACATCAAGCGCAGGATTGATATAAAAAGTGGTTTAATCGGTGCTAAAACCAATTAAACCACTTAAGTTAAACCATTAAGATGTTCCCGTTACCTGCTGCCCCTCATTACCGCATCTTCTGCCGGCCGGAGCCTCACGCCTTCAATCTCCGTGCAGGTTCTGCCCAATCCTTCGGATTCCTTCCGCTGTAATCTGTGTCCCTCCGCGTCCTTTATGAATCTCTATGAATCCGCTCTCCTGCAGCCGTTCTAAATAAACTCTGATTTCGGCCTCCGTAATCAGAACACCTCTTTTTTTCAAACTGTCCGCCAGTTTTTTCCGTCCGGCTTTCTCGCCTTTCCTTCTTACTGTACTTAGCTCCTCAAGAATAGCTACCTCAACGGGAATCTCCTGATAATCATCTGATTTTCTAAGAGACGTTTCGCCCAATATATATTCCGGAAAATCCTCCACCCGTATTGTATCATGGTCAACAATTGACAAATAGGAGATACAGTTCTGAAACTCCCTGACATTACCGGGCCAAGGATAATCCAACATAAATTTCATAGCATTTTCATCAATATTCTTTTTGATATGATTCTTTCTGAAAAAACAGGGAAGCATATCATAAATGTCCTTCGGCCTGCTTCGCAGCGGCACCGTCTGGAGAATCAGAGTGTTCAGCCGATAGTACAGATCCAGCCGGAACCGCTTTTCTTTGACAAACATAAGGAGATCCTGATTGGTAGCCGAAATAATCCTGACATCCACCGGGATTACCTGGCTTCCTCCGACGCGGACCACTTCCTGCTCCTGTAAGACTCTGAGGATTTTTGCCTGCATATTCAAAGACACATCTCCAATCTCGTCCATGAATAATGTGCCCCCGCTGGCCATCTCAAAGATTCCCGGCCTCCCCTTCTTGCTGGCTCCGGTAAAGGCTCCCTCATGATAGCCGAATAACTCGCTCTCCAGCAGAGAGTCGCTGAGGGAAGCACAGTTAAACGCTATGAACGGCCCCTCTTTTCTGCCCGACGCCTGATGGATGGCCTGAGCCAGAAGTTCTTTTCCGGTTCCGCTTTCCCCCTGAATCAGAATCGGGAACTCTGTCTCCGCGAACCGCCTTGCCTTTTCCTTCATCTGCTTCATTGCCCTGCTTGAGCCGATAATATCATCGAAATTATATTTCAGTTCCGCTTTTCTGGCCCTTTCACTTCCATATCGGGCATAAAGATTTCTCATCTCTTCAAAGCTTTTCAGGACCAGGACACTGCTCCCCTCCATCTTATCGGAAAAGAAATTCCAGGTCATCAGGTATTTTCTTCCATTAATCGTTACCGGGACATTGGAAAGAATCGGCATTTCCAGCCGGACGGCTCTTTCTAACTCCGGGATCACCCCCGATATGTCACGGTGAATCAGGCAGACATACGGTTCACCGAATAATTCCTGGGCCGCCGTATTTAAAAGACTGATCTTTTTTCCATCATCCAAAAGAAGTACCGCGTCTCCAAAGCCTTCTACAAACTGTTGCTGGCTGAAGCCAAAATCATGGCCGTTCCTGGTCAGCTCCGTAATCCCACGGTTTACGGAAATTACGTTCTGTCCATATGTAAATATCTTTTCAATAGTTTCGGAATTGAGATAATCGAGACGGCTGAACACCTCGATCAGCGTCAGCGGATCCAGGCATCTTTCGCCTATATCAACTACCCTCTCTATATAATCGGGGATAATGGGAAATTCATTAGGAGTGATAGCCAGTCTGATTTCTGAATAATCCTCCGTACATCCTGGATAGTAGGGATATAATTCGATATTCTTCATATCGAGTGCATAGAGTAGCGCCACCGTCTCAAGGGCCAGCTCCTGGGTGTTATTCACCACAATCGCCCTTCTTTCGCCGTCCACCTCTTTCAGCCTGTCATACATATTCCTCTGAATCGTCAGATGCAGCACAATGATCTCCGTGTCTGTCATCAGCATTGGAGACACCTGCTTTGCCATTTCTTCACTTATGGCAATCACAAGATCGCAGCGGATACGGCAGGATGGCTCCTGATTTACCAATATCATGCTGATCTCTGCGTACTCTCCTAATAATTCCTGGAGCTGTATCTTGATATATTCCGATACCTGCCTTCTGGTGCAGGCTATAATCACTTTTTTCTTCATGTCCGTATCCTCTGTTTTACTCAGGAATCACGATTGCATCTCATCTGTCTTTTTGTTCTTTTATAAAGGCCATCTATTAGTATTTCATATTTTTTAGGGAAAGTCAATTCATGGTACGTTCTCACTGGTAGGCTGTTCTGAAGGAAATCCTAGCGGAAAACTGATACCTGCAGATAAGCCTGACCGGTGATACTGATCATAACAGACAAAAGAGCCATAACGAAATAGAAGGCCTGATATCTGGTGGGGGCAGATATCAGGCCTTCTATTTCGTTTTTCTTTGCCATCTGGAAATTGGCTGTGGCAGAACGGCAGAACGCCTGCCGCCCCGTGTTATTTTTCTTCCTTCATAACCTGGATAATCTCGTTCCATCCGTCCGGCTTTTTCTCCACATAGCGTGCCGCAAAGTCAAACTGCTCCATATCTTCCATTCTCTCCTTGGCCGCTTTCGTCATGACGGAGCTGAAGCCGCATTCCTCCAGCATGGCGATGGAGCCTTTCAGCTCAGCCGCCCGGCGGTGGCAGTGGATTGCCGTTCCGGTAACGAGCCTGTCGAGGTGGGAGGTAAAGGGGATGTTATCCATGGACTTCGCAATGGAAGAAACGACTTCCTCTGATACGTCATAGGCATCGGCCGCCTGTAGCATCTCGATCATCAGGGAGGCAATTCCCTTCATATAAATACTTCTCACCAGCTTGATTGCCGAGGCCGCGCCTGCCTTTTCCCCGGCCGTTGTAATCTTCATGCCGTAAGGCGTCATCATTTCTTTCAGTGTATCGGCTCCGTTTCCGCTGGCGGTAATCGGAACCTGGTGTTTGTCTTTTGGAAGGGAACCTAACATCGCGGCATCAACGAATTTGACCCCCGTATCCCTGACGGCCTCCCAGATTTTTTCTTTCACCGCAGGTGTCGACGCGCTGACGTCGGCGTAGATTTTCCCCTCGCAAAGCACATCTTTAATCTCATCACAGACATCGAGGGCAAAAGAAGAAGGTACGGCCCCAAAAATTACGTCCGCCTGCTCAGCGACTTCCTTCGCCGTATCAAGCAGGGCTGCCTCCGCCTCCGCGGCGCGGCCTGCCACCATTGGGCCCATCACAGGATCCCCGGCCATCTTATCGTATGCAATAATTCCTGTTACGCCTTCCCCTTTCAGTCCAAGGGAAATATTATATGCAGCTTCGCCGAAACCGATAAAACCTATCTTCATTTCAATACTCTCCTTTATGCTTCGTATGCGTCGTCGATAAATTCAAATCCTTTTGCTTCCAGAGATTTTTTCACCCATTCACGCTTGGATGTACCGTTCTTTGCAGCAGCCAGCTTTGTCTCGTCCGCAGCCTGGAATTTTTTCGCATCCTCCAGAATCTGAGGCGCGTCTTTTCTGGGAATTACGATGATTCCGTCCGGATCCGCCAGGATAATGTCTCCCGGGTTCACGCTGATCTCACCACAGGAAATCGGCACATTCACCTCACCCGGTCCCTCTTTGTATGGGCCGCCCGGTGTAGTTCCCGTAGCGTACACAGGAAAATCCCATTTTCCGATCTCATCAATATCGCGGATCGGACCGTCCAGAATAATTCCTGCCGCCTTCTTCGTATGGTAGAGAAGGGCCATCATAATCTCTCCCATCAGTGCCCTGGTGTTATCGCCCTCATTGGAAACTACCAGTACGTCGCCTTCCTGGGCCATATCAATCGCAGCGTGAAGCGCTAAATTATCTCCGCTTCTTGCTTTTATCGTCAATGCCGGCCCGACCATCATCTGCGCCTTCGGACTGCTCACCAGACGGATTCTTGGGTTCATCGCGCAGCTTCGTTCCATTACATCCGCCACATTTGAAGCCGGAATCTCCTTAAACTGCATCATCACCTCGTGATCCGGCATTTTCCTTTTCAAATAAATTCTCTTACCAACTGCCATACTGTCCACCATACCTTTCTTTTTCAGTTAAATGAATATTCCTGAAGTCTTACGGTCTTTTAACGCCTCCTTGCGATTACCGGCTCCCGGAGGCATACGGCCGTTTCCATCTTTTATTCACCGCTTATTTTCTATATCTGAATCATAGCACAGCAGAGAGAACAATTTCAAACAAGGTATTTTTATGTTTTTAACAATATTTCTTTGTTATGTATCTATTTTAGTGATATACTGAGATAAACGCTGCCGCTCAATGCAGCTTAACAAGAATCTGGAAAAGGAGTGCCGTACATGAACCTGATAAGCCTCTATTATTTTACGGAACTGGCCAAAGAGCTGCATATGACAAACACCGCCCAGAAACTCTATATCACCCAGCAGAATCTGAGCCAGCATATCCAGCGGCTGGAACAATATTATGGCGTGGAGCTTTTTTACCGCAAACCAAAGCTCTCCCTCACCTATGCCGGAGAGCAGCTTCTTCTGGCCGCCGGCAGGATCCTGTCTGAAGAAAATGATTTAAAAAACCGGCTCAGCGATATTTCCCTCCTGGGAGCAGGAAACTTAAAAATTGGAATTCCTTCCTACCGGGGCGAAATCTGCCTGCCGTCCATTCTTCCCCGCTTCCATGAGCTGTGGCCCTACGTATCGATCCAGCTAGTGGATACCTCCTCGGAAGTGATGGAGCAGATGGTGTTTGACGGTGAACTGGATCTTTATATCGGCATCAAGTATACGGCGGATCCCCATCTCGAAATCCTTCCGCTGCTGGATGACAATCTGTTTCTCGTTGTCTCCGACTCGCTGATGGTAAAGCAGCTGGGAGAGGAATGCGGCACAGTGAAACGCCAGTCCGCCGGCGGCGTTAAGCTGAAGGAATTTAAGGACTTTCCCTTCCTGCTGCCAAAGCCGCCGATGCGTCTGCGCAAAATGGTGGACCAATGTTTTCTGGATGCCGGATTCGTGCCGAAGGTGTTTCTGGAATCCAGCACTACGGAGCTTTTAATTTCCCTTTATCCCTATGATTACGGCGCCTTTTTCTGTACGCAGATGAGGCTCCCGCTTCTTGAGGAAAAAGCTCCGGACGCCAATACCTTCCCCCTGATGCTGAACGGGGAGCCTGTAAGGCACCGGCTTGTCCTGGCCTATCATAAGGACAGATACCTTCCTAAATATATGAAAGATTTCATTGATATAACGAGGGATGTATTTGCCGATCTCTCGGATATCCGTCTGGACAAAAAAGCGGACCGGACATAATGGCAAGTTAAGTCCGGCCCGCAAGGGGGTATGTTAATATGTATTGGCTGTTTAGTTAACTGCTGTATCAGAATGGACCGAATCCGATCTTCGTCGCATAAATCAGGAAGATAAAAGCAACGATCCACCACATAACAAAGAGAGGCAGCAGGTATTTTACCCATTTTCCGTAAGGGGTCTTACACATGGCAAGGGCGGCCAGGATTTCTCCTCCGGTAGGAGCGAGTACGTTGGTAAACGCATCTCCCATCTGGAATGCGAGAACTGCAGTCTGACGGGTAACTCCAAGCATATCGGCAAGCGGCGCCATAATCGGCATCGTAATCGCCGCCTGACCGGAACCGGATGGAACCAGTACATTAAATATATCCTGTACTACGAACATGCCGCAGGCCATCATGGAGGCATGGAGATTATTCAGTGTGCTGGCAAGCGCATGTACAATTGTATCCATGATATTGGCATCCTGAAGAATAACAATCGCCGCATTTGCCAAACCAATCATGATGCAGGGGAACAACATGTTGCCAAAACCTTTTTCAAAGCTATCACAGATCTCACCGGGACGGAGTCCGCCGACTATGCCGGCCAGGATACCAATCGCAAGGAATACTGCCGAAAGCTCATCGATATAGTAACCATTAACAATTACGCCATGTACGGTAAAGATGATTCCCAGAACAAATATAATCAATACAAGTTTCTGGCGCAGGGTCATCTTGGGAATATTATCAATATCAATCACATGCTCATGGGCATGGGCCATATCATACTCATATACAGAGCTTGATTTCGGATTTTTCTTAACTCTGCTGGCATGCCACATAACGTACAGAATACTTACAGTTTCAAGTGTGATAAACAGGACGACCCTGAGCTCGATTCCTGAGAACATCGGAAGCCCCGCAATACTCTGGGCCACGCCGATGGTAAAAGCATTCGTAATCGCTCCGCCGTAACCGGCGCCTGCCGCACAGAAAATGATGCCGACTGCTGTCAGCGAGTCAAAGCCCATAGTAAGACAGCATGCCAGGACCAGCGGAACAAAGGCCAGGAACTCTTCGAAATTTCCGCAGAAGGCGGAACCACAGCCAAAGACGATCATACAAATAGGAATCATCAGAAGCTCTTTTCCCCTTGTCGCCTTAACTACATTCGCCATTCCGGCATTCATGGCGCCGGTGGCATCCAGTACTGCAAAGGTGCCGCCTATAATCATCAGGAAAAATATAACATAAGCCGCATTCTGCAATCCCTGTGTTACCGACATCAAAAGTCCAAACAGGGTTACAGGCGTTCTGGCTATATAATGGAAACTGGCAGGATCAACTATCTCTCTGCCGCTGGCCGCATCCAGCACGCGGTCATATGTGCCGGCCGGAACGATATAAGAAGCTATGGCACAAAGCGCGATTATCACAACCAGGAAAATCATTGGATTTACCGCTTTTAGGGCGAGTTTCTTTTTCTCCGCCTCCACTACCCGTCCTTCCGCTTCATTTAGATTTTTATCTTCCCTTTTATCTTCCATACTGCTCTCCTTTCTCATACATAAGATATAAAGCTTTTTTAATTTCCCCTTTATGATTCTTTATTTGAGTTCCTCTAAAATACTGCACAAAAATCCGTATGCTTTTCTGACGGACGGAATGCTTACCATCTCGGAAGGAGAATGGAAATTCCAGCAGTCGGGTCCCAGCGAGATGGCGTCGAGAGACGGCTTGACCTCGAAAAAGCAGCCCACCTCAAGCCCTGCATGGACGGTCAGAACTGTCGGTTCCGAACCGTATTTCTTTTTGTAAACCTCCACCGCAGTTTCACGAAGCGGCGAATTTGCCCGGAAATGCCAGCTTGCGTACTCAACTTCCGTGCTGCACTTTGCTCCCACCAGGGAAGAGAGACGTTGTATTTTCTCATAGATATAGTATTTCAGACTGTCCTGTGCCGACCGTATCTCAAATACCATCCTGAATTCCCTGCTGTCCATATGAAGTTCACCGAGATTGTCGGATGTATCTACAAGCCCGGTCAGCACCTCATTCATCTGGCAGATTCCGTCCGGAGCCAGCAGTAACAGTGTGACAATCTTATCCGGGGAAACCTGGGTCCCCGCTAAAGGGATTTCCTCCACGGTAATCTTCAGCGATGATGACGTCTGCTGCAATTCTTCCCTGTATACGGCCTGCAATTCCTCTGCGAGCTGTACCAGTTTACCGTAGTCTGAAGCAGCCAGGCTTAAGTCCGCTCTCGCTTCCCTTGGGATTGCCAGACGGTAGGTTCCTCCTTTTACAGCGGAAATTCCATATGTAAAGCGTTTTCCGGCCTCCGCCATAAATCGGCCGAGAAGTGAATTGGCATTGCCGTGGCCCCTGTGGATATCCTCACCGGAATGACCGCCCTTAAGGCCTGTTATCATAACGGTATATGTTTTCCAGTCTTGCGGCAGCTTGCGATGTTCAATCGGCAGTCTGATTTCCGCATCCATTCCCCCGCAGCTCCCGCTGAGAATTTCCCTGTCACATGCGTGATCCAGATTAATCAGATAATCCGCTTTCATCCAGGACACATCAAAGCCAACAGCTCCCGTAAAATCCGATTCCTCCGCCACGGTGAATAAAATCTCCAGTTCCGGGTGGCTTAAGGTTTTATCCTCCAGGACTGCCATTGCAAAGGCGACTCCAATCCCGTCATCCGCCCCCAGCGTAGTCTGTCCCCCTGTCGATAAATTGTCTCCGTCAATCACCCATGTGATTGGGTCTTTGGAGAAGTCGTGGGAACTCCCCTCATTCTTTTCACACACCATGTCTAAATGTGCCTGCAACATGACGGCAGGCGCAGCTTCATATCCCGGCGACGCCGGTTTCCTGATAAAAACATTGTTTACCGGGTCCTGTCTCGCCTCCAGCCCCAAATCAAGCGCCCACTTCAGAATAAAATCACTCAGCGCTTTTTCCCCGCCGCTTGGGTGCGGTATCTGGCAAATCTGATGGAAGTGATAAAAAACCCGTTCATTCAGTAACTCCTCTTTACTGTACCCCATAGAAACTCCTTCCTAAAAATTTAACCGTTTTCTAACCCTCTGCCCACTTTTTATAATCAATGTTTACTTTATAATCATGATTATAAATCCACTTTGTTTATCTGTCAATACTAAATTTTTAATATAATTTTTACACTTACGCAGAATGTTTTAATATTTTATGTTTTTATATTCATTTTTCCTAATGTTTTTCCAATAAGATTCAAAATACTTCCCAATTATTTGTTAAATTGTATTTGTTTTGGTGTATCTTTTACAGAAAATCAGTCAAAAAAATATACTGCTCACACTCACAAACCTTTACCGCCAATCAGCGCAAAAAAGGAGATGCTGTCCCGGATATCCGGTACAGCATGCCGTACCGGCGTCCGGAAGTACATCTCCCGTTCTTATTGCAGTTTTCATTATGTTCTTACTAAAATTCCGGCCTCTTATTGTTTTCCTGCCATCTCAAGTATATATTCAAAAAGCCGGTTAAACTTCTCTTCATGCTCTTCTATATTGAGGCTGTCGCCTTTAAGGTAGGCTTCATAGATGAAATTCTGATGGAGCGCGATGATCAGTTCCAGGGTAATATCGGCTTTCTCTTCTAATACAAAACCTTCCTGGACCATGCTCTCCATCGTGATCTCGTCGCGCTCGCGCATACTGCCCTCCACCAGCATCTTCTTCATACGATCATTCAGCCCCTCCAGCTCCGAGGGGAATAATTCCTGATAATATACCCGGACTACCGTGCCCAGTTTATTGCTGTATCGTCCAAAAAACATGTTATGAAATATCTCAGGATACCGGAACGCAACCCGGTTAAAGCAGTGATAAATCGTTCTGTATCTGTCAACCGACGTCATATTCTGCTTTAAAGACTTACCCAGAAGTACGATATATTCACGCAGGTAGCAAACCGAGCCGAATAGCACCAGATGCTCCAGATCTTCAAAATAATTATAGAGCGTGGCGCTGTTATAGCCGGCCTCACTCGCTATCTTCCGTATCGACAGCCCCTCCACTCCGTCTGAACGGATCAGTTTCTCCGTCGCCTCAATAAAGTAAATCATAATCCGTTTGCGTTTTAACGTTAAAGCCACTTCTCCGTTGCCTGTCTCTATCTCTGTCATACGCCCACTACTCCTTTCCCAGCCTGTCTGTTTTATGTCGGGGATTTCGAATTTTAATCATTGACAAATGAGATTGCCGACTATATAATGAGATCAAACCGTGTAATCATGATTATTTTTTAATCAAGATTCATCCTCCTATACAGTATACCACGTTTCTTTTTTATAATCAATCATCATATTCCGTTTTCGGATATGAATCCTTACGGTCCAGCTCTAAAGCGTGTTTGAAAATTGCTTTCTGTCAGCTGTGCGTCACACTTTGTGGGAGATTTGGTACGAATGAAGGAGGCGTAGTGGGCTACGCTGACTGAATTTGGGCCAAATATGCCGCGAAGCGGAGTGTGCAGATGTAATATTTTCAAACAGGTCCCGGGCCAAACTGTAATATATATTATTGTTTTTCCTGAACCAGGCACCCGGATTTTCCCTTTTCCATTGCAAAACCGGTGTGCAGAAACAATATGCGACAACCAGCATATGGAGGTATGGTTATGTCTAACATCCGTAATTCCGGCACCATCCTGGTTTTCCTCGGTGCCGTATTCTGGAGCCTGAATGCTCCGCTTGTGAAGTTCCTCACGGCAGATCCGCTGCTGATTTGCGGCCTCCGTTCCATTATAGCCGGAATTACACTGATGCCCTTTATCAGATGGAAACGGCTTAACTGGACCCCCTGGATGGTCGTTTATATCAGCTCCTACTGCGCGCTTTGCATCAGCATTATACTGGCGCTTGCGAAAACGTCAGCCGCGATTGCTATCGGGATGCAATACACCGCTACGATCTGGCTGTTCCTCGCCAATCTTATAATTACCAGAAAATTTAATAAAAAAGCATTTTGGCCTGTCTGTGTCATCTTCGCCGGAGTAATCTTCTTTATGTGCTCCGGTACGGACAACAGCAGCAGCTCCGGCAATATGATCGCCCTTCTGGAAGGAATCTTTTTTGCATTCATGAGTGTCGGAGCAAAAAAATCCGCCGGGACCAACCCTCTTGGACTGACTGCGATCGCCAACTTAGTCACCGGTATATTTGTCTTTACGGCCTTTCCCTCCACAGCGGGCTATATGGGAACGCTGTCTGCAGGCGACTGGACGGTGCTGCTCATTCTCGGTATCATCCAAATTGGGGCCGGATATGGCTTTTACAACCTGGGAATTCAGAAGATTTCAGCTCAAAAGGCCTCCGTCATCGCCCTCTGGGAGATGATTCTCGGACCTGTCTGGGTTGCCCTGTTCTTAAAAGAATATCCGACGCCGCTTGTACTTACCGGATTTATTATTATCCTGGCCGGAATGCTGTTAGATTCTAAAATCAACGTGCCGCAGGCCAGGCAGGCTGCTCTATAAAAATATCTTATCTAAGCGGATATTTCATGTCAAGAAAATATTTATTTATATAATGAAAAAGGGATTGGCGGCTAAATTTATCATCAGCCGTCAATCCTTTTATTGGTTTCGGTGGCCTGTGCGCGGAGCGTGCAGGTTATCGTTATCTCTTATGGTGGTTTTAATCGAAACACGGATAGCACTCTCCCCTGCACCTCCTCCATGGTTCCGGCAGCAATCGTTGCATTGCGGCTGTCCATTGAGACAGGACGGTTATCTCCCAGGTAAAAGAATGTGCCCTCATCGAGCGTTACCGGAAATTTGATCCATTCATCTCCCGGCTGATAGCCATATAACACCTCGGGTTCATGCAGCGGCATCCCGTTCAATGTCACGTGCCCGTAATCATCGACGGATACCGTATCTCCGGCGACGGCTATTACTCTCTTTGCCACAACAGTACCGTTCCCATCGCCATTTCGAATAATGAGAACATCCCCCCGCTCCGGCTTTCTGATACCAAAACGCTGATAAAGCAGAATGTCTCCGTGACATAAAGCCGGTCTCATAGAGTTACCGCTCAGAACGGTTACTCCCAGGAAATATTGAAATATGGCGTAAAGTGCTAACAGCCAGAACGCTGCGATACAGATTCCTCCGCGCCATGGTTTGGAGATCCGCTTCCGTGATTTCGCCCGCCTTCCGGTCACCGAAAGCTGCGGTCCCTCATCCCGCAGTTTCCCGGTTTCATTTGCTTCGGACACCTGCTCTGCGCCCTCCGTTTCCCGGGGGCTTTCTTCCCTCATTCCCCGGAAGGCATCTTTCGGCAGATCCGTCCCGCCGTCCTCTCCATCCACAGCCCATAGTTTCAGCAGTTCCTCTAAATCTTGTGTCAGCGCCGACGGATCCTCCGGGTCCGATATACTTTGGCCCTCATCCTTCCCGCTCATGTCATCCGGCATCACTTCCCTGTTCCTGCAGCTGCCTTTTTGCCTCATTCTTCAATCTCCGCTCAAGCTTCCACAATATGGCTGCGTACAATACCAGCAGCCCCAGTGTCACGACAACGGATATCGGATGTAACCTGTAATAGCCCTTATAAAAGTAAATCCAGCAGGCCGCCAGGACACAAACTGCCGCAGCCAGCTCCGCAATTACGCTGTACGTTTGGTCTTTCAGGATCTTTTTGACATTGATGTCCTTATATTTCTCCATCCTTACGTCCCTCCTGTCCGCTTAAATCCCGGGTGCCGGCAATAATTTGCCGCAGCCGGAGCAGGAACAGCAGTGTCATCAGAACTGCCAGCCCCCATATAATGACGTTTACACGTTTTGATAACCGGGAATATGCCTCTTGAGCCGCTGTTTCCGCATTTTGAGTGTCTTTTTGTACCAGAATGGAGTCTATATCCCTGCCGTCCTCCTGCTCCTCTGCCCCCGGGGCCTTCCCCGGCAGTTTTGCTCCTGCGTCTTTCATCTGCCCGGTTTCTGCATCTATTGCTCCGGCCGGCCGGGATTTTTCCTCCGTTCCGGACGGCCCCTCACCTATCCCTTGTTCCGGCCCGGATGGTTCTTCCGGATATATCACTTCCGGTATTTCCGCCTGTGCCTCTGACTGTGCAGGGAACTCAGGCTGCGACGGTTTTCCCCCGGAACCTGAGGAACTGCCTCCATTGCCGCCGGAACTCCCATCCGTATATCGTTCAAGTGTTATGCTTACCGTGGTATGGTCCGTAATCTGATAGGGGCCATGGACCTGTTCCTTCCATTTCTCCTGTTTTGGGATATATGCCTCATAGCTGAGTGGGGACGGATAGACACGGAATACAATTTCGCCGTTATCGTCGGTCAGATATCTCTTATCCCCGTTGATCTGCGGGCCCTGCCCTGCTTCTTCCGTCGTCCCGGCCTTCCTGACAACGATGTAAATCCTGCTCTGGGGTATCCCCTCCGGTGAGAGAACCCTCACTGTCAGATCGAGCCAGCCGGTATAATCTGTGTCCTGACCGTACTGCTCAATTCCAAAGGTGGTACCGCCCTGCTCCGCCAATGCCTCCATAGGGAACACAATCAAAAAAGCCAGAGCAATAAAGGCCGCGGCCGCCTTTCTTCTAATATATTTCTTCATAACCTTGCTGTCTCCCTTGCCTTCACTACGACTCCACCGTCAGCATAATCTGCATTCCCGCCGTACCTATCTCCCTGTCCGTTTCCATGCTGTACGCCGTAAACGTGGCGATGCAGACATAGACACCCTGTGGAAGGTCCACATCAAGAGGTTTTGCTTCCAGATATTTCCCCGGCTCAATCAGTCCCGTCTTCAGAATTTCCTGATCCACGTAGTCTCCCGCCCCGGGAGAATCGTCCGTACCTATCACGGTGATCGTCACCGTGAACCCGTACTGATTTCCCTGGATATTTTCAATACGCACGTCTCCTTCCGCTTTTCCGTCGGCAAATACGGGCGTCGGGTTCATGGAGATATTAAGACGGCTCTCCGCCACTTTACGGTTCAACCGATCCTGAATCTCCTCGTCGCTCATGCCGGGAAGGATGCCCAACTCCGCATCCAGCTCCCGCTGTATTCCGGATACTTCCTCCTCCTGCTTTTCCTGACCTGCTCTGTACGCGGACCATGCCACAACCGCCATCAGGATCAGTACGATGAGCGCATAGAACAGAGGTTTTCCCATTTTCTTTTCTTCCATCTCCGTCCCCCTATTCCGATGTCACCACAATATTCATGGCCGCCTGCCCAATCTCTTCCAGGGTCTCCGGATAGAGAGCATGAAAAACCGCAATACCGTTATATCGGCCTCCTTCCGGTATTTCCATTACATCCCCCGACTCGATGTAAAATCCCTGCTTTATGATTCCGGACTGATATACCTGCTGCATGTCCAAAGTCTCTTCATCCGTATAGATATAGACGTCTGCCTGCAGATAATAATTATTGGCCGGGACATTTTCCAGCATCACGTTAATCTTGCCGTCCCGGATGACCGGAGTGGGGTTCATTGAAATGTTTAAACGGCTTTCATCTATAATACGGTTCAATTCCTTTTGTATCTCCGCCTCGCTCTTGCCGGGCAGAAATCCCTCCAACGCGTTCCTGTCTTCCTCAAATTTACTCTGCTGGGCGGACTGGCTATAAACCCAAAAGGCCAGTCCCCCGGTTGTGGCCAGAAGGACCACGACGGCAAAGAGCAGCAGTATGCTGCCGGTTTTTATGCTTTTCTTCTTTTTCTTCTCCCCCGGCATCTGTCTGTTTTGATCCTTTTCGATTGTTTCCTCCGATTTCATGCGTTCTCCTGCCTTCCTCTTACGGTACTGCAACGACGTCCGCCTTGTCAGGCCCTGCATAATCCTTATCCATTACCGTTCCTGTTGTGTCGATGCAGCTTACGGTATACACGAGGCGAAACTGCGCCGTCGGGCTGGCCTGATCTACAGGGGCATATCCCGTTGGCACACTGGCCTCGACAAGCAGCGGCATACTGTTATTTGCCGGGTCGGCCTCACCAATCCGCTTATAGCTTTTACTCTGATAATTATAGAAAGATGAATCCTGCAGGGTCAGATCCACCGTAATTTCCTGGGTGGAACCAACCGGCAGGCCCGGCAGAGGAACACCTCCTATGCTTAGCTGAATCTCCTTGTTCGTTGTATCGGGTGTAAAATCCGTTACAAGCGCCCAGTCACTGCCGTCCACTCTTGCTACCTTAAGCCCGGTTACCGCCATGGAGATATTCCTGTCAGGATTCCTGATGGAATAAGACTCACTCGGCACAATAACCGTGTTCGTTCCGTTTTCTTTTGCAACGCACATGGTCAGGTATAACGGGACTTCGAAGGACACGGCCTCGGGCGCCATCTGGCTCACTCCAAGGGACAGCTCCGTCCTTCCGGCCGTACTTCCTGATGCGATCGCCGTAATCTCCATAATGTCAAATGACGCTGCCATCGTCAGCGCCGCCGCGGCTAACATCCAACTCCTCTTTCTCTTGCTCATTCCTGTATCTGACCTCCTCATTAGTCCGGTTCCTTCCCTACAGTACAGCCTCCCGTTATTTCGGGGCCCAGCAGGAGATATTACAGAGTACTCCCCATAAATAAGGGAGTACTCTGTAATATGGAGTTTATGGAGTTGAGAAGCCTGCTGCCGTCTTATCATCGCCGACATAGACAGAACCAAGGGCCTCGCCGGTATCGCCGCTCAAAGCTGCCACGGTATATGTAATCTTAAACTGTGCGGCCGCCTTTTTATCAGTACGAGGATCATCTTTAATCGTTCCCAGCAATTTCAGCCCCTTCGGATCACCGCTCAGACTCGCACCGGGCGCGATGGCTTTCGGTTTTCCTGCGTCTACAAAGGCCCCGGAAAGGGGTACGTTCTTCACACCGTCTCCCTTCGCTACGGCCGGTATTTCACAGCCACCGATACTAAAAATCATTTGTGTCGGTAAAGTCAGCGGAGTACCGGTGCTTACGATTTCCCAGTCTTTCAATGCCTGAATCTTCATGGATGTAACGCCGATGTCATAGGAATCAGCTCCGGGGGCTGCCGCGTTTGAGATGTCATATCCCTCCGGCATAGTCATCGCTGTATCCCCGGATTTTGCCGCCATTGTAACATAAAGAGGCACTTCAAACTTGACGTTTACCGGGCTTTTCCCCGTCTCCATAATACCGATTGTCGTATGCTCATCTCCTGTCGCGTTGTTCGTTACGGTATTTGCGACCGCCGGGGTCACCGATGCTGCGGAAAGAACTGCCGCCATCACCAATGATGTTAATCTTTTCTTCTTCATACATTTTTCTCCTTCTTTATCTCCGCCAGCAGATATAGCCACCTGTTTTTATCTGTGAATCCGATGGAACCTGCTGCCGGAATTTATTTTTATGTATAAGGCGGTAACGCCTCAATACCGTTATCGCACCCGTCTCCGGGCGCAGAGGCTGCCACAGGCCGCGATATAACGGCTGTGCTCCTGTTGATTTCAGCCTCCGCCTATTGTGATAATCAGGCCCGTCTCCACGCTTCCGGCCGTCGTTCCCGTCCCGGGATCGATGGCGTATGCCGTGGCGGTTGCAGGATGCTTTCCTGTTTCAAGGACTTCCTTAAGCTCACCGGTCATCTCCTGACCGCCGGGCCTTAACTCACGGCTCCTGTAAAGCTCCTTCCCGCTGCCGTCCGTGATGACGACCAGCATATAGAAGGTATTTTCCGGGCTGTTTATAATACACAAATCTCCTTCCGCCTCCGGCGAAGTGAAATTCGGCTCGCTGTTAATCTTAAAACGGAAACTGCTCTCCTCCGCTTCCTCCCGGATCTGCTCCAATATTGCCTCCGGATCCGGCGGCATTTCCTTTTCTCCGGCAGGCCGCGCATTGGTATCCATCTCCATAGCGGCATACTTCCCGGCCGCAGTCCTTTTCCACAGGACCAGACTGAATGTGGCTGCAAACAAAGCAGTTATCAGCAGGGCCATGGAAGCCCCGGCCATCTTTTGCCGGTTTCTTTTATGTCTGCTTGCTCTCATGGCATCTTCCACCTCCTTCTTAAGGCGCAGCAGCAGGCACGACGGTAAACCGATATGAAAGCCGGCCCGTCATTCCGTCTGCGCGGGTAGGCTGGATATTCTCAGCATCATAGACTGCATAAAAAGTAAAATTCAGCCCGTGGGTCCGGGATGCCGCCGGCTCCATAATCCCCATATCCAGCGGCGTGGCTGGTGTGATGCCGTCCAATACGTTCCTGGTGGCAAAGTTTCCGATATAATCGGGGTCACTCGGGGCCAGAGGTCCGATAAGCAGTCCCATCTCATTGCCGCTGAGCCCCTCCTGACGGTTCACCAGTGTAATCTCTTTGCCGGATGACGGTGTGGTATCTTCAAAGGACGTAATTTCGACTTTTACTCTCGATTCTCCCCTGTTTGCAATGTAACATACGGGAGCGAGCAGCTTCGGAGCCGGCAGAGGATCTCCCGGAGCCGCTTTGAGCGCCACCATCTTAACCTTCATCGGCACATCCACATCAATCATCTTGTCACCTACCGGTATCGCAATCTTTACCGTATTATTTAAGTTGTCTTTTGCATAGACCCACACTACCGAATCTTTCGTCAATGCAGTTCCGGGAACTTTAAATGTGTAATTGCCTTCCGCTCCGTCTATCAGGGGCGGATTAGGTATTGCCGTTTCCTGTATCCCGTTCTGATCGGGCGCGGCTGTCATCAGCTCTTCTTTTGCTGCCGACTCGGCCATTATATTGCCAGCGGCAGGCCCAACCGCCCACGCCCACTGTTTGACACCGTGAGCCGTATAGGACAGATGAGAGGCCTGGTCAAGCGGGTCCGGAGGCATCCAGCCAACCGTCATGTCTTTTACTGTGACGCTGAAGCTGTAATCCCCTGTGACGGGGTCATAGACGACGGTAACATCCGTCCCGGACTGTGACGGTGCAAGGGTGTCCAGGATAACCGTGGCAACATTTCCCATCTGGTCCATGATATGAGCAAAATACAAGGTCTCCTGTTTTATGACCAGTCCGTCCAGCCTTCCGTCCGCCGCCGTAGTACCAGGTTCTTCGGTAAAAACAATCTCCTGTGCATTTGCCGGCATTGTATCTTTTGTTCCATCCCAGACGGGATCATGTCTTGTGTACGCCAGAGATTGGACGGGATCTCCCGCCGCATTTCTAGGCATTCCAATCACATAACCGCCTTTTACGGCCACATCGCCGTCATAACGGAAGACAAGGTTCTTTCTGTTTTCAGCCGCATCGGCCGTATCAAGGCCGTCGGGATATTCCACCCGGACCATGGTGGTATGGGTCGCCGGTTTTGCCAGATAAATATACCCTTTGCTGTTTTCGGTCTTTTTCATAATATTGTAATTGCTCCGCATATTCTGATACTTGAGCGGATCTGCCTTTGACGGATCTGCAAATTCCAATATGATGTCTCCAGCGGATACTGTTTTTCCGCCGGACAGGGAAAGATCCACTTTAGGACCTGTAATGTCGGCCCTCTCATCGATTTGAAGAGGTATCGTCGGGCCGCCATCCGGCTTATTAATATGAATATGGCTCTCCAGGGTTCCCCCCGATTTTAACACTCCTACCTTTCCTGCATCTGTTCCTGTCAATTCCAGCTTCGCGTTGACCATATTCAGGATACCGGTTCTTTTGTTTACCCCCGCAAAGGGATCGCTGTCCAGGTTTTCTACCACCAGCAACAGATGAGACGTATCGGCAGCGCTTCCGATCGTAAGCTCCGTAAAGCCCTTAACCGTATTGATTGCCACGGAAGTGGCTGATGAGGGATCCGGCTTGGTCAGAGTCACCGTCCTGGTCCCTCCGACGTCTTCCTTTAATACTCCCGTTGCCGTGGATTCTACTCCGTAGCCGCTGACGGTTCCAATCCGATCCGAATCCTCCAGTAATGTGGGACTGAGATCTATCGCAATCGACACATCCCCGTTCACCCTGCCGCTGCCCGCACCGCCTCCGTAGACATCCAGTTTTTTTACCTCTTTCATGGAACCGACCGGATCATCCTTTACGTCTATCTCACAGGAACCGACCGAAGCGTTTCCTGCTCCGTAGATCCGAATTGGTCCCCAGGAGCCGGCTCCCGACATTTCTATTCTGACTTTATCTACCGTGGTTCCCGCCATTCCCCCGTAAATCTCTAACGCACCGCCATGGCCTCCTGCCGCTTCAGTTCCAAAAAAGCCTCCGCGCACCTCCAGGCTGGCCGTCTTTGTCACATTTCCCTTACCGCCCGGAGTGATCAGATTTCTGACTTTTGCCATGTCGCCTGAACCTGTGGCCGGTAAGATTACACTGGTGCTTCCGTCGACTGAGGCAGATGCCTGGCTCCCGCCTCCATAAACAGAGTCAAAAGTACCGCTCATTATTTTAAGGCTGGTATCACCAACAATAGCCGTCTTACCGCCCCCATAGAGGTCGGGATATTTTCCGCTGAATGGTACAATTTCAGTCTCAGGCCCGATTGTAAGATCATAGCCGCCGGCCAGTATATCCGCCGCCGCAGTGAAGGTGAGCCTGATCTTAGTCAGCTCAGTGTTTGCCCCGCATTCCAGATCCTCACCCAGTCTGACGTTCCGTTTAACCGTCTGGCCAACTATTTCTCCGGGCAGTATGGGATCACTGGCCGAGAGCTCAAAAGTGCTGGTAAACGTAATTTTAGTCGCAGAGCTTCCGCTCTTCTTAATCGCATCCAGTTCTCTTGCCGTCAGGCGGTAGCCTTCTTTTCTGAATGCCAGTTCATATGAGTTTCCGGTGCTGACGGTTCCCAGAGCATCTGCGACCGATTCATAATAAGAATGCTGCCCTCCGTTAACTGAGAGGGATACCGGGTACCCCAGGCCCACGGTCCCGTCGTCCGTGTCGGCCATCAAACCACCCTGAATCGTGCTGCCTGCTTCGATTCCCTCGGTAGTAGCCCGATCCTTCCGGGTAAATCTTAACAGGATATCATTAATCTGAGCCTGATCCGTTCCCGAATACCCCAGCAGGATCGCAGCTCCATGCTTGACGTCCAGCGGAAGATTTACATCATCCAGAACCAGGGGCGTCGTAACAAGGCCCGAACCGGTCCGCTTCAGCAGCAGTTCCGCGGTTCCCGTTATTATCCCAAGAGACCCAACGCGGTTGTCCGCCTCAAGGAATCTCAGAGTGGAGCCTGACCCCAGTTCCAGCTTTCCCTTATAATCCATGGTATCCGACTGACGGTAGTTCAGTTTGCCGCTTACGGTCACCTCTGCATTCTGTGCAATGTTTACCTGATCAAAATTATAGATATTGTCGATTGCAAGTTCACTGACGGCATTGCCGACCGTCAATTCCGCTTTTCCTGTCGGCTTGCTGTTGTCGCCTTTCATGCCTCCGTAAAGCGACTTTATGGTGCCTCCTGTAACATTGACACTGGCATTGGCCACTTTCTTATCCCGTCCTCCGCCATACACATTTTCAAAGAGTCCGGAACGGATGGTAATGCTGGCATCGCCGGATAGATCCGTCAGATTGCTGCCGCCAAAAACCCCGGTAAAAGGGTTGTTATCCACAAATGTCACATTCTCGCCAAAGGTCACCGGCGTGCCGTTTGCATAGAAATATTTTGCCTCATCAACACGAAAAGCGATATCCTTAAATACAACCCCCTTTGCCGCTACCGGCAAGTTCATTGCAGGGCTGCCGTTCCGGATCCTAAGCCTTCTCGGCGTGCCGTCCAGGGCTGTGTCAGAAGTGAGCGTGATTATGCCCTGGTATCCGTTCAGCTCTGCCCATGCATCCCGATCCTCCTTCGTCAGCGCATAGTCCGTCATCAGCTTTACCGTGATGTCCGGATCGCCGCTTAGCGACGTAATAAAATCAATCGCCTCCTTATGGGTGGAAAAATCTCTTATGTCACCATTGGCCTCATTCGTAATCCGGATGGGTTTCTCATCTGTAAGGATAATTTCCCCCGTCTGCCTGTTGGCCTTAAGATTAAATATTTTAGTGCCGGGGCCCTGGACCGCATTATCGATTCTGCTCTCAAAATGGGTCGCATCGGCATTAGCCGGATCCCTAAACTTAACTATGACATCCCCCGCTTTGAATGGACGGGAAGTTGCGTCCTTATTTTTCTGCAGCTCTTCAAATCTCTGTACACTGGCGGAACCGGAGCCATTCTGATCCAGATCATCCAGAATCAATGGCCCGTTTCTCGTAGTCATGCGGTTGTCGATTATGAGCATAGGGTTGTCTGAATTTACATCTCTGTTTTGATGGTTATAAAGATAGAGCGTATTGTTAAGTCCGGCGACTTCAAGGTCCCTCACGTTTGACACAAGAGGCTTCCCATCCTCCGTCCAGCTGACCAGTTTTAGCTTAGAATTATCCTTCTCAAAATTCAGGCTCCCGCTAAGCTTCAGCCGGCTCGACCACAGCTCCGAGTTATTTTTCATGTTCATGGAAGCGCCTTCGATTCCTGTCGGTGCATTGAGTCCGCGGTTATATCCCACAAAGCTTTCTCTTGTATTCTCATCAACATCTAAAGCCAGCCCGCTCCCTGTGAGAGCGCCGCCAAATTGTACCCTGTTTCTGGTATTAATATATACATCTGAGGTATCCGGCCTTTGTCTGCTTACGATTTCCGGGGGCAGCTTCACTTCATCAAAGTACAAGCGGTTGCTGAGTTCCAAAAAGTCCGTAGTCCCGGGCGGAAGCTTAAAATTAATTTCTATTAAGTTAAGGGAGGTTCCCGCTGATTTCGCTCCCAGCGACAGCCGTTTTCCATCCGTAACGATGGTTCCGCTCCGCAAGGTCGTAGACAGTCCGCTCCTAAACTCGATATCTTCTGTAAGAGTCAATGTCTTATTATTAATGACTATCATAAAAGTGTTCAGGCCGCTGCCGTTCATCCTCGGGCGCACGACCTCTAATACATTGCCGGCCGCACCGGTTCCGCCAAGGGTGTCGTTTTTACCCATTTCAATCTGGACATTGTACAATTTCTTATATGCCGGGTCGCTGGTAAGCCGTTTTATCACCTGGCCGGCCGTTGTCCCGCCGGAAGCTTTCGGATCCAGGTCGACCGCATTCCCATACTTTACCGGTGCAATCGTGTTTAACAGGTAGGAGATAACATGGGTAGCCGCCTCAGTAGCCCGGATGTTTCGCACTGTCGTGATCTCGTTTCCCCCCTCATCCTCCGACGCAAGAAGAATCTGATACGACTGGTCTTCCTGCAGCGGCGGGTATTCCGCTTCCGTAACTGCTGCGGCCCTGCTTAAACGCATGCCGGCAGGCTGTTCCGGAACCGCATCGGACATAGTCGCCGGCCGGGGTACGTCGTCCGGCAGCGCGTTCTGAGGATTTCCGGTAGTATAAAGTGACGACATGTCTTTAATACGGACTTCTGCATGCTCGATGGGCTCGTCCTTTTCATCCCTTACGACAACTCCCTCCAGAGGATCGTAATCCGTCGTATTGGCACGGACTTCTAAATCAGGAGCATAGATATAATATCCGTCTTTAATCTCCACCCGGCGTTTGCAGGTGAACTCCTCTTTGCTCACCGGATGGTCGGCAGCCAATACCACGCTGTATACTCCCTGCTTCAGCTTCGCGTTCTCCTGCCCTGTCTCTTCATCCGTAACGGTTACTCTGGCTGCGTCCAGCTCACTGTCGTCTTTTACCTTCACCGGGACCGTCTGGCCATCGTCACTGACTGCGCGCACTCCGGAGAGCAGATCAAAGCCCGTATTTCTTGTCCCCACAAACAGGGTGGGGGCGTCGAACAGGATTTGTTCCCCTGCTTCTATCGTCACATAACGGACGTCGGTTACCGGATTCCCCGTTTCCGGATTTGTGGCCGTCAGCCTGACAGGGTAAGTGCCGGGGAGCAGGAAGACCTCCGCCTTACCGTCCTCATTTTCCTGAATCTTTACGGCAGCTTGTAAACCTGTGTCGTCTTTAATCGATACCTCTATATCAGGCTGCCGCTCCCCTTTAATGTCCGTTACATAAGCATCCTCTGTCAGCAGGTCTTCGCCTGTTAAGACTAATTCGTACTTACGGTTTTTCCTCTTCTTATCTGTTTCTCCATGGGAGCTTTCGTCTTTGATTTCGTCTGCATCGCATGCAGTCGCCGCGCTGGGAGTTGCAGAGTTTTCCTCCTTTGATACCAGGCTGTACAGCTCGGCGTCCGCCGGAATCCGCAGCTCTTCGTTTTCATATTTAATACACAGCTCCCCGGGAATAACGCGCACTGTTCTTTTAAAATAGATTACGCCATCGCCTGTATCCAGGCTGCCGCGCCCGTATGTACCCGGTTTTTCCAGTGGGACTTCTTCTGCATATACCGTACCCGTCACCCTGGATATAGCTTCGGCTATAGCCGGCATAACGTCATCGGAGGTTTCCTGTGAGCTGCTGTTCTGTCCGCTGCTTTCACTTTGGGTTCCTCCATTATCCTGGCTTCCTCCATTATCTCCGGTTTCGCCTTCTTCCTGGTTTCCGCCGGTTCCGGTATCCCCGGTTCCGTCTTCTTCCTGGCTCCCTCCGGTTCCGGTATCCCCGGTTCCGTCTTCTTCCTGGTTTTCTCCGGTTCCGGTATCCCCGGTTCCGTCTTCCTCCTGGCTTCCTCCGGTTCCGGTATCCCCGGTTCCGTCTTCCTCCTGGCTTCCTCCGGTTCCGGTATCCCCGGTTCCGTCTTCTTCCTGGCTCCCTCCGGCGTCCACGTTTTCATCTTCCTCCCGGTTCCCTCCGGTATCGGTATCCCCGGTTCCGTCTTCTTCCTGGCTCCCTCCGGCATCTACGGTTTCATCTTCCTCCCGGTTCCCTCCGGTATCGGTATCCCCGGTTCCGTCTTCTTCCTGGCTTCCTCCGGTGTCTTCGTTCCCACCGTCTTCCTGGCTTTCTCCGGTATTGTCATTCTGGCCGATGTCCTCGTCATTCTCCGCCTCCGGCGGCGTTGCTTTATCCGGCGAAGGGCTTCCGCCACCGCCTCCCTCCGGTTTTTCTTCATCCGGTTCATCATCGAAAATGGGCGTAAGGGAATATTCCACCTCATACCTGCCGGGTATGTCTATATCGAAGTCTCCGGTATCAACCAGGTCCAGCTCGTAATGATCCGACCGATATGTAATCCCTTCCATCAAATCATATTCATCCGCTCCCTGCTCCAAACGCAGTTCCGGCGCTTTATAGGGTCTCATTTCCTCTGCAAGAGCCCCTCCGATTGTCCCTCCAACCACCAGTAGACTCAACAGACCCATCAGTATTAATCTGCCTCTTTTGTTCCTCATATGCTTCCCTTGCCTTTACTCATTTGCTCTTTACTCATCTTTTACGGCCTGCTCCCCAAATACGTATATCAAAAACCGTTTCATTTCATCTTCCGGGCAGGCATCCGGCGGCAATGCCTCCAGTTCCTTCCTGACCGCGTCCTTCTTCGTAGGCAGGCAGGAAATGTAATCGCAGCCAATCCGCTTTCTCATTTGTTCAAATATATCCATTCATTCACCCAACCTTATAAAGATTACCCGGCCGGCAGAATGCTGCCGCAAACCGCCGGCTAAATACGACATACAGCTTCCACTGATGCCTGCGCATCCAATATGGAAGCTGCTTTCTGATATCGTCCTGCATGTCTAATGAAGTTACGCAAAATTTTGAGGTTAAAATGTTGACATACTACATAAAATATTCTAAAATCAGAAGCACCACCAACTAATTTCAATAAAATTTATGTATATTTTAGTTTCGCAAAATTTTGCGCAACTGTATTTTTAATTATACATAATATTTTGCGCATGTCAAGCGTTAGCAACGCAAAATTTGAGGTATAATTATGGGATTGTATGAACGAATTCGTGATCTCGCCAAATTAAAAGGATACTCGGTTAACCGATTGGAACAGGAATTAGGATTTGCCAGAAGCTCGATCAGTAAATTTAATAAGAATAAGCCAAGTGTTGATAAGCTCCGGAAGATATCTGATTTTTTAGATACCACCATGGAAAACCTGATGGGTACGGAATCTGCTGAAAATGATCAGCAGGGGTCTGATTCTCTTTATACAGCCGCACAACTGTATTCCGGCAGTTCAAGTGCGGCCCGATTATTTGAGTCGGAAGAAATGATTAATAAATATCGGGAATCCGGTACACGTGATATAAAAATTTATCTGGATTTTATTTTGGCCCAGCTGACTGCCGGAGGAACGGAGCCTGCATTTTACGACGGAGAGGCACTCTATCCGGAAACTGCCAAGCTGTTCAGGGAGGATTTGCTGATTGCCATCGAACGGCTTAAGATTATAAACAAAGCTAAAAGCATCTGTGAATTAAAAAAAGATTAGAAGGAGAGAAACGGTGCCGCATACCGGCTGCCGCTTCTTTCCTTCTGATCTTTTTTGCTCTCTGTTTATCTTCAATGCATCTGAAACTTTTGCTTATCGCTCAGGCATTGCAGGTTTTATTGAATACTGCTACCGATGCCTCTGGATCCACTTTACAATTTCCACCGCCGGTATAATTAAAAATGCCAGCAAAAGCGCCGTAATATATTCCATCAGTGAAATATGCTCAAAGCCGAATGCCCTGGAAAGAAACGGCACATAAATGACAAGTGTGGTCAGCACCAGCGAGAACAGCATGGCGCCCCACAAAACCTTATTATGACCTTTCAGGCTGAACACTGATTTTCTCTGTGAGCGCATATTGAAGGAATGGAAAATTTCCGTCATAGACATGGTCAGAAAGGCCATCGTAATGCCATCGGCACTGGGCGCAATCTCCCATATCCCGGACTCGATCCGGTGGCCGATAAAATAGGCTGCCAGTGTAAGCGCCGAAATCAGGATTCCCTGGTAAATTACGTCCGTCCCCAGGCCGCCGGAAAATATTCCGTCCTTTGCCTCTCTCGGCTTCCGTTCCATAATATCATCTTCCGCCTCCTCCATTCCCAGAGCCAGGGCCGGAAAGCAGTCTGTAATCAGGTTAATCCACAGCAGATGCACCGGTTTTAAAATGACAAAGCCGAGAAGTGTGGCCACAAAGACACTGAGGACTTCGCTCAGATTCGAGGCCAGCAGAAACTGGATGGCTTTGCGGATATTATCGTATATCCTCCGCCCTTCCCTGACAGCCGCCACGATGGTGGCAAAATTGTCGTCTGCGAGAACCATATCGGCAACATTTTTCGTTACATCCGTACCTGTGATACCCATACCGACACCGATATCGGCATTTTTAATGGAAGGAGCGTCGTTGACTCCGTCCCCCGTCATAGCAGTAACCATTCCCTTTTCCTGCCAGCCCTGTACGATACGGACCTTGTGTTCGGGCTGAACTCTGGCATAGACGGAAAAATTCTCTATCTTATCGGAAAACTGAGCCTCACTCATTTCATCCAGCTCCGCTCCCGTTACCGCCTGGTCTGGGGATGTGATGATTCCAAGCTCCATGGCTATGGCGGCAGCCGTATCCCGGTGATCACCGGTGATCATGACCGGCCTGATTCCGGCCTGACGGCATTCCTGGATTGCCGCCTTAACTTCCGGCCTTACCGGATCAATCATTCCGGTGAGACCGATAAAAACAAGCCCGCGTTCCAGGGCCGCCGGGGAGGTATCCTCCGGTTTCAGCTCCGTCTCTTTAAAAGCGCCTGCGAGTACCCGGAGCGCTTTATCTGCCATTTTCTTGTTTTCCGACTCAATCCGTTCTCTGTCTTCCTTCGTCATAGGACGGACTGCCCCGTTTTCCCAGATAGAGGTACAGCATTTTAATACTTCGTCCGGCGCACCTTTCGTATACTGGATAAACAGGCCTTTTGCATTACGATGGACGGTCGACATCATTTTTCTTACGGAATCAAACGGCGCCTCTCCCACCCTGGGCATTCTGCTTTGCAGCTCTTTTTGGGAAATCCCAAGGGATGACGCATAATTGACAAGGGCTGCCTCCGTCGGCTCTCCGACGGCTTCCTCCCCCTCCTGCGCTTCGGCATCATTGCAGAGCGCCATGGCTTCGGCCAGAAGTGTTTCATCACTTCCCGCAAATTCCGTTACCGTCATTTTATTCTGCGTCAGTGTGCCTGTTTTATCAGAGCAGACCACCTGGGCGCAGCCAAGCGTTTCCACTGCCGTCAGCTTCCGGATGATCGCTTTTTTCTTCGACATATTGGTAACGCCGATCGCAAGCACGATTGTGACTACAGTTGCAAGCCCCTCCGGAATTGCAGCCACTGCAAGACTGACAGCCACCATAAATGTATCTATCAAAACCTCAGTATGAAAATCTCCGGCCCGGACCAGACTGAATATGAAGATGAACACACAGATGCCCAGAACCAGCACACTGAGCGTTTTACTGAGCTGTGTCAGCTTCTTCTGGAGCGGAGTCTGGTTTTCTTTGGCCCTGGCAAGTGCGTCTGCTATTTTTCCCATCTCCGTATCCATGCCGGCGGCCGTCACAACAGCCGTTCCTCTTCCGTAGACTACCGTGCCTCCCATATAGACCATGTTTTTTCTGTCGCCCAGCGGAATCTCTTTTGCCTTATTATCCCCGGCCCTTGCGCTGCTGCCCGGAGCTTCGCTCTGTTTTTCGGCCGGAACAGACTCGCCGGTCAGAGCCGCTTCCTCAATCTTCAGGGATGCGCACTCCAGTATGCGTCCGTCGGCCGGCACCGCATCACCGGCCTCCAGAAGTATCACATCTCCCACCACCAGCTCTTCACTCTTGATGCTCTGCATCTTTCCGTCCCTGTACACCTTGGAAACGGCCGCCGACATCTTTTGCAGCGCTTCTATGGCTTTTTCTGCCTTACTCTCCTGATACACTCCCAGTACGGCATTTATCACCACCACAGCCAGGATAATTATCACATCCGCAAATGATTCCCCTGCATAAAATGCAGTAATTCCCGATACCAGCGCTGCGGCCAGAAGTACAATAATCATCGGGTCCTTAAGCTGCTTTGCAAAGCGCAGAAGCAGAGACTCCCGCTCCGGTTCCGCCAGCTTATTGGGACCGTTTTTTTCCAGCCGGATTTCAGCCTCCCCGCTCTCAAGTCCGTGAAGGGTGCTGCCTGTCTCTTTGAGCGCCTCCCCGGCGTCTTCCATGTAAAACTTTATCATTGACCTGCCTCCTTACCATTACGATCCCACCGGACGGCTGCCGCCTGGCCGAATCGCAACTTCTTTCCTTTTATCTGCACTTCACACGCTCAGGATCCGCAGCGCCGGCACAGTATCCGTTATTGGGTTATTATGCCGGATCCATACAATGATTATGCCCCGCAATGCGAATTATTGGTAACCGTTCAGCCATGATGTATTCCGCGAGGTGTTTTCGCTGTTTTTGCGAAAATCCCGAGTTATGCGGCGCGACGCGGTGAAAAGTAAACTTTTCACCACAATCAACGGCGTTTTTGCCGTTTCTGTGCATCATTTGTTGCAGTTTGGCAGAAGGCTGAACTGTAACAATTGTTAATGTCCGGCTCCTGTCCGCATCAGACTACCGCGCCGGAGCGCGGCTGCTTTAGCGGACATACTTCCTTAGCACAGGTCACCGCCATCAACAAAAAGACTCATACGCAGTATTTTACTACTGCATATGAGTCTCGTCATTTAAGGCAAACCAGGCGTTAACGCCATGCATGTTGACTTGCCGCACATATATTCTGTGTCTGACTACTCCCCCATATAAGGAAGACCGCCGCAACGGTATGTTCGTATAACAGCAGGGTGAAACCGCTCTGATTTCCCGCCGTGTTGTCGTGCTATATCTTATTCGCCCAGTCTAGCAGAAGTTCCTGCAATTGTCAAGTAAGGCGGAGGCTCTTTTGGTATCTCGCGGAACACAGCCATGTGATCATTAACAAACTTTTACAGTTTGTTTTCAGCTAACCGCCGAACCTTCACCTGTCAGTCCATAAATCCTTTCAGCCTGATATAAGCCTTGATCAGCTCCGCCGTCTCCTCCAGAGTCAGCTTCGTCGTATTAATGGGCAGATCATAATTCTTCATGCTGTGCCACTCGCTGCCTGTGAAGTACTTGTAGTACTCTTTCCGTTCCTTCTCAATCTTCTTGATTCTTCTCTTGGCGCGTTCCTCATCAATACAGTCCACTTCCATAACGCGCTGTACCTTCTTGACTTTATCTGCGTAAACAAAAATACGGATCAGACGTTCGATGTCCTCATCCTGATCCAGAACATAGCCTGCCGCCCTCCCCACGAAGATACACGGCTCACTTTCCGCCAGCTCGCGCATCACCTCAGACTGGAATTTAAACAGGTTTTCTGGGGAAGTCAGCTTATCGTTGGGCGACGGTTTGGAGTGGAGATCAATCTTTCTCCCGCCTCCCAGCCTATAGAGCAGGTTGTTGCCCGCTTTCTCATCAGCCAGGCGGAAAAACTGTTCCCCCACCGCGCTTTTCTCCGATGCCAGTTTCAAAATATCGTCATCATAAAAATGTATCCCCAGCTCTTCCGCCAGCTTCTTTCCCACAATGCGTCCGCCGCTTCCGTACTCTCTCTCAATGGTGATAATCAAATTTTTGTTTCCCATAAATCTCCCTCCCTGCATCTGATCTGAGTGTTATTGTGTGCAGCAAGCCGCTTTTTGTCATGCTGTGAACAGTAACATTTTTATTACCGCTTCAGACTGCGGATAAACGCTTTTTCTTCTTTATCCACCCGGAAAGACTCCGTTATCTTCTGAAGCGCCTTGTTGTAAGTAAAATCATCGAACGGCCCTTCCCTCATGCATGCAAGCGTCTTTTCAGGAAACTGCACATAGCAGACGGACAAGGCCCAGGCGACCGCCATCTTTACATAATACCCCGGATGGACCGCCTGCTGCAAAAGCTCCAATGTCGTATCAATATAGTCCTCATCTATATAATAATCCAAAAGCAGGACAATGGCAAACCTGGCTTCAAATTCCCTCTCCGATGAAATGTACGGTTTCAGAAAGGCCAGGACGCTCTCCCTGTCATCTTTTACCTTCTTGAGTCCGGAGCAGACAATATCGCAGTGAGCCCAGTTTTCGGCCTTCGCCATAAACGCCGGAAGCCGCTTAAGCATCTGCCCTGTATCCTCTTTTAAAAGGCCGATCACCATCCCCTGCAGCATAATCTCTTCATACGTATCATCACCGGCACGGCCGAGATATCCGCTCCCTTCCTCCTTTACCAGACGTCTGGCCAGCTTCCAGAGGCGGGGGACCCGGACACCCAGGATGTTCTCCGTCCCCGGAAGGAGCCGGCTGTGAAACAACCGGTAAGGCTCATCCGCCAGGAGTTCCAGTTCTTTTCTGACATCCGTCAGTTCCCTGCTGTCCTTCATCACAGCGCTCACATCTTTTCACTGACACAGATGGCTCCGTAAGGGCGGATGCTCATCCGGTATGCATTGCCTTCTCCGATTGCCCCCTCAATGTATTCCACATACTCATCGACCAGTCCGTTTGGCAGCATAACCATAATTACACCTGCAAACCCGCCTCCGTGAATCCGGCATGCCCCCTTTTGCTTCTCTTTGATAAACAGCTCGGTCAATGCCAGGGCGATGCTGATCCCCTGTTCCTGCACGTTTGCCGTCGTATAGACATTCTGAAGCCATTTCCAGGAAGAATTGCCCGATGCGGTGACATCCTGCAGAAATGTCTCAAAATCGCCTTCCCTGAGCGCCTTTACCTGCTCCTCCACTCTCTTATTCTCTTCAAAGAAGTGAAGCGCCCTCATGACGGAGCGGTCCCCGGCATAGGCGCGGACATCGGCCATCTCCCGGATAACATCCTCTTCGGTTATATCTGCACACGCTTCTTTTCCAAAGTAGGCCGCCACTTTTCTCATCTCCAGAGGAACGGAGGAGTAATCCGCGCTCAGATCCGCATGCCCCTTGCCTGTATTCACAATAACCAGGCTGTAATTCTGTGCACCGAAGTCAAAGTCTATCTTCTCTACAACCGGTTTTTCCGGATTCTTAAAATCGATGGTAATAAAGCCTCCGACTGCGCAGGCCATCTGATCCAGCAGCCCGGATGCTTTATTCCAGAAATGATTCTCAGAATATTTACCAATATGGGAGTAAGTCACCACATCCATCTTACCGCCGTTAAAAAATGTATTCAGCATGGAGCAGATCAGCATCTCATAGGCCGCCGAGGAGCTTACTCCGGCCGCGCTGATGACATTGCTTGTGATATAGGCGTCAAAACCGCCGATTTCGTAGCCTTTTTCTTTAAAGCCCTGAAGAATTCCCTTGGTCAGATCGATGGTTCCCGCCATTTCCGCACTGGGTTTTAAATCTTTCAGGCTGATGATAAATTTCTGGTTAAATGTCTCGCTGAGAATGCGGACCGTATCTGTCCCGTTCTTGGCCGCAGCGCCTACGCAGTCCAGGTTGATACTTCCGGCAAGTACTTTACCGTGATTATGATCCGTATGGTTCCCGCTGATTTCAGTACGGCCCGGTGAGCTGAACAGCAGAATATCATTATCACCGTATGTCTTCTCAAATCCTTTTACCACCTGACGGTAACGCTCCGTATTCCCGGCAGCGCCTGCCTCACCGTAAAGCTCTGCCATCAATTCCGCTGCTTCCTGCGTATCAAGCTTCTGAAGTGTATCCTGTACTGTCATGATTCTTCTCCTTTTCCCCATTGTTTTTCGTTATCTACAGTATACCATTCCGTCTGATAAGCCTCAATATGATATTCTCTGATTTTTCTATAAATAAATTGTATAAATAGTAACAACTAAATTCCTTGCCGCAAACAGTCGTATCCTGTATACTCATAACAGTTCGGACAGCATTGACTGTAACATACAATCACTATATCGCGGGCCTCACCCGGCCGATATGTAAGACCAACAGGAAAGGCGGTAAAACAGGTTAAAATGGAACCATACAGCCCATATTCATGGGGTGATAAGCCCTATCACTCCCTCAACTATTATTTAAAACAGACATTCGGAGAAAAAATATATAAACTGGCGCTGGACGGTGCAATGACCTGCCCAAACCGCGACGGCACCCTCGGAACCGGCGGCTGCATTTTTTGCAGCGGAGGCGGTTCCGGTGATTTTGCCGAGCCGCAGCATGCCAGTGTCACGGAACAGATTGAGGCGGCCAAGGCCCGCGTCTCAGCTAAAATAAAGAATGGCCGTTATATCGCCTACTTCCAGTCCTATACCAACACTTACGCCCCTGTGGATTATCTGGAAGCTCTTTTCAGGGAAGCCGTCTCCCATCCCGATATCGCGGCCCTGTCCATCGGTACCCGCCCGGACTGCCTGCCGCCGCAGGTAATCAGACTTTTGAAAGAGATAAATAAAGAAAAGCCGGTCTGGATCGAGCTGGGGCTTCAAACGATCCATGAATCAACGGCAGAGCTGATCCGCCGCGGATATGAGCTTCCCTGTTTTATTGATGCGGTCAGACGTTTGAAAGAAGCAGGATTAACGGTAATCGTCCATGTAATCCTGGGGCTTCCCGGGGAAACGGAAGATATAATGCTTGAAACGATACGTTTTCTGGCTAATCATACCCCGCCTGTGGACGGAATTAAGCTCCAGCTGCTCCACGTCTTAAAAGGCACAAAATTGGCCGCCCTCTATGAGGCGGCCCCATTCCCGGTCATGACCATGGAAGAATATATTGACTTGATTTTAAAATGCATCCGGCTGCTGCCGCCCCATATTGTCATCCACCGTCTCAGCGGAGACGGTCCGAAAAAACTCCTAATCGCCCCTGAATGGAGCGGCAACAAACGGCTGTTTCTGAATTCCCTGACAAGAGCGCTCAGGGAGACTGGGGCGTACCAGGGTGAATGGCGCCGTCCCCGTCAACCGTAATGTCAAATGAGAGAGCTTTCAGCTCTTCAAAAAACTCCGGCCATTTTGAGACATCCATCTGCCTTGTATAACCGGCGGAGGATGTGGCCGGAACCACAGACAGGACGGCCTGGTTCGCTTCATCCAGCTCCACCCGGACCATCATGGTCTGAGGAATTACGCTTCCGAATACAAAATTGCCAAGACTGTATAATATCGGCTTTCCTTTATAATACTCGATTCCCTGGAGTACATGAGGATGGCTCCCCACCACCAGATCCGCCCCGGCATCGATATACTGCCTTGCCAGCGTTCTCTGGTATTCCTCCGGCTGTGTATTCCTCTCGATTCCCCAGTGTACATAGACGACAAGGTAATCGCACTGCCCCTGTGCCGCTTTAATCTCATTAAGGAGAATGGAAGGGTCGTAGGTTGTCAGTACCCCAGGATGGGACTTTCCGGCTGCCCATGAGGATACCGGAATGACTCTGGAAGCGGCGAGAAACCCAATCTTCTTTCCCTTTGCCTCCATCACTTCCAGCTTTTTCGCCTCATCCAATCCGGCCCCGGCCCCTACCCGCCTGATACCCGCACCGTCCAGCAGGGCACATGTGTCCAGCAGGGCATCCGTACCGTAATCCAGGATATGGTTATTAGCCAAAGCTACGATATCCGGGCCGATTTCCTGCATGACATTCATACGCGAAGGCGGCAGACGGAAGGTATACTGCTTATCTTCCGCGGCAATTCCCCTCTCACTGAACGGAAATTCTTCATTTGCCATAAAAATATCGGCAGAAGCAATCTCATTTCTCAGCCCTTCATCCAGTACTCCGGATATTCCCCCGGCTCTGTCATATGCGTTCAGAACGTGGTCCGACAGATAGATATCACCGCAGAACAACAGGGACAGCTTTCCCGAATCACCGGCGCCGGGCAGATGCCCGAACTCATTATCCGATCCGGGCAGGTTCCCGCCCTTTTTCCCCGTCTCTATTTTAAGAACCGGTTCCTCCGGCAGGCCTTCCAGATTCTCCCCGCCGTCCTTCCCGGCCGGGAGCCTGAAGCTGTCCTGCAGACCGGAGTCCGGCTCCCTGTCCGAAGCCAAAAAATGCTCCACAGGGACATCATCCATAAAGCCCGCTTCCGGCCTGCTGTTGGCTCTTTGGGATATCACCAGCCAGATAAGTAATGCCGCCAGAAGCACCGGCGGCAATATAAATATTTTCTTTAACCGTTTTCTTCTTCTCATCGTTTCCTCATATGATGAACACGACAGGCAGCAGCGTTTAAAGAGTCACAATAATACCGCCGTCTCCGGCGTACACCGTGGCTACCCCTGCCGTATCTGTAATAACAATCTCCCCGAATGACGCTCTGCTACACAGCAGTTCCTTCACCTGCTCCGCTCTGTCCCGATTATTGCAGTGGGCGATGATCAGCCGCTTATTTTTCGTGTCGCCTCCGCGCGAAACAGCAATATCAGCCATCCGTGACAGCGCTTTGTTCATCCCTCTGGCCTGTTCCAGTTTCACAATCACGCCCTTATCTCCGGCCATGATCGGTTTAATATTCAATGTAGTTGCAAAAAAGGCCTGCAGTCCGGTCAGACGGCCATTCTTTCTCAAAAAGTCAAGGGACTCCAGGACAAAAAAAGTTTCCATGGAATCGCGGTAGCTCTCCGCCTGCTTCACTACCTCGTCAAAGGGAAGCTCCTGTTCACAGAGATCCCGAATCTTCATCGCGATATTCAGCTCGCCGGAAGAGGCCGACAAGGAATCCACTACGGCAATATTCTTATCCTTCCCGTGTTCCTCCTCGTACAATTCCTTCCCCACAACCGCAGCATTATAAGTTCCGCTCAGATGACTCGACAGAGTAATCACAAATATATTCTCTGCGCCGCACTCAAAAGCTTCTTTAAACTTTTCCGGGGAAGGGCAGGCCGTTTTCGGACATTCCTTTCCGTTCTTAACGAGTTCCAGAAACGACTTCTGGTCAAATGTTTCATCATCTATTACCTGGGCATCGTCTACCTGCAGCGTGAGCGGCACCATCTGAAAACGGGCATCTTTTTTTAATTCATCTGTTAAGTCCAGGCAGCTGTCTCCAATAATTTTATACGTCATAATATTCCTCCTGTCATGCGATTCGCATCACATAGTATTCATTACTATTTATTATAGTAACCACATGAACGAAAGTCAAGCAGTTACTGTTCACAGCCCTGCTGAAAAGCGCAGTTCTGCGATCAGTAACACGCTTCGCGATGCACAGAAACGGCAAAAAACGCCGTTTCGCGCCGTGTATCCCGCGAACAGTAACATAGCCCTGCTTATAGTAGCATGGCTATGCCAAAAGCAGGTAATACCCCGCCAGAAGTAAATTCAGTACGATAAATACAACGGTTCCCGGATTCAGGTACATCGCGGATGAAAAATCCCTGTACTCAATCCCCTCCGGCCAGTTTCCCGGGAGCAGCCTTGTTTTCTTCACATTGACGCAAAATATGACAATGGAAGCGATAATCATTCCCAGCGTAACCACGGGAACGGCACGGACTGCTAGCAGATAGGAAATTGTAATCGTTTTCCGGCTCATCATCAGAAGGAGCAGGGTGGAATAGCTGTTAACCATAATGTGTAAAATACAGTTATATTTAAGCCTGCCTGTTTTGACTGAAACATAACCCAGAACAACACCGATGGCAGTTGCATAGAGAATCTGGGAGAGGTTTCCGTGCATAAGGCCGAACATCAGGGCTGAAAAAAGAATTGCCGCTTTTTCCCCCAGCGGGCGCAGCCGGTTCAACAGCTTCCAGCGGAAGATATATTCCTCAATGACCGGCCCCAAAACCGATACATACAGAATCACCACCGGGTTCAGGCTTTCAAACAGATTATTGACGGGATTCATATTATAAGTGCTTCTGTTTGTCACCGCCGCCACTATTATATTCAGGATATTGCCCACAATATTCAGAATATATCCGGCTCCCATAATCAAAATAAAAAACATGAAAAATTTTCCCGGACGCATCCTTTTTTTCTCCGGTACCACCTCCGGCACATGTTCCATAACGGCAAATATCACCGGCAGAACCAGGGCATAAGCGAGCAGATGGGCTCCGGCCGTTGAAAACCAGCCTGAATTCAATATCTTATAAAGCTCCGCTCCCACTCCCATCACTTTATAGTAAGACAGAAGATAACCGATAAGTCCGAAAAGGATGCCGGCGATCTGTGTTAAGAGAACCAGTGCCACCAGGGACCATCCAAGTACAGAACAGATATGCTTTACCTCCTGCCTGTATTCCTGAACCTGACTCCAGTTATAATTGCTGTTTTCCATATCATAATCTCCTATTCCGTATGCGCCACTGATTATAGTATAGCGATTTTCGGAGCCGGAGTCAATTCGGGCAGCTATGTAAATGGAGATTTAACTGAGGTTGGAGGACGCGTCCGGAACGGACCATGTCCGGTGTGGTGAGGGGGATGGCTGAGTCTTCCGTCCCCGGTTGAAAGTGGTCGTGAGGGGGAATCCGGCCGGAATGAATTGCTGCGGGGACCGTTTGCACTCTTTGGAGTGCGCATCGGAGTGCTAAGCTCGAAAAAACCTCGCTAAGCACCGGCGGCGTCCTCACCTGCTTAACTAAATCTCAAACGATAACCTGCACGCTCCGATCACAGGTCACCGCCATCAATCACAGCAAATTGAGCGGAATTAAATCCGGTGATATTCTTCCGGCCTTAATTCCGCTCAATCTTTTATGAAACATCATATAAAGCAAATTTCCAGCAAACATACTCTAACAAATACTTTATCCCATATCCAACATATATCAAATGCATATGGATGCGCTGAGTTGCCTCGACAAGGTCCGCCCCCCGCACTTAATGCGTAAGACTATCAGCGGCCGCAGGCCAGTGGACGGGCGATACCCTTGGCCTTGAGTCTTTCGTCCCGGCGAAAATCTTCGCCCGCAGCCCCATACCACAACAATCTTCCCCCGAGACGAAAGACTCATAACCCCACCACCCCGTCCGCTGGCCGTTCCGGCGGCGTCCTCACCTGCTTAACAGGGCTGCCAAGTACTACAGAGTCATAACCGCTTTTTTCTCAGGGGAATATCCCCCTGCAGGTATACGATTTTACCATTCAGCGCCGTCATGACGGGAACAAGAAGAGACGTCCCCTTCCTGACGTTACCGTCGGAGTCTGAAAATTCCACATCCTGTTCACAGACTTTGAGAATTGTAAGATCCGCGATCCTCCCCTTTTTAAGAATACCTGCCTGCTTCTCCATGCCGAGACAGCGGGCGGGAGTCCGCGTTACCGAATCAAATACACGGTGCAGAGGCATTCCCATGTTCCAAAACTTGGACATAACAAACGCCAAATCCTTCATGGCAGGTGTGTTGGCAAATGTGGCCGCCGTGGCGTCACTGCTTATGATGTCGGGATAAACCCCGTCTCTCACCGCCTGCTGTGCCACCTCAAAATTAAAGTTCATCCGGCCGTTTCCCACTTCCAGGATGACGCCGCGTTTCTGTGCCTTTTTAAATGCCTCCTGTACGCCGCCGTCTTCCTTTAGAATCGTCATCCCTTTATTGTGGTACATATGGCTGTATATATCTCCCGGACGCAGGCGGCTGACAATCTCCTCCGCCCGGACCGGCGGATCCGTTGTGTGGACACAGACCGGGAGCTTCCAGCGCTCCCCCAGTTCCAGGGCATGCTCCAAAGGTGCAATCCCCAAATCCCCCACAATCGATCGGCTGATTCTGACTTTGATACCTCTGATTTCATCGGCATATTTCGTGATTAATTCCTCCATCAGCCCTTCTTTAACAGCCGCCCTGTCCAGAGGCTCAGAAATTCCGGCTCCCGGCTGCCCAACCGGCGAAAGGTTCAAAAAGCTCCTGATATTGATTGTCCGGGGCAGGATATCCGTCAGGCGGAATGCTTCATATCCGGCACAGCCGGCTGTCCCCATGTCTACGGCCATCGTCACACCGGATGACAGCAGGAGATCTCCGTTTAAACCGAATCCGCTTCCCTTGGTATATAAATGTGTATGGAAATCAATCAATCCCGGCAGGATATAAGCGCCGCCCGCATCCAGCAGAATTTCAGCCGCTGTATCTGCACGCTCACCTGTTAATGGTTCGGACAGCCCCTGTATCCTTCCCTTTTCAATCCAGACCGCACACTTTGTCTCCCGGCCTGTGTCCAAGTCAACGGCCACCGCATTATTAATCAGTAAATCCATGTTCCCCTCCCTCAGCTTCCGGCCCGAACCGCTAAGCCCTGCCGATTCTTCTTTAAATATAAAGCGGCCAGATCATTGGTATTATAAGTATGCACGCAATCAGAAATACGACCGCCATCCCGATATTGCTCTTCAGGTAATCCGAGAACTTGTACCCTCCATATGCATAAATCAGATTGGCCGGGGGACACGCAATCGGTGATAAAATCGACATAGTTGAAGCAATACAAAGCACCATCAGCAGAGCAGACGGGAATACTCCAATCGTCTGTGCAATCGCAATGATAATCGGCATCAGCAGGGTGATCGTGACAACGTTAGACATAAACTGTGTCATGACACAAGTCAGAATAAAAATAACAATGGTTATGTAATACACATTTGTAGAACCGCCGATAATGCGTATCAGCATATCGGCCATAATCTGTGCGGCGCCGGTATTCTTAAGCGCTGTAGCCAGAGGCGTCATACCGCCGAGCAGAATTACGGTCTTGATGCTGACAAGCTGATATGCCTGCTTCTCCGTAAAAATCCCAAAAAGCACGTCGGCAACCGCACCCATGATTGCCACCATATAAGATGGTATGCCTGTCCTGTCCTCAAAAATCATTCCTACAAATACACAGAGCAGGATTATCACGGAGACCGCCTGTTTCCATCTGGGTACATCCTTCGGCGCCTTTTCCGTAAAAATCTGGCTTTCATCATTGTATATCTTGATATCCGGCAGAAATTTATAACCGATAAAATACATATACAAAAACATTATGACGGTAAGGGGAATGCCGATTTTCGAAATCTCAAAGAATCCAAACGGCTGTCCCAGTTCTTTAATCTGATCCCCAATCAGCACATTAACCGCCGCATCGCCGACCAGCGTCAGCCTGCCGCCGGCCATAGCTCCCAGAAACGCGGACATAAGAAGCTTAGAACGTGAAAAACTGGTCGTCGCCGTGATTCCGATAATAATCGGAATAAATACTGCCACCGTACCGGAATTGCTCAGTCCGGCCGACATAATCGTGGATAAAATCATTATCGCCATAATCATCTGGCGTTCCGTTTTTGCATATTTAGTTACAATCGAAGCAATTTTGTCACATACTCCCGTTTCAAACAGAGCGCTGCCGACAATCACCACGCCGATTAACATCAGAATCGTCGTGCTGGCAAATCCGCTTACCGCCTCCTTCGGCGTAACCAGTCCCGTCAGTACCAGGGCACACAGTGTCAGCATAACCGTCATATTGACCGGTATCTTTTCAAGCAGAAAAGATATAACCGCAAGGATTAAAATAATTATTGTCAGTGTGGATGGTTCCATATTTCCCCTCATTTCTTTAGTCTGCAAAGGATGCGGCCCCCATGGCTGGCCTCTGTCCTTTGCTTTTTTTGATGGTTCAATTGTACGTGATCCAATCCACAAAATCCAACAACACATTTTGTAAGTTTTGACAAAATAATATTGTTAAAAAACAAATCAGGCGGGAAATATTCCCGGCCGGATTATTCTCCCGCCTGGAACGATTCCCGCCTGAAGTTACGGAATGTTATTTAGCCAGCATTCCCATAATCTCATTGGTTCTTGCTATAAAGTTCGTCATTCTCTCCGGTGTCAGGGAACCATGGCTTAAGAGCGCCAGATCGTAAAGCTGTTCGCAAATCTTTGCCGTGTTTTCTCCCTCGCCGTGTTCTAAGACATATTGAACCAGATTGTTATTCGCATTCAGAATCAATACCTGTCCGCTTCCTCCGAACATGGACGGATCCATTCCGTACATGTTGTACATCTTCATCATTTCCTGCATACGGCGGGATTCCTCTGAAACCGTGATCATCGAGGAGATGGACTCATTTTTCAGCTTCTCCACTTTGACCTGAAGCTTATCGTCGCCGAGCGCCTTGCGGAATACCTCCGTCAGGGTTTCCTCCGTCTTCTTAAACGACTCCTTATCTTCCTCCGCCACTTCTTCCTTCATCGTCTCATTGACATCCGCGTCGATCCGGAAGAATTTCAGGTTCTCATGCTTCTGCTCCAGGCGGCCGATGAACGGATTATCAATATTATGCGGCAGGATAAGGGCATCCTGGCCCGACTCTTTGAACATATTGATGTACTGGCTCTGTTCTTTTTCGTCGGTCACATAGAAAATCTTATTTTCGTGGTTTTCTTCTTTGGCTCTTTCTTCGCAGTCTTTCAGCGTCAGATATTTGCCTTCCAGATTCTTGAAGATAATATACTCATCCATCTTGTCAGCAAACTTGTCATCCTTTAGGCAACCGAATTTGATAAACGGAGCAATGTCATCCCAGTACTTCTCATATGTTTCACGATCGGTTTTACACATTCCGGACAGCTTATCGGCCACCTTCTTAGTGATATAATCAGAAATCTTCTTGACAAAACCGTCATTCTGAAGCGCGCTTCTCGATACGTTAAGCGGCAGATCCGGACAGTCGATTACCCCCTTTAAAAGCATCAGGAACTCCGGAATAACTTCCTTGATGTTGTCGGCGATAAACACCTGGTTATTGTACAGCTTAATCGTACCTTCCAGGCTCTCATATTCCATGTTGATCTTCGGGAAATAGAGAATTCCCTTTAAGTTAAACGGATAGTCCATGTTCAGATGGATCCAGAACAGCGGCTCTTTAAAGTCCATGAATACCTTGCGGTAAAATTCCTTGTATTCCTCCTCTGTGCATTCATTCGGATGCTTATTCCACAGCGGGTTAATATCATTCAGTGCCACCGGCCGCTTCAGAATTTTGTATTTCTCTGTCCGCGGGGAAATTTCAACGGTCTCTTTTGTCCCGTCTTCATTCTCCTTTTCCTCGGTCTTAGCCTCTTCAATTACAGTTTCTACAATTGTGTCCTTCTCAGTCAGCTCATCCTTCTCAATTGTCTCATACTGCGGCTCTGCCGACGCATTATCCAGGAAAATTTCTACCGGCATGAATGCACAGTACTTCTGGATTACTTCACGTGCCCTGTATTCATTACAGAACTCGTTGCTGTCTTCATTCAGATAAAGAGTAATCCTCGTACCATTGCCTGTCTTATCGCCTTCGTCCATGGCAAATTCCGTACCGCCCTCGGACTCCCAGTGAACCGGCTTAGCCCCTTCCTTATAGGACAGGGTGTCGATAACGACTCTGTCGGCTACCATGAATGCGGAATAAAAGCCCAGGCCGAAATGGCCGATAATCTGATCCTCATTGGCTTTATCCTTATACTTTTCCAGGAAATCCTGGGCCCCGGAAAATGCAATCTGGTTGATGTATTCTTCCACTTCCTCCGCTGTCATACCGATACCGTTATCTTCCACGGAAATCGTCTTCGCATTGGAATCCACCGTTACCTGAATCTTATACTCCAGCTCCTCCGGTTTTACAAATTCCCCCATCAGTTCCAGTTTTTTAAGCTTTGTGATTGCGTCACAGCCATTGGAAATTAATTCCCTGTAAAAGATATCATGATCCGAGTAGAGCCATTTCTTTATGATTGGGAAAATATTCTCGCTGTTGATTGATAAGCTGCCTGTCTTAGCTGCCATAATTAACACTCCTTTGCTATTCGTATATTTGTATTTCTTTTAATTAATTACTTTGTCATGCTCCGTGTAACCCGGGATGTGCGGTTGCGCACGGAAATTCCCCGCAAAATAGTGGCTTTGAACAGAAACTTCACCATTTCTCAGTCCACCGGGCATTTATTATTCTAATACCTCATGCCTCAGATGTCAATAGAAAATTAGCACTCATTTGAATTGAGTGCTAGTAATTTTAATTGCATTTCTTTTCCATTCCTTGCGTTTTTCTTTCAGTTTTTTCCAGCTCGTTGACATTCAAAGTCGGAACTTCTATAATGGTTAAGTCATACAAAATAAGGAGGACTCTCTAATATGAATCACAGAAAAAAACTACAGTGTTTTTTGAAAAAAAGCGCTGCTGTCGGATATATCTCGCTCTCACTGGCCTTTTCCAGTGTATTTGCGGGAATCGCTTATGCCGGTCCGGCTGATGATACCTCTCTGACGACTCCGTCTCCGGGTCCGGGAAGCGGGCCGGGAGCTGAGGTTCCGGTAGATAACAGCTACTACAACCAGCGCCTCTCCGATCCGGTTGTAAAACCGGTCGACAAGTACTCCTATGAACAGATGGAGTATGATATCAGCGCCCTCGCCGCCCGCTATGGGAACCGCATGACAATTAATGTCATCGGCCAGTCTCTCGACGGCAGGAATATTTATGATATCATAATCGGAAATCCGGCTGCGCCAAAAAAGATTCTGTTTCAGGGAGCCATCCATGCAAGAGAATATATTGTGGTTCCTCTTATGATGCAGCAGCTTGAATATATGCTTGCATTTTATGATACCGGAACCTATAATGACCAGCCGCTGTCTTCCGTACTGAATAATGTAGCCGTCCATTATATTCCAATGGCAAACCCTGACGGTGTCACATTGAGCCAGTTCGGCGAAAGCGCTATCCGCTCCGAAGAGCTGCGTCAGACCATCCAGAACTGCTATACACTGGATATCGCAGACGCCCGCACCGCCCTGAGCTATGAAGAATATCTGACCCGCTGGAAGAGCAATGCACGCGGCGTGGATCTGAATCATAACTTTGATGCCGGCTGGGATACGTTAAATCCGACACTGAACCATAATTCCTTTACGGACTATAAAGGGCCTTCCCCTCTGTCCGAGCCGGAATCACAGGCGCTGGCAAATCTGGCCCAGCAGAACGCATTCTCTGCCGTCATCAATTACCATGCAATGGGCAGAGTGCTTTACTGGGATACGGAAGGAAACCAGAAAGCGGCGGAATCATACGACATGGCACTGGCCGCGTCCGGAGTCACCGGCTATCAGGTACTCGCCAGCAAAGGCGTCGGCGGTTATAAAGACTGGCTCCAGAAAAAAGGAAATCCGGTTCCGGGCCTCACGATTGAGGTCGGCCGTTCCACCTGTCCGGTCGCATTTTCCGAATACCAGTCTATCTGGGATCAGAATAAGCAGATACCTGCTCTTTTCTGTAAATACATTATTACCCATTAAGGTGAAAGAGGGTGCTGCAGAACTGGATAATACCGGTTCTGCAGCACCCTCTTTCCGTATTACTCTTTCCTTATAAAAAGCAGGAATGCCGTAAGAGTTCAGAAATCATGAACTGTTACGGCATCTCTTTATTAAAGGCGGTGACCTGTGCACGGAGCGTGCAGGTTATCGTTTAGTACGGTTTTACGGCTGCCATCACCGAAGCGGCAGCCTCTTTATATCCATCTGCGTAATCTGCAGTAAAAAGAATCAGGTAATCACCGGATATCCTGATATAATATTCCCTGCCTGTGCCTTCCGCAGTTTTACCGGATATTGCGGTATAAGTATTGCCGTCTCCCAGTACGGCTCCCGCCTCTGTCTTCACGTCTCCGTATCCGGCAGTCCTGAGCAGGTTCACATAATAATCCACATAATTCTCAAGATTCCATCCATCCTGTTTTTTCATGAATCCCATATCAACCGTTGCCGCGGTCAGGGCCTCTCCCAGCGGGCTGACTCTGACTGTAAGCAAATCTTCATTCTTATCTTTATATGCAAACTTCGCCGGCGCCAAAAGCTCCAGACGGTAACCCAGCCACTCATTGGAATAACTGTGGTCTGTCAGTGTTCCGGCATTCCCGGCCTCATTCCCGTTGGCTCCGACGTTCCTCGACTGCACAACGCCGTCTACCACCCAGGACCCGTCCGGGTTAACCTGATGTCCGTCCGGTGTCTGCGTATTCCTCATCATATATCCATACTGGTCAAAATAATAGCATTCCGCAATCTGATCCTGATTGCCGTCCAGCCATTCCCAGCCGTTGGTGACAAATGTTTCATCGTCCCTCTGCCATCTCCAGCCCGACGGATCCTTCTGCCATCCCGCCGCATAAGCCGGAAAAGCCGTAGTCATACTGAACATCACCAATGCTGCCGCAAATAATTTTTTCTTCATATCGTTCTCCTTGTCTCAACTGATATTAAAACGTTTTAATAGATTGTGTCTGAAAATTGTTTTCCGTCAGATATGCGTCACACTTTGTGGGAGATTTGGCCCGAATGAGCGCGGCGTAGTGGGCTACGGTAAGCGAATTTGGGCCAAATATGCCGCGAAGTGAGGCGTGCAGATGGCGGGAATGGATTTTCATACAGGCTCTAGCCTTCCTCAAAAACAATTTCCTCTTTACGTAAAAATGCCTTTACCGAATCGTCCCATTCCCTCTCCAGCGATCTGTCCATTGTAAACTGATTCATGGAGAGTCCGGTGACACAGTATAAAACCTGATCCTCATACCTGATATTGATAAAAAGACCTCCGACCTGTTCCGGCAGCCAGGATGAATTTCTGTCCTTTAAAAACTTTTCCGTATTGTCCGGCGGTAATTTAAAAACAATTGCAAAGCTCTCCGGCAGCTTGCTGCCTTTGATTAATGAGAAGCAAAATGGGCGCAGCGTCTTCCATGACGAGTAATTTTCAATTTTTCCCGCCTCCAGTTCCTCTTCGGAGTAATACCCCTGTCTCACCCTGCCGTCGATGGTGAAGCTGTTAAACGTAACGATACTGGCTTCCCTCACCAGAAAACGGTCGAATGTTTCCCCAATAAATAATTTTTTTGTAAATACTTTCATATCTTCAATTCGTAATGCAACCATAATTTCCCTCCATCCCCTCCATTCTGTGGCAGTTTCGCACTGTCCTATCCATTCTACCGCACCCTGGGAGTTCATGCAACGGATTTTCTCATTACTGTATGGAGATTAATTAAGCAGGTGAGGACGCCGCCGCAGGCCAGCGGACGGGGTGGTGGGATCGGGTTATGAGTCTTTCGTCCCGGGGGAGCGGCATAGCTGGCTGGAGAGGAGATACCGTGGTTTTGTTTGCGCAGGGCGGTGCCGGAAGATGTCGGCATTATGTAGTGGCCGCGACAAGGTTCCCGCCCCCTTTGAGACTGGAGACAATCAGCGTCCGGAGCGGACCGGGTCCGGTGTGCGAAAACCTCCGCCTGAGTCATCCGTCCCCGGTGAAAACCTAATCTGGGGAAGTAGGCGGAATCAATTGCGGAGGGGACATGGGAGTCCGCCGGTGCTTAGCGAGGTCCCTTACGAGCTTAGAGCCGCTGCGCACTCCAAAGAGTGCAAACGGTCCCCGCAGCAATTCATTCCGGCCGGATTCCCCCTCTGCGACCAACCTCCCACAGGGACGGAAGACTCAGACAGCCCCCTCACCACACCGGACATGGTCCGTTCCGGACGCGTCCTCCATTCTCAACTAAATCACATTGCATATTTTCCTGCTATTCTTTATACTTGTAGCAGTACCGGCGGTGGGAAGCACGCTGTTTTCTCCTTCCGGGCCGGCCATAAAAATTCAAGGAGGATTTTCACATGAATTACAATTTATATTCGAAAGACATTGAGGAACTGACCGCGCATTTAAATGCCGGGGTTTCTCCGTTTCATACAGTTCAGTATTCGGCAGAGCTTCTGAAGGGGCAGGGCTTTGAAGAATTGAAGCTGGATGCCCCCTGGTTCCCCAAAGCCGGCATGGGCTATTTTGTCAACATTTTTGACACCACGCTTGCCGCTTTCGTGATCGGCAGGGATATCACTGCCGCCGAATCAGGGGTGCCGTCCCTGCGCATCGCCGCCTCCCATACCGACTGGCCCTGCCTGATGGTAAAGCCGTCCCCTGAGCTGACATGCGGCTCATACGCAAAACTGAACGTATCCGTATATGGCGGGCCGATACTTAATACATGGCTGGACCGTCCTCTGTCGATGGCCGGTAAAGTATGCCTGCGAAGCCCGGATCCCTTCCATCCTGAGGTTCTGCTGGTAGACTTCGCCCGCCCGCTTCTGACCGTGCCCAACCTGGCAATACATTTTAACCGTGAAGTAAACAAAGGGGTGGAATTAAATCCACAGAAAGATATGCAGCCGCTTCTGGCTGTTCTGGATGAGACATTGAATAAAGACTCTTTTTTCCTGGATCTGCTGGCAGAAGAAACAGGCTGCAGTAAGGATGATATTCTGGATTATCAATTTTACATTTATAACTGTGACACTCCCTGCCGGCTGGGCATTCATGGTGAGATGCTGTCTTCTCCGCGCCTTGACAACCTCACCTCGGTCCATGCCTGCCTGAGCGGGATCATGAACAGCCGCAGGGAACACGGCATAAGCGCCGCCGTCTTATATGATAATGAAGAGATTGGAAGCAGTACAAAACAGGGAGCCGCATCACCGCTTATGGAACGCGTTCTGGAAAAGCTTTATCTGAGCCTTGGTTACGGCCGGAGTTCTTTTCTGGATGCATTATTTGGCGGATTCCTGCTCTCCCTCGATGTTGCCCATGCCCTGCACCCCAATCAGGCGGAAAAGTATGATCCCAAAGACCGCATCAGCCTGAATGAGGGCGTTGCCCTTAAGCTGGCCGTATCCCAGGCCTATGCCACAGATGCATCCTACGTCAGTGTCGTCGAAGAGCTGTGCCGCCAAAATATCATTCCATACAGGAAATTTTCCAACCGCTCCGATATCAGAGGAGGTTCCACTCTGGGAAGCATCTCCTCCTGTATGATGACCATGCCTGCCGTTGATGCCGGGGCGCCAATACTCGCGATGCATTCGTCACGCGAGTTGATGGGCATAAAGGATCAGTGGGCGCTGGCGCAGCTTACCAGAGCATTCCTTGCATAGTATAAAAGCTGAACTGTTACGCTGAACGGCACGCCCCGTCTGCTCCCTGCCTCAATGAAACTTCACCTTTAGGATCCGCTCCACCGACTGATTAATCCGTTCCTCCGAGAGCGTCCCGTTTTCCACCGCCGTCAGGACTCCCTGGTATGCCTCCTGAAATTTTTCCGGCATCAGCAGCATGTCATTCCCCGCCTGCAATGCCCTGACGGCCGCATCAGCGGAACTGTATGACGAGGTGACTGCCCCCATATTGAGGGCGTCTGTGATGATGATACCGTCATATCCCAGGGTCCCGCGCAAAATCTCCGTTATCATCTTTGGTGACATGGATGCCGGCGTATTGTCGCCTGTCACGGCAGGCGCGGCAATATGGCCGGACATGATGAACCGTGCCCCGGCTCGGCCGCCCTCCAGAAAGGGTACAAAATCTTCCGCCATCAGTTCCTCGAGCGTACGTTCTGTGGCTGCATATCCGTCATGGCTGTCCGCCGTTGTGCCGCCATGCCCCGGAAAGTGCTTCAGGACAGCGCTTATGCCATGAGCCTGCAGTCCCTTGACCACTTCGTTGGAAAATGCTGCCGTCACAGCTCCGTCTGTTCCGAAGGAACGCCTGGCCACAACGGTATTCTCCGGATTGGTCAGCACATCTGCTACCGGGGCAAAATCCATATTAAAGCCCAGATCAGCCAGATAAGTTCCGATTTTATCTCCAACTTCATATGCCTTCTGCGGTTCACCCGAGGCCCCGATCTCACTCATATCAGGAAATGACGCAATGCCAAATTCTTCTCTTCCGCTGATTCTGGAAACCTGTCCTCCCTCTTCATCCACCGCCAGAAAAGCTTCGATTCCTGTATTGTCCCTGAAATATTTCTGTGTTCTCGTGAGCATATCTTTCACCTGATCCGGTGAACGCAGATTCTGCTTAAAATAGACGATTCCCCCGACCGGATATTCGCGGATTGATTCTTCCGTCTTAGCTCCGGCAGCATAGACCTCGTCTACCCCGGTAAGAGCCTCCGGCGTCACCATAAATAATTGCAGCACCTTTTCCCTGAGCGTCATCTCTTGCAGCGCTTCTTCGACTGTCATCGGCATTTTCCCTTCCAGATTTTCTTCAGAGGCAGCCGAATCTTTTGCCGCTTCGTTTCTGTCGTCACCGGGGAAGTACTCTGTCACCACAGCCTCCGAGGAATCCCTCGTTTTGGCCCTCTCTTCTTCCTGCACCTTCAGATGGCGCAGAAAAAACACCGAAACTGCCGCCGCCGCTGCCGCAACCAGCAATAGAACAAGCCACCCGGCTGCCGGGCCTCTCTGCCGTCTTCTGCTTTTCGGATTTCTTCTGCTCTGACCACGTTGACGTTCTTCCATTCTCTGTCCAGCCTTTCGCCCGTTATTTTCCTGAATACTTTCTGTAAATTTCAAAGAAATCCGCACCTGCCGCGTACCGTCCGGACCCAAGCTCCAGCTTATTCCAGGGATCCCCCGAATAGGTCAGGTTGATTCCTTCCCGAAAGCTGTCATAAATCTCCTTGAACGCTTTTCTCTTGCGTTCCTCGAAGATGATTTTCTTTCTTGCCGCTGTAGCCTCTTCATCATAATCGCTGATGCACTTAATCACATAATAGGTTCCATTCGACTCAATCACCTGGCTAACCTGCCCGGCAGACAGCGCAAACGCCGCATCTTCAAACTCCTGGGATTCTTCCTTTCTCCCCAGTTGTCTGGTAGTGGCAGACAGGCCTGCATCACTGGCGCATTTTTCAAAATCCGCATTCTCCTGCGCCGCAGCCAGACTGAGGTTCTCCGCCGCCTGTCTGTCGGCTGTTTCAGCCTGCATCACCGTAATAACCTTCGCCTCACTGTCACTGACCTCCAGATCTATGCCCTTTGTCAGCTCCTCCACCAGCTTCTCAGCCAGGCAGTAATCTTCAAATACTGCTCTCACGTCCTCCTCACTGACACCCATATGCTCGATATCTTCCGTGGTAAGATTTCCAAAGTATTCCGCCGCTGCCGCCGCCATCTCTGAACGCTCTTCCGGCGAAAGTGACATATTCCTGTCCTGTGCCAGGAGATTCATGATTTTCAGCTCTTCCATAAAATTTTTAATCTGTCCGGTCAGATAAGAGGCAAAATTCTCCCCTTCCTCCGCTATCTCCACATTCCATATCTGATCCGTACAGATTTCCTCATAGCGGTTTTGCTCTGTCATGGCAATCACCATGATCTCCGGAAGGGAATATCCCTTCTCACTCTTCCTGCCGGCCGGCAGAGATGCCCCCTGGCCGCATCCGGCCAGAAATAGGAGGCAGAGGGCCAGAAGCAGCACCGGCATTCTAAACGGCGCCGGGCTTGTTCTGTTTCTATTTCCACATATCATATTATCCAATTTCAGCTCCTGTCGTGATAATCTAAAAAACACCGTTGATTGTGGTGAAAAGTTATAATAATAATTTCAGTATTTTCATGACTCCGTCATTTACATTGCGATCTGCCTGAAATCTCGCGGCATTCTTAACCTCATCTCTGGCATTTCCCACTGCAAAGCTGTAGTAGGCCCGTTTCAGCATCTCAATGTCATTTAACTGATCGCCAAATGCCATCGTCTCTTCCGGCGCAATCCCCAGACTCTCCTGAAGCGTCTTCACCGCCTCGCCCTTATTGACTTCAGAAGCCATGCAGTCCATCCACATGTCCCCCGACACCGTCATCTTCAGCCGGTCGCCGTACTTGTTAAAAAACCCTTCCGTGGCATGGCTGATCCCGTCTTTTCTGTATGCCGCTACTTTGATAATCTCGTCATCGACTTTCGTGACATCCTCAACTTCTATAATATTGAAATGATATCCCTTCGTCATCCAGTCGATAAATTCCCTGTCCTTTGTCTCCAGATAAGTTCCCTTTGCCCCGCTAACCATCACTTCCAGCTCCGGATCTTTTCTGATATCCACTGCAATGGAATCAGCAAGCGCCCGCTCAATGGGATAAAGAAAAAGATTTCTTCCGTAGCATCCCAGATAGGAGCCATTCTCCGCCACATAAAAAATCTCCTTCTTTATGGGTGAAAACGTATATTCTATGCTGGCGGCCTGACGCCCGCTGGCAGCCGCAAAATGAATCTTCTTTTTCTTTTTCAGTTCCATAATGACATCAAAAATCTCCGGATTAATCTGATTTTCCCCGTCTTTTACGAGAGTGCCGTCTATATCCGATACAATTAATTTAATCATTCCTGTCCTCCAATAGCTGTTTCATTTCCTGATACACTCTTCCTGCCGGAAGTCCCATCACATTCGTGTAGGAACCGTCAATGCCTCTGATATATGCGGCAAACCTGCCCTGTATTCCATATGCTCCCGCCTTATCGTCCGACTCTTTGCAGGCAATGTAGCTTTCGATTTCCTTTTCCGACATCGGGTATACGTCCACCCTGGTTTCCACTGCAAAGCTTCTTTTTTTATTTCCGGCTATCAGCGTTACTCCTGTATACACGTAATGGCTGTCTCCCTGAAGCATCCGGAGCATTCGGGCCGCATCGGCTTCATCCGCCGGTTTTCCCAGAATCTCTCCGTTTGCATAGACAACGGTATCCGAGCCGACGACAACAGTCGTTTGGGCATCGGTTTCACCAAGCCTCGCGGCAACCTCCTCTGCCTTTTGCCTCGACAGCTCGGTTACTACCCGATCCGGCTCTTTCTCCGTCACTTTTTCCTCTATCTCGCTCGGTATCACTTCCGGTATAATTCCTATCTGCCGGAGCAGTTCTTCCCTTCTCGGCGATGCAGAAGCCAGCACTACTCTTATATTATCCATATCTTCTTCCTGTTCTCCCATTGTTGGTTATCGTTTTATGCCTTGCCATCCTCTTATTTATACCATAAAAGCCCCTCTGAACACAAGGGCGCGGACAATGAAAAGGACGCACTCCGGAATCTTCCGTTCTGCGCCCTAAACCATACCTTATTTTATAATCTGTCAACTCCCCGGTCAATTTATCTTCATCCTGCCGATTATCTCACGGTTATCTTCACAATTCTTTTCACGAAGTTCCAGCCTGAAGCTGTAGAAGAAGTCAAATACATAGAAAAACAGCAGCGCCAGGGCCACATATTTCCCCACATGGGAAGGTATTCTCGCAACCGTATTCTGCACCTGGACATTCAGGATCCGGAAGAAGATAATACCTAAAAGCCCCCATCCCAGGCTGCTCTCAAGGCAGATGATCCCTTTATAATTACACCTCTTTTTACTGTAATCCCACCAGAATGCTCCGAACAGACGAATCATTATTTTCGCCGTGATAAGCTCCATCGTTGTTGCCATCAGCATACTGGCAAAATAAAGCTTTACCATGTCATCAGAAACCGGTCTAAGTAAAACAGCCGCCCCAACGGCTCCAAAACCATAGATAATGCAAAAAGGCCCATGACCAAATCCTCGGTTATAAACAGGTTTCCTGTTTTCCACCGTCAGAACAATACACTCCAGAATATAGCCAATCAGGCTAAAAGTAAAAAAACAGTTAATCCAGAAATATAAATCTACTGTAGTCTTCATTCGCAAATTCCCGTCCTTTCAGTCTCGTATCGTTGTCCCCTGCCGGAAACTTCCTAATAATTTTTTCCAGTATAATATGAATTAATACATAAATCAATAATGTTGTAGCAATTTTTTAACAACCGCCGTCTTCAACAAAACAGAAAGCCCACAATGTGAGCTTTCCCTGTTATAATTATTCAGATTAAATAAACATCGGATCCATAACCACAGCAATTATCACTCCCAATATCGCACCGGCAGCAACCTGAATCGGGGTATGTCCAACGTACTCCTTTAATTTTTCCTGCAGCACCACGCCGTCCAGCTTCAGGAAATCATCAAATAAAAGCCGGTTTAATACCTTCGCCTGTTTGCCAGTCTCCTGCCTGACGCCGATAGCGTCATACATTACAACCATTGACATAATAAAACAGACTGCAAATTCAAAGCTTCCGCCCCCGTATCTCATCCCCGCCGCTGTTGTCAATGCGCACATGGTGGAGGAGTGGGAACTGGGCATTCCGCCTGAACCGAAAATCCGTTCCGGGTTAAAAGAGCGGTTCAATGCTATATCAAGCAGTGTCTTGAGAACCTGGGCGATCACCCATCCTGCCACACCGCTCATTAATGTCTGGTTACCGGTTACTTGCTGAAAAAATGTCATGTTTATCTCCTGTATTTTCCTTTTATCATTGCCGAATCTGTACGTATTCCGCGGTTCTTTCACCGCAGGTCAGCGGTAACCTGTACGCCGGTCTCACAGGTCACTGCCTTCAACAAGAGTCCGGCCGACAGCCGGACTCTTGTTGAAGGCAGTGTAAAACCGAAAAACCGCTCTCCATTTTTTACCTTCTGCTCCAGGCCGGATGCAGATTATAAAGGAACCAGTCCTTCATCCGCGCTCCGACTTCCACAAGGCCGCAGAATTTATCGGCGTAAATGATAGTATAGCCTTCTTTATATTTTGGAGGGATCGGGGTCAGGGGCCACATATGACGGAGTATCATATTCTTCTCCATCTCCGTAACCTGGAAATATATCTCGGCATTCCTCATCGCCGTTCTGGGATGGGTGAAGCCATGGAAATATTCGCCGGTCTCCTTCGCATGGGTATGCCAGTCATAAAGAAATAAATCGTGGAGAAGAGCTGCCCTCGCCGCCTGTCTGTAGTCCCACCCGTATCTCCTGCACATTCTGTAGCTCATGTAAGAGACACGGATGCAATGTTCTTTACAGGTAGTGTTCCCGTGCTGGAAGTAATTATCCATTGACTGAAAAACGGGATCTTCCAGAATATCTTTGACACAGTCCATATATCCGCCGTCTTTTTTATACTCTCCCCGTACAGCCCAGTTGTTATCCTCCGCCCATCGTCTGGCCGCTTCCCTCTCCTGCCTGCTCAGTCTTATCTGTCCCACGCTTTCATCGCTCTCCTTAATATCCAATCAGCCAGTCATAAAGTTCCTGATACTTCATCGCAGATGCATGCCAGGAAAAATCTGCCGCCATGCCCCGGTCCACAATCTTATTCCACTCGCGTTTTTTATTATAATATACATATTTCGCATAACGGATACAGTCCAGCATCTCATGTGCATTGTAATTGGCAAATGAAAAACCGGTTCCCGTGCCTTCATATTCGTTGTATGGCCAAACCGTGTCTTTCAGACCGCCTGTCTCACGGACGATCGGTACCGTTCCGTATCGGAGCGCCATCAGCTGGCTTAAACCGCAGGGTTCAAACAGTGAAGGCATTAAAAAGGCATCACAGGCAGCGTATATCTTATGAGACATCTCTTCGGAATAATAAATATTGGCCGATACCCTGTCATTATATTTCCAGTCATAATGGCGGAACATGTTCTCATACTTCTCATCTCCGGTACCCAGAATCACAAGCTGCACATCATCCGAGCAAATCTCATCCATCGCGAACTGAATCAAATCGAAACCTTTCTGATCCGTGAGGCGGGAAACGATGCCTATCATAAATTTTTTCTCATCCTGAACCAGGCCGAGCTGCGCCTGAAGCTCTTTCTTATTCTTCGCCTTTTCTTTGCGGAACGTTCTCGCATTATAATTCTGCGCAATCATCGTATCCGTCTCAGGATTGAACTCATCATAATCGATGCCGTTTAAAATTCCTCTCAGGCTGTTGCTCCTGGCTCTCATCAGCCCATCCAGGCCTTCCCCGTAAAACGGGGTCTTTATTTCATCCGCATACGTATTGCTGACGGTAGTGATCGCGTCAGCAAAAACAAGGCCGCCCTTTAACATATTGCCGTCTTTGTATGCTTCCAGTTTATCAGGTGTGAAATAGTAATCAGGCAGTTCGGAGAAACGCTGAATCGTCTTAACGTCCCAAACACCCTGAAACTTCAGATTGTGAATTGTCATAACCGATTTAATATCGCGGAAAAACTCACCGCCGCGGAATTTATCTTTTAAGTGTACCGGAATCAGACCGGTCTGCCAGTCATGGCAATGTATGACATCGGGCTTAAACCCGATTACAGGCAGAGACGACAGAGCCGCCTTGCAGAAAAAGGAAAACTTCTCCAGATCATAATACCAGTCCCCATATGGTTTCGCACCCCAGAAGTAGCTTTCATTATCAATAAAGTAAAAAGTGATTCCTTCATACACATACTCCAAAATGCCCACATAACGGCTCTGACCAAGATAATCCATATAAAAATGGTTCAAATACTTCATATCATTCCGGAGATTTTCTTTGATACAAAGATACTTTGGAATGATAACCCTGACATCAAAATACGCTTTATCAAAACACTTCGGAAGCGAACCGACAACGTCCGCCAGCCCGCCCGTCTTAATAAACGGAACTGCTTCTGATGCAATAAAGAGAATATTCTTCATACCTACTACCTCCCCGACTGCCTTATATTGTAAACGATTCACGTTATACATCACACGATGATTATAATCATTATACAATAGAATTATGAATTTAGAAAGTAGTATCAGAACTTTTTCAACCTTTTATTGTCAATTCATTCTCCGGTAGTCGAGGCGTATCTTATCCACAATCAGGGCAATAAATTCTGAGTTGGTAGGCTTGCCCTTTCCGGTGCTGACCGTGTAGCCGAACAGTTCATTGATGGTGTCCATTTTACCCCGGCTCCATGCCACTTCAATCGCATGGCGGATTGCCCGCTCCACACGGCTTGGTGTAGTCTGATGCTTTTTGGCAATCGTCGGATACAGGATTTTAGTTACCGACGCCAGCATTTCCTTGTCACTGACAGACATAATAATAGCATCCCTTAGATACTGATAACCTTTAATATGCGCCGGGATGCCAATTTCATGAAGCATCTGCGTTACATCATTTTCCAGATTCTGCTCCATATAATCCGTTTTATTTACATAAGGTTTCACTTTTCTGCTTCCTGCGAGCATCGTTGTTTTATTTTTATAACCTGACAGCCTTTTTAATTTGTCGAGTACGCTGTCTCTCGTAAACGGCTTCATGATGTAGTAGCTGGCGCCCAGTTTAAAAGCATCTGCTGTCAGATTCTCGCTGCTGGCTGCCGTAACCATGATGAAAGATGTATTTTCTTTGAATTCTTCGTTGCTTTTTACTTTCTCCATAACCGAGATTCCGTCCATTCCCGGCATAACTATGTCAAGTAAGACAACATCCGGCTTTGTTCTCATAATCATATTGTATGCTTCATTACCATTATCCGCCTTTCCAACGACATGATAATCTTTTTCACTCTCCAGTATTTCGCCAAGCATCTCCAAAGTCTGCCTGTTGTCATCCGCAATTGCAATGTTAAGTTCTGCCATGATACTCTCCTCCTAAAAATTTAAATGGTAATGATGATTATAGACTCGACCCCGTTTTCCTTTCAACTCGATCTCACCGCATAATTCGACACGAAATGTCAGGTTTTGGCTCCTGGTTTCATATTGTCATACCGGATAAAATTCTGTAGACTCCCGTGATATTTCCTTTTTCCGGCTTTTTTATTATAGCCCATTTTTAGGAAAGATGCAAAATGATGTCGGAAATTTAGCAGCACACTAACGCGGTGAAATAAATTGCCGGGTTAATCAAGATGATGTTATCGGCTTTGATTGTAAATACTGCTGTTTAGAATTGAGAGGGATGATATATCATATTTTCATTTGGCCGATGATGACAAGACCTGGTGTATTTCTTCTATAATAAATACCAGAGCTAGTAAGACCTTTGCCTGACGGTTTCCCTTTTGTATTATATAACCCGTTTATTGCTTATACAAGATGTTGTGAAAGAATATATGTCACGGACTTTTAAAAAAATATTTACCGGGAGTGATTTTGTTCCCGGCTGACGATCGGATGACGGTATCTTCGGCAATTTATACGGGATGTGGTCAAGCCGCCCGGGATTTTGGCGGAATTTGACTTGATTTTGGAGGGCGGATCAGAGGGGATTTTTTGTTATTTAGCTGTAAATTTTTTTGGTTTGTTGTTTGTGTTTCACTGCCAGGCTCCTTCGCGAACACTGACCGGGCAGAGTGGCGGGTTCCTTCGCGTTACACTACTCCGGCCGGGCGGCAACCGCTGGTTCGCTGCGCGCACCAGCGGTTGTGCGCCTTTCGCCGCATAGGCCACTCGCAAAAAAGATGCTCATACAAGCAAGCCTGCATCGCATCTTTTTTCCTCCTGTCCTGCCCGGACTCAATGCTCGAGCATGTTTTCAATAAATATCCCATACCCCCTCGTCGAGTCCTGGATGAATACATGGGTCACCGCTCCGATCAGTTTCCCATCCTGTATTATCGGCGATCCTGACATTCCCTGCACTATGCCTCCTGTCAGCTCCAGCAGTTCCGGATCCGTCACTTTGATAATCATATCTTTACTTTTTCTGGCTGTGGAATAATCAACCTTCTGTATTTCGATTTCGTAATCCTTCAGTTCTCCCGATACGTTGCTTCTAACATATGCTTTCCCTTTTTTTACATCCTGGCGGTAGCCGATTGGGATTGCCTCGCTTTTTACGCGGTTGCGGAATTTTTCGTTTACAGTCCCGAATATCCCTTCATTTGTGTTGGCTTCAATGGCTCCCAGTTTAGACTGGTTCCCATAGTAAATCACACCCGACATGACTCCCGGTTTGCCAAAAGTGCCTTTTTCAATTCCCATGATCTCGGTATCATATAATTCGCCGCCCGAGGTCTGCACCAGCATTCCTGTATCGCTGTCGCTGATTCCGTGCCCTAATGCCCCGAATTCCCCGTTGGTGCTTATATAGGTCATTGTGCCGATACCCTGCGTATCGTCACGGATCCACAGACCCAGCTTGAAGTCACCATCGGCCGTTTCCACGGGCGTCATCTCCACAGGCATCTCTTCCCCGTCTCTCCTCACGGAAAGCGTCAGAGCGCCGCCTCCTGAGCTGTTGACGGCCTGAATCATGTCCTTCTTGTTGACCGCCGGGACACCGTTGATAGCCTCAATATAATCACCGGATTTTAAGACACCGTCCGCCGGATCGATAATATCGCCGTTTTTCGTTGTAACTTCCCCTGTTCCTATCACCATCAGACCGTCGGATTTCATATATATCCCTATGGGCAGGCCGCAGGGGACCGCATATTTTGTATCAGAGACATCCACCTCAATGTCTTTCAAGCTGAACAGGCCAAACAACTTCATGTTCAGATGGTATGTTCCTTCATTTTCCGAATAAAGGGAAAATGGCTGATCCAACTGCAGATGTATTTCATCTGAGGGGATATTGGAGCCGTTGTTTAAAACCACCTCTTCACTTTCGCTTTTTAACGATACTTTTACCGGAAGGGAAAAATGGAAATTCTCTTCCTGGTCCACCACCACGTTCAGACGGTCCGGAATGGACCACTGCATATAAAAATACGACGAACCGGCTAATACCACAAGCCCGGCCCAGAACAGGACAATAAGAGACTTTCTTAGCTTTTCTTTCCTGGTCACCTTTCCTTCCTCCTTACACAATTGTTACCGCCTTTTCGGCTTTTAAATCATTTGTTTGTCATTCACGCTGTTAGTATGTGACGAACCTCAAAAATCAGTCTGCTATTTTTCGTCCAGTCTTTCATATTTTTTCAAAATTCACACTTTACATTTTCAGACCGCAGGTATATACTTCACTCATAAATGACGTTTTAACACAGACTTATTGAGCTTGTGTACTTCCTGAACCGGCGGTGACAGTCCGGATGAGAAAGACGTTTTCTGCAGCATACCTGAAGACTGTTTGTTTTCAGGCATTTTTATTGATGACGGTGACCTGTGCGCGAAGCGTGCAGGTTATCGTTTCACAGGAAGGTTCTGTATTTAATAATCTTTACTTAATTATTCCGTTTTATGCATCGTTTTCAGGATTAGCCATAGACAAATCTGCACCGCGGTGAATCCGCTGCTTTCCGGTAAATGGAGCTTGTGGCATTTTCCGGTATATGAAAGGATAAAAATAATGAAGTTCAGCAAAGAAAAACATCTGACATTTGAAGAAGCCGTGGAAATCATGTTCCGTCAGCTCGGAGACTGGAAAATTATGGCGCTTGCAACCAGCGTCAATGACCATGTGACGGTCAGAAATGTAAGCTGCCTGTTTTACGACAATAAAATCTATTTTAAAACAGACAAAAACTTCAGAAAAACAAAACAGCTTTTTGAGAACCCGCAGGTCGCTCTGTGCTGGAGCGGCATCCAGGTGGAGGGCCTTGCCGAAAACAAGGGACTGGTGGCAGACGAACCGGGAAAGCGTTTTGAAAAAGGCTATAAGGAATTTCTCTGGAACAGCTACAATGCCTACAGCCATGTGGATACGGAAATTCTGATTCAAGTGACGCCAAAACATGTGGAAGTATGGGATACCAGCGACGGGCAGTACGCCTATCAGCTTTTTATTGACTTCGATAGCCGGACTGTGGAGGTTAAGCCTTATGACGTAAAAAAATAGGAGTATTGCTCCCGGCACGAAATCAAAATGATTTCATGCCATTGTGCGATACTCCCTTTATGAGGCGGATTTATATTAAATATCTTTTTAATAAGCGGGTTAATTCAATAACATCGATAGGCTTTGCTATATGGGCATTCATGCCGCACTGCAGACAATGCTGTATGTCATCAGAAAAAGCATCTGCACTCATAGCTATAATTGGAATCGACAGGGCATCAGGATGAACCAGTCCGCGGATTGCTTGTGTGGCCTCATACCCTGTCATATGCGGCATTCGTATGTCCATAAGAATGATATCGTAATAACCCTCCGGTGATTTTTGGAATTTGTCAAGACAAATCCGGCCATCCTCCGCCCAATCCAGTTCCACGCCCAAATCGGACAGCAGTTCTTTTGCCACCTCCCAGTTAAGCTCATTATCTTCGGCAAGCAGGATGCGGCGTCCGGATAGATCAATATTTTGATTCAACGTCTGCTCGTGCTCTGTTCCAACGTCCATATACTGACATAAAGCATGATACAGCGTAGATTTAAAAAGCGGCTTGGAAATAAAACCGCTGATACCGGCTTCACGGGCCTCTGCTTCAAATTCACTCCAGTCATATGCAGAAATCAACAGAATCGGTACTTCATCTCCCAGATTTCGCCGGATTTCTCTTGCCGCCTGAATCCCATTCATGCCGGGCAGTTTCCAGTCCAATAAAATAATTTGATAATCCTCTCTCTTTTTGTGGTGTTCTATTACCAGTTCTATTGCCTTTTCTCCGCTTAATGTCCATTCCGCTTTTATTCCGATGGATTTCAGCGCGTCCATGGCTGTCTTGCATAATAATTCGTCATCATCAACCACCAGCATATTCCAGGCGGGAAGAACCATATCTATTTCCATTGCGTCCGCTTTTTCAAAATCAAACGTAAGAAGAAATTCGCTGCCCTTATCAGGTTCGCTTTGTATCTCAATGGTTCCTTCCATTGCATCCACAATGTACTTCGTAATCGCCATGCCCAAACCGGCCCCCTCGGTTTTATGTATCCGGGTTCCATCCGCACGGCTATAGGATTCATATATTCTTTTCAGAAATTCCGGCGACATGCCAATTCCGTTATCCCTGACATTGATATGAATTCGTACATAATTTTCTCCTTTCGGAGATTTTTCTTCGGAGAGGGATAATTGTATTGAGCCTCCCTCCGGTGTATACTTCGTTGCATTCGATAAAAGATTTAACAAAACCTGATTTAAGCGTATGCCGTCGCACCATACGTTTTCTGTAAAAATATTTTCAACATGGATGTCAAAGGTTTGCTTTTTGGTCTTAACCTGTGGCTGCATGATGTTAACTATGCCTTCAACAACTTCCTTTAATGAAATTTGTTCCGTTGTTAACGTTAATTTACCGCTTTCAATTTTAGACATATCCAGAACATCATTGATCAGCCCTAATAGATGTTTGCTTGATAATGTAATCTTTCTAAGGCAGTTCTCAACTTGCTTCCTGTCATCGATGTGGGCTGTGGCAATCGCAGTCATCCCTACAATCGCGTTCATAGGTGTACGGATATCATGGCTCATATTCGCTAAAAATTCACTTTTGGCTTTGTTCGCTTCAAGAGCCGCCTGCCGGGCCTTCTCCAATTCATTCATCTGCGAACGGGTTATGGAAAAATACCGGAGGAAAATCGCTGTTAGAATGATTAAAACAGAAGCACAAGACAACAATGTCATGAACATACGCTGGCTGCTCAGACTATTTATGGTATCGTCCAATATACTATACGGCATCACCGATACTAAATACCACTCAGAATAAGGTAATGAAATTCCATAGATTTGCCGTTCTTCACCATTTACTTCCAATGTGTCCGTATATTCCTCATGTTTTTTCAGAGCAACGCTAAATTTTTCAACCGGATTGTCAGCAGATGATTCACTCACCGGTGAATCAGACTGTTTTTGCAGCTGTTCAAAGAAATTCCACAGCTCCGTGTTGGGATTTTGTATTACAAAACTACCGTCCGGCCGGATAATATGATAATACATCAGCTGCCCTTCATCCTTTAAGGAGAGGAAATCCGTAATGTATTCCAGAGGAACGGCTGCTATCAGTCCGGTGCTTCTGTCGCCATTAGACATTGGATAGGCAGCATCAACGCCAAACAATACCACTTCATTTCCGGCAGTGTCAATGCCTACAGCGACTCTTTGTTCCCCCTGTGATAATGCTTCTACAAAAGGTTCCGGGTTAAGCGGCTGAATTGCCTGTCCATAAAGTGTCTGGAAATCTCCCTCGGCGGAACAAAGTGCTAAATAACTAAAATCCCTGACCTGTGCCCTGTAAATGAGTTCCTCATATAGCAGCTCTTTATCGTCAGTATCGGTTGAGACAACAGATACAATTCCGCCGGCCTGATCAAAACGCAGTTTAATGACGGTTTCAAAGTGTCTGGACATTTGTTTATTCATTCCGGACATATAAATTTCCCCGATTTCATAAACAGCCTTTTCACTCTTTCGGCTCATATAAATTCCCAGCAGGCTGAACATGATAATACTAAAGCTCAGAAGCCCGATGAAGCTGCCTATTAAAAAACGCGTTGTAGTATTTTTCATTTTACCGTTTTTCATTGACATTATTCCTCCCCGGAGTTCTTATACGCTCTAATAATATCAACTATTTCATAGTAGTCATTTGATAATTGAGGCATCATATCCACAGCCTTATTCCAGTCGTTTTGTTTTAACGCTGTTGTTGTCAGACTGCTGCTTTCAAATAATCTGGTAAAAGAAAGATTCTGGCAAATACCTTTGAGTGTATGAACGGCTCTGAGGGCCTCGGAATAGTCCTTTTTCACCATAGACGCTTCAAATAAGCTGAAGCTTTTATCGTCCAGGAATTTAAATACAAATTTCCGGACGGTCTGTTCCCGACGCAGTCTGCCCAGTACCTCATCAAAATCGCCGCCAAATTTTAAATAGCAATCTTTCAGGTTCATAATCACTTTTCCTCCGTTTTAGATATTGTCCGCGATGTCTTTATTCTCATCAAGATAACATATAGTCACTTTGTTTTTCGTGTTTTTTGATTGATACATCATACTGTCTGCAGCCTTGAAAAGTCCTTTTGCAGTTCCTGTTCCATATACCCCGCCTATACTTACTGTCATATGTAATTCGGGATGGCCGTCAATGATCAGACTATCGACAGAATACCGAATCCTCTCCAGTTTTTTCTCAAATATATTGGCAGGAATACTAAAAAAGATAATTACAAATTCATCGCCGCCATATCGGATTACGGCATCTGTCTTTCGCACACAGGATAAGACAGTTTGTGCAATGTTCTGCAGCACAATATCGCCTACGTCATGGCCGTAATTATCATTGATATGCTTAAAGTTATCCACATCTATTACGACCATCGCCTGAATATTATCTGAGCCTTGAAAATGCTCGTCATAATAACGACGGTTATAGACACTGGTTAATGAATCAATATATAATAATTGCAGGTGCCGCTGTTTGCGGGACAGGAAGGTATATTTTTCATAGGAAAACAACCTGTCATAGTCTATTTTATTTCTTATATCCTGAATATTTTTAGTCTCCTGTTCAGGGGAATTATCAGTCAGCTCACTTTCCAGCGTATCCGCAATCTCTTGCAGACACAGTAAAAGAGTCGGATTAAATGCTCCGCATTGTCCTTCCAAAATCATGTTCAAAGCTTCTTTATGTGAATAAGCTTTCTTATAACACCGCTCACTGGTCAGGGCATCATATACGTCGGCCAGCGCGACCACCTGGGCGGCTATGGGAATTTCGTCTCCCTTAAGCCCGTCCGGATAACCGTTTCCATCATACCGTTCGTGGTGCCACCGGCAAATCTCAGAAGCTACTTTGACAAGCGGAGCCTCCTGCTGCTCAACGGGCAGGTCTAAAAGCATGTTAGCGCCGACCATCGAGTGAGTTTTCATCACTTCAAACTCCTCTTCCGTAAGACGTCCAGGTTTATTCAATATTGTATCGGAAATTGCGACTTTTCCAATATCATGCAGCGCTGAAGCCGTACTGATTAAGGAAATATCAGCTTTGGACAAGGGATACTGCTCGGTACGCCAGACAAGCTGCTTTAGCAGATACTTAGTAATCGTATTGACATGCAGGATATGTAAGCCGCTCTCTCCATTCCGAAATTCCACAATATGAGACAGGATTGAAATCATCAGCTTATTATTTTTCTCCTGCTCATGGAATTGTTCTGCGATAATTTTCTCAAGACGCTGCTGCCTTGCATATAAAAACATCGTATTGGAAATCCGGCGCTGTACAATGGTCGAATCAAAAGGACGGCTGATATAGTCAAATGCGCCCAAGTCGTAAGCCCGCTTTATATTTGCGGGGGAATCATCGGCAGAAATCATAATAACGGCAAAGGTGTCATTCCAGTGGTATTTGTTTATGTAGGCTAATACTTCAAATCCATCCATTTCAGGCATCATAATGTCCAGAAGCAGAAGGGAAAAATCGGCTCTTTGCCGCGAGAGAAGAGAAATTGCTTCCACACCATTCTCAGCCTCCACCACATCATATTGCTCTTCCAGGATATCCGCCAAAAGAGAGCGGTTCATCTCTGAATCATCGACGATTAAGATTTTTTGTTTTTCCATAATACTGAAACTCTTTCCTGATAAATTTACGGTTTTATTATAAATGTTATCCTTATATAATGGCAACATTCATATTGGTCAGGTATGCAAATAGGTTTGTGTCCTCTAATACTGACAAAATAGCTTTCTCATGATATAATTCAGACAGATAGGAGGCAGGTTATGAAACAAGAAGAAACAAAATACACATTTGTATATAACGAAATTAAGCAGCGTATTTTGTCCGGCCAGATACCTTATGGAAAGTGTCTTCCCTCTTCAAGAATGCTTTGTGAGCAGTTCCATGTAAGCAGATACACAATTAACCGTGTTTTTGACACATTGCGGGAAGAAAATTTTATTGAAATTCAACCGCGTCTTGCGCCAACCGTTACTTTTAAAAGAGATATCTCTGGTGTATCGGACACTCTGACAGAAATTTTAAAGCAAAAAGACAATATTATACAGGTATATCAGACTTTTGGGCTGATTATCCCTCCGCTCCTGGTTTTTGCCTCACAGAACTGCGAATTAGAGTTTCTGCCTCACTATAAACAAGCTGTAAGAGAATCACGTTTAGGGAGGGCGGCCGGAGGATGGCGCGTTCCATCCAGCTTTGGGGCAGACATACTAAAAATCGGCGGAAATGAATTGTTCAGCGAGCTTTATTCAACCTTTGACCTTTACAATAAACTCACATTTTTCACGGAAGAATGCCCTTATTTCTCTGAATGCTTTTTACAGGGTTCGGTATCTGTAACAGGAGTTATTATAGATATATTGAAAGGCAGTGATCCATTTGCAAAACAGGAACAATTATCATATATGTATCAAAATCTTACGGATTCTATTGAAAGTACTTTAAAATACTTGTCAGATACGGCGCCAGATTGTCCAACTCAAACCGGTCTGTCATTTTCGTGGAATCCCATGCGCGGCCATGATTACTACTACTCAAAAATTGTCGACGAACTGAATCTGAAAATTGGCCTTGGGGAATATGCTGTCGGAATGTATCTTCCTTACGAAAAGCAGCTGGCCAGACAGTACGATGTCTCAATATCAACAGTCAGAAAGGCATTGTCAGAACTCGAACAAAGAGGATTTGTAAAGACTTTAAACGGTAAAGGCACTGTAGTTATAGAACCAGATGATACGAAACTTCATCGTCTGGCTCTTAATTGCGGATATGCAGAAAAGGCATTGCGTTACCTTCACGCCCTGCAGCTGATGATATTAATTATCCGCCCGGCGGCTTTAGCTGCAGCACCGCAGTTTACCAGAGAGGAAATAGACGAGTTAACAGATAGATTTACTTCTTCAGGCTCTGTTCATTTAGCAGTTATTTTAGAAACCATAATGAAACATACCTCTTTAAAACCTTTATGTGTTATTTTATCTCAAACCAATCATCTTCTTGAATGGGGACATCATTTTGCTTACTATCCGGCTAAAAAGCATACGCTTTCCCATCTCAATAAGCAAGTCATTCTGGCGCTTAAGCAGTTAAATGAGGGTAATACGGGTTCCTTTGCCGGCGGCATAGCAGACTGCTACCGCTATATTTTGATTAGTGTGAAGAAGCATATGGTAGAGAAATATAAGTTCCATAATGTAGCTAATATTCGTATTCCAGAAAGCTGCTAGTCAGCAGGCAACCCATGAAACATGACACGTAAGAATCCCGCTCGCGGGAATTCTATTCAAAGGATAACCTGCACGCTACGCGCACAGGTCACCGCCTTCAACCAAAAGCCGCCGCTGAAAATCTGCGGCGGCCGGTCTTCTGTCTTGAATTATTTCAACTTGCTTAACAGCATAACTACCACTGTTATAATAAGGACTACGACAAAGATTCCGCCCATCCCCTTACCCATTATTTCCAGAGCGATTAATAAATTATTCCACATAAAATGATCCTCCTTTTTCTGCCTGCTTCAACAATTTACAGATACTGGCTGACAAGTTTGATTACAAGTCCGCCCGCAATAACAGAGGCAATCTGGCCGGATACGTTTGCGCCTACCGCATGCATCAGGATAATATTGCCTTTCTCTTCTTCTGAAGCCATTTTCTGGACAACTCTGGCCGACATCGGGAATGCGGAAATTCCGGCGGCACCGATCATCGGATTAATCTTATTTTTAATAAACAGATTAATAAATTTGGCAAAAAGCACACCGCCGATGGAATCAAATATGAACGCAACAAGTCCGATACCCATGATCATCAGCGTATCTACACGTACGAATGCATCTGCCCTCATACTGAAGGAAATCGTGATACCCAACAGCAGTGTTATCAGGTTTGCAAGCTCATTCTGTGCCGTATCTGAAAGCGACTGTAATACGCCGCACTCCCTGATCAGATTACCAAACATCAGGAAGCCCACCAGAGCCACGGATGCCGGTGAGATAAGGCCTACAATGATGGTAACGATAATCGGGAAAGCAATCTTCGTTGACCTTGAAACCGCCTTCGGGCTGTATGTCATATGAATCTGACGTTCTTTTTTCGTTGTTACAAGACGGATGGCAAACGGCTGGATAATCGGCACAAGAGCCATATAGGAATAGGCCGCAACCGCTATCGCTCCGACATAGTCGGAACGCATTATCTGTGATACCAGAATAGATGTAGGACCGTCGGCAGCACCGATAATACCGATGGAAGCCGCATCCTTTAAATCGAATCCCATTAATGTCGCTACGCAGATGGCAAAGAAGATGCCAAACTGTGCGGCGGCACCGAATAAAAACATAACAGGCTGCGAAAGAAGCGGGCCAAAGTCAATCATCGCGCCGATACCGATAAATAACAGGATCGGCAGCGCTTCGGACGCCTCAATTGTAGTCTGGAACAGCCACTCTATAACACCATGTGTCTCTCCGATTCCCGGCATAACCTGATCAATGACGCCGGACAACGGCAGGTTTACTAATATGGCACCAAACCCCATCGGCAGAAGCAGTGCCGGCTCATACTCTTTTTTCACGGCTAACCAGATAAGCAGGATACCTACAACGTACATTACAAGCTGTTGGGGCGTAATCGCCAAAATACCTTCCAGTAAAAAATCCATGAATCTTCCTCCTTAAATTTGCTTAATCAGCATTTTCTTCCTAACTGTTGGGCGCTGCTCTCTGCAATCAATCCCTGCTCGAAACCGGCGGTAACAGTTCTGACAGCATGAATTGTTACAACCGGCTTCCAAAAAACCGCCGAGTTCCTGTCAGCCAATTAGATTGTTCACACAGAATCCGGAAAACATACCTTAGAGGATATTTCTTATGTATTGAATGATACAGCGGTTTTTATTTAACAGGAGAACTTTCCTGTTAAACAAGAAAGAATCCTGCCCGCGGGATTCTCCGCCTGCGGCGGGTCGCTTCGGCGACATAATGCCCTACCGCCGCAGTGCGATCCTCCGCGGAGCGGTTTTTATTTAACAGGTGAACTTTCCTGTTAAATAAAAAAGACTTTCAGCATATTTTCATATGCTAAAAGTCTTGTTCCTCTACAAATCATACAGGCATGTAACCATGGACCCGTCAATCCGGCCCAGGGTATGTTGATTACATGTTGCAACTACTCCCTTTTAACGGCTTCATCTTACCACATGTCGCCATGGCAGTCAAGAATAAAAAGGAGATTACTTTGGGATTCCGGTATTCTTTACGGTTTCTTTACCGCCTACTTATTCTCATCCATATTAACGCCTGCGATCTTGATATTTACCTCCAAAACCGTCAGTCCCGTCATGTTCTCAATGGCAGTCTTCACCTTATCCTGTACCTTCTCGCTGACAGCAGGGATGCTGTAGCCGTACTTCATATTCAGGGACAGATCCACGCTCACGTGTTCTTCCGTCACCGTCACCTTGACTCCCTTGCTCAGATTCTTCATGCCAAGCTTACCCACCAGTTCGTTGGTAATATTGCCGGCCATGGAATCCACGCCTTCTACCTCGGTTGCTGCCAGTCCGGCTATGATTGCCACTACTTCATCTGCAATCTGTACCTCGCCGATCTTGTCTTTTTCATATAATATATGGGTATTTCTATCTTCCATCTCTTTCGACACCTCTGTTTCCTCCTGAATCCACATGATAATTCCATTATATCAAAAAGGCTGTGGTTTGCAAAGGAGTTTTCCCTCTTTGGCGCATTTTTAGTCCATAATTCCGATTATTCCTGGAGATTCATCAGAGTGATAACGATATTCTCAGCTCCTGTTTCTGTTTTTCTTTTTACAATATCTTCAATCTGGGCGCGCTGCGGATCGGTGATGCTGGACGCATTAATGACAACGTCTACTTTTCCGTCCGTGATGCTGACAACCGGGTCGGCAAATCCTTTTGCCATCAGAAGCGTTTCTGCCGCATTTTCCTTTTCAGCAATTGCAGACAGGGCCATCAGGCTCTGGGTTGCCGCTTCTTTCGATGCCGCATCCACACTTTCATTATTAATTATGCTCATCAATGTCTCTTTGCTCTTTGCGCGAACCTGCTCCCTGTTCAGCTGGACATTGGCTATGTAATCCGTTACGCTGGTTCCGCCGGTCAGTACGGCTTCTCCCGGATTGTCGATGGATGAGCTTCCGTCTGCCTGATCGGAACCGGTAAGGGCGCTGTCACCCTCGTTCGGATCGTCGAGACTTGCAATCTCCTGTAACTGTCCGCCATCTCCGTTCACATCACCGGATGACACATTTTCAGCATTCTGGCCGGCAGCTCCGCCCGATACAGCCTGGTTCTCTGCCAATATATCCTCATCGGAAATCTCTGTCACCCCGGCCTCATAGACGTCTCCGCCCGCTACTTCTTTCTTTCCTGAATAATTCAGGTACCCTGCTGCTGCAATCATGATGGCAAGTGTGGTAATGATTATCTGGTTTCTCCTAAAGATTCTTTTCATCTTCATAACTTTATGCTCCTTTATTCCACCCGCTTTAATACTTTTATTTTATGTGCCGGGAGCCCAAATAATGCTTCCATTGCTTCGGAAATTTCTGCTTTTACCTGAGCGCTGCCTCCGCCCCGGGCGCTGATGATGATTCCTTCTATTTCAGGCTGCAATTCTTTTTCAATTACCGGCTCCTGAGTTCCCGACGTTCCTGTCGTCAGTGACGACTCTTTCATCTCCTCTGTCTGTGATTTTCTGGTACCGCCCGCGCTGTCTTTTTCCTCCGTGGTGGAACGGCTCCTGTCCCTGTCTACATGGAGAACCTTTTCTTTGGATGACTTGAGCGTAAGCATCACGTCAACCTCTCCCACTCCATCCACGTTTTTAAGAATATCCTTCACACGCTGTTCCATCTCTTTTTCGTATCTCCTCTCCTCATCCTCCTGCGTCCCGGATATTTTCCCGGCCGCCGTCTGCGAGTCCGAATCTCCTTCTTTTGCCTCCGGCACCAGCTGCCCCTGGACGACCGGAGACCCCGCCGCCTCCTCTTTGTCTTTTTTGCTCCCCGGCGGAAATGACAGAATCAGAAGAATCAGTCCACACACCAGCAGAAGCATCCATTTTTCTTTTCCCTTCACCCAGTCTTTATTAATCTTCCAGCCCGATTTCCACATTTTCTTCCTCCATCTGATAATAACCGGCTATCGTCCGTCTGAACTGCCTGATCGCTTCCGAATCCCGCCCATACGGTTCCTGCTGTGCAATAACTTTTCCCGCAGCAGGCGCGGCATTCTCCTTGTCACGTTTTTCTTTGCGTACTTCTTCCGCCTCTGCGCCCTCTCCCTCCGCACTTTTTTTATCCAGCCGTACCGACACTTTCTCCACCTCTTCCAGCGTAATCCGGTCCACGCCGCCTCCGGCCCCTGAATTGGCGGGAGCGCTTTCAGCCTCATCTTCTTTCCTGAATTTCAGCACGATTTTTTTCACTTTTCCAAAATCAGGGTTCCTGCTGTCCTGTTCTATCACAACGGAAGCCTCCGCCGCCTCAAGCCCTTCCTCTCTAGCCAGCCGGAGCAGCTCATCCTCCGCCGCTTCCTCATACCGGCCAATCACCCGGTCCAGCCTTTTCTGTTCCATCTCATCGAGCCGGCCTTTCAGTTCGCCCGCTTCATTCTCAAAGGAGACGGACCGGAAAATTGCATTGATTTTTTCATCCAGCCTCAGCCCCCCGGTCAGAGGCTGGAGAACCAGAAGTATCAGGATGCAGCCGGCAAACAGCCTGAGGTATTTTTCATACTTTCCAGCCGGCAGAAGGTTTGTAATAATTGTCACAAATATCAGGTAGTAAACGATATTGCTGACCCAGCGGTATATTCCTTCCATATCTCAGCCCCCCTTTAACCTGCAAAATAGGTGGCGTTGGCCGCCGTACATATAATTGCCAGCGAGACGCCAAACAGCAGGAGTGCGGCGCCGGCCATCGAAAGCAGCAGACGGCAGCCATTTCCAACCTCGCTGATGCAGGCCACCATTCTTTTATCACAGACCGGCTGCAGAAGTGCTGCCGCCCCCTGATAGAACAGGCAGAGAATTACCAGCTTCAGCAGGGGTATGGCCGATATCAGTACCAGTATAATTACGGCTCCGGCTCCGATACTGTTTTTAATCAGCACTCCGGTTCCCATGACCATCTGTGATACGGCCGCCGCCCCCTGTCCCAGCCCCGGGATAACACTGACGAACCGCTGCAGGGATGTATTCTTCAGGGCATCGGCATACGGAGTCACCAGATTCTGGAGCAGATGAAAGCCCAGCACCACCCCCATCATGGTTTTAAGTCCCCACCGGATGGAACTGTCCAACAGATCCGTCATTTTGGAAAAAATGTCTTCTTTCACCATATGACCTGCAAGGACAAACAGGATATAAATCCGAAGGAACGGCATCAGCAGCCTCAGCACCAGCCATTCCACTATGCTGATGGAAAAAAGCATCCATCCGTATCCTGCCGCCGAAGTAATACTGCCCCCGGCAAAGGAAACCGCCAGAAAATAGGTCGGGACCAACGCCCGCATAAATTCAATAATATGTGAAAGAAGTTCCTTTGTTATCGAAATCCCTGTCAGAAAGCTGGATGCCAGAAAGGTAAACATCAGAAGATAGGTTACATAAAATCCCGTCTCAGCAATCTGGCTGTTGGAAAATATACTGGAAAAGTTAGCAAATACCGCCCCTATCAGCCCTAATATCAAAACCTGGCCGATCCATTTTCCGTTCTTCGTAATTTCACCAAACAGGCTGTCCCGTAACGTCAGCAGACACTCATGGAAAACTTCCGAAAAGTTGCCCTTTATCAGCTCCTTAATCAGCTCTTTAAATGTAAAAGAAAATGAGCCGTTTCCACTCTCCTCATTCATAAAATTCTCGATTGCCGCCAGATCAAAATCATTGAGCAGGTTATCTGCCTCTGCTTCACAGCTCTTCGTTTCCCCCTGCTCCTCTTCCGCCGCCGCTGCCTGAAAATAAAAGCCCGGAAAAATTATGGCAGTGGCAAACAGGATGGGAATAAATTTTTTAATATACTTTTTTATTTTTCCATATTTTTCTTTTACTTCATCCGCCATAGAGAAATACAATCCGCCTTTCTGCCTATCTGCCGCGTTCTGTCAGGCCAGGAAATCCCGAAGTGTCTCAAGCAATGCCAGCAGTACCGGCATACTGACGGCCAGGATTGACAGCTTGGCAAATATTTCTATCTGTGTCCCTATTGCCCCATATCCTGCGTCCTTGCAGATGCCGGAAGCAAACTCCGCTATGTAAGTAATTCCGGCCATTTTCAAAAGCGTGGTCAGGTAGACACTATTTATATGAATATAGCTTTGTATCTGATGAGCCGTATCGATGATGATCTGCATCTTGCCTGTCCCGTAAAAGAACAGAATCAGCCCGGCCGCCATAATCAGGTAGGTTCCATACTCACCGCCCTTGCTTTTGAACTGAACGGCCAGAAGCACGGCCGCCAGCCCCAGTACTGATGCCGTAATAATCGACATAACCGCACCTTCCCTTCTTTCATTCTCCGCTTCCCGTCGCGCTGCTCCCCGAATCAGACGGCTACAGCGCAAACAGCTCTTTCATCGTCTCAAACAGCTGATAGATGTACGGTATCATCCAGAACAGCACCAGAACCAGCCCCGCCAGGCTGGTGAGAAAGGCCTGCTCTTCCCTGCCGCTGTGCTTCAGTATCTGGCAGATGACCGACACCAGTATTCCCACTGCCGCTATCCTGAAAATCAAACTTACCCCCATATGTAAAATCCTCCTGCATCTATTCGTTCTATCATATCAGCACCACTGCCAGAAATAGCCCGGACAGGATACCCATTCCAAAGAACAGGCGGCTTTTTTCCGGCTCCTCTTTTCTCAGCGTCTCTATGGAATGCTCCAAATCTTCCAGATAAAATAAGATTGCCTTTTCCTGCATATCACGATCCAGGTACCCCAGGCTTTCCCCAAACCGCAGGAGCTGTTCCTGTTCCTTCTTATTAAGTACGCTGCCGGCGGCAAACTTCCCCGCTTTTGCTCTCCAGACTGCTTCAAAGCTCTCTCCCGTCTCCTGTTCCAGCTCTGTTGCAATCGCGATGAACAGTTCACCGGCAGCGCCTTTATTTCGTTTCCCTGTTCTGTAAAGCGCTTCGGCCAGCGGGACATTAGCGTACAAAATTTCCCCTTTCATATGGGATGCCATTCTCCGGAGCGTTTCAAGGAGCCTCAGCCGCTCACGCAGGCGGTGGACCGCTTCAGCGCCGATACCGCTGCAGGAAGCTATCACCAGTATCAGTCCCAACGTTTTCAGCCACATAAAAGACTCCTTCCCCGTCCGTCGCAGATATCAAGAACGGTTCCCGGTCCCGCCTTATTTCCCAGAATCACATACCGTTCAAAGATATCTTCCTCCAGAAACCTGCAAAATCCCGGTTTGTTCCGGATGTCCTCCATTGAAGTTCCATGTACCGTTGCAAGAATCCGGCAGCCGCAGTTCATCACGCAGCGCAGCGCCTCCAAATCCGGGTCCCCGCCGATCTCATCCACCGCAACCACATCAGGCGCCATGGAACGTATCAGCATCATCATGCCGGCGGCTTTTGGACAGCAGTCCAGTATATCGGTCCGCAGACCCACGTCATTTTGGGGTATCCCCTGGAAGCAGGCTCCAATTTCTGAACGTTCATCAACGACTCCCACTGTTTTTCCTGCCCTGACACGTTTTCCTGAGCTTCCGCCGTCGGAGGCCTGCCGGACAATGTCGCGCAGGAGCGTTGTTTTACCGCATCTGGGCGGTGAGATGATAAGCGTATGTAAAAATTCTCCCGTCTTATCATCATACAGATAAGGCATGATTTTATCCGCGCATCCCCTGACCTGATGGGATAAACGGATATTCAGGAATGTAACAGGCTGAATCGTCTTCACGGTTCCTTTATCCAAAATCACCCGTCCTGCGACTCCGATTCTATGTCCTCCCGCAACCGTGATGAATCCCTGTTTCAGCTCCTCCTCATAGGCATATAAGGAATAGCGTACCGCACATTGAAGCGTCTCCTCCAAGTCTTCGCGTGTTATATGACAGCACTTCTCTTTATCGTCTTTTTTCCATATTCCAGGCGGTTCTTTGAGTGTTCCTTCCGCTGTCACCGTATATTCCCTGTTTTTATAAATGATAAAAAGCGGAGCGCCGATCCGCATGCGGATTTCCTCAAGACCCTCCGGCTCCACATCAAGCGTTCCCAGCACTCCTCTGAGCTTTTTTGAAAAAATCTGAAACAGCCTGTCTTTGTTCTCCATCCTGTCCGCCTCCTTTTACCTCAATATATGTGATGGTAAAAAAAATATGACAAGCCATTCCAGGCGGCTGTCCGCTGCAAATGCAAAACAGGGAGAATCCAAAATTTGAATTCTCCCTGCCTCTATGCCAGCACCTTCGCTTTTTTAAGCTTTCCTCTGGCTATTTCCAGAACTTCCAGCTCTTCCTTTGTCTTTTCCTTTTTACTGAAAATTTCGGCCCTCCTGAAATGCTCCAGCGCCTCCTTTTCCTCTTTTTTCTCTAGATGGATCATTGCCATGCAGCTTTCACCGATGGAGCGCAGCCAGTAAGTCCCGAATTCATCATATATCCGGGCGCTGATACAGAAAAATTTTTCCGCCTCCTCCATTCTTCCCTGCAGGAAGAGAATATAGGCGTAATCTTCATAAAACAGATCCAGGCCTTTTCTGCTTCCTCTGGTCTTACAGAGCCGCAGCGCTTCCTCTATGGCTTCCAGCGCTTTATCGTACTGACCGCGGCATCTGTATGTAATTGCCAGATAATCATACGCTCCGGCCGCAGGATAAAAATAGGTGTTTTTAAGCCGTGGCCGGCTGAAAATTTCAATTGATTTGTTCAGCAGTTCCTCCGCTGTTTCATATTCCCCGTCCAGAATATGGCAATAGCTCTCAAGCCGCAGGATTGACCCGTATTCCGGCTGATAATAAGAAAGATTCTTCATCTCTTTTACCAGACAGAGATAACGCTTCATCAGAGCGGAGTCTTCCGCCTTCACCCCGTAACAGAGCGCTTCAATATACCCATAAAGCAGCATTCTCTCATCTCCCGCCCTGCCGGCCAGCCCGATCAGTTTTTCCGCATATATAAGTCCTTTCTCTCTTTTCCCATCCCGGTTCAGTGTCCTTCCCTTCAGGTAATAAATTTCCATCTGGAGTTCGTAGCACCTCCCAGCATCCATGTCCCCCTCCATCATATCGTAGCAGTTCTGAAACGTATCCAGCGTCTGATAAATCTCTTTCCTTGAGACGGTAAAAGTCTGGAGATACTCCACATCATGGGGTACGGCCGGGAAGAATTCATCATAGTAATCTAATATATATCTGAGATAATAAACGTTATAATACAGCGCATCGTCTACTCTCCCGGCCTGTGCGGAATGATATTTCAGCTCAGACAGCACAAACAAATCATACTGAATCCGGCCCTGTGCCCTGGCCGATTCATAATATTGCTGTGCCATCCGGTGCAGTTCATTTTTCTTGAATGCGGCTGTACGGCTGTAAATGATGTCTCTCAGCATTTTAGATTTGATTCTCAGCCTTTCATGGCCTTTCTGGTTTATTTCCTCCAATATGCCGCTGTTCAGAAGCCGGAGCAGGCAGCGGATTGCATGAACGGCCTTCACCTGTAACATCTCACATAAAACAGAAACCTCCACGCCGTTTTCCATTACCGCCAGATATTCCAGATACTCCTGTTCCTCCCTGCTGAAATTCTCAAGCAGGCTGAAGAACTGGCATTGCGCCTTGGGACTCATCGCATAAACATTCTCCTCCCCCTTTACAATATTGGCGGCCACCTCCCGCAGCATCAGCAGATTGCCTGCGGTATAGCGGTATATCTCCTTTTCTTCCTGTTGAAAGGTCCGGCCGTCCGGAAAGCATTCCTTCAAATACCTGGAGCATTCGCCTTCCTTTAACGGTTCCAGGCAGATAAGGCGGAGTCCTGCCTTGTCCCTCTCCCGGGCGTATTGATTAAAATTCATCTGGAAGTTTAAAGAAAATCCGGCCATTATAAAAATTTCACTCTTGAGATATTCCAGCAGACAGCCCAGTATCAGGCACAGACTCTTTTGATCCGCATATTCCAGATTATCGATTCTCATGATACAGTGGTTCCTGGCGTTTTTCGCTTTCCGGGCCAGCTTTCCTACGAGGTTCATAAAATACAAATCCGCATTTTCCCCGGGGCTGCCTGCCATCAGATCATCCGGCTGTATCTTCAGCCATTTTGCTGTCTGGGCAATGAGTTCCCTTATTGCATAGTAATCGACGGACACATCCGTACTTTTTAAATGGATTTTTATCACATCCCTGGCGTTATACTCCTTCGTGAATTTCCACCAGACCTCCTCTTTATCCATCCCCTCCTCCCCGCAGATAATACAGGTGTCATAGGGAAACCCCTGCCTGTATTTGGAGTACTCCTCCTGCAGGGCGGCCAGTGCCCTGATATGGCCCAGATAAAACGGCCCCTTGGATGTGTTCCTCCTAAGCTCCGTCTTCATCCGCATCACATCTTCATATTCCTTTTTTACCCCGGCTCCCGGTTCCAGGTGCATATCCTGGTACAGCCGCTCTGAATACTGGGTATACGCGTAAACGGCTTTATTATATTCGCCATTCTGTCCGCATATTTTAATCAGAGTATATACCGCCTCTTCATTATGAATATCAAACCTTAAAATATACTCCGCATATTTTTCCGCCATCACGTGATCACCTTTTTTGAAGCTTCCACGCATTGCTGGAAGAAGTCTCTCCCTCAGCAGCCGTTCATAGGTGTTCTGCATGCTGCATACCCATTCTTCAAACCCCGGACAGTTCTTCAGATAGTATTTGTCAAGAAAGCAGAATCGGTTTAATTCCAGCAGCCTCTGTTCGCTGTTTTCCATAATAAATAAATCCGTATCCCTGAAGATTTCAACTTCAGGGTTTAAACTGATATAAGACCTCCCGCCGGTAAGCAGGAAGTCTTTCCCAATCAGATTTCTTATTTTATACAGGCTGTTGCGCAGATTTCCCCTTGCACCTTCCTCATCGCAGTCACACCAGAAAATAGCTACCAGTTCGTCTCTCGTACAAGTTCCGTTGAAAAGAATGTAGAGCAGCATTGCCTCAATTTTCTTCTGCGTTATTGTAAGTCTCACATGATCAATCAATATTTCCGGCTGCCCCAGAAAATGCACTTCCACTTTCATCCTATTCACGCCCTTTGCCCATTTCAATTTATCTATATATTACTATTCCCGTCCGTTTTTTTCAGCTCTTTCAGCAATTTTGGAATAAATTCCCTGTAATCTGCAACAATGCCGTAATCTGCTGCTTCAAAAATCGGCGCGTCCGGATTATTGTTGACAGCTACAATGCATTTAGCTTTGCCCACTCCAAGTAAATGCTGAACGGCGCCTGAAATTCCGCAGGCAATATAAAGCTCCGGCGCAATGACCCGGCCGGTCTGCCCTATCATCCTTTCATGGGGTATTAAGCCGCTCGCCGCCGCAGGCCTGGTTCCTCCCGTTGTACCCCCGAACAATCCGGCCAGCTCATCAAGCAGTTCAAATCCCTCCCTGTCTCCTATTCCCATTCCTCCGGCAACAACCGTTCCCGAAGTTTCCAGAGCTTTTGGCCCTTCCTCCTCTCTGACGGAGGATACTGTCTTTGTTCGGATTTCTTCCGGGGATAGCTCAAAACAGGCCCGGCTCAGCCTCCCCTTTCTGCCGGCTTTACGTACGGCCGGCTCGAACATACCGGGCCGGACCGTGCACATTGCCGCGCTTCCTCCAACCGTCACTATTTCCGCCATCAGACGGCTTCCAAATGCCGGGCGGATTTGGCACATCTGATTTTCTTCATCTATTCTGAACTCCGTACAGTCCACCGTCAGCCCGGTTCTGGTTCTCGCCGCCACTCTCGGAGCCAGATCCCTGCCCTCATCCGTTCCGCCGAACAGCAGAGCATAGGGCCGATTTTCCTGTACCATCGTTGCCACTGCTTTTGTATATCCGTCCGTTGAATACTGCTGCAGCAGACTGTGCCGGAACAGGCATACTTCATCTGCCCCATATTCAAACAGCTCCTGTGCCAGCGCTTCATGCTCTCCCACCAGAACGGCGCAGAGAGGCCGTGCCAACCGGTCGGCCAGTTTTCTTCCCTCTCCCAGAAGTTCAATGACTACCGGGTGCAGTCCTTCCCCCTGTGTCTGCGCATAAATCCATATTCCCCCTCTGTCTTTATCATGAACCTGGATGCCTCTTTTCTGATCCTGCCCTTTTAATTCCTCTGTCATTTCTGATTCACCCTCTTTCTCAGCTCGTTCGCGAGAGTCTGCGCCATCTCCTCCATATTCCCCTCAAGCATACGCCCCTTCGGCGCGCTTTGCGGCAGGAAGGTCCTGCGCACGGCGGTCCTGGAACCGCAAAGTCCAATCTCCTCCGGCAGAAGCCCAAGCTGTCCGCAGTCCCATATGATGAGCTGCTTTTCGCAGGCTTTACAGATTGCCCCGATTGGAATGCTCTCAAACGCGCTCTCCTCCCCGGAACAGACAATAACAGCCGGGGTGTCACACTCCACGGTCTGAAGACATCCCTCGAATCTGCGCACGGCCGTTAGCCTGCCGTTCCAGTTTACCCGTCTTACCAGGGTGAGCTGCCCAATTCCAAGATGTTCTGCCAGCTGCGGCCCCACGTGGCCCGTTTCACCGTCCGTGGTCTGTCTTCCGGTAAATATGACGGAGAAACCTCCCGCTTTTTTCACCGCCTCCGCCAATACCAGAGAGGTAGCAAAGGTATCCCCTCCGGCAAATGCCCGGTCACACAACAAGATTCCCTCATCCGCCCCGCATGCCATTGCCTCTCTAAGAACCTCCGACGCGGCCGGAGGTCCCATTGTTATTGCCGTAAGAGATGATTTTTCGCCCTTCTTTTCCATCTCTCTTCGAAGGGCCGCCGCCATCCTGACGGCGCTCATATCCTCCGGATTCAGAATTCCGGAAACCTCACTTCTTTTCAGGGTCCCCGTTTTCCTGTCTATCTTTACATCGTCCGTATCCGGAACCTGCTTAATACAAACTGCTATTTTCATATCCGCAACCTCCTGTATTATCATTACGGTCTGTCGTCCGCAATCCGCCCCAAATGTCATTGCCCCTCTATCGGCCCTTTAATACCTGCTTCGCAATCACGGTCTGGAGAATCTGGGAGGTCCCCTCATAGATCGTCGTCACTCTGGCGTCCCTGAAAATCCTTTCTATCGGATAATCCTTCATATAGCCGTAAGCGCCATGAAGCTGAAGAGCCTTTGCCGCTATCTCATTGCACATTTCGGATGCAAAATACTTGGCTGCCGCCGCTTCCTTTGTGATATTCATACCGGCATCCTTCTTCTCAGCCGCGTCATAAATCAACGCGCGCGCACAGCATAATTTCGTCTCCATATCGGCCAGCATGAACTGAATCCCCTGGAATTCCGACAATGCCGCGCCGAACTGCCTTCTCTGCCTGACGTATCCCACCGCCTCCTTCATAGCCGCCTCCGCTATGCCGAGGCACTGGGCGGCAACCACGAGACGGCCGGAATCCAGCGTCTTCATCGCCATCTGAAATGCCTTTCCCTCTTCTCCCAGGATTTGGCTCTTATGTACCTTTACATTTTCCAGGATAATATCGGCTGTAGGTGAGCCGTTTACTCCCATCTTCCTCTCCGGCTGTCCCACCGAATAGCCCGGTGTGTCCCTCTCTATTATAAATGCCGTGATTCCCCTGGCTCCCAGCGACACATCCGTGGCTGCGAATACAACGGCAAAATCACAGAGCGGCGCCGCCGTGATAAAGGCCTTTCTTCCGTTAATAATATAATAATCCCCGTCTTTCCTGGCAATGGTGTTCTGGGTGGCGGCGTCAGAGCCTGCCGACGGTTCCGTCAGTGCAAACGTTCCCTCTTTCTCGCCCTTCATAACCGGAACGAGGTATATTTCTTTCTGTTCCTCCGTGCCGTAATTCAGGATGGGAAGCCCCAAAAGAGTGTTGGGAGACGTCACATAGAGCGTGGCCGATACGCTGGCCCTGGCCAGCTCCTCCATGACAATCGCCATGGCCACGTATCCTGCGCCGCAGCCGCCGTATTCCTCCGGAATTGTTACGCCAAAATACTGGTTCTGCGCCATCTTCCGGTAAAGCTCCTTTGGTATCCGTCCCGTCTCCTCTATCGACTCTGCCAGAGGGGCCACCTCCTGTTTTGCAAATTCCCTGACTGCTCTGCGTATGAGCCTGTATTTTTCAGATTCAATCACTTTTCTCTCCCCCTTTCCATCTCTGCAAATGTCTGCAGCAGCGTCTCCGCCTGTGAACTGACGAAGGAGGTATTCAGCTCCAGACAGATATGTTTGATTCCTTTTTCATCAAAAGCCTGTCTCATCAGCGGGTAATCGTATTCCTCCGGATCGCAGAAGGACGGGATACAGACAATCACTCCTGCCTGATTTTCAATTGCCTCTTCACACAGCCTGCTGATTCTGCTTTTCTCCGGATCCATCGCAACGGAACAGAATTTAAGGTCGGCAAACCGGCATGCCAGCCTGTAAAATGAATCCTTCCCCTCCACCGGCGCGTCTGTCTGGAATTGCAGGGATTCCTGCAGCAGATAGTCGGACAGCACCGCCAGGTTATGGCTTTCCATCTTTTTCAGAATCTGTTCTGATTCCAGCAGGATTCCGGTCAGAATCACCTTGTTTCCATTCCAATCCCTCACCGGTTCCTTCTTCAAAAGCCTGGTTAAACGCCCGATTTTTTCAGTATAAATTCGCTTATCCTGGCAGCCTGCCGCCTTGATGAGCATATGCCGCAGATACGGTGTGATTATATCCGGGTGCCCGGACGCCTCTTTTACAAATTCCCTCATTGCGCTCCTGTACCTGTTGTATACTTTTATCGAGTCCTGCAGCGCTTCCTCCGTAATCTTTTTTCCTGTTATTTTCTCAAGGGCCTTCCCGGCGCTTCTGTATTCCGAGGCCAGAAACTCCCTGCCGGAACGCCCCTTCCTGTTCGCAGGATAGACAACCGGTATTACCGGAATATGCGGTACGGCGGTCTTGAAATTTTGTCCGGCCGAGCGGAGGGCGTCACAGTAAACCGGCATTATCATTGCGCTTAGCAGCCCGTCATATTCTCCCCCCATGGCCTGCTCTAACATCTGCTGGACCGGGGCACAGAAAAATGCCGGATAATACCGCCGGGCCTTCTCTATCTCCCTGTCGTCCCCCCATACTGATACAGGCAGCAGACCGGCGGCATCGGCCAGCTCCTCCGGTCCAAATCCCAGGAAACAGCCAGCTGCCTCTTTCCCTGTTTCCTCCTTCGCCTTTCTGACGGCCTCGCGAGTGTTTCGGGCGGTTGCCGCAAGCTCCGAAATCAGCTTATCAAGCTCACTCATACTAGATATCTCCTTTATCTTTATCCGCACCGTCAATCCCGGATTTCCGTGCGGCCTCTCTCTCATCCATAATCTCACACAGACCTTCCACTCGCGTCTCATACTGCTGTTTGGCATAACACCTGGGATCGGACTGATCACCGTCGTACATCATGGTGGGCAGCCCTGTTTCCTCCCTGATTTTCCGCTCCATCTCAAAAAGGATTCCGTCCCAGGCCTTACAGCTCCGGTTCAGATGCATCACCACGCCGTCGCACCGAGTTCTCCTGGCAAGATTGACTCTTCTGTCACAGGATCGCTCCAGATTCGTATTGTCGAGAACCACGCTGTAGGACAGCAGCATTTCATCCAGGCTGCCGTACATTCTTCCCCATGTCTCGGTGTAAACCGTGCCGCACAGATTGCATCCCTGATTCTTGAGCGTCTGGTAGTTATGCTGCAGATGGGGCCAGCAGGCAATGCCTTCCATCATAATGCGGTGCCTGGGTTCTCCCCTGAAGGTGGTCTCACCTTTTCTGCACCGTTCCTCCATCTCATCGGCCAGCATCCTGATCGCCTCCACCGTGTCTTTTCTGCCTCTCGCACAGACCATGAGGGCCATATAGTTAAACATCTCAAATCCGTTAACCGGACTTGGATCCGACTCAAAATAAGCGGAAGCCCTTCTCCACTGACGGCCGCACTCATTTGAAACTGCCATCACTTCCTTAAACCGTTCCCAATCCCATTTTTTTCCGGCTATCTGTTCCAAACTTTTTATCAGCTCCGGAATCTGCGCTTTCATATAGTCCAGCCGCGACCGGCTGACTTCATATTCGGTATTGTACGGAATATCATAGACTATCATTGGTATACCGCATTTTTTAGCAATATTCTCAAACCATTTGATCATCTCCGTACAGATATTATTTGTACACACCACAAAATCGGGCAGGGGCATATTCAGGCTTTCACACTGCCCATCCACCAGATACCCCAGATTGACACGTGCGTAGCCGCAGATATCATTGCTGTACCCCAGCTTTTCCGTCCTCTCAATCATATCCATGGATTCATGCTTTGCCGACAGCGACGTGGAGTGGTTTTCAGGGTAACAGACTGTCAGCCCCATTGTCTCCAGAAACTCCTGGGGAAAGTTTGATGATGCCCAGCCCACCGGGCGCCCCTCCTTCCTGGCCTTCCACGCCTCGCCGTAATGACGATCCAGCAGTTCATTTAAAAGATGCTTTGCACTCATATTTTCCACCTGCGTTTTCTTTAAATATCCGGCCCCGCATAGGCCTTAACAGCCTGTTCCGCCTCCATACAATCTATTTCATTCCGGGAATATCCCAGCTCCTTAAGCACTTCCTCCGTATGTTCCCCTATCTTAGGCCCTTTCCGGTACTCGCAAAGGCCTGCCTCCCGGAATTTAACCGGCGTCCGGACCAGTATCCTGTCTGTGCCCATGTCCTCCCGCTCCGGATATCCCCCCACATGGCAGAGGATATTCTCCGCCCAGGCCTGTGGATCCGTTAAAATCTCCTCCCACACCGCCTCTTTGTCAAAGGGCAGATCTGCGGCCGTAAATATCTCAAGCCATTCATCAATGTTTTTTTCCCTGAACGTCTTATCAAGTTCAACGATCAAATCCCTGGAGTGGGTGCTGATCCGCTCAAAATGACAGAATTCTTCATTCTCTGCCAGGTCATCACGGCCAATCAGATGAAGCACCTCCCGAATGCGGTTGTCGAAATCGTTCACCGCTCCCTGGAGCCATCTTCCGTCCTTTGTCTCATAGGCATTCTGAAGCGGATTGGCAAGATCCATCCTGCTTCTGGGATATGGGTTATTCCCGTACTGTGCGGAGGCTATCAGATGCTCCATACAGAAAACGGCAGTCTGGTAAAGGCTCACGCTTACTTTCTCTCCCTGTCCCGTCTGCTTTGCCTTCACCAGGGCGGCGCAGACTCCGGAGGCCAGACAGAGGCCCACCTGCGTATCACCGAAACCGGCTACCGTCAGAAGCGGGGAAGTACCTTTCTCATACAGAGTGCCGCTGATTCCTCCTCTCGCATAATAAGCGGTAAAATCATATCCCGGCTTGTCCTTATCCGGCCCCGTTTCGCCATATCCCGATACCTGTCCGTAAACAAGAGACGGATATCTTCCCGACAATTGCTCATAGGAAAGCCCCATACGCTTCAGCGCATCCTGTCGGTTGTTCGTTATAAAGACGTCGGCCTTTTCCAGCAGCCGGTGCATCACTTCCCGGCCTTTTTCAGACTTGAGGTTTAAAACAATGCCCTTCTTTCCCGAATTCTGCTGATCATATGCAGGATTCTCTCTCTCATCGTCAATCGGCATGGATACCAGCTTGCCCATGAAACGCATCGGGTCTCCTTTAGGAGACTCTATTTTTATTACTGTAGCCCCCCAGTCCGCCAGCATTCTGGCAGCGCTGGGAGCGGCGACAAACATCGCCAGCTCCACCACGGTAATCCCTTCCAATGGTTTTTGTTTCCGCTCCATGTTCTGTTCCTTTCATTTTCTATTTAATAATCTCGTCAATCAGCGTGTCGCTGCAGAGATAGGGCAGGGTAATAATCTCATTTTGGCGTTTATGTTCCCGCACCGTCTCTATCGAATTTTCATTCCGTCCCCAGGCTCGCCTTGCTACTCCGCACATCACGTCATAGTTCACCGCTCTTTCGATTATTCCGTCCGCCCTTCTGCTTCCGTCCAGAAGCAGGCCGTAGCCGCAGCTCTGTGAATTACCGATTCCGGTTCCGCCTCCGTTGTGCATGGACATGAGCGTCATTCCGAGAGCCGCGTCTCCGGCAAATACGAGAGCCGACATATCCGCCGTAATATTGCTTCCATCCCGGATATTGGAGGTTTCCCTGGAAGGAGCATCCGTACCGCCGGTATCCATATGGTCCCTGCCGATCATGACGGGGCCGATCTCTTTATTTCTTACCATCTCGTTGAATCTCAGGGCAATTTTCATCCGCGTATCGGCATCCTGGTATAAAATCCTGGCCTGGGATCCGATTACCAGCTTATTTTTCTCTGCGTCCCGAATCCAGATGTAATTATCGTAGTCCTGATATCGTCTGTCTTTTTCAATACACTCCATTGCCGCCAGATCTGTTTTATGAAGGTCTTCATCCCGGCCGGAGAGGCATACCCAGCGGAACGGCCCGTATCCCAAATCAAAGAGATTCGGACCCAGAAAAGCTTCCACAAAGGATGGATAGATAAATCCATCCAGGGAATTTTCGCCGTTTACGCAGACCTCCTTAATCCCTGTCTCATACATTGTCGTTGTCAGGCTGTTGCCGTAATCGAAGAAAAATGTGCCCCTGGAACGCAGTGTTTCAATCAGCTCATGGTGCTTTTGGATTGTCGCCTTAACCCGGTGTACAAACTCCTTCGGATCCTCCGAAAGCATCCTGGTCCGCTCGGCAAATGTCATCCCCTGGGGACAATATCCTCCGTCGAAAGCGACATGGCAGGACGTCTGATCCGTCATAAAATCAATATGTACGTTATGATCCACCGCATACTGGAGCAAATCCACGATATTTCCGTGGTATGCAATGGAAATCGGTTTCTTTTTCTCTATCCATTCCGCCGCCAGGCTAAAGGCCTCCTCACAGCTTTCCGCTCTCAGGCTGACCCAGCCCAGCCGCTGTCTCAATTCGATTTTCGATTCATCGACTTCGGCGATAATTCCAACCCCGTTGCACATCTCGACTGCTTTTCCCTGCGCCCCGCTCATCCCGCCGAGACCGGATGAGACAAAAAGACTTCCCTCCAGCATTGTCTCACTGCTGTGGTGCAGGATTTCCCGGGCAACCGAAAGGAGTGTGGAGTAAGTTCCATGGACGATTCCCTGGGAGCCGATATAGAACCAGCCGCCGGCCGTGAACTGGCCATAGTTGGATACGCCGATGGCCGCCGCCCTGTTCCAGTTGTCATTGTCATTATATTTTCCGACCATCAAAGCGTTAGTCAGAATCACCCGGGGAGAATCCGGGGCAGTAGGAAAAAGACCGAGAGGATGTCCGGAGCTTACGATCAGCGTCTGATCCTCCTCCATCTCCTCCAGATATTTCTTAATCAGGCGGTACTGCATCCAGTTCTGGCACACCTGTCCCGTCTCGCCATATGTAACAAGCTCATAGGGATACAGAGCCACATCAAAATCCAGATTATTATCAATCATGAGCTGGATTGCCTTGCCGGCCAGGCATCTGCCTCTGTATGCTTCGATCGGCTTTGCCTTAATCAGGCCGTGCGGGCGGAAACGGTAACCATAAATTTTCCCTCTCGTCTCCAGCTCCTGATAAAATTCCTCCGCCAGTTTTCTGTGATATTTTTCCGGAATATAACGGAGCGCATTCTTGACCGCCAGCTTTTTATCGCCGAGGGAAAGCTTCGCCTCCCTCTTTGGCGCCCTGCGCACGGCGGCGTCCAGCGTCTCCGGTTCAGGCAGCCCTTCTTCCAGCCTGATTTTCATAAACTCTTCGATTTCCTCGTTTGTCATTTTCTCACCTCTGTTTTAATATTTCACCGGGTGTTACCCGGCAGGCCTACATTCCAAATACAATATGGGTCACGATAGCCACCAGCGGAATTAACAGGACGGTCCTTTCCAGGAAAATCACTACCAAATCCGCAAAATTAACGGGGATTGCCGAATCCAGCATTGCATTTGCGCTTTCCGTAAAAAAGATAACCTGGCAGGTGGAGAGAACCACGATGTAAAACCCTGCCATAACCGACACTCCGGTTCCGCTGATTAAAGTAGCCGGGAGTGACATTGCCACAAACGCCGCAATGGCGGAAGGCGCGATTGTCTGTGCATCCGGTATCCGCAGCAGCTCCAGAACCGGCCGGATCGGTATCCCGAGCCATGTTATGACAGGCGTGTAATTTGCCAATACGAGACAGATAATCGACAGTGAAATAACATAAGAAACCACCTTGCAGCCAAAAATCATCGATGACGTAAATGCATTTATAAAAGCCTGCGGCTTCGTGTTTCCGGCCTTCTCAAGCGCCGTCCGGTATGCCTGTACAAAAATTTCCGTACTGAATTTCTGCGGTTTTCTCTGTTCCTGTGTTTGGGCAGAGCCGTTATAAAAAGTATCGCCTTTTCTGGAAATGGGCGGAATCCGTATCATAATGGCGGCAACGACGAATGCCAGAAGCAGGCTGCACAAAATAATAACGGAATAATAATCCTCACAACCGGCCAGGCCGCTTAAAAACGCGTAGGCGCCCAGACTGACGAAGCTGAAGCTGGTCGTAATGGACACCGACTCTTTCGCCGTATAAACATTGCCTTTATAGAGGTTGCTTGTAACCATTACCCCAACCGCCGGTGAGCAGACAAATGAAGTCAGGGCATCCACCGATGCTTTTCCCGGCAATTTGAATACCACCCTCATAACCGGCTCCAAAATTGTTCCAAAAAATTCCAACAGCCCGTATTCCAACAATGTAGTTACGAAAAAGCCGGAAACTACAATGGCAAAGAATACGTCGCGCGCTATTTTCAGCGAACTGGTTCCCACTGCCGGATCCAGAATACAGGCGGGGCCAATTTCAAAAACAACCATCACGCCGAATATTGCGGCCAGAAGATAACAGATTGAATTAAATACGCCGATATTGGCAAAGTATTCTTTTATAATGGAGGGAGGATTGGAAGTCCGCCCCCAGATGCTGCACGCCAGCACCAGCAGTGAAATAACCATAACCAGGACATACCCGGCCGGCAGTCCCAGAGCCGCCTTCGCATTATCGATTAGGTGAATTAACGGCACCTTGCTGACTCCGCCTATACTCACGTTGATAAAGAAGAAAAACACCCCAAACACACTGAACACCAGAAACTTTAGCAGCGCACCGTTTGATGATTTACCCGTCGCGGCTGTCTTTTCCATATAAATATCCTCCTTTTTCCTGACCCTCTTATTCCTGAATATGCACATTAGTAATCGTTCGGCCAAACTCTAATCATTTATTCAGGAGTACCTTCTCTGCAAGCTTGCTTTCCTTTGTCATGCTACCATCTTATCACCCCGCCGTTTTTTTTCCGTCACCTTGCAGGCCTCCCCTCCGTCATTTTTCAAAATATTTCAATGTTTTTTGTAATTATACAAATAACAAAGTGATGGTTTTATTATTATCCATTATTTGCACTGCTTCTGCGTTCAACTGTCCCCTTTATTATTTCCAATTCTGGTTATTTTAAATCAGTCCAGTTTTTGTTATAGTGCTGGTTATAAGAGCTGGAAACGATGTTTCTTCCGCTTCCGTCGTACACAATTAAGAATGAATCAGGAGGTTTGCCTATGAAACGAATTGTTACACTTCAGGATATATCCTGTGTCGGCCGCTGCTCCATCACAGTTGCCCTTCCCGTAATATCTGCCATGGGTGTGGAGTGCGGTATTCTCCCCACTGCGGTTTTATCCACCCACACCATGTTTAAGACTTTTACATGCAAAGATTTATCCGACCAGATTGGCCCTATTGCAGATGCATGGAAGCAGGAAAATATTACGTTTGACGCGGTTTACACCGGGTATCTTGCATCAGCCGAACAGTGCTCGCAAGTATGCGCTTTCTTCGACCGTTTTTATGACGGTAATAATCTGATACTGGTGGATCCGGCTATGGCGGATAACGGCTCGCTCTATCCGGCCTTTGATGAAAGCTTTCCTGCTGAGATGGCAAAGGTCTGCGCTAAAGCAGACATTATTCTTCCGAATATAACGGAAGCATGCCTGCTTACCGGAACGCCTTATAAGACTTCCTATGATGAAAGCTATATCCATGAGCTGCTTAAGAAACTGCTGGCGCTGGGCTGCCATACCGCAGCCCTGACCGGAGTCAGTTATGAGAAGGGCCGCCTCGGAGTCGTTTCCCTTGATCGAAACGGTGATACATTCTCCTATTTTACCCGGCACTGTCCGCAGAGTTATCACGGCACGGGAGATTTATACTCATCAACTGTTCTGGGCGGCCTGATGAGGGGATTAAGCCTTGGGAATGCCCTCTCCCTCGCGGCTGATTTCGTTGTGGCCTGCATCGAAGCCACTGCCTCCGCTGAAAATGCGAGATGGTATGCAGTGGAATTTGAGTCCCAGATTCCGTTGCTTTGCGAGATGCTGGATCAGCGGTTAAAAAATAATTAAAAGAAGTTGAAACTTTTTTCCTCCTCTCTCCGTCTAACCTCTGAATACAAAAAGAGGAGGAAATAATCATGAAAAAAAGTAAATTAATTATCGTATCAATTCTGGCAATTGCCGCCTTATCGACTGCAACTGCCTGCGCGGGTAAAAAAAACGAAACGCCTAAGACGCCTGTAGCCGCATCGGCAGAAACAACTGCCGCTTCCACAGAAAAAGAGGAAACTGCCGCAGAGCAGACGGAAGCCGGGGACGAAGCAAAGGATGCCGAATCTAAAAAGAGCGGACAGATGACAGGTGTGCTGGAAGAGAATAAGGGCTTCATCTTTACTATCATTTCCGATGAAGACGGGGAATCCTATGTTTTTTCTCTGGATGACGAAAAGAGCCTGGACGGTATAAAAGACGGAGATAAAATTATCGTTTCCTATGAAGGCGGGGATCCGGCCGACAGAGATTCCGACTGCGTGGTTACTAAGGTTGAGAAGGCTAAATAAAATTAATATTTTCCCACGGATATTATAAGCCTGTATCTCAAACCTGAATAACATAAAGGCCGGGAGCCTGAAAAGTTTATTTTCAGACTCCCGGCCGTTTTTCTGCGGGGTTATGCTTATCTGCGGGCCAATTCGGCTGTGTTACGTGCGGCAAGATTAATAAAGACCTGTTTTCGTCATATATTCATCCAGCTTCTCAAGTCTTCTCCGGCCTTTTTCCCCGCTCAGCTTCCCAACCAGCGTCACGATGATTTCCATCGAAAGCGCCAGGGAACTTATGGAGTTTGCAAAGCTGAAGGAATCCACCTGGTTCACCACCGTAATTCCGGCACCTTTAGCGACAGGAGAAGAAACACTGTCTGTGAATGCAATGACAGGACACCCGGCCCTGCGGGCCATCTCCGCCACGGTAAGCGCATGTCCCGAGTATCTGGGGAGGCTGAACAGTATCAGTACATCCCTCTCCCCCATGTCTATTGCCTCATCCTCAAATCCGTCTCTCCGGTTGACATTTCTGACATTCTCAAGAACATGGGATAAAACCGCTGTAAAGTAATCGGCCAGGCCTGCCGTATTTCTAAAGCCCGCAATATATTTTTTTTCTGCCCCAATGAGCATCCCGGCAATTCTCAGATACTTATCATCACCGTTTGCCACCTGATCGCATGCGGCCCGGCTGGCGTGCTGTCTTCGAACCGCATCCGGTATCTCTTCCAACGCCAGGCAGTCGGCATTTTTAATCTTCTCATAGGGAAGCTCCGAACGGCTCAGCGCCTGCTTTACCGACAGTGCCTCCTCCTGGAGAAAACGGCGGAAACTTTTTAAACTATCAAAGCCCAGCGTCCTGGCAAGCCGGATTACGGTAGTGTCTCCCACCCCCGCTGCTTCGGCCAGTTCTGCCCCGGTCATCACGGCAGCCTCTTCCCTGTGCCGAATCACATAATCAAAAATCATCTGTTCTTTTTTGGATAAATTTACTGTCCCCGCCATTTCTTCCAGCTTCATCTAATCTCCTGCCCCGGCTGTTTATACCGGCCGTCCTGTCTTATTCATGCACCTCTGCCGTCGCCTCCAGCTCCAACAGACAGCCTTTGTTCAGCCTGCCCACCGGAAGGACGATCCTGGCCGGTTTATGTTCCCCAAAGAACTCACTGTAGACCTTGTTCACATCGCCCCAGTAATCCATCGAGCTGACATAAATCCGGCACATCACGACATCCTCTTTTTCACAGCCGGCCGCTTTCAGGACGCTTTCCATCTTGGCCAGAGCCATCTTTGTCTCGGCTTCAATGCCCCCCACAGCCGGAAGGCCGGTTGCCGGATCGGCCGACGTCTGGCCTGATATGTAGAGTACCCCATTGCTGATCATTCCCGGTGTGTAGTGGCCCGACGGGCTGTTTTCGTTGAAAACCTGTTTCATTCTAATTCTACCTCCTCAAGTTTTTATCTGATCCAGCCCCACATTGCCGCCTGAGACGACAAAGCAGACTTTATCCGATTTCTTCACGTTCCATTTCTGAAGCTCTCCCTGAAGTGCCGCGCCGATTCCAATGCAGGAAGACGGCTCTGCCAGAATTTTCCCTTCCATTAAGAGGAGCTTCATCGCTTTCAGCATCGATTCATCTTTAACACCCACGAAACCTGCCACATTACCGGTAACTATCGGGTAATTCCGTTCCCCCGGTTTTTGCGTCAGCAGCGCGTCGGCAACTGATTTCTGTTCTTCCAGATTTACTCTCTCACCTGCCTCCACACTCATTGCATATCGGCGGAGGACATACGGCTCCGCACCGATTACCTGAGCCTTTGGAATCTGTGATTTAACTGCCACAGACACGCCGCCAATCAGCCCCCCTCCTCCTATCGGCACCACCACATAATTTACATCCGGAAGCTGCTCTGCAATCTCAAGTCCCAGAGTTCCCTGTCCGGCTATAATCTGATAATCGTCGTATGGATGGATAATCGTGTAGCCATACCGTTCGCTGAGCTGTCCGGCAATGATGTGGCGCTCACTCAGCTTACACTGAACCACCTCAGCCCCCAGCTTCCTTATGCCGTCCACCTTCACCTGGGGAGCATTATCCGGTATGACTATCGTCGCCTTCACACCGAGAAGCTTTGCGGCAAAAGCCACGCCCTTTCCATGGTTGCCTGAGGATGCCGCAACTACGCCATTCTCCAGCTCCTCTTTCGGCATGGAGAGCATCTTGTTTAACGCGCCTCTGATTTTAAATGAATTAGTCCGCTGCATGCACTCCGGTTTGATATAAACCCGGCATCCCAGAATATCATCGAGATTCTGCAAGTGAAGTACCGGAGTCTGATAGATGTATGGTGCCAGCCGTTCTCTGGCCTCCATAATATCCTGTTTTCCAAACATTTTCTCTGCTCCTTTCGATTGACACGAAATAAATATAAAAATTTATTTTATATTCTAATGGATATTTTTATTTTAATCCATTTGAAAAATCCTGTCAATCGATACCTGGGCCTCCTATTATAAAAGCGGTTTATGGCAAAGCACGAAATGGCCGGGCGCCAAACAATAGCTTTATTTGACATCCTCCTCCGCTGATTATATACTGAAAAAAAGCCCGTACCGGGCCAAAGGAGGATTTCGATGGGAAATACACAAGAGCAAAATGAACCGGCAGATAAAGCGCAGTGTCCGGAACAGAGCACAGTCCCAAAAAACAGCGGTCAGATATACACCTGTACGGACTGCGGACTGACCGGCTGCCGGAAAGAGGACGGAAACTACCCGCCCTTCTGTTTAACGATGCAGACGGAAAGCGGCGAACTGGATGAAATTGCCGCCCTCTACGCATCTGATTCAATCGACGGAACGATTGCAAGAGCCTCGGCCAAAATTGAGGGAAACTATTACTGCAGAAAGACAAGAGTCGAGGAGACGGTGCTGTTCATCAAGGCCATCGGGGCAAAACGCGTGGGAATTGCAACCTGTGCAGGCCTGATTAACGAAGCCAAAACCTTTTCCAAAATACTCAAGAAAAACGGTATCGACCATGTCAGCGTGATATGTAAGGTGGGCAGCCGGGACAAGACAGAGATGGGGCTGCCCGAGGAAGATAAGATAAAACCGGGCACCTTTGAGCCGATGTGCAATCCGGTCCTGCAGGCCAGATATCTCAACCGGGCAGGTACCGACTTAAACATCGTAATCGGACTTTGTGTCGGCCATGACGCACTGTTTAACAAACATTCCGAAGCGCCTGTCACCACCCTGATAGCAAAAGACCGTGTGCTCGGGCATAACCCGGTGGCAGCGCTTTACTGCCACTATTATGATAAATTGTATAAACCGTAAGCAGCCGTTCAAGAAAGGGCAATTACGCCTTTAAACCTCAGCAATTGCCGACACGCACATATTCCAGATGATTCCGGGCGGCACCGGCCAGCCGAAGCAGCAGCTCCGGACTCGTAGCCTCCCGGTCCGTCATCTTATAGCGAGGAAAAAAGCGGTTCAGATGAAGAGGGATATCCCTCCTGACCGATGCAATCCACTCAGCCATTTCCTCTATTTCCCTTTCGGTATCGTTAAGCCCCGGTATGATTAGGGTTGTAATTTCCACATGGCTTTTTCCCGCAGCCCGGACAATGAACCGTTTCACATCCTCCAGTTCCCCATGCACCATTCTGTAAAAATTATCGGTAAACCCTTTTAAATCGATATTAAAAGCGTCGATCCAGGGCAAAACCTCATCAAGTACCTCCAGAGAAACCGAGCCGTTCGTGATCACCACATTTTTCAATCCCATTTCCCTGGCAGGGATTGCACAGTCCCTCACATATTCATAATTGATAAGAGGCTCATTGTACGTATATGCAATCCCGATATTTCCCCTGTTTACGTATTCCGCCGCCATTTTCACCGCCTCCCCCGGACTGAGATGGTATATCGGAAGCAGCCCGTCAATAATTTCTCGTTCGCCTGCCATGGAAATTTCATGATTCTGGCAGAAAGGGCAGGCAAAATTACATCCATAGCTCCCAACCGATAAAATACGGCTGCCGGGATAGAAGTAATTAAGCGGTTTCTTTTCAATCGGATCAAGAGCAAGTGAAGTCACTTTTCCGTAGGCGTTACTGGTAATTATTCCGTCCCTGTTAACTCTTACTTTACAAAATCCGGTCTGCCCCTCTTCCAGTGCACACCGGCCCGCACATACCCTGCAAACAGTTTTCAATAATGTCTCACCACCTCAAAACGTTCCGTCTCATACGCTTCATCCTCGTCAATACCTGCCTTTCGGAGCGCGATGGATATTTGCTGTTCCACCGTGTCAATTCCCTCAAGGTTCGGCAGCAGCAGGCCTCTGCGACGTCCATGACTGACGATGACCCCGTATTTTTTCACATCCAGTTCCTCGTCCGAATGAACCGTTTCCGGTTCTCCCAGAACATCAACCGTACAGATAATCTGCCCCAGTTCTCCTTTTTCCACCTGCGGAAATCTGGGATCGTATATCCCAGAACTGACTGCATTGCGTATAATTTCACCGGCTATATTCTTACAGGTTCCCTGTATGGTTCCGATGCAGCCTCTCAGCTCCCCGTCCTTCTTCAAAGACACAAAAACCCCGGCCTGTCTGTTTATCATCACGTCCGGCAGATGCTCCGGGACAGGCATCTCCCTTCCCGTATCCAGGTAATATGCCAGGGACTCCCTGGCCAGAGCCACATAGGCATCCCGGAAAGAAGCCACCGCGTATCCGACTCCAAATGGTCCCTCATAGGACAGCAGGCGGGAACGCAGTACCTTTCCATCCAGGCACCCCGCCATAATACAGAAAGCCCGGTGCCCGCACTCACCCGCATTTTTGCAAAATTCTTCCGAAAACCCGATCAGCTTTTGAAGATTGCCTCCGGCCATCACTTCCGTCACCCTTTTATCGTATTCCGGCCCTTCCTTCGTGTACTCGTAGGGTCCGCTGTCCATCAGGCAATGGGAAAGATCACCGCTGGCGATAACTGCGATTCTGCGATCAAGCCTGTCCGCCGCCTCAGCGATACACTGTCCAAGCCTGAAATGCTCATGAAAGGACTGTCCGGAGAGTCCAATCCGCACCAGTTTAAAATCTGCAAGCTCTCTTCTCAGAAAATAAAGAGGTATCATCGTGGCATGATCAAGCTCACGCCCTCTCCCGCCTTCTGTTCCCGCCGCAATTCCCCAATCCTCCGCAAGACCGCACAGCTCGGAGACAAACTCCGTGTCATAAACTCCGCCTATCTGAAGCTCAGGATATCCGTAAAGTCCGAAATCCCCCTTCGCCCGCGTTCCCGGAGAAATATGAAAATAATCCTGGTACATAACGGAATGCGGTGAAAGTATTATCACTGTTTCCGGCTCCATCAAAGCCGCCTCTTTTGCAATTTCCCGATAGGAATCAATTGTCTTCTGGATTTTCCGTTCTTCCCCTCTTCCTATTTCAGGTAAAATCAGGGGTGGATGTGGAACGATAAAAGCTCCCGCAACTGCCATGCAGTTACCTCCCTTCGTTATATTATCAATCCGCGCAACAGTTCACGTTGTCTGAACTGTTATATATCCGCCTGTCCTGTATAAATTCATTATAAGTTCTTTTTGCACACTATACAATAGCTTCCGCTCCTGCCTCCAGTAAAAAGGGCCTCCCATGATTTTTGAATTTAATCATGGGAGGCCCTTTTTACTGTTTCCCGGCATTCATGCGCTGTTACTATTCACGGCCCTGCTGAAAAGCGCAGCTCCGTGAACAGTAACCATGCGCTTCATAACCCGGAAAATTTCTCTCTGTTTTTCTATCTGTTCTGCGACCGGTACTGCCCCGGTGTCATGTTATACGTCTTTTTAAACAGCCTGTTAAAATGCTCCACCGTCTCATATCCAACTGTTTCCGCAATGGACTCCACTGTCTGGTTTGATTCCTTGAGCATCTTCCTGGCCCGTTTAAGCCTGGCTTTCTTGACCGCCTCCTGGAAAGTCATACCTGATTTCTGCCTGATATATCTGGAAAGATAAGGTTTAGACAGGTTGAAGCTCTCGGCCAAATCCTCCAGCGTCACATCATAATAGTGGTTCTGCACATATTTCATGATATCGACAATTCTCTCTTCCCTGCCCTCTTTCACATTCTGGCTGGCCGCCAGTTTGTTGGCTGCCGATACCAGTGCTTCAATGGAGCTCGCCATGATATCTTCGTCGATTCCAACGCCCCAGAACATATTGCCCTGGTTCATGATGCCGACATAGGCGGCCGCCTTTGAGGAAGACCCTCTTGACACCGCATGTTCTTCGTAGACATTCAGCTCATAGGTGATGCCAAAGTAAAGCTTGATTGCATTGCTGACCGCATCGAGGCGTCCGTTGCCTGTCGTCTCAATTACGCGTCTTTCCTTATTCTGTTCTATTGTTACCTGGGCCGCAATACCGTCCTCCGCCTGTTTAAAGCTGTAGTCCGCAATATGAAATACGCTGCGCGGGCAGACATAGTGATCCTCGAAAATCTGGTAAATCTCTCCCGGGGCCAGTTCCTGATGTTTCCTGTCGGAGACGCCTTTCACCAGATAACCCACTTCTTCTCTCATCTTATCCGGCACATCGATTCCGAAATTCTGTTTCAGTATAAAGGCAACGCCGCCCTTTCCGGACTGGCTGTTGATACGGATTACATCCGACTCATACTCACGGCCCACATCCGCCGGATCGATGGGCAGATAGGGAACATCCCACCGTTCCCCGCTCTTTCCTTCCTCCCTCCAGGCCATGCCTTTGGAAATAGCATCCTGATGGGAGCCGGAAAAGGCGGTAAATACCAAATCACCCGCATAAGGAGTTCTCTCATGTACCTTCATGCCTGTGAGAATCTCATATGTCTCTCTTATTTTGGCTATGTGGCTGAAATCAAGTCCCGGTTCCACACCATGACAGAACATATTCATTGCAACTGTGACCAGATCCACATTACCGGTTCTCTCTCCGTTTCCAAAGAGCGTGCCCTCCACCCGGTCGGCTCCGGCCAGCACGCCCATCTCGGCATCACTGATTCCGCATCCTCTGTCATTGTGGGGATGAACGCTGATAAGCACGCTGTCCCTGTATTTCAGGTTCTTGTGAATGTACTCAATTTGAGTGGCGAATACATGAGGCATTGCAATCTGGACCGTGGTCGGTATGTTGATAATCACCTTTCGGTCAGGTGACGGTTTCCAGATATCAAGCACGGCATTACACACCTCTACCGCATAGTCAACCTCTGTTCCCGGAAAGCTTTCCGGGCTGTATTCAAATGTAAAATTCCCCTCTGTCTCATCGGCAAGGCTCTTTAACAGCACGGCGCCGTCAACCGCAATTTTCTTGACCTCTTCCTTATCCTTCTTAAATACCTGCTCCCGCTGTGCAACGGAAGTAGAATTGTAGAGATGGACGATGGCATGCGGCGCCCCTTTTACCGCCTCAAACGTTTTCTTAATGATATGCTCCCTCGCCTGGGTCAGCACCTGAATCGTTACGTCGTCCGGAATCATGTTCCGTTCAATAAGCGCCCTGATAAACTGGTATTCCGTGTCGGAGGCAGCCGGAAATCCCACTTCGATTTCTTTAAACCCGATCTCTACCAGCATCTTGAAATATTCCAGCTTCTCACTCAGTCCCATCGGTTCCACGAGGGCCTGGTTTCCGTCGCGCAAATCCACGCTGCACCAGATCGGCGCTTTATCAATATAATCCTTCGTCACCCAGTCGTAGGTCACGACCGGAGGCATAAAATAAGATTTTCCATATTTTACTTCTGCATTCATTTTCGGTTCCTCCCTGTTTTGTTAATGAAATCCCGCCCGCGGGATTCTCCGCGGAGCGGTTTTTATTTAACAGGAGGATGTTCCTGTTAAATAAAAAAATCTCCATAAAAATGCCTGTCTGAGACATTTTTATAGAGACGCAATGTAATCATTTACGCGGTACCACTCTATTTCACGGCGGATACGCCATGCACTTACCGGCACTGTCATGCCATTCCCCTTTTTACGGCGGGAGCTCCGTCCGTACCTACCCAATCTTTAAAAGACCTTCAGCCGGCCGCTCTGAGGCCAGTTCACTGCACTTTCCCGGCTGCCTCGCACCATCCGGCAGCTCTCTGTATTTTCCGTAAGAACAATTACTCTTCCTCTTCTTCGCTTTATTCTATTCAGTTTTAACTTTCTTTGTAAATGGTAACATACTTTTCTCCGCCCCACAAGGTACGATTTTAATCAATTTTATTGACTTATTTTATCCTTTTTTTTATTTTTAAGTACACTCATTGCGTATATTTGAAAGCCGACCGGTCAGTTTCACAGTTGGAATATACAGGTAATACTAATTTGAGCTGTTATGTTGACAATGACAATATCTTGTGATATCCTTTAGGAACAATACATTTAGATAATTTTCTAAACGTCTAAATGTTTTGATACAGTGAATCGAATTACCACAAAACAGAAGGGAGGCTGCCATGGCTTTCGGAGATACCTTTAAAGCGCTATCCGATCCTACCAGGAGGGAAATTCTCAACCTGCTGAAGGACGGCCCGATGGCTGCCGGTGACATTGTAGAGCATTTCAAGATGACGGGGGCAACCATTTCCCACCATCTGTCTATCCTGAAATCCGCCGGCCTGATTGACGACGAAAAAAATGGGAAATATATCTACTATTCTCTTAACACGACCGTTATGGATGATATTATGAACTGGATTTTAACATTGAAAGGGGAGACATCCGATGAAAAGTAAGAAACTGAGAATTTTAAATTACACCCTGGCAGCCATCGGCATCCTTATAACTGCCGCCGTGTATTCGCGGCTGCCCGAACAGATTCCCACGAACTGGGGCTTTAACGGTACCGTCACCTACAGCCCGAAAAGCAGAATCTGGCTGTGCTGCGGACTGCTGCCTCTCATGGCATTCCTGTTTGATTATCTGCCGCAAATTGATCCGCGCAGAAGAAATTATGTGAAATTCAATGCCTACTATGACACCTTTTGTGTTTTCTTACAGGTTTTCCTGCTCATTATGCTGGGAATTACGCTGAGTGAATCTTTCTTCCCCGGTCATATCTCTGTTGGGAAAATTGTTACGCTGGCCATCGGAGTCCTGTTTATGTTTATAGGCAATATCATGCCGAAAATCAAGAGTAATTTTTACCTGGGAATCAAGACGCCCTGGACACTGTCCGATGAAGAAATCTGGCTGAGGACCCACCGTTTCGCAGGCAAAACCATGTTTGCCGCAGGAGCTGCCGCAGTGATTTTGGGCTGGTCCATAACTGACAGATGGAGCGGCTATGTCATTGTGGCAATGCTGCTGGCAAGCGCATTTGTCCCATGTCTTATGTCTTATATCTGGTGGCGCCAAAAATATGGAACCCCCGGCTGATGCCGGCCTGAGCAGACCGTGAAATATGGTCTGCTCTATTTTTATTTAACAGGAGAGTTCTCCTGTTAAATAAAAACCGCTCCGCGGAGGATGTTACTGTTCACACCCCGCCAAAAAGCGGCGTGCTGCGAACAATAACACGCTTCGCGTAACGCAACCGTGTGAACAGTAACCGGAGGATCGCACTCTGGAATTTTTTCTCATTTTTCTATTGACATTTTGTTTTTATTGGGATACAATCTCATTAAGAACAAAATATTAATAGCAAGGACTTTAATCATGGTAAAACGTCAAACAATTCAATACGCTTTAGTTTCAGAAACAGTTAAGAAGATGAGGAAGCATGCAAGCGCAGATGAGATTTATAATGCCATTGCCAAAGATCACCCTACCATCGGCAGAGGGACGGTGTACCGTAATCTGCAGCGATTGTCTGAACTGGGTGAGATACGCAAAAGGGAAATCCCAGGAGGGGCCGACCGCTATGACTTCCTGTGCACCGACCATTATCACGTAGTATGCACAAAATGCGGACAGGTCTTTGATGTTGACATGGACTATATGAAGGATCTGGAGAAAACAATTAAAAATACCCATGGGTTTGAGTTTACAAGCCACGATATCATTTTTAAGGGCATCTGCCCGGACTGTAATAAATAATACCTATAAAACAATGGCCGTATATCGGAACAATTACATTGTCAATACATATAGGAGTATAGAAACCCTGCAAAGTTACAGTTCAGCCTTCGGCTAAACCGTAATAAATAATGCACAGAAACGGCAAAAAAACGCCGTTTCGCGCCGCATAACTCGGGATTTTCGCAAAAAACAGCGAAAACACCTCGCGGAATACATCACGGCTGAACTGTTACCCTGCAAACACTACAATAAGAAAAGGAGAACAAACTATGAGAAGTATTACCACGTTAGACCTTCAATACGCACACAGATTCTTTGGATTCAAAGGAGAAGCACAGTATTTACACGGACACACAGGAATTCTTACTATTGAAGTCGAAGATTCTGTAGAACCCGGCGTTAATATGGTTTTTCCCTGTAACGAAATCCAGAAAACAGCCTGGGACGTTTTAAAGAACTTTGACCATGCTCTGATTCTGAGAGAGGACGATCCGCTGCTGCCTGCAATCCTCAAAGTTTATGAGGAACAGGGCATTAAAGACGGCGCACCGCACAATCAGATGAAGGGCCCGGCTTTTCACACTGACCTTGCAACTGCTTATCCGGAATGCCGGCTGGTTGTCACAAAAGAGACGATGACCGTTGAGGGCATGATCAAGATCGTATATGATCTGCTGAAGGACAAGCTTAACATTGCAAAAATCACCTTTTCAAGCGGTGTTAATAAAGCTTCGGAAGAGTTCCAGACAAAGAACCAGATCGACCGGTGCCCGTTGTGCGGCATCGCATTAAATGAAAACGGTATCTGCCCAAAATGCGGATACAAGAAACAGTAGTCGGATTTGATTTTAAACGCATCAGAGGTGCGGCAGGACCGGTTTAAGCCGGTTATGCCGCACCTCCATTTTCAGTCAGGATTTACTCCGTCACCGGCACTTCTGTTTGCCATTAATGCAGCGATTGTAATCAGAATAACCGCAATGCCTGTGACGAAAAACCACATATGCACTAAAAACAAGAGCTGACAGCCCTATAAACAAATCGGCGCAAATACAGACTGCCTTCCTGTTAAACCGGTCAATCCCGGGCCTGTGTCATTCATTTCTCGAGTAAAACAACTGCCCATCCCTCACCCGCATCCCCGGATCCACCATCCCGTTCCCGTCCCGGAGCAGTCCCCGGATGCACAGTTCTTTGACCCTGCTTCTGGAAATTCCCCATTGCCTTGCAAATAATGCATCAACCCTTATTTTTATGGCTCCCTCCAGAGAAATCTCCGTCTCATCCCATTCCTGTGTGAGACATACCTCCGAAAGCTTAGTTTCCCGGACCGTGTATTCCCCCGCATGCACCACCTGCTCCGCCCTGTTTGCTGCAAATACTTCACGGCTGCTGCCATATCTGGCCGCCAGCGCCGCATCATTGCTCAGAAATCCCATATATTCCCCGCTGTCCAGGTCCTTTGCCGCAATCCGCTCATAGACGGCCATGTTCCAGGAAGTCTCACAGCTTTCGCAGCGGTATATCAGCCATATATCCAGCAGGCTCCCGTTGGCGTTTACACGGAATTTTCCGCTGTTTTCATATTCCGTTTTTTTACCGCACTTCGGACATCTTCTCAGGACTGCCGGAAGCTCCTTTGGCACCACAAGCCACTTTATTCTGTGTTTTCGTGTCATTTCTAAGTTCCTCCGATGACAACCTTAACACAGCAGGCGCCGGAACTATACCTCATTCTCACGCCAGAAATGACAATACGCCGAAGGAACCGTCCTGCGGCTGTGATTTCCCTGTGAGATCTAAAAACGGTGCATCCGTTAATCCGATGCACCGCTCTCATTACTCTGATGTAAGCTTAAATTCTTATTCCTCTGTGCCAGCTTTTTTTCCTGAAGCACAATTCGCTGGATACTCTTCTCCGACAGATAAAACTGTTCCGCCAGCTCCTGTACCTTCATTCCCTGCCGGTATTTCTTATATATCTCTCTGTTTCTTGCCTGAATTTCTTTTCTGGCACTGGAAGTCTCACCCCAGCTTTTCCTGTTTTCCTCTTTTCTGGGGATATAAACGTATCCTCCGTCCATATAAGACTGAATTAATTCCACCAGCTCTTTCGGCAAGATCTCATTTGCTTTCTGATAGCGCATCGCCGCCTCCAAACTATTTTTCTGTCCGGATATAGCAAAGGCTACACACTTCATTTTCATTTACTGCATAAGCCCGTGCTATGCAGCTTTAATAAATTTCATCATAAAAATATGCCTCCTGATAATACCGTTTCGGTCTGTAACTATCCTCATATCTTGTCCCTGCTAATTGTATCATAAATATTAGATGCAAAAAACCTTATCTTTTCTACAGAAGTATTGTTGTCCTGTTTTAGGCCTCCTGCTGCCGCTATGTCCTCCGGGCAGCCAATTTCCCATGCCGTTTCTCCGCTTCACGGTACTTTTCCAGTTCTTCATCCCATAAAGTGTAATCCCGCTCAAACAGCTCTTCGCACATCTGGTGTTTCAATCTGTCCCAATCCAGTTTTTCCATCAATTTCTGGTGTACAAATTTTTTACTCTTCTGTTTATAGGCCGGCAGATGATTAAGAGCGAGAATTTTTTGAAGCTCCGGACGCCACAAAAGAGTAATTTGAAGTTCCCGCTTCATTTTAGGGTTTTCCGACGCCGCTTTTTTCTCATTAATAACCATCTCTTTTCCCTCTGCTTCCACCACAATAATTCCCCACCAGGAAGGAATATGTTCCTCCACATGCTTTTCATGTGATTTTCCGACGACGACATAATTGACGTCACAATACTTGTTGTAGTCGCGTATCTGCCGCTTCAAACGCTCATATGTATCGGCGTCACTCTTTATCTCCAGGCCGATCAGCTGACGTTCCGTCAGCATGATGATATCTGCCCGGGAGCGTCCAATGATTTTTTCTTCAAACATCCTGGTCTTGCCAAACCGCTCCTCCAGATAGTCAAACAACGGTTCTCTGATGTCTCTGTCATATAATACTAATGATTTTGATTCCATCTCTGTATTCATATCTATATCCTGCAGTTTTCTGCCCTCGTTTCTCCAATATCCCCTATAATATGGCTTTTTCCTTTGATCGTCAACTGCATCCTCCTGCCTTTGTTAAATCCCGGTGTCATTTCACCGTCGGCCGTTAAATTTAAAACACAAAACTACAAAATAAATATAACATAGGGAATGACTTATCTTTCTATCTGGTATATAATGATAAGCATATCAAGTAATTAGATAATTTTTACCATTTTCTGGATATTGAAGGGGTTAATATGAATCTTCGCCAAGCAATGTCACGTTTTCAAAACACAATATATGCCCGGGCCGTCCGCCATGGACTGACCCTTGCCATCCCATTTCTGATTATGGGGTCTTTCGCTTTACTGCTTACGAATTTTCCTCTCGGCGTCTACCAGAATTTCATCCGTACCTGGATGAATGGGGCTGCTTCGGCGATTCTGGAAACACTGTATCAAATCAGCCTGGGTTCTTTGGCCCTGGTTCTGACTGTAACAATCAGTATCTCCTACGGCCATCTGACGGAAACGGATCAGCTTTTTTTGTACCCCATTGTCGCGGTCTGCTCCTACCTGGCTTTCTGCGGAGGGATTGAAAACCAGAGTGACTACATTTTTAATGCAGAATGGGTATTCACAGCAATGGTAATCACGCTTCTGTCCTGCGTGCTGTTCCATAAAATATTAAAGCTGGGACACCGGTTCGAACGGCTGCATACCACGGGCGCCGATTACCTGTTTAATATTTCGATCCAGTGTCTGATCCCCGTTATCCTGGTCTCCCTGTTCTTTGCCGTTACCGGATATGTCCTGCGTGTGGCATGGGACAGCAGTAATATTACGAATTTCGGTTCCTATCTCTTCCTGAAACTGTTTGATAAGATTAGCGGGAACCTGTTCGGTATTCTTCTCTATGTTGTAATGACACACCTTTTATGGTTTATGGGCATTCACGGCACTAATACATTGGAGGCTGTCTCAAGGCATCTTTTTGAACAAAATGTGGAAATCAACCAGTCTCTTGTGCTGGCAGGACACATCCCCACGGAGATTTTTTCAAAAACCTTCCTGGACACCTTTGTATTTATCGGCGGCTGCGGTACTGCCCTGAGCTTTGTTCTCGCACTGTACATTGCTTCAAAGCAGAGCCACAACCGTAAAATGTCCTTTGTGGCTCTTCCTTCTGCCCTGTTTAATATCAGTGAGATTGCAGTATTCGGGTTTCCGATTATTTTCAATCTTACAATGCTCATCCCTTTTATCCTGACTCCGGTAATCCTGACATTGATCAGCGCATCGGCTATCAAGACAGGGCTTGTACCGGCCGTAACACAGTCTGTGGAGTGGACCATCCCGGTTCTTCTCAGCGGATATCAGGCCACAGGCTCCGTCTCCGGCAGCCTGCTTCAGTTATTCAATCTTTTAGTCGGCGTCTTTATTTATATGCCTTTTGTCAGACGGAGCGAAAAACAGGAAACCGGGAAATTTAAGCAGGCTGTCCGCCAGATGGAACAGGATATGGCGGCGGGAGAACGTGACGGCGTTATCCCTGCTTATCTCAGCCACAAATACCCGTACTACTATTATGCCAAAACTCTCTCTATGGACTTAACCAACGCCATGAAGCGCGGACAGCTCCAATTGTTCTACCAGCCCCAGATCTCCAGCCAGGGAGAGCTGCACGGCATGGAGGCACTGCTGCGCTGGAATCATCCGGTGACCGGTTATATCGCTCCGCCTGTTCTGATCCGTCTGGCCCATGAGAGCGGCATCCTGAACGAACTGGGTTACAGCCTATTGGACAGGGCATGTCTGGATGCCCAGGTAATACAGAATTCAGTAAGCAATAATATCTGCCTCTCCATCAATATCTCACCCAAGCAGCTTCAGGACCCCGGTTTTTTTGATAAAACGCTGGAAATAGTCAGGCAGTATCCCTTAGAACGGATCCATATCGTGCTGGAAATTACGGAACGGGCCGCTATGGAATTGTCTGCCGAATTGAAAAAGAAGATGGAATATATGAAGGAACAGGGGCTTGAATTCAGCCTGGATGATTTTGGAATGGGACACAACTCGCTGGTACAGCTGCAGGAGGGCTGCTTTAATGAAGTCAAAATCGACGGAAATCTTGTCTCCCAGCTCCCCAACAATAAAAGCACGCGGGAAATCATATCCGGAATTGTTCAGATGTCCCAGAATTTGAACTGCCGTACCATAGCAGAATTTGTGGAGACAGAGGAGCAGAGAGATATGCTTCTGAGTCTGGGCTGCGTCATCTATCAGGGCTACTATTACAGCAAGGCCCTGCCTCCCGAGGAATTTTTAGAATATATTTCCCGTCTGCCAAAGCAAAATAAACGATAACCTGCACGCCCTGCGCACAGGTCACCGCCTTCAATAAAGAGGTGCCGCAAAATCATCAAAACAGATGATTGAGCGGCACCTTATTATCAATAAAACTCCTGCCAATCTTAATTCTCTCCACTACTTATGATACGGTTCTCCATTCACAATCCGGTAACTCCTGTAAATCTGCTCCAACAATATCACCCGCATCAACTGATGGGGAAATGTCATCCTTGAAAAACTCAGCTTATAATCAGCCCGCTCCAGCACTTTTTTCGACAGGCCCAGGGAACCTCCAATCACAAACTGAATGTGGCTCTCTCCCCGGACTCCCAGACCATCTATCAGTTCCGCCAGTTCCTCGGAGGAAATCATTTTCCCTTCTATGGCAAGAGCCACGACATAAGCCGTGTCTTTGATATGAGAGAGAATCCTCTCCCCCTCCTTATCTTTAATCTGCGTTTCCACCACCTCACTGGCCCGGTCCGGTGTCTTTTCATCAGCTACCTGGATAATTTCAAGCTTACAGTAGCGGCTCAGTCTTTTGCTGTACTCCGCAATAGCGTCCTCAAGGTATTTCTCCTTGATTTTTCCCACTGTTATCACTGTTATCTTCATACTAAGAAAGCTCCCTTTTCAGAAAGGCCAGCAGGTTCACTCTCGCCCTGTCTTCCGTATCTTTTTTTCTTCTCTTCACCTTTTTAACGACTTTGCCTTCCGGCGCAATGCGGAGCTGGTAGACGATTTTCAAGAACTCACCGACCTCTTCCCATGCGTCCCGGCTCTCCGGTATCAAATCAAGCCCCATCTGGAACACATGAAACATACCGTCATAAACAGAGGTTCTGACTTTTACACCCGCCTTCTTGGCTTTGCCGGACACAGACAATGTGTCGCTGAGCAGAACCTCGTAGCTGCCAACTTGCATGAGCATGGGCGGGAACCCCGTATAATCCCCGAACAACGGGGATAAATAAGGATTTTTCGTATCCGCATCGCCGATGTAGCTGCACTGATACAGCATATTTTCCTTTGAATTGCCAAACAGGGGATCAATCTCATAATTCGATTCATATGTCTCACCGCTTAATGTCACATCCGTCCACGGCGACATCGTGATGACGCCCCCGGGCAGAGGGAGTCCGTGATCCTTGGCATACATGCAAAGCGCCAGTGCCAGACCGCCTCCGGCCGAGTCTCCCGCCACCACAATCTGGTCCGGCTTGTAGTTTTTCTCGTCCAGCAGCCATTTGTAGGCATATACCGCATCCTCAACAGCCGCCGGGAACGGATTCTCCGGCGCCACCCTGTAATCGATCGTAAGGACATCCGCACCGTAGCTGAGCTTCGAATATTTTACTGCAAATCTCCTGTAAATGTTCTTCATCGGTCCGATGTAGCCGCCGCCGTGGAGCTGAAGAATAACCCTCCCGGTGACGACGCTCTGGGGTCTTAAATATTCCATTATAAAATTCTCTGTCTCAATCAGTTCATAGAGAAAGCCGGCAGGGCATCTCCATGCCGGTTCTACAGGATTCTTTCTGAATTCTCCTGTCTGAATCGGCTTTTTAAGAGCCGTTTCCATCACATCATTCATCATATCGCGGGTCAGGTTTCCTATCATGCTGACATTTTTCTTACGCATTCTTCATCTCTCCTTTAAATATCAGTTACCGTACACGGCCTTGCCGGAAAGCGCGGTTCCGTGAACAGTAACACGCATCGCGGTATCTGCCTGGGCCACATTTTCTGCTTAAAAATAAAATCTCCTCTTCAGTTCCTTCTTAACGCTCCTATCCCCCAATATGATGGTAATCAATAGAACGGATACCGACAGTATTACCGTAATAACCGACATCATCGGGCTGGTAATCCAGCCGGCCGCCCATAGAATCAGGGGGATAAAGCTGAAAATAGTAATGGCAATCTGATACATAAAATAGCTCTGCCAGTTCAGCCTGTTGATAAGAATCAAAAACACTATGGCTATCACATCGAACAGAATCAGGCTTGGGATCGCATAGTTCACCGACCAGCCCCTGAACCCCGTCATATAATCAATCAGCACAAGCAGTATCTGCGCCCCGATCGACTGTCTTACCAGAATCCCCGCCAGGCTTGCCCTCCTGATAATCGAATACCTCAGTGTCATAGCCACATAAGCGATTCCTCCGATGGTGATCAGGGACCACCATATTTTAACCTTCTCATACGTTAAAAAGTTAACCAGACCGGTAATCGCAGCAGCGGTGAGAAGCACCAGATATACAATGTTCGTCATCTTCCTGAGCTTTCCCCGGTCATAACTGACAGCCGGAAAATTCCCTCTGTCATACTTCTTATCCACGGCCCCATTGCTCTCAAGTTCGGCTGCCGCTCCCCTCTCCTCCAGAAAAGAGAAAAAGAATTCCTGCAGCTTCAGATCATCCATAACGCTGTTAAATGAAAGATAGATTCTGTCCCTGAATGCTATCACTCCGCATTTCAGTTTCTGCTGCCTGGACACGCCAATGAGGACGTGGAACGCATCCACCATATTTTCCAGTTCCGGTTTAATTGATACCGGTCCCAGGTTTGACAGCGTCATGGTATATGCTTTGCTGCTCTTAAGAAAGATAGCGTTCATCGCCATATTCTTGATAAACAGAGGAATAATTCTTATATACCATTTCTTTTCATTCGATACATTATAGGAAATCGTCTCCTCCAGACGTTCCTTCACAATCTTCTCATCCATCTGCCGTCCGACCTCGGCCAGCACATCTTCAAACCGTTTTGGAGCCTTCCCCTTCGGCCACGCAATATTTGTAACGGAGAAAAAATTTGCCAGAGTCTCAGAATCAAAAAAGCTTCTCAGGTTAATCGGCAGGTTCAGAGCCACCGGCTGATCCAGAGTGTTTCCATCGGTATATACCTGAATCAGGGACCAAATCAGTGCGGCTGTCAGATATTTTGTGATGCTGACACCTTCCTGCTTGCACAGTCCCTTCAGTTGATTAAGCCGGATGCTGCCGTGAAGTACCGACTGACAGTCTAACGGCAGATACTCTCCCTTGATTATCAAAGCCGGCTCCGTCTCATAATGGCGGTGGGGACGTTTTTTATAATGTCTCAGATAACCGTCCTCCTCCATCTGGCGTATCGTTTTGTTTGTATCGGCTCTTGCCACGGGATCCCCTTGACGGGTTGTTTGTTTTTCCTGTATTCCGGGCCTTTTCACTTCCTTTGCTTCCAGGGTATCCCTTAGCGCTTCCCGAAATCCTGTTTCTTCCGGCCCTGCCGCTTCTTTCCGTCTTTCTGCTTCTTCCCGGTCCCCTGCTTCTGCCCGGTTTCCTTCATTTTCCTGTCCTTCCCGCTCTTCCTTACTTCCTGGCTTCCCCCGGTCCCCCGGCGTCTCATCTCTTCCTGTTTCTTCCAGGCATAGTTCCAGGTAATGTTCCGTCAGACTCTTTAAAAAATTTAATGCACCGAGCCCGTCTGTCAGGCCGTGGAAAACCTCAAAATTGATTCGTTTTCCATAATAGCTGACCCGGAAGGGAAAGCGGTGGCTTTCATGAGGATCAATAAACTTGCACGGGTAGGTCTCTTCCTTCTCTATTAACGGTTCTCTGTTATTTGTCTCAAAGTAATTCCAGAAGAATCCCTTGCGCAGCTTCACACGGAAATTCTCAAATTCCGGCAGCGTCCGCTCAAGAGCCTGCGAAAGCAAATGCGGCTTAACCTCGGCTTTTAACGACACCGAGAGCCGGAACACATTGCTTAAATCCTCCCCTGCCACTGCGGCAAACAGCTTTGCCGTATTATCCAGTTTTCTCCAGCGCGCGCCTTGTATGCGCGGTTTTACTCCATCCTTCTCATCCACGATATCCGTCACTCCAAATCTGTCCCGGCTTATTTATAATTCCAGAAGCATGTCATACCAGACAGCGCCTCCATGTACTGATTCCGAAACTCCCAGATTAACATATCCAAATTTCTCATAATAATGAATCAGCCTGTCCTTGCAGGTAAGAATCAATCCTTTTCTCCCTCTTTTACCGGCATCCTCTATTAAATAATCCATCAGCTGCGCCGCAATTCCCCGGTTCCTGTATTCGGGAACAACATCCAGCCCAAAGACGCTCTGATAAGCTCCGTCCGCCTTATGCAGGCCGCAGTCCTCGAACATCTCATCCCGTATGGTCTTTTCATCAGTGGCACAGCCATTGATAAAGCCAATCAGCTTCCCCTGATCCTCCGCTATAAAAAAGCTCTCGGGAAATGTCCCAAGCCGTTTTTCAAACACCTCTCTGCCGGCCGCCTCGGCCGGAGGGAAGCACCTGGCTTCCACCAGGGTCACGCCATCCAAATCGTCCATATCTGCCTGTCTGATTCTTATATTATCCATCTTCATCCCGCCGCTTTCTCCGTTTAATCCGCTCTTTCGTCTTTCCATATGATCTTCAAAGAGCCTGCACTGCGGCAGACTCTTCAACAGGGCCGGCTTCTTTCCCTTGCCCGCCCCTCCTTCTATGTTCTGTACAGCTAAGCTCTGAAATAATACCCTACTCCCCATTTTGTATGAACATACTTCGGTTCACTCGGGCTTGGTTCAATCTTCTCTCTCAGACGCCTTACATGTACGTCCACCGTCCTCACATCGCCTCCGGCAGCCGCTTTATTCCCCCATACAAAGCGCAGCAGTTCTTCTCTGCTGTAAACTTTATTGGGGTTGCAGACAAGAAGCTCCAGAAGGTCAAATTCCTTTGCCGTCAGGTTAATCTCTTTTTCTGCAATAAAGACGCGTCTGCTGTCCGTATCCAGCTTTAAGTCCCCCGCCTGGACTACTTTTCCGCTGCTCTGTGACTCTTTTTTCGATTTTTTGGCATTACGCCTCATGATCGCCTTAATCCTGGCCTTGACCTCCAGGATATTGAACGGCTTTGTTATATAATCATCAGCTCCATATTCAAGTCCCAGGATCTTATCCATGTCTCCGCCCTTTGCCGTTACCATGATAATCGGCATCTCCGAAAATTCACGGATCGCCTGGCAGACCTCAAAGCCGTCGAACTTCGGCAGCATCACATCCAGAAGCACAATATCATACTCCGTCTCTTTAGCCATCCGGATAGCCTCTTCCCCGTCGTACGCACAGTCCACTTCCATACCGTCCTGCTCTAAACTGAACCTGATTCCTTTAACAATCAGTTTTTCATCATCCACAACTAACACTTTTGCCATTTTTCCACCTCATACCTATCATTCACACCGTAATGTCTTCTTTTATCTTCTGAAAAGCTGCTTCCTTAATTCCGGGAACCTCCATAATATCTTCAATCCTGGCAAAAGGCCCATATTCCTGGCGGTAAGCGATGATCGCCTCGGCCCTGGCCTCCCCGATCCCTTTCAGCGTCATAAGCTGCTCTTTCACCGCCGTATTCAGATTAATTTTAGAAGTCACAGCACCGCCGGCCGCCCCAGCCGATATACCCGGATAGGCTGCTGCCTCCCGGCTCCACTGGACGGCCTCTTCCCGGTCCGGAATCTGTACCTTCATGCCGTCTTCCAGTTTCCCGGCCATGTTTAAAAAATCACCGGCAGCATTTTCCGTCAAGCCTCCGGCCATTTCCACCGCCTGGTAAATACGGCTTCCTTCTTTCATCTCATATACTCCCGGAGCGGCCACTTCACCGCATACATGTACAAAAATCCGTCCGGCCCCGTTATCCGTTTCGGAATCACCGGTGTTCCCTGCATATTCCGGACTATGATTTTCCACCCCGGCCGGCGCCAAGGCATCCGTACCCTCCTCCGCCGTCTCCTCCTGCAGAGCGGTCAAATGAAACTGCGCCGTGTCACCACTGCCTTTCCACTCTACATTATAGCATATGACTGCTGCCAGCATTACTATGCCGGCTGCTGCTGTTTTAATCATTCGTGCTGTTTCTTTTTTCATATGTAATGTACCTCCCGTTCATATCGGAAGATACTGTTTGCCCGTATTTCTATTCTATCTAAATACCACCCTGAACACAAGCGAAAAATAAAAGAATTTCCCTGTCACCACCTGAAAATAATAATCCCGGCAATGGCAACCAGAGCGCCAATGGCCTTCTTCCATTCAAAACCGACCTTATCCACGCCAAAAAGCCCCATCACTTCGATGGCATAGGCAACAATAATCTGAGCCACTACAATCAGAAGCGCGGATTTAGCCGGCCCCAGCGTACCCACACTCTTTATAACGGTATAGGTAATCAGGGCGCCCATGATACCTCCGGCCAGCATATACTTCGGTTCTACCTGGAACAGGCCTCCCACTTCATTCCGGCCTGTAAAAAACCACATGATTACACAGGCAATAAATGCACTGAACTGCACCCATCCCGATGACACCCAGATACTCGTCTGCTTTGTCACTTCCGTGTTAAATACGCCCTGTATACTCATAAGGGCACCGGAAACCAGGGCGATAATAAATCCCCACATAATAAAACCTCCGCATTCTATTCGATATTGCTTATTATCTCATAGGTGCGGAAGTTTTATACTTTCAAAAGGAATTTACTTATCTTAATGAATTTTAATCGATAGAAAAGTCCACCGCAATATTGGCCTCAATCTCAACCTCACCCGGCATCACTCCCATATCCATCATGGCCGCTTCCTTGGCTGCGGCTCCGGCTCCGGAAGAATATCCATTATACCGCACAGACTGATTATCACCGTATTCCCTAATATTTGCAATTTTGCCAAGCTTGCATCCGCCCGCATCCGCCATGGCCTGTGCCTTCACCTTCGCTGCATCAATTGCTTTTGCAAGAGCCTGCTGATATGCCTCATTGTATTTACTGGACATATAGTTGACAGAATCAATTGAATTCACGCCGGCATCCACGGATTCTGAGATAAGCTGCCCTACCTGATCAATCGGAATATCAGATACCGTGACCTGCGTTGTCATCTCATATCCGCTGACCGTCTTTCCGTCTTCCCAGTTGTAAATCGGACTCATTCCATAATTGGATGTCTGGATTGATTTTTCCTCCACTCCCTGTTCCTTTAACATTGTGAGAACCTTATCCAAATCTGAATTATTCTGTGTCTGGCATGTCGGAGCATCCGACGCCTGGGAATAAACGCTGTAAATGATTTCTGCTATATCAGGCTCCACCTTGACCTGCTCCCTGCTGCTGACGCTGATTACATTATTTTCCACATTCTGTACATTGATCGTATCCGGTATTGCAGTGCTTCCACAAGCCGTAAGAGTAAGGGCCCCTGCCGAGATAAGAACGGCTGCAAGCCCTGTTTTTAAATGATTCATAAGTATTTCCTCCTCTTCTTTCCTGTTATACAGAAAAACATCCTGAATGTCTTTCAGCTATAATCATTATAACCGAAAGACATCCAGGATGTTTTTCTTTTACCTTAACTTTCCATATCTTATTTCTGAAAATATCACTTTTCACTTCCGGCTTCTTCCTGAGCCAGGGCTGCGTTTACAAGGCGCCTCGCCAGAACGGCAGTCGTTACGTTGCCAATCCCCCCCGGTACGGGAGTCGCACACGCTGCAACAGAACTGATTGCATCAAAATCCACATCGCCGCACAGATGGCCGTTCTCATCCACATTAATTCCGACATCAATGACCACGGCCCCTTCCTGGACGTAGCTTTCGTCTATCATTCTGGCGCTGCCTGCACAGGTTACCAGAATCTCAGCCCGGCGGCAGATATCCTGCAATTCCACAGTCTTTGTATGGCAGACCGTCACAGTGGCATTATCCTGCAGAAGCAGCATGGCCAGGGGGCGTCCGACGACCATGCTCCGGCCGACCACCACCGTTCTTTTACCTGCCACGGGAATATCATACAGCTTCAGTACATTCATGACTGCTTCCGCGGTACATGGAGCAAAACCGGTGCTGTCCCCGCTGAATACCTTTGCAATATTAACGGGTGAAATGCCGTCCAAATCTTTCATCGGATCGATCATTCTCTCAATATCCTCCTGAACAATCTGGGGAGGGAGAGGCCGCATCACCAGAATTCCGTCAATCCGGCTGTCCTCATTTATCTTCTTAAAGGCCTCCTTGAACTCCCTGTCACTGATATCTTCCGGAAAAACAAACTTTTCCACTTTCAGTCCAAAGGCATGCATCTTTTTCACAGCGCCTGTTTCATAAGAAATATCGTCCGGGCTGTCACCCACCCTGACGATGGCAAGTTGTGGAATCCGTCCCAGCCTTTTCAGCAGCTCTTCCACCTGTACTTTTAATTTTGCTGATACTTCAGCTCCTCTTAATGTAATCATTCTGCCCCTCATTTCAATATACTACGAATGCCGTCAACCATTCTGCCGCCAAAACTCCCCCTGCCAGTTCCAGCAGGTAAACCGAAATAATCGCGGCCACAGCAACCACTACCAGGCTCTTGCCCCTGTAGCCGAGAATTACCGCCACCAGCGTTCCGCCGGCCGCCGAATAAAAATGCCCGGTTGAGAAAAAGACATCCGGGAATGTCAAAGCCCCCAAAACCGCATAGGGGGTATAATCCAGAAAAGAGCGTATAAATCTGGACTTAATCTCTTTTCTGAAAATTGTAACCGGAAGTACCCTGGGAATATAAGTTACCAGCGCCATCAGTATCACGCATATCACGACTCTCGTCAGATTCACTCAAAACTCCCCCCCTCTTCTGTTATTTCCGGCGCTGCCGCAGTCTCCTGCCCGTCTTCCTTTTCCTCTCCGTACTCATCCGAGGGAAACAGCCGCGCCCCAAGCGCAGAGGCTGCTATCGTGGCCAGAATTACCCGGAACCCGGATGAGATAAACCCAAAAACCGGTATGTATTTTAAAATGCATGTCACTGCAACCGCCGCGCCTATTACCCACAGTACAGCTACAGATTTCCTGGCGGCAGGAATGATCAGTGCAATAAACATTGCATAGAGTGCAATTCCCATCGCATTCTGCAGAGCCTGGGGAAGCAGCGCCGATATGGAACCGCCGAGCAGCGTGCCCAGGTTCCATCCCAGAATCGGCATTGTCATCAATCCAAACATAAAAGGAGCTTTCAGTTGTCCCTCATGCAGAGAGCTGACGACGAACGTCTCGTCCGTGATTCCAAACGCAAGAACCAGCCGTTCCAGCGTACCTGTGGTCCGTTCCAGCTTCTGGGAAAGTGAAAGGGACATCAGCATGTATCTTATATTAATTACAAATGTGGTCAGCGCCACTTCAAAATATCCGGAACCGGCCAGAATCAGATTCGTTCCCGCAAACTGGCCCGCACTCGTCAGGTTAGTCAGGGATATCATCACCGCCACCCAAACCGGCAGCCCGCCTGAAACCGCCAGAAATCCAAATGTAAACGAAACAGGAAGATATCCCATTCCAATGGGAATACCGCTTTTCAGCCCTTCCCTGTATGCTCTTTTCCAACTCATTTTTACTTTCCCTGCCTTGTTAATTCTAAATTAACCCAAAACTCTGCGGTCATTATACCATGTTCCTGACGGAACATGGAGTCTCCGACGGAAATCAGCGCCGGTTTTCTGCGGTGAACGCAGAAACCGTTTATGCGCAGTATAACGGCGTTTTTTGCCGTTTCTGTGCATCGCGAAGCGTGTTATTGTTCACAGCACGCCGCTTTTGGGCGGGGTGTGAACAGTAACCTGTTACCGGAAATTTTCGTGCCGGCTGTTCAGCCACGCGACACCGCTTACGATTCCTTCCTCAGTAAACGGAAAATACTCGCTTGTCTTCTGTTCCGGCGGCGTGGCGTCATAGCCATAAGGCTCCGGCCACACCGTAACTTTCAGAACCGTTTCTTCCTCTTTTGAAGCTTTCTCCATACGGTAGCGCATGCCTGTATCGCTTCCGGTAAAATTTTCTTTTTTAAGGAAATTGACAGGCATCACGTCTTTTCGTTCTATCATTGTCCGCCTCCTGCACTGTACCGCCTAATGAAATTTATATTTTCTGACTACCGCCTGCAGGCTCTTATTGCCGTTGTATTCATTTATCTCCGGATAGTAAACGATGTCCATTACCCGGCGGCCGCCTCTCTCATCTTCAAAAGCAATTCCGTCCCCGAAATATATGGCCTCCATTGCAAAACCGTTTTCCTCCTCCAGCGTCAGTCTCACCACGTTCCTGTTCCTTCCGATAACCCTGGAATTCCTGACCCTCAGGTTCTTCTGCGCAAACAGAGGTTTTTCATTTCCCTGGCCGAACGGTTCAAGACACCGGAATTCTCTTATCAGCCGTTCCGTCATATAATTTACCGGCATCGGCACGTCAATCCAGACCTTGGCCTTAAAATCTTCCTCCCTAAGTCCGGACCTTTCATTGAGCTGCCTTCTGAATTCCCCGATATTTTTTTCCTCCAGGGAAAGTCCGGCCGCCATCGGATGGCCTCCGAATTTCAGCATCAGCTCTTTGACCTCAGACAGCTTCTGGAACATGTGGTAGCTTTCAATCGATCGTCCCGAGCCTTTGACTGCCTCTTCCCCCTTCGTCAGTACGATGGACGGTTTCTGGTAATGTTCCCTCAGACGGCCCGCTATAATTCCTGCCAGTGATTCATGGCATTCAGGCAGATATACAACCAGCACCTTATCCTGGCTGTAATACGTATCGACCTGAAGTCTGGCCGCCTCCGTCCCCTGCTCCGTCATATCCTTCCGCATATCGTTAAGCTCTTTTAACTCCGTGGCCAGCCGGTCGGCTTCCTCCTCATCACCGGACAGCAGAAGCGACAGCGCAAGCTTTGCCGTCTGCAGTCTGCCTCCCGCATTCAGACAGGGACCGATTACAAAACCGATATGGTATGCCGTAATCTGGGATAAATCCAGATTGTTCTTGGCAGCCAGCTTTCTAAGTCCGATGCTGGACGTGTGTTCCATCCTGCTCAGACCATATTTTACAATGATCCTGTTCTCATCCTGCAGGCGCATGACATCGCCTACCGTGGCGATTGCCGCAAATTCCAGCAGTTCTTCCCACTCCTTCGCCGGTACACCGCACTCCGCAAACAGCACCTGCACCAGCTTCCATGCGACAACTGCTCCGCAGATTTCCGGAAACGGATAAGAGCATTCTTCACGTTTTGGATCAATCACCGCGTCGGCAGGAGGAATTATCTCTTTTCCTTCTTCCAGCGGCACCTCATGGTGATCCGTGATGACTACCGTCATTCCCTTCTTTTTGGCCAGCTCAATCTGCGAATATGCCGATATGCCGTTGTCACAGGTCAGAATCGTGTCAATTCCCTGCTCCGCCGCCTTTTCAATAATCGATTCATTAATTCCATATCCGTCCCGGATCCGGTCAGGGATATCGTAATCCACAGGAGCGCCGAGCCTGAGAAACGCTTTGTATAATATGTAGGTAGAACACACTCCGTCGATATCGTAGTCGCCCACAATCCGTATCTTTTTTTTCCTGTCTATCTTGTCTTTTAAAATGGCCGCCGCTTTTTCCATATCCTTCATCAGCCTCGGGTCATACAGTGTTCCCACTGTCCCGTTCAGATACAGGTTTATCCTGTCCTCACCTTCAATGCCGCGGTTTCTGATAATTCTGGCCGTCACCGGGTCAATACCGAAACGCTCTGCGATTCTGTTAAAATCCGCTTTTTTTGTCTGTACCATCCAGACTTCTTCTGCCATCTGTTCCTCTGCCTTTCCTTTATCTGTTCGTTTACGAAGCGGCTGAGCCGCTTATATCCTATATGCCTTCAGAAGCCGCCGTCTTTCCTTGTAATCGGGCAGAATCTGCGCCACCTGCATCCAGAAACGGGCCGAATGGTTCATCTCCAGACGGTGGGCCAGCTCATGCACAATCACATAATCACACAGCGGTTCCGGCAGCAGTGAAAGCCTCCAGTTAAAATTCAGGTTGCCGGCCGAACTGCAGCTTCCCCATCTCGTCTTCTGGTTCCGGATTGTAATTCTTCCATAATCCACTTTCATCAGAGATGCATAATAAGAAACCCGGTGTTCCAGCACCGGGCGCAGCTTCTCTATAAAGGCACGTATTTCCTCTTCACCGTATACCGGCCGTTCCCGCTTCTGCTCCGTCACTTTCCGGTAGTTTCTTCCAATCCATCCTTCATGGCTCATGGCAAATTTAAACGCCTCCTTCTCCGGCAGTCTCCGAGGCAGTCGCATCACAAGATGCCCGTCTGGTGCTATCTGAAGTGCCATCGTCTTCCTGGACGAACGGATTATCTCAAATGGTATGCTGATAAATTCTCCCGTAGGCTCATCCCCACATGGATGAGGGTTCCAGGGGTTCAAAACCTGCAAATACGGCATAGAATTTTCCATCCCTTTCTTCAACCGTCTGTGCCGCATCTTCCAGCACCGTTTCAAGCTTTGCCTCAAATTTCTTTACAGGGGCGTCCAGTGCCGTACAGCGGACCAGTTCCACGCAGACATTCCCGGCCGCTCCGTCCGTCAGCATATCAGACAGGGCATCCAGATTTTTTCCATAATAGTCGGGAAACGCCAGTTTTTCCATCAGATAATTATGCACGGCCTCCTCGCTCTCCATCTCGTTCATATCCAGAAGCAAAAGTTTCATTCTTTATCTCCTCCTGTCTTATATCAATCGTCTTTCTTATCATAATCTGTTATCATTATCAGTAAATCTGTTCAAATGTTTTATAATGATCCGCCGTATAGTATATCAGGCCGTCGTTGGAATAAACAAGACGCTCCGCATTCCGGAAGCCTCCTTCAAAGTTGATGTCGCATTCAAACCACTTCCGTCCATCCTTATCCGGCAATATCTCTTCATAATTACCGAAAGGGCTTCCTCCTATACTCTTTCCGGGCGCCACATCCCAAAGATTGCCTTCCCTGCTCACCCAGCCGGCATTTTCCGCCTCTTTCTTGGTGATAAAATTGCCCGGCAGCGTCCCATATATATGGATATAAAGGGCAACATCCTCTTTACTGGTATAACTTCCATCTTTGTCAAGAGCAAGGGCAGAGGTCTCCGCCTGCCCTGCCTGCTCCTGATGTACCGGCATGTCCGCCCGGCTCTCCTGCGTCTGTGCAGGGCCGCAGCCAAACAGTAAAAATATGGCCAGAAAAAATGGGATCAGCCATTTTACAAAAGATCTGACTTTATTCCAGTATTCGATTATCATAATTTCCTCCTTCAGGCACCGGATGCCTGATTTGTGCAGCGTAACTGCAGCTTATATATTATATAAGGCATTGCGGGAAAAGTCAAATATCTGTACAAAAAGAACCGCCCTCAGACGGTTCTTCAGATAGTTTTTATTTAAACAGCGTATAAATCACCAGTGTTAAAAAGAACAGGCAGATGAAGATATCGGTCAGCGAAATTATAACGCCCGCGATCAGAACCTTTACCATTATGCCGCTGTAAACACCTGTAATTAATACGAGCAAAGACAGCAGTAAAAATATAAGCAGCTCAAAGCAGGTCAGCAGATATGAAAACAGAATTGTCTTATAATGCCCCGTTGCTTTTATCTCTTCTGTTAATTTACTTCCTGTAAAGGTTAACAAAATTGAAACCGTTGTTATAATAAAGCCCAACAATGTCGCCCAAACCCCGATTATCACTTGTAATGAAGCAAAAAAAGATTCTGCCGTCACATTAACCGGTATCAGTAACGAAAAAATAATTGATATAACTATTGGAATAACCGCAATGCCACCGCGTCTCACCCTATGTTTTCTTTTACTCATCGTGCATCCTTCTTTCTTTTTATGCACCGCTTACTACATCATTATAGAATTCAATTATTGTCTTGTACATTTCATTTGAATCGATCACCTTATCATTCGTGATAATAAATTCTTTTTTACATACCAGTTTGTCACTCAGAAGATCGACACTGTCTTTGTACAGTCCCTGACTTACGCGGAAAGACTTTATCTCCTCCCTGTTCTCAATAACAATTTGTTCTAACTCCTTAATATTAACCGGCGGCCGAAATCCTTTTTTATTCCTGGTAATTCTTCTCTTCAAACTTATTTCGTAAGTATCCACCTCATCGATGTCGTCAAAGAATGCGCCCAGCAGTCCCATGCCGTCCCGGAGCACCTTCCTCATGGACGGTGTGTTTTTCACCCCAATCTCAAACAGACTGTAGCCCCTGTTATCAGCAATTCTCTCGAAAACATCTTTTCGCAGTTTTCCCGTGCATGATACGTATGCCACCTTCGAAAATACCCTGGGCAGGTAATCAATTATTGCACTGGGACGCGCTCCATTAAAATTCGTCTCCGCCCCCATGATATTCTTCTCCGGAAAAATGACACAATGAGTTACCTCTGCCACGCTGTAATTATCCTGGAGTTTGGAAAATAATTTTTCCAGCTTCCCGTCCTTCTCCAAATAAGGCCAGGCGTCTTTCCTGCATAGCACTATTTTAAACTTTATTCCTTTCGCCGTATCAATATCCTCAATTTTATTTATTTCTTCCACAAGAATATAGATCTTGTCACCATGAACCGTAGGACATTCTATTTTTCGAAGAGCCGCTTTCAGCGCCGCTTCCTCTTTTAGGCCATCAATTTCCAAATTCGCCTGATAGATATACTTAAAGGTTTCTCTAATTACCGATTCCTGATCTGCATATGGTATGACCTCATTATGTTCCCCATGGGCGTACAATAAAATATCATAATAATAGATTTTTCTTTCAATTTTTCCTGAATCCATACAGAAAATCCCCCATCGACATTTTATTACATTATAACATAAAAACCGGGCCGGTGAGAACTTTTACTGAAATAAGAATTTCCTGCAAAGCTGCTGTAGAATAGAGTCTGTCCTGGGAGACTCCCCAATAAAAAGCAAAAAAATCCCCTGGAGAAACTCTCCAGGGGATTCGTACGTGCGTGAGAAGATTCGAACTCCCGACACCTTGGTCCGTAGCCAAGTGCTCTATCCAGCTGAGCTACACACACATATTAAAGGACATTGTCCTTAACAACGATACTAATTATACAATGCTTTTCCATAATTGTCAACTGAATATTTCGCTTTTTTTAATCCTTTTCACCGCGGCATGGAACAGTGCAGACAGCATGAACTGTTACCGCCGCATATAATTCCTAAGACATGCATACATAACCTCCGCATCAATCGGTTTCGTCAAATAATCATTGATCCCTGCTTCCAGAGCTTCCTCCCGTTCCTCACTGAATGCATTGGCCGTCATTGCTATAATCGGTATGGTTTTGGCATCCCGGCGTTCCATCTCCCGTATCTTTTTTGCTGATTCAATTCCATTTAAAACAGGCATTCTGATATCCATTAAAATGGCATCATACCAGCCCGGCACAGTTTTTTCGAAGGATGATACGCCCTCTGCGCCATTCACCGCCGTCTCGCACCGGATTCCTGTCTGTTCCAGCAGCATCACTGCGATTTCCCTGTTAATTTCATTGTCCTCGACCAGAAGCACCCTCTTGTTGCGAAGGGAATCTTCTCTGTCCGTTTCCCTATGCTGCGTCTCTCCAAGCTTTCGAACCTTCTGTTTTTTATCTGAAATTTTCATCGGAATTTTCACCGTGAAGACAGTCCCTTTGCCAGGCTCACTCTCGGCACTGATGGTTCCGTTCAGCAGTTCAACCAGCTTTCTGCTAATAGAAAGCCCAAGCCCAGTGCCTTCAAATATCCGGCTCCCTCCAAAATCCTGTTGTTCAAAGGGGTCAAACATCCGGGCCATAAACTCCTCCGACATACCGATTCCCGTATCACTGATAATAAACCATATGAGCTGCTCCCCCGCTTCCACCTTCCCCGCCGTAACGCACAGACGTATTTCCCCCTGTTCCGGAGTATATTTCAGTGCATTGCCCAGCAAATTCAGTAAAATCTGATTCAGCCTCAGACTGTCACAATAATAGAACTCTCCCACCTCCGGCGCAACCGAAACCAGAAATGTCTGCCTCCGCTCTTCTGCCTGTGCCTCAATCATCACCTTTATATTGCGTATCGTGTCTTTCAAATTCATTTCCCTGTTGGCAATCTTCATCTTTCCGCTTTCAATCTTTGACATGTCAAGAATGTCATTAATCAGCGACAGTAAAAAAGCAGACGACATTTCTATCTTTTCCAGACAATTAAGCAGCTTTGCATAATTCCCTGTTTTTTCATCACACTGGAGATTCGCAGTTCCCTTCACTTCACTCTGCAGCACAAACCTTGCGACCGACGCCATTCCGACGATAACATTCATTGGCGTCCTGATATCATGGCTCATCCTGGATAGAAAGTCTGTTTTTGCTTCGTTGGCTTTCTCAGCCATAGCTAACGCGTTCTGAAGCTCCCGCTGCTTTCTCTCTTCCTCCTTCTTTACGTCATCGATGTCCTTCAGATACAACATGACCCGAATGCAATCGGTAGTCATCTCAGACAGACGGACATATAAAGAATGCCACCGGTAAGAACCGGATGGAGTCAAACGCCGGTAACTGATTGTAACCTCCGATTTGCCGTTTTCAAAATCCTCTTTCAGTCGGTCAGGCGATAATCGGCTCAGGAAGACCTCCTTCTCTTCAGGATGTACGATGGTATCTGCCGCCCATTTTATCTGCTCTGAAAAGGAAGGGCTGAAACGAAAATATGGAGTCGATTTTTCTCCTTTCCACTGCCGCAGATAATCCGTATACAATTCCCCCTCATAAATTTCGTCATAAGACTCGTTTACTGCCCTGACAAAGCGCCGGTTCGCCTGTCTCTCTCTAATACGGGCTTTTGCCAACTCGTCCGTATCGCGGTATGTCAGCATCATTTTTTCAGAAATGCCTTCCCTATCTTTATAAAATATTCCAATTAATTCGCAGTAACGGTACTCTCCCGACCTGTCTTTTCTGCGGACTTCGGCTGAAATCATTTGTTGTCTTTCCCTGGCACGGTTTCTTATATTTTCCAGTGCAAAGGAATCATAAAATACCTGCCTGTCATGAGGATGTATTAAATTTTCTCCATACAGGCGGTTAAAATCACAAAAGTCTGCTTCCTCAAATATTGTATCCGGCAGTCCGTCGCTCTTATAAACGAGGTATCGTCCGGTATTTATATCTAAAAGAAATACTTCACCAAATAAGCGCATTGCGCAAAGAAGAAGTTCTTTCTCCTCTTTCCCGTTTTCTTCCGTCCCACTCATCGCGTAAGGTTTAACAGTAATTGCAAAAGCCGGTGTTTTTTTCTCTCCCCACTCAATTTCAGATGCTGTGAGCATTACTGTCGCTCCGAATGTCTCATCGAACCCTACCGCAGAGTATGGTTTTTTGCTTCCAATGCCGCTGAAGATACAAGCTTCCTTGTATTCTGTCCAAAGTTCTCTGCAAAAATCTCCTTTTCGAATGCCGGGTACCATTTCTCCGACAATATCATTAAAATACAAAATTCTGTAGTCGTCCTTTCGTACCACATATACAGCCGTATCCCCCAGGCTGTTTAATAGAATCTCAAACATCGAATCAGCTCCCATCAGTCCACCCCTCCTGGTCAGTTAAAAGATAAATTTCCATCAGACTTTTATCTGGTTATTATATACGAAACCATGAAAAAGTAAACAAACACCGCCTTCAATCAAGAAAGAATCCCGCTCGTGGGATTCTTTCTTGATTGAAGGCAGGTCGCTTCGGCGGAGAACTTTCCTGTTAAATGAAAAAACCAGAAATCCACTATGTAGATTACTGGTTTTCCTTTACAAAATACCGCAGATGGGAGCCTGCAGACTGAAATTTTATGAAGCTACTTTAAAAATTCCATTACTTCTTCTAACGAATTTTTTCCCAAGGTAAATTGCTCTAATGCCATATATCTTTTTTCTGCAATGGTGTGTTCTTTTTCACAGTATACCTTTACAATTTCTGCCTCGCCGTCTAATGACTTGTTCAGATTTGATTTTGTCTGATAAGCCTCATAATATCTTATACCAAATCTTCTTTGAGACTCTGCATTAATGTGAATACCATCAGGATTTGAATATAATTTTTCTCCAGTTACAAAATAACAATTACTATTATTTTCTGCGTATCTGAGTAATTCTTGATTAACTAATTCATACTCTACACAACTCCGCCCAAATGCAGATTTTCCCAAATAATCACCCAAACCGCCAACAATAAACGGGACCTCCAAAACGCCCAATTCTTTTCTGAATGAATTAACCATGACATTAAGTTTTTGATAATAATCTTTATATTTTCCACTATGGCTATCACTTTCTCCCTGATGCCATAAGATTGCAATCAAGTCGCTAGTTTCCATAGCAAACTTCGCCTCACTAATTGCATGACGAAATAAAGCTCCTTCAACATTCCATTCATCAATAGAACTACCACCTTCTGCACAAGGAATCAGTCCAACTTGTTCATTCTTATTTGCATTACACCATGCCTGTGCAAATGACGCTGCCGGACCAATACCAGCGACCGATCTATCAAAGTGAATCGGTTCCGCCATCATCTGCCACCTGCCGTTTCTGAGCATAAGGATATTTTCATTATAAATTGGTTTGACCTCATGTAAAAATCCACGCCCTGCCATATTGGATTGTCCTATCAGTAAAACGGATTTCATTTTTAATCTCCTCCAACCTAAACAAAAAAACAGAGGAAACGCTGTTAATTCAACGTTTCCTCCACTTTTCACTAATGCCGCAGACCGGAATCGAACCGGTACGAAGTTTAACCCTCGCAGGATTTTAAGTCCTGTGCGTCTGCCAGTTCCGCCACTGCGGCATATCTGTATAAAACAGATAAATGGGGCCTATAGGGCTCGAACCTATGACCCTCTGCTTGTAAGGCAGATGCTCTCCCAGCTGAGCTAAGACCCCAAATAAAATGAGTTCTCACACTTAAATTTCATTAAATGCTCAAACTAACGACCCGGATGGGACTCGAACCCACGACCTCCGCCGTGACAGGGCGGCGCTCTAACCAACTGAGCCACCGGGCCAAATCTTTAGTTTTTTGCTTTTCTTTTCCTTTAGTTCAGGATAGTGGACCTTCGGGGACTCGAACCCGGGACCGACCGGTTATGAGCCGGTTGCTCTAACCAACTGAGCTAAAGGTCCAAAATAAAATAACTAGAGCCGATGATCGGACTCGAACCGATAACCTGCTGATTACAAATCAGCTGCTCTGCCAATTGAGCCACATCGGCTTGATGACCCCAACGATATTCGAACTCGTGTTACCGCCGTGAAAGGGCGATGTCTTAACCGCTTGACCATGGGGCCTTACTGTTTACAGCGACTCCATAGTTTGTTCTTCCCGCTGTTAATCGCTTAGTTATATTACCATATTTTTGACATATTGTCAATTTTTCTTTGGCTATTTTTTGATACAAAAAAACTCCCCGAGTAGGACTTGAACCTACGACAGCGCGGTTAACAGCCGCGTGCTCTACCGACTGAGCTATCGAGGAATAAAGGGGAATGTCTGGCTCTCTGAA
>Ga0129309_1000024_pt1 | contig 162678 bp, 134 predicted proteins | sample L1105metagenome_FD_94439 | JGI IMG/M metagenome (GOLD analysis project Ga0129309, IMG submission 94439) | Ring-tailed lemur group fecal microbial communities from Wisconsin, USA - L1105 metagenome | ecosystem: Host-associated > Mammals > Digestive system > Large intestine > Fecal | place: USA...
ATGAATTGCTGCGGGGACCGTTTGCACTCTTTGGAGTGCGCATCGGTGCTAAGCTCGTGAGGAACCTCGCTAAGCACCGGCGGACTCCCATGTCCCCTCCGCAATTGATTCCGCCTACTTCCCTGGGTCAGGGTTTCGCCGGGGACGGAAGACTCAGGCGAATGTTTTCGCACACCGGACATGGTCCGTTCCGGACGCTGATTGTCTCCAACCTAAATGGGGCGGACCCTGTCGCGGCCACTACGTGTTTCCGGCAGGCCGATATCAAATCTAGCACGATTCTTTAAAAAGGCGTATTGAAGGCTTATCGTATTTCCCGTACATGGTAGCACTACGTGGCTGCGACAAGGTCCGCCCCCGTACTTAACGCGTGAGACGATCAGCGGCGGCAGGCCAGCGGAGGGGCGAAACCCTTGGCCTTGAGTCTTTCGTCCCGGCGAAAACCTGGCCTTGGGGCGGAGGGGAAGATAGAGTCTGCGGATGCCGCCTAAATCCATCGCTGATTAGCGAGGTCCTGTCGAGCTTAGCAGCGAGATGCATTTCACAGAGCGGGAGTGTGCTCCGCGGACTGTATCTTCGCGCGCAGCCCCAAATCATGACAATCTTCCTCCGGGACAAAAGACTCATATACACACCTCATCACCCCGTTCGCTGGCTTGCGGCGGGTCCCAAGGTTAAAAAAAGATAAGGAGAGGAATGTTTCACGTGAAACATTCCTCTCCTTATCTTAGGCAAAAAACATGGATATAGCATCCAGGAGTTTAGCCGGATTTTCCAATTGCGGCAGATGCTTTGTCTTACTGATAATTGAGGATTCGATTGCTGAGTTATAGAGTTTATATTCTTCGATGTTATCTAAGATATATGGCTCTTCAGCTCCGCCCACAATAAAGATGCTATTGTCAATTTTCTTCAATGCATTGATAATATTGCACTTCGTATATTTGCATTCCATACTTGAAAAGACGGCTTTCGGACATTCTCCTAAATGAGCCGATTCAAAATAATGATCAATATAGAATGGTTTAGCAGAATATGGATTATAAAAGTATTTTTCCTCAAATGATTCTTCTATAATATTCCGGCTGCTGGCAATATGATATAGAAGAGTACCAATGATTGGCAAATCCAGTATCAATTTATAGAATTTAGCATTTTTTCCAGGTATCTGACTGCAGCTTGCCAAACTGTCCGGATTCACCAGCATTAATTGATCGAAAAGTTCAGGTGAATTATTGCACGCCATAATTGCCAGAGCAGCAGATTCTCCGGTAGCAATAATATTTGTTCTATGTCCGATCTCTGATTTAATAAAATCACAGAGAAGCTGGACGTAGAGATAATTGGTGTAAGTCAGGTTCGGCTTTTCTGAACGGCCGCAGCCAAGTAAATCAATGGTATAAACGGTATAGTTCTGTTTTAATTTATCAATCAGTAAAGTCCACTCGTAGCCGCTGGATGCAAAGTTTAAATCATGTACCAGGAGCAGAGGCCTGCCGTTACCAATCTTTGTATAATGAATGTTACCCAGACGCCATTTGTAACAGAGCGGATGCGGTTCGCTCATAAGATTCTTAGATACGGCAGTGATTTTTATATATTTATTAAAGAGGGCAGTAGCGGCAGCTCCGCCTGCTGACAATGCTAACAATGTCATGATTTTATTTTTTGTATTCATTGATACCTCCTGACAGATAAACTGTAAGCGAATCATAAAAAGCCTGGTGAATATTTATGGGGTCCGCAGGTTTTGTATAACACAAATTATACCACAGATCTTCCTGGATGTGCATTACAATATTCTTAAAGAAAAGACTGTTACATAATATTATACGCACCTTACAGCCTCTTATAGCATGATGGAGCAAATAGTGTAAATTATTTTATAGAGAAATATGGAAATATAAAATTGCATGAAAAGGCACCGGTTTAGTGTGCCAATCGAAAATATCAGCAGTTTTACCAAAAACAAAAATGTTTCACGTGAAACATTTTAGTAAAGAAAATAGACTTTTTTACAGCAAAAAGTAGGAAATAGAAAGCAGATGTGCTATACTATAAAATGACGCGTAAGAGAAATACGTTTTAGAAAGGAAACATCATGGGACGTACAATAGCGATTGCAAACCAAAAAGGCGGGGTCGGAAAGACTACGACTGCGATTAATTTGTCCTCCTGTCTTGCTGAAGCAGGTCAGAGAGTCTTGACAATTGATTTTGATCCGCAGGGGAATGCTACCAGCGGTCTGGGACTGGAAAAAGGCCAGATTGAAGATACCGTATATGAAATGATGCTGGGGGATTGTTCTTTTGAAGATTGTCTGCAGCGTGAGGTCCAGGAAGATCTGGATGTACTTCCTTCAGATTCCAATCTTTCCGGTGCAGAGATTGAACTTCTGGATGTGGAAAATAAAGAGTTTGTTTTAAAAAGCCACCTGGATCAAGTGAAAAACGACTATGATTTTATTATAATTGACTGTCCGCCATCTCTGAGTCTTTTAACATTGAACGCATTAGTGGCTGCAGATACCGTATTGGTTCCAATACAGTGTGAATACTATGCCCTGGAAGGATTAAGCCAGGTTCTGCGCACAATTAATATTGTAAAAAGAAAGATGAATCCTTCTTTGGAGATGGAAGGAGTAGTATTTACAATGTATGATGCCAGAACAAATTTGTCTCTGGAAGTTGTTGAGAATGTTAAGAATAACCTGAATGAAAAAATATATAAAACAATTATACCACGAAACGTACGTTTGGCGGAGGCTCCAAGTCACGGAATGCCGATTAATATTTATGACAGTAAATCGACAGGGGCAGAAAGCTACAGGCTCCTAGCCGCTGAAGTAATCAGCAGAGGAGAGGAACTATAACAGATATAGCTGAGAATGTATAAAATTACATTTGTTACTTCTTCATAAAATAGAGCATATAGTAATAAAAAATGAATGGATGAATAAACAACACAGCACAAAGGGAGGAAACAATGTCGAAGAGGACAGGACTTGGAAAAGGATTAGGAGCTTTTTTCGGTGACGATTATGATATTTCCCAGACAAAACCAAGGGCTCCGGAAGCTGTTAATGAGGAGATAAGAACAGGAACCCCGGAAGAGCCGGCAGATCATGCAGATAAGAAAGCTAACCTGGAGGAAATGGATATGGTACTTCCTGTTGCCAAAAAACCTCAGAAAAAAACGGAACCGGCTGCAAAAAAGACAACAAAGCCGGTACAAAAAGTAAAAATCGTAGAAGTTGAAAAGGAAAAATTCCTGAACATCACGAAAATCGAACCAAACAGCAGCCAGCCCAGAAAGATGTTCGATGAAGAACAACTGAATGAACTGGCAAATTCCATAAAAGCATATGGTGTATTGCAGCCTCTTCTGGTCCAAAAACAGCCCATGGGGGATAATTATGAGATCATTGCAGGAGAACGCCGCTGGCGGGCTGCAAAGCTGGCCGGTCTGAAGGAAGTTCCTGTTATAATAAGAGAATATACAAGACAGCAGACAATGGAGATTGCACTGATCGAGAATGTCCAGCGTGAAGATTTGAATCCCATAGAGGAAGCTAAGGCATACCAGATGCTGATCCGGGAATTCGGTTTAAAACAGGAAGATGTAGCCGAGCGAGTTGCTAAGAACAGAGCGACAATAACAAACAGCATGCGTCTTTTAAAGCTGGATGAGAGAGTACAGGAACTGTTAATACAAAACAGGATTACAGGCGGCCATGCAAGAGCGCTTCTTGTCCTGGAAGATGGGGAACAGCAGTATCAAATTGCCAATAAGATTATTAATAATAAATTAAGTGTCCGAGAAGTGGAACGATTAGTTAAATTATTAACAAAACCTGCGAAGATTAAAGAAGTTAAACCGGAAGAAAAGGATTTCAATATCTTTTATCAGGATCTGGAAGACAAATTAAAAGCTGTGATGGGCACAAAAGTTATTATTAATAAGAAGGATAAAAATAAAGGGCGTATCGAAATTGAATATTATTCATCTGCGGAACTGGAAAGAATAGCAGAGCTTCTCCAGTCCATTAATGGTTAAATATTAATTTTTATGAATTTTATTGCACACTTTTTAATGTCATAGAAATTAAAGAACTGAAATGAGGACATAAGATGGAAAATAGTATATTGAATAACATAGGATTTGATCCTGGATTTTTGATTATCGGGTTAAGCGTACTAACTTTAATATCATTGATTGTCACCATTATCTGCCTTTCACAGTATAAGAAGTTGTACCGCAGATATGATATGTTTATGAGGGGAAAGGATGCGGAAACTCTGGAGGATACGATTTTGGATTTAATGGATGAAGCTGCGTTTCTCCGGTCTGAGGACAGAGCAAATAAAGATTTGATCGAGTCCATGGAGGAGCAGGTCAAAGCCGGATACCAGAAAACAGGAATTGTAAAGTATAATGCTTTTAAAGGAATGGGCGGAAACCTGAGTTTTGTAATCGCTCTTTTGGACGATAATAATACAGGATTTGTTTTGAACTCCGTACACAGCAGGGAAGGCTGTTACCTCTATATGAAAGATGTTGTGGAGGGGAAAACGGAAGTGCTTCTGGGAAGTGAGGAAAAGGAGGCCCTCGAACGGGCTCTGGGTTATCACTAAACCCATTGCAAGCCGCCGGTCTGTTGCAGTGAAAATAGCTGTTGCTGAGAAGAATCGGTCAAAAGTATTGCAAATTTCCGTGTTTTGTAGTAAAAGTAATAGATACAAAAAAGAGCAACAATAAATTTAAAAGGATAGAAGGTGAAAGAATGCATAAGTTTTTACGCGCTGCAGGATTCAGCATGTATCAGAAGAAGAACGACATAAGGGCGCTCCTTCGCTGCCTCTCTAAGGAAGCGGTGAGTTCCAAGTGTATACAAATAGACAGAGATACCAATTTGTGTGAGATGAAGACAGAAATTGCCCCGGGTCTGGGAATCGCCATGTACGGTGAATTGAATGAAAAAGATGAACTGGATGTGGAATACTATTTTCCCTATATTTCCAACGATACTGTCACATCGAAGGCGGAATGTTCCATACAGCGCCATGCAGAAAAAGAAACATATGCAGGTCTGCTGGATGAATATAAAGTGGGAATTTCATTAATATTTTACCTTCTTAACCCAATGGAATACAGGGAGAGGACCCAGAAGACCAATTCACCGGTCAAGGTGGAATCGGCCAGCCTGTCAGCGCTGTCGGTCCATGGAAAGATTCTTCTTCCAATTAAAAAAACAGCCATGCAGATAGAAAAAGCCAAGGTAGCTTCACGGAACAGGGACAGTCTATTGGAAGCGGCGAAGAATGGTGACGAGGACGCGATGGAATCATTAACAATAGAGGATATTGATCTTTATTCCCAGGCCTCAAGACGTGTGGTGAAAGAGGATATTTATTCGATTGTAGATACCTGTTTCATGCCAAGCGGTATTGAATGTGACCAGTATTCAGTGGTAGGCGAGATCCGCGATATCGATTTGAAGAAAAACAGGATAACCGGTGAAGAAATCTATGATATGAATCTGGAATGTAATGATTTATTCTTCCGGGTCGCCATCAATAAGATGGATTTGCTGGGTGAACCAAGTCCCGGCCGCAGGTTCAAAGGGCGGATCTGGATGCAGGGAACAGCAAATTTTAAAAACAACGGAATTTTGTGATAGAAACAGGCGTATTTTTTACAAAGGGACTTGACTTAATCAGGGAATATGAATTATAATTGACATCGTGCCTGTGATGAATAGGGCAGTAGACAGGAGAAATTCTGTATGAATTTATTCATCAATCCTAATATGTGTTTCTGTAGCTCAGCAGGATAGAGCGTCCGCCTCCTAAGCGGAAGGCCAGCGGTTCGAATCCGCTCAGGAACACTGAATACAATGCCGAAAACCTTGATGTGAGAGGTTTTCGGTTTTTTAATTGGCTCTTTGTCAATAGTTGGGGCGGGATTTTAACAAATCCCACCCCAACTATTGACAAAGAGCCTAAAAACATTAGGAGGGCTATGCAAAGGATATCGCATAGCCCTCTCTAAATGTAGACAAATCTTTTTATGGCACACAGTAAGGCGTTACTCTCTAATAGGGATGAAATAACATAGCTATATTGATTCAGCTTTTAAATAAAATGAATTATGTATTTGTTTCATCTGATAAGTTGGTATATTTAGATTTCGACAAATATCAATTATCTGATCTTTATCTCCTAAGCCAATACGTAGCCCCAGATAGACAATTTGTGGTGGACAATTTTTCATAATACGTATTTCCGATTCTAAAATTTCCGGTTTATTTGTTTCGTGGTCGATGTGGGGAATATGCAATTTATTTTTGTAATCAGAATTACCCACATTAGGGTCAAGATGTGTTATATCTCCATCCACGAGTTTATATATACCTCTCCACTCATTTTCGTATTCCCATTCATTTGACTTAATAAATAATATAGATTCATCAGACATTGCTTCTATGTCATATGGTTGAGATGAATAAGTTACCTTTTGCAATTTTGTACTTATGTTTTCAATATCTTCTTTTTTATATCCAACACAAAAACCAGTATGACTGTTTGCATAATGCGCCCACATCAAAGCATTATCATAGTGTTCCGTACAACAAAAGATTCTGTAATTTGATATTAATTCATTTTTTTTGTTAAGAACGATATTTGATTCAACTGCTTCCCAAAAATCATTATTAGACTGATCTTCATTATAAATAACCCGCCCTATTCCTTCAAAAGGATCATTAAACATAAAAAGGCTGTTGTAAACTACAACGCTCTTATATAAATTAGATATTGAGTATCTACGCTCATCAATAGAGTAATACTTAAACAACAAGCTCATAATCCAACTCCTTTACACAATTTCAGTGACCGCTGGGTCAGGCACTTTATGGCGTTTTCTTTAATTTGTAATGTCACCGCCGATTTGGTATTGCCCCCGATATTCCTTTGGCGATACCTTCATGATTTCCCTAAATGCGGTAGCAAATTTACTTTGATTTTCGTATCCTACCTGATTTGCGATATCAGCAACGGTTCCCTGCGTCTGCCGGAGCAGGACTGCTGCCTGCCGAATGCGGTATTCTTTCATATAGGTGGCAATCGGTTGACCGTAAACGCCCTTAAAGGTAGCCTTCAAGGTCGAGGTATTGATTAGATACTCCTTAGACAGTTCTTCTATGGTAAGGCGGCTTCGGAGATCGGAGGTAAGCCTTTTATGGATTTGTTTCACCACTTCGACCTGCGGGGACATATACTGTTCCCGCTGCTTTTCCGAGGTTACGTCAATCATACAGAGAAAAAGAAGAAACTCCTGTACTTTAATTCTGTAATACGGCTTCTGCAGGCAGTCCGGTACAGAATAAAGCTCTGAAAATACATGCTCTATTTCATCCCTGGCTGGCATAACAAGGCAGCGGTCATCCGAACAAAACTTCTCCCGGAACCCAAGAATATCAAGTGAAGTATCCTGCAAGGCTTCAGGCGGGTCTGCAGCAATCTTATCCAGGTCAAGGATGACGGTAATACCCCGGTAATGCTTTAGCGGAAAACTCATAGCAGGCGCACAGTTGTCCATCATGTGTATCGACAGATCTCCTTCTCCCAGATACAGGCAGGCGCCGCTTTTAAGCCGGCACTCCTCCCGGCCTTCCCTGCAGTGATTGATTTCTAATATATTTCCCTCTAATTCATTGCCCCAGGAGCATTCAGCAGTTTCAAAATCATTATAGATTAACTCTACGCCTGGATAAACCTGATAAACAGTCATGAGGCCCAGGCCGTCTGAACAATCTATCTTGTAAAGGGTGCAGTAGCCGTCCTGATCCTGCGGAACGACAGTAGGCACTCCATTTAATAAATTAGGTCTTATGATGGAATTCATAGCTTCATCCTTATAGGAACCGACGGTAATATGCTCCGCCAGCTTTTGCTTTACATTTACCATTATATAGTCCCTCCTTACTGGCTGCCGCTCCTATTAGAAGTTTTTTAGCTCCACATAGAAATTATAAGTGATTTGAAAGTAATTGGCAACTGTATGAGGGGGTATAAAAGGAGCTGCCCGAAAAAGGCAGCTCCTGCGTATCTATTAACGCTCCCGTATATGCTCACAGGTCTTTTTGAGAATCCAGGACACATGATCGTCACTTAGAGAGTAATACACATGCTTGCCGGCCTTTCTCGATTTCACGAGGCGAGCTGCCCGGAGGGAGCGGAGTTGGTGAGACACAGCGGATTCCGTGATATCCATATCGGAAGCCAGGGCGCCGACACAGGCTTCACCGGACATCAACGACCAGAGCAGGTGCATTCTTGTATTGTCTCCCATGGCCCGGTATAAATCCGCTAAGTTTTCTAATTCTGTGTCACTGGGGATGTTTGAGATTTCCTTTGTGTTCAAATTACCACCTCTTTCTGTGAGACTGTATTTGACAGTCTTAGTTTTTAGATTTATGATTAACAGTATCATTTGCTGAAAGGAGCAGGAAGATGCCACACTATAACTTACCGCATAATCACGGACAGAAAATGGCTTCCGTTCTGGAAAAAATGCCGGCCGGTGAAGATTACCAAAGCGTTGCTGAAATTTTTTCCGGGCTAGGTGACAGTTCCCGGCTCCGGATATTATGGCTGTTATGTCACTGTGAGGAATGCACCTATAATATAGCAGCAGCATTTGGAATGAGTAATCCGGCTGCGTCACATCATCTGCGTATTCTGAAAAATAGTGGTCTGATTACCAGCAGGCGGTCGGGAAAAGAAGTCTACTATACTCTGGCTGACACTCCGGAGGCCAGGCTGCTGCACAAGGCAGTGGATTCCCTGTTTCATATAACTTGTCCCAAAGAATAAAAATGCGCTGTCCCGGAACAACTTCCAGAGGACAGCGCATTTCTTGTTCCATCAGGGCTGCTTGTATTTCCTCACGCTCATTGCACGGATTGCATTCAAAATTGCAATGACGGATACGCCTACGTCCGCAAATACCGCGGCCCACATGGAGGCATACCCCAAAGCGCCGAGGCCCAGGACGAGGAACTTTACTGCTAACGCAAAGACAATGTTCTGATGTGCAATACGCAGTGTCTTGCGTGCAATCTTCATTACAACAGATATCTTGGAAGGTTCGTCTGTCATAAGGACAACATCGGCTGCTTCGATGGCAGCATCAGAGCCAAGTGCGCCCATTGCGATACCCACATCCGCCCGTGCAAGTACAGGAGCATCATTGATACCATCCCCGACGAATACAAGCTTTCCTTTCTCGCTCTTTTGGCGGAGCAGTTCTTCTACACGGTCAACCTTATCAGCCGGGAGCAATTCAGTATACGCTTTATCCAGTCCCAGCCGGGACGCTACTTTTTGTCCCACGGCATCCGCATCACCGGTAAGCATGACGGTCTGACGGATACCGCCTTCCTTCAACTGCTTAATAGCTGCCGGAGCATCCTCTTTAATTTGATCCTCAATCACAATATACCCGGCGAATTTACCATCTAAGGCCAGATAGACTACGGTTCCAATGGAATTGCACACGGTATATTTAATTTTTTCCCTTACCATGAGCTTTGCATTTCCTGCAAGCACGGTTTTTCCGTCGATAATAGCACGAACTCCATGACCCGCGATTTCCTGCACATCATGAATGCGGGAAGTATCCACCTTTTTTCCATAAGCCTTTTTTATAGACTGTGAAATAGGATGGTTGGAGTAGTCTTCCGCATAAGCGGCCAGTTCCAACAGGGCATTTTCTTTCATGCCTGCCGCGTGGATCTCACTTACTGCAAAGGAGCCTTTCGTAAGGGTACCGGTTTTGTCAAATACAACAATCTCTGCATTAGATAATGCCTCTAAGTAGTTGCTGCCTTTTACAAGAACGCCACATTTGGATGCGCCTCCAATACCGCCAAAGAAGCTCAGAGGAATGGAGATTACAAGGGCGCAGGGACAGGATATAACAAGGAAAGTAAGCGCCCGGTAAATCCAGGTGATAAATTCCTGTCCGGTAATAAGAGGCGGAATGATTGCAAGGGCCAGGGCGGCAAATACAACAATAGGTGTATAGTATCTGGCAAAGCGGGTGATAAAGTTTTCTGTCTTACCCTTCTTGTCGCTTGCATTTTCCACTAAATCGAGAATCTTTGCTACGGTGGACTCGCCAAATTCTTTTGTTGTTCTGATTGTCAGAATACCTGTCTGGTTGATACAGCCGCTGATTACGTCCATCCCAGGCTCTATTTCACGGGGCATGGATTCTCCGGTCAAAGCAGAGGTATCCATTGCGGAATTGCCTTTTAAAACAGTACCGTCCAGGGGAACCCGCTCACCCGGCTTTACAACAATCGTTTCGCCTATCTGCACCTCGTCAGGATCGACAGAAACTAATTTCCCATCCCGTTCTACATTTGCGTAATCGGGCCGTATGTCCATCAGGCTGGCAATGGATTTTCGGGATTTGGAAACCGCATAAGACTGGAACCACTCCCCGACCTGATAGAACAGCATGACGGCAACGCCTTCGGAGTATTCTCCTAATATTAATGCGCCAATGGTGGCAATGGTCATCAAAAAGTTTTCATCAAAAACCTGCCCATGCAGGATATTTGTGACGGCCTTCCATACAATATCCCAGCCGACAACAATATAACAAACCAGGTACAAAATGAGCTGAGGTACTCCTTCCAGCGGAAAGACCATACCTATGATGAACAGCACCGCAGCGATTATAATTCTGGTTAAAAGTGATTTTTGCTTTTTAGTCACAATAACTCAACTCCTTTCAATTAGGTACAGACACCGGCTGCCATAAGGTCAGCCGGTGTCTGCACTTACTTAGTCCTTAATGGTGACATCCGGCTCAATTTTCTTGATGAGCGCTTTTGCCTCCTTCAAAACGCTGTCAAACAGCTCGTCTGGAGCCTCCAGAATCATCTTCTGGCCCATAAAGCTGACGGTAACATTAGTTACACCGTCCAGTTTCTTTACTGCGTTTTCAATTTTGGCCCCACAGTTCGCACAGTCCAGATCAATGAGTTTAATAGTCTTTTTCATAATGAAAAATCCCCTTTCTAAAATATAATATTGGTTAAATTCGGCTAAACAATTAAAAATATGTTTAATCGTTCATGCGTAGTATAGCGGTGAAAAGAGCATACGTCAATAGACTTGGCGGCGAAGGTTCCGAAAGGAGCCAAAATGCTTCCGTTTGGATTTTCCTGCAATTAAAATCTTCAAATTGGAGCTAAAAACCACCTTATCGGAGCGGACAAAAATGCTGCAGATTCACTATACTATACCGGTACCCTACACAGGGAAGGGGTACCTAAAATAAATGAAAGAAGGTGTTGGTTTGCGTAAGGAACAATTTGATATTACGGGAATGACCTGTTCTGCTTGCTCCGCCCGAGTTGAAAAAAGCGTTGCAAAGCTGGACGGCGTGCAAGAGGTAGCCGTCAACCTGCTGAAGAATAGTATGGTGGCGTCTTATGATGAAACGATCCTGAATACAGACCAGATTGTGCAGGCAGTTGTAAAATCAGGATACGGAGCATTTCCCAAGGCAGAGAACAAGGTTCAGACTAAATCAGGAACACAGGCGCCGGCTAAGGATATTGCTAAGGAAGAATATCAGAATATGAAACGCCGCCTGATTATTTCCATGGTTTTTGCCATACCGCTGTTCTATATTTCAATGGGACATATGATGGGGTGGCCGCTTCCTGGATTTCTTCTGGGCATGGAAAACGCCATGAGTTTTGCCTTTACACAATTTCTGCTGCTTCTCCCGGTGGTATTTGTAAACTTTAAATACTACCGCATGGGATATAAGACGCTGTTTCATGGAGCGCCTAACATGGACTCGCTGATTGCGATTGGGTCCAGCGCTGCGATTGTGTATGGCATCTATGCTATTTACAAAATTGGATACGGTTTAGGGCATGGTGATATGGCGGTAGTTCACAGCTTCACGATGGATCTTTACTTTGAATCAGCCGGCATGATACTGGCTCTTATAACACTGGGAAAATTCTTCGAGGCCCGGGCCAAGGGCAAGACCTCTGATGCTATCACGAAGCTGATGAATCTGGCTCCTAAGACTGCGACTGTACTAAGGAATGGACGGGAGCAGGAAATTCCGGTGGAGGAAGTGGCTCTGGGAGAAATCCTGATTGTTAAGGCGGGCGAGTCCATCCCTGTGGACGGCATCCTGACGGAAGGATCTTCTTCGATTGATGAATCTGCGCTTACAGGAGAGAGCATTCCTGTGGAAAAGCAGGCTGGAGATAAAGTAATCGGGGCAACTATCAATAAATCCGGCTATTTTAAGATGCAGGCCACCAAGGTAGGCGATGATACGACACTTGCACAGATTGTACGGCTGGTGGACGAAGCAACAAGTTCAAAGGCACCCATAGCAAAACTGGCGGATAAGGTCAGTGGGATTTTTGTTCCGGTTGTGATCCTAATTGCCGTTGCTGCGACCGTTTGCTGGCTGATAGCAGGGCAGAGCTTTGAATTTGCCCTTTCCATTGGAATTTCCATTCTGGTTATCTCCTGCCCTTGTGCGTTGGGCCTTGCAACGCCCACCGCGATTATGGTGGGAACCGGAAAAGGCGCAGCAAACGGAATTCTGCTGAAATCGGCGGAGGCGTTAGAAACTGCACACGGGATTGATACTGTTGTCCTTGACAAGACAGGGACGATTACCAAAGGGCAGCCTGCCGTGACAGATATGGCTGCGGTAAACGGAACAGACGAAACAGGTCTGCTTCAAGTAGCTGCTTCCCTGGAAAAGCTTTCGGAGCATCCGCTGGCAGAAGCGATTGTGTCTGAGGCAGAGAGCAGAAATATTCCTTTCCTTCCGGTAAAAAATTTCCGTCAGATTCCGGGGCAGGGTATCATTGGAGAAATTGACGGACATAAATGCTATGCCGGCAACCGCCGTATGCTGGAAGAAAACCACATAGAGGGTGGTAAACTGATGGCCCTGGGAGACGAAATGGCAAATGAAGGCAAGACTCCCCTGTTCTTTGCCCGCGGCAATCAGTTGATGGGAGCTATTGCCGTTGCCGATGTGGTAAAGCCCACCAGCAAGCAGGCCATTGATGAGCTGAAACAGATGGGAATTGAAACAATCATGCTTACTGGGGATAATGCCCGTACTGCAGAGGCAATTAAGCGTCAGGTTGGCGTGAGCCGTGTAGTTGCGGAGGTTATGCCGCAGGATAAGGAGCGGGAGGTCCGGACCCTTCAGGACGCCGGTAAAAGGGTGGCAATGGTCGGTGATGGTATTAATGACGCCCCCGCGCTGGCCCGTGCCGATGTGGGTATCGCCATTGGAGCAGGAACGGATGTTGCAATCGAATCTGCGGATATTGTCCTTATGAAAAGCGATCTTCTGGACGCAGTTACAGCAATCCAGCTTAGTAAAGCTGTTATCCGCAATATTAAGGAAAACCTGTTTTGGGCCTTCTTTTACAATGTGATTGGCATTCCGATTGCTGCCGGTATATTTTTCACTGCGTTTGGCTGGAAACTAAGTCCCATGATTGGAGCTTTTGCTATGAGCTTTAGTTCTGTGTTCGTGGTTTCCAATGCCCTGCGTCTGCGCTTTTTTAAGCCCCGGCGTATTACAGAGTCTGTATAGGCAGATTTGGGGGATACCATATCTGCAATACATAATAATTTGAAATAATAGAAAAGGAGAATTTACTATGAAAAAAATATTGTATGTTGAGGGAATGGTCTGCAATAACTGTGTGAGCCATGTGACGGAAGCCCTATTGGAGATTAAGGGAGTGGCCGGAGCCGATGTGGTTCTGGAGTCGAAGACTGCAACTGTGACGCTGGAAAAGGAAATCGCTGATGAGGTGCTGAAGGCTGCTGTGGTGGAAGCCGGTTATGACGTTACCGTGGTCCAGAACGCATGAGGGCCAAAAAGAATGATGTGGAGCATAAATTAAAAATCGCACGCGGACAACTGGACGGGATTCTGCGAATGGTTGAGGATAACCGCTATTGTATCGACATCTCCAACCAACTGCTTGCAACACAGGCTCTTTTAAAAAGCGCCAACCAGCAGATCCTTCAGGCACACATCAGAACTTGTGTCCGTGAAGCCCTGCAAACAGACGAACCGAATCCCAAGCTGGAAGAAGCTCTTGGGCTTTTGGAAAAGATGTTACAGTCATAAACAGGGCAAGGGCGGCAGGTGTCTATCCTGCCGCTCTGTTACATACAAAAACCGTTTCCGTTTGGAGTGAAAGTCCTTCAAAATGGAGCGTACAAGAAATAAGACCTTATATATAATAAAAGATGGTTATATACGGCTAATTAAATATAAGGAGGACAATGCTATGAAGCAATCGCTGGATACAAGAACAAAATTATTAACACAGAACCCCGTCTCTTTGATGTTTGAACTAAGCATCCCTGCTATTCTTGGCATGGTGGTTGTTGGGCTTTATAACTTTATGGATTCGGTTTTTGTAGGGCAGATGGTCGGCTCTGTACAGATGGGAGCTATCTCGGTATCCTATCCATTTACCCTGATTAACGGCGGTACCGCCGCTATGCTCGGAGTAGGTTCTGCTTCTGTACTATCCCGTGCCATCGGTAAAAAGGACGAGGCCACCATTGGTAAAATCATGGGGAACCTGGTGGCTATGGTGATTTTACTATCTGCCATTATTACAGTAGTGGGAATGGTATTTACCCGGCCAATCCTGACTCTGGCCGGTGCCAGCGGTGATATTTTAAACTATGCAGAAAAATACCTGCGTATTGTATATGCCGGTTCCCTGTTTGTAAATTTCTTTCAGAGCGCCAATATGGTAATCAGAGGTGAAGGCCAGCTGAAAAAGGCAATGCTGATTATTGGAAGCGGCGCAGTCCTGAATTATCCTGGACCCCATTTTCATTACGCTATTAAATCCGGTGGGGAGAGGAATGGAAGGAGCGGCGTATGCGACGGTTCTTTCCCAGATCATACAGGCGTGGATTACCGTATGGTACTTTAAGAAGAAAAGCCAGCACGTAAAAATTGGCCGCATCCGCATTGAAAAATCGCTGCTGCCTCAAATACTGGCGGTTGGTGTATCGGCTTTGCTCATGCAGGTCCTTACGCTGGTACAGCAGACGGTGATTTACCGTGTGGCCTCAAATTATGGAGGAGAAACATCTCAAATTCTTCTGGGCGCAGCCCTCCGTGTGTGGAACTTTGCTTTTGTGCCTCTCTGGGGAATCAGCCAGGGCTTTCAGCCTGCGGCCGGCACCAACTATGGTGCAAAAGACTACAACCGTGTAAAGAAGCTCACAGGCGTTTTTATGGCGAGTGCTACCATATTGTCCCTGCTTTTTTACATTCCGGTTGAATTATTCCCGGCAAATGTTTTGTCTTTGTTTATTACGACTCCAGGCGTTGCGGCTTCAGGAGCAACCAATTTCCGCATTATGTTCAGTACCTATATTTTACAGGGCAGCTTCCTGATAGCAGTAACTTTATTTCAATCTCTGGGCAAAGCCAATAAGGCAACCTGGCTGGTATTATTCCGTCAGATTATTCTATTTATTCCGTTGGCAGTCATTCTTCCTATGATTGGAGGAATGGGAATTCGAGGTGTCTGGCTGGCGATTGCTTTGACGGATGCGATTCTGGTAGTAATCACAATTTCTATGATGCTTGCAGAATTCCGGAAGTTTCCGACTATGGTTCAGAGCAGATACTAGGAAGGAGCACATATGTATCTCAGTGAGGGAAAAATAGGCGGCAGCTATCAGGTTAAGGATATTAAACTGCCGACTAATATGGAAAAAAGGCTGGAGGCTTTGGGCATGACCCGGGGCACCTCGGTAGCCGTTCTGAACAGCAAGAGCCAAGGCGTTCTTATTATTAAGGTAAGAGGCACACGCTTCGCACTGGGCCGGAACATCACAAAAAATATTTTAGTGGGGTGAAACCGATGAAAGAGAATCTTACAATAGGCTTCATCGGAAATCCGAACTGCGGGAAAACGACACTTTTTAATGCCTATACTGGTGCTAATCTGAAGGTGGCTAACTGGCCTGGTGTTACGGTAGAGAAAGTAGAGGGAGCTATAAAAGACCATGACCTGAATATCCGGCTGGTCGATCTCCCTGGTACATACAGTCTGACGTCTTATACGATGGAGGAACAGGTATCCCGCCAGTTCATATTAAGTGATGAAGTCGATGTCATTATTGACGTTGCAGACGCTTCGGCGCTGGAACGTAACCTATATCTTACCTTGCAGCTATTAGAGCTGGGAAAGTCTGTGGTGCTTGCACTGAACATGATGGATATTGTGGAAAAGCGCGGTATGGAAATTGATATCCACAGGCTGCCGGAAATGCTGGGAATACCGGTCATACCGGTTTCGGCCAGAAAAAGAACCGGACTGGATGTACTGCTTCATGCTGCTGCGCACCATAAAGATTGTACAGACATGGACTGCCTAATCCATCATCATAAATATATGTCGAAGCACCAGCACGATCATCATTCAGAATATGCAATGGTTTACAGTGATGCCATTGAAGACAAGATTGATTTGATTATAGCAGAACTGAAAAAGAAATATCCGGATTTGCCAAACTATCGTTGGCATGCCATCAAGCTACTGGAACAGGACAAAGAAATTACCGGACGTTATGCGGTGAATCTGTAAAAAGTGATTGACCGGAACTATGAATCGGATATCATCAATGAAAAGTACGATTTTATCCAGGAGATCATTCGGGAAGTATTGGTAAACAAGGAGCGTCAAGAAGCTTTGACACTGCGTCCAAAGTGCCATAACACTCCTTTCTGCCGTTGGCATTGATATCTATATAAAAAAGTGCCAGTAGGCAAAACCGGCCAAAGGGCGCGGTAATCCACTGACACTTGAATACAAACTTAACAGCGTGTGCAATGCAGAAAGTTCTTCTGATATATGGAATAAAATCCATACTCCATAAAGGGGACGCACAAAAATCAATTACAAGCACAGTATAGCACTGTAGCTTGTGTCTGTCAAGCGTAATATACAATATATGGATAGTAAATAATGTGAGTATACAATATATTGTGCTTTTTGAGCCTATTCACATATTATCAGGCTGATCTGTTCCACCGTGGATAATACTTCGGAGAGAGAAAAGTCGGAAGCGTAGGTATTCTCCCTGATATAGTTATCCCACAGGGAGGCCAGAGCTGGTTCTTCCTTCATATCTGATAAAATATCCGCCCATTCTTTGAGTTCGGCAGTAGAGCCACGTTTCTTAGCAGTATGAAGGACGGCTTGCCGCAAGATCTCCGGGCGTACTTCGTCATGGCGCAGACGGTACAGGGTATGTAAATCGTAAAAATCTCTTGCCCGCGTTGTGCCAATATTACGGCGCAGGATAGTTTCATACTTCTCGGCAAGAATTGTCTCCAGCGTATATGCCATAATGGGAACACTCTTTCGTTCAAACAGAAATGGGTAATCATAGCAGATAGCAGCAGGAGTGATTTCATCTCCGGTAGTAATGTCAATTTTCATGGGACTATTGATTTTGCCATACAGGGCTTCCAAATGAATACGAAAATTATTGTAGGCGTCATCTTCCCGTATAGGCTCGATACGTTGAAATCGGAACTGGATACCATCATTTACATCGAGCGACAGGATATTGTGAACGATGCTGGTAATCTGCTCTTTCTCCATTGGCAGTCCGCGGACGGTTGTATCCATATCCATCGTGGTGCGTTCACTGATGCCAAGCATGGACGAGATCAACAGACCGCCTTTGAGAATAAAGTTGTTGCGGTAAGGGGAGACAGATAACCGTTCCAAAATGCGTTCAAACAGGAACATTTGTAAGACCTCCTGAGAACGCAGATTTTTGGAGGCGGCAATGTTGCGGATAGCACCTTTTAGCTGTTCCGGTGTTTTCATGTTAGTACCTCCATGTATGTTCTTATTTGCTCTTCGATTCCAAACTGCTTGCCGTATTTGAGTAATTTTCGATTATTGGTGCCGGTACGAAAATAATCTTTGATTGCCTGAGTATAAAGCTGCATATCCATTTCCTTTTTATCACGGATTAAATCACAGATACAGCGTTCTTTATCATAAAGCCGTACTGTGCCTCCCTGTGGCGATTTAGTTTCCGTCCGTCCGATTTCAAACAGCGGCGGCTGTGCATAGTGAAAGCGGATTTGTGGATTATCCCGTTTGATTTTGCTTACATTTGTGCCGTGCGGCACGGTTAAATCAAGTGTGTGCGGCACTCTGTCAGACAGGCCCCACAGGAAAAGCGCTGTCCCATATGAATACAGGGCTTTTCCGCTCCGGGCTTGCAGCAGCGCATATTCATCCACCATCCCTTTTTCCAATACATACAGTCCTTTACAGACCCGGATAAGCTGCTTTTCATCAACATAGCGTTTCAGGGCAGTACGGCTGATTCCGGTAGCTTCAACCTGAGCGGTTGTTATGATACCACTGTTTTCTTCTGCAATAGCTCCAATCTGTTTCCAAACACTATCCATATGCTTCACCTCCAGCCTGTTTTACAATGATACTCCAATTATATCATTATTGAAGTACGATTGTAAACAGGATGCTTAGATTTAGTTTATGCACATGAACAGGACTTATACATGGAGCTGCGATATTTATTCCGGCAGATGGTTCATACAGCGATAATAGTCATCCATAACATAAAAGTGCATTTCATAAGCATTTGGCTTTCTGTAATGCCGTGTCAATCCATATAGGTAGCCGGTGCCGTCCACTCCAAGCGGCCCCAGCCAGTGATCCCTGAAAGGTCCGTTGTGGTACCATAGCCGGATATCCAGATATTCATTTTCTGTTACCAGTCCTTTTTCCGCAAGGCGGTAGACTTCTTCATCTTCCAGAATCATATGAGTCAGAAAATGGCGGTACAAATCATCCGGTAGATTTAGGGCCATCTGATATGTCAGTGGATTGGGGTGGTTCAGCCACCAGATTGTGATATCATCAAAGCTCTTTAATTGGGGCGGCGGATCGAGTGCCTTAAACTGTTTCCAGAAGGCCCGGACCTCCTCCCGATCCGGTGGAGCAGGTATCTCGATTTGCCTGACATCGTTTTCCTGAAAAGCAAAGGCAAATTTGCAGCCATTTTGGTCTTCCAGAAGGAGTGCGGAGCAGGAAATGGGGGATACCAGACATTGTTCCAGCATAAAGCGAACCTTGAGAAAAAGGTACACCCTGCCTTGTTCTGTGGTATATGGTTTAAACATGATTGAAACCTCCTTTCTACTAAGAAATAGAGGGGAGCATAGGATTTTCTGCAAAACTAAATTATTTTTCTTCTGATTTTGATGTATTGATATCTGATACCTGTATCTCCTCATAGCCCAGAAATGTATTGGTAGAAAGGGAGGCTCCAGATAAGAATTTCCCACAAGCGGGCGCGCATCTTTCTGGAAATAAAACCGGTATGGCGTGCCAATATGAAAGCGCGCATTACGATCCAGCAACAGGGTGAATTCGGCACCATTCCCGTCAAGCAGATGGATTTTCCGATACCGCCGAAAGGGTGGAGAGGTGACGCCGGAGCATACGCCCTCCACCATCTCATAGCGGTCATTGGAAATCAGGGTCCAGATGGATCTGGTGCGAAAAACACAACAGATGAAAAGGAGGCCGCCAAGTACTAAAATAATGCGGTCATTTGCTATAAGGAAAATGACAAGGCTCATTACAGCGGCCCCGACTCCGGCAAGGAGAGTGACAAGAAACCTTCGTTTTAGAACCCAGGGAATTGGCTTTCGGTCCGTCATTTGTATCACACCCTTTCAAAGATAATCTGCTGACGTAAATATAAATTTGCTACTGCCAGAATTACCGGCTTGCTGCTGGCGCTGGACTTCATAAGGCTGGCAATATTGTCACTGGTAGTATCCCTGTCGTTGTAAATAGTGTCGAGAAGTGCCTGATCATTGGGAAGGCTGCTGATGTTCTTTTCCATACACTTGATGATTTCTGCAGTGGAAAGCAATGCCTGCCGGGCAAGCTGCATGACCTGTGCCTCCTCTGCCGTGCGCCTGTCAGATTGAAAGAGCTTACGGGCTGCAGTAAAGGGAACCCGGTCGAGTGTTACCAGTTTGAGAAAGGTAAGGCATCGCAGACCAAAGCTGCCGCTTGTCGGAATTATGCTGAGGGAACCCAGCAGATCATACAGAGCGTCATATTCCGTCTCCCCGCTTCCGCAGACCAGCAGGCCGCGGGTCAGGAGGCGGTCTACGCACATTTCCCAGGTACGGTCAGCTGAGAAACAGCCGCTGGCCGTTGTTTTTTCATAGAATGCGCCAATTTCCTCCCGTCTCAGGATGCGCCAGTTTAAGCTGGTCCAGAGAATCATTTCCTGCATGTCCATCATATACTCCTGACCGGATAGCAGAACGACCGGGCAGGAACGGCCACAGCCATTTGTCCTGCGAACAAAATGACCGATTGTGGTATACAGTGTTTTTCTTGTCATGATGATAACCTCCTTATTTTTCTACATATCCTTTACGGTTTTGACTGACCGCTTTTCAACAAATCAGTAGAGAGCGGCCATGAAAGCCGGATCACCGCGAAGCTTTTGTGCCGAGCGGGAAATTCATGCGCCGACATGGGAGGGGGGAACACCATAAAGCCCGGCAATATCCGTAATGCTGTATCCACGTATTATTAAGTACAAGTGCTTCGATACCAAGCCGGGCGACGCCCTGATAAGCAGCTTTTCTGGATTCCAGCAAATCCAATGTTTCTATCTGGGAAATGCGGGCGGTAAAACTGTCCACGGCACTGCAGTCAGCCTCTCCCATCAGCAGTTCGCCGTTTTCACCCACCTCCAGATGTACATAGTGCTTTTCTTTATCACACTGACGCCGGCAATAGGAAATCAGTCCGTTACGGACCACCTTTTTTGCATAAGTAGAAAACAGAGCTTTGGCAGCATTATAGGTAACAGTTGCTCTGCATAGCCAGATACATCCTTCCTGGAACAGATCCTCGTATGACATACCATAGATACACGGATTAACATGGATGCTGTTCACAATGAGCCAATGAACGACCGAAAGATTGTTTTCCACCAATAACTGCTGCTCAGATGTCAGCTTTATATTTTTCTGCATTCAGGTTCACCTCACTTTCATGCGGACAGTTGGTGGGGCGGATTTACAGCCCGCCGGCATAGTTTTATGACTTGTTCACATTGCCCGGCCGAAAATAGTCCGATGTGAGCCTCCTCGCTGCTCAGGCCGAGCTGCATTTGGAGCCAGAGGTACGCTGTCCACTTATCCATGTGCCGGTGCCTTTGCAGTTCATCCAGCGCACGATGAGCCAGAATCCGCTTGTGTCGCAGAGTTCCATTTGCCAAGGTTCCCATCGGGAGCAGAGTGGATTTGTGGGCGCTCACATAAGCGTCACAGGCAGGCCAGTTGGAACAAAGATAGAGATGCCGTCCCTTTTCTGTCAGCGAAGCTCCATACACATAACTGGCAGGACGCAGGACCGCTTTTGCCCCGCAATAAGGGCATTTAATCTGGAATGGTTTGCGCTTTATAAAAATCACCTCCATTTACGAGCCGTTTACGGCTGGATTACGTCTTTCAGGTTAAAAATAAGTACAGATTCGGCTGCAGGTTGAATGATAGAGCTGTAAAAGCGCACATTCCCGGCCGGATTCGGTATGCCATTCAATATACTGACAGTAGGCAGTTTCAAAAGCCTGCCGGTCCAGAAGGCCGCGGCAATCCGTGGCTTTCACAGATTCGCCTGTGAGCCGGCAGATTTCAGATACCGGCATTAGCAGTGTATGCCCTCTGCGTCAGCCGTCAGTAAAAAGCCCTGGCAGGACTGTGAAACCTCACAAGGACAGGCGGCTTGGCTGCACTGTATAAACAGTGCATTACGCCAATTCCCTTGTACGGCCCGCAGAAAAGAATAAAAACTACATGGTTGCTGATTCATGCTTTCTCCTCTCTTACCGCACATTGCGAAAAGTAAAAAGATAAAGGGATCAGCCGCTGAATGCAAACTGATCCCCTGGCCGAAATTTAGCCGAACAGACCTTCAATCTCCCTGGTAATGCGGGGAATGACCGTATCATTGAAAATCAGAGTCAGAGCAGCCAGCAGCAGGGCGCCCAATACAACAGCAATGATAATTTTCACAGCATCGCTGATGTAGAAATCGCCGCGCTGGTTGGAAATAGCCATGCGGGTACGCAGATAAAGCAAATTGGTCTTGTTCTGGATTTGATGAATCATTTTTTTCATAGGAAACCTCCTGATAATATTTTAATTTTATGAAAAACAGCCTGCCCCCTGTCAGGAACGTCTGGCAGGGCGAATCAGGCTGTTTTTTTGGGTTTGTGGCCGGTTCGGATAGGGCTTAGGACGCTGACGAAGAAGACAGCGGAATCTTTGCTTTGCTTCAATACTACCGGAGCCTGGGGGAAGATGGTTTTTGTGTTTCTTCATAGACATCTCTTTAAAAAGAATGCCGGCCTGTTCCGCCAGGCCGGCTCATGTAATTGTTGCAAAAGTGTATCATATGTTATGGAAAGCCGCTGCAATACAAGCGGTCATCACCTCCTTGTATAGCAATATTATCTCAGCGGGAACAATTCTATAAAAACTCCCGCGCAGACATTATGGATTAACCAAAGAAAGCCCCCAAGCTGCCGAGAACCTCCGTACAGAGGACCACCAGGTAGATAATCATAATGCAAATCAGCATCATCATGGAATAACGCTGGATTTTCTTGGGGCGTTTGGCGGCTTCTTTTTTTAAGTTGTTCTGCTCAATCTGCCTCATGTCAAAGCAGATCATCTTGAAATACATCCTTTGGTCGTCACCCCGGAGGACACCAATTAACCCGCGGATAACATCAGAGAGCATGGGGCTGCTAATGCGCGTTTCAAAGTGGAGCAAGGCATTTTCGTAATTACCCGTTTTCATATCTGCTATGGTCTGATCTAACTCCGCCCCAAAATCTTTACCGGCCACACGACGGTAGGAAGTTAATATTTTCAATACATCCCGGTCATTCTCCAGATTTTGTCCGATTGTCAATGCGAAGCGGGGAATCTCAGTCTCAATCAGCTTGCGGCGTTTTTTCACAAAATCAAACGCTGCATAGTAGGTGGAAAACCAGAGCGCCACAGCAAGGCCAATCAGGACCGTTACGAAAAGTGGCATGATAAGGGTCATTGGCAGGGCGCACACCCCCACGCCGGCTGCGGTTACCCAGGCTCTTGCGGTATACACCTCCGGCGTCATCTCCATACCTGCGATGGAAATGGCCCGTTGCAGTTTGTTTCGTTTGAGCCGGTCTATCCGCAGATAAGGGGCAATCATGCCGGCAATTTTAGTAACATAGACGTCCAGCAGATTTTCGGCTTTGACACCCTGCTGTTTGCGGGAGAGCATCATCATGCGAGAGGTCTTTTTGGTAGGGACATCTACAATAGCACAACTAAGGTTATAGACAGCGAAGCCAAAAAAGACAATGGCAATACAGGCAAGCAGGGTCATACACCGTCACCTCCGTATTCTATGGGCTTGCTGAGTTTCATAATTTGAGTCAGGGCGAACAGGATAATTGCGGCACAGATAGCCAGAGCAATTTTTCCCGGAGTGGTAAACAGCAGTGTATGAAACCAGTCTTTGTTTAAAAAATAAAGGAGCGGTATATTGGCAATGACAAGGAACATCATGGTAATTGCTTCCCTGCGGGGCCCCTGCATCATCGCCTCCAGTTCCGACTGTACCACACGTACATCAGAGAATTTCTGGGCGATGGTAGGCAGGGTGTTTTTCATGGAACGGTCTGACTGGCACTGGATAAGTATGTTCGCCCATTCGTGAAAAACCCGGTTAGGGATCTTCATCTTCAGCGAGTTAATCGCGCTTGTGGTATTGGCGTTAATCAATTCCGCTTCATAGACAAACGCCTCAAAATTGGCTCGGACAGGTTCGTTGATATATGGCAGGTTTTCACGTACCGACCGAATCAGATCTTCCGTTCGCAGATAGGAAGTGATTATGATAGAGATAGCGGTTTCAAGTTCCTCATTCAAATGCTTCTTGTAGCTGGCAGCGGTGCTGCGCAGATACCAAATGGGTGCCAGAGAAAATCCGATGCCCATAATAGGAACCATATAGACATTTCCAATCAGCATTGCCAACACAGCGCCTACGGCAAATAAGATTAATGAAAGCCGCTTAACCGCCTCGTAGCGGTCTGCCCGTCCGGTGTCCTGAAGAATCCGCTTCAATTCATAGTCCTGGCTGAAAAATCCTTTTGCGGGTGTTCCCATCAGCACATTCAGTTCGTCTGTCAATGTGGCTGCTTTACGCCGGGAGTTAAAAATAGCGTCAATAAAATCACCCGGCCGGACCCCAAACAGCGTGAGTAATCCTGCAGAAAGCAGGGAAAAACAAATAAGATAAATCCACTGCAACTATTCCACCTCCTTTTCAGGCATAAATTCTTCCAGTTCTTTATGGGAAATGCCATTATCCAGAAGCCTTTTCTTTAAAGTCTCGGAAATCAGCCCCATTTTTCTGTGATGACCGACTACACGAGTCTGCCCGTTGATTTCGGTCACATTGTCCACTACATCATATTTATATAGAGACCGGTAAATCAGCTTTCCATCTATGAAATCCTCTCCCTCAATGATTTCCATTATTTTTCTGGAACGGTCCTCTAACTGCTTGGTGAATACAACCACCGGATACGCTTCTACCATAATCTGCATGATAATAGCCTTCCTCAATCGTAATCAGGCGGCGGTTGTTCGGTACGTTGGAGAGCAGCCATGCCATAATAGTAGTCTTGCCTGAACCGGTAGAGCCTGCGATACAGACCGAGACACCATAACGGATGCAGGCGGTAAGAAAATGCAGCATCTCCGCCGTGGCGCTGCCAGAGTCCAGCAGCTTTTGTTCAGATACTGTCTGCTGGTTAACAATACGGATACTGGCATTAATCCCCACATCCGGGTTCACTATGGGAGATTTATCCACAGAGATACGGATATTTTTGTCGAGAAAGCCGATTACGCTTGGCATGGTGTCGTCAATTACCATGCCGCAGGACACCAGCATTCTGCGGATTACGTCAATGGCATGTTGCGGAGAACTGAATTTATCTGGTATTTTGACACTACGGCCGCTGGATTCAATGATTTCAATGTCGTTATAGGCATTAATATTTACTTCCTCCACACCAGGCTTGTATATCCATTTTTTCAAGAAAGAGAAGCCCGCCATGTCCTCATACAGCTTGGCGCACAGTTCCTCCGTGTTCAGTCCATCTATGGCATATTTGCGTTTAACAAGATACTGTACCATCAATTCCTTGAGAACTGCTGTTGCCCGCTCGGCATTAGCTTCTCCGGCTTCTGCAATCGTGGAAGCATGGTGCTCGGCAAAATACCGCTGCACATCCTCCAGTATTTGGTCATAAGTGAGCCCTTCATTGGTGATCTGTGCGAAAAAAATATCGTTGAGGTTATTCATCTGCAAATTCCTCCCCGATTTCTCCTGTGTCCAGACCACCAGATTCCGCGGCGTCGGAATCCAGGTCGTCAGCAGCCTGTTCCGGTTGTTCCAGAGCCTCCAGAGTATCCAGAATCTTATTCAATGCAGCGGTGTACTTAGGATTGCAATAGTTGATGGCCCGGAACATTCCTCCCTCTGTGGCACAACGGTCGATTTCCTTACCGTAAGGCAAAAGCCCGTCAAAGCCGCCAACCAGATACCCCATTTCATCTATTGCATGGAACGGACGGGCCATGCCGGCAAAGGTCAAATGCTCACCGTAGCGGAATCGGCTGTCCACAAGGTTCGGTTGATGGGCTTTCAGATAATTCACACCTTTCAAATCCGGGGTCAGAATACGGATAATGAGATCCCCGGATTCGATAGCGGCCGGTGTAAACACATTTGTCATATTAGAACTGCAGTCCAAAATCACATAGTCCACCAGCTTTGCGGCTGCATTTACCATCTGCTGCACCATGTTGTACTGCACTTCCGGGTAACTCAGCGGATTTTCTCCTGCTCTGTATCCCATCAGATCGATAAACGGATAGTTTTTCAATACCGTTACATGGCTGGCAACCAGTGTGGTGTCGATTTCCACGCTGCTGAGTACCTGGCCGATGGAGGCGCCTGTCTGGATTACCTGTTCCGGCAGCCATACCGGAAGCATGGGGACGCTGATTTCTGCATTGATAATGACAGCCTTACGTTTGTCCCGTGTCAGCGCTTTTGCCAAGATACAACAGAACATAGATTTACCGGCTCCTGGACTGCCCCAGACTGTAATTACTTTTCCCATAGGACACTTCCTCTTTTCGTTATTCAGAAGCCGGCTCTGTACCGGCGTTTTCAGTTTCAGTCTCATTGCCTGTGCCTGCTTCGGCTGCCTCGGAGTCATCTGCAGTTGTCTCCTCAATCAGAGTTTCGGGAAAATAGATTTCCTGCAGTAACGTATCCTGCTGGGCAAGAAGCTCCTCTGCCAGCTTCTCATTGTTGCGGGAAATCAGAGCTACGTGAGCCACACCGTCGTTTTCGAGGGCGGTAATGATTTTGGCCTGCTCCGGCGTTGCCAGAACCGTAATCGTGGCAGACTGTTGTTTTTCCTCATCCTCTGCCAGCTCTTTGGTGTTATCCACATTGATGCCGTCAGAATCAGTCACAGACAACACTTTTATGAATTGCAGCTCCGGTACGTCTGCTGCTACATCCAGGAAGTGATAAATCCGGATAATATCATTGGGCTGAAGCTTATTAGAAAGCCCGGAAGCCAATGTTTTGACTGTAAGGGAAATCGCCACCTTGCCGGAAGGGATATCATTCAGCGCCACATCCGAGGAAACAGGCACAGTGCTGATCTTGCTGGTTAAGATGTAGTCGCCGGGTGAAAGGTCCGCCGTGGCATACAAGCCATTTACATCAGAGAGCTGATGGGCTATATTAGAGGGCAGATTATAGCCGCCGACCTCAACAACGCCTGCATTGTCGGAGCTGATCTGTTCGCCTTTTAATACCGGCTGGGTAATACGGACGATTTCTGTTTTACCGTTGGTCTGACGGGCAATGGTAGGTAAAGCTACAAAGGCGATAATTGCCGCCAGCACCAGGCTCAAAACGCCGAAGATAAATCTGTTATTCACTTTCATATGCAAATTCTCCTATCATAAAAATAATTGGACAGCAGTTGCCACAGAGCAGCCACAGGCCAGAAAAGGCAGGAATGGGATGGAAAGCATTTGCTTACCGGCTATCCTGCGTATAAGCAGAGTCACGGGCATTGCCTGTACTGCTGCGATGAGAAATATCAGGGCCATGCCGGAAACTCCATAAATCAGGCCTAGAACACCACAAAATTTGATATCACCGCCACCCATGCCGGCACCGCCGCTTACCAGGGCTGCCGCCAGCGGAACGATGAAGCCCAGTAAAGCGCCAAGTAAGGCATCCGACAGAATGGGCAGGAACCATTGCTGACCGGTTCCGGCAAGTGAAGAAACCCAGAAACGGAGCATGGGTGAAAACGCAGCAAAGGGTAAAAAGAAGACGAGCGCCCTGTTGGGTACTCGTCTTTTACAGATATCGTATACGGCAAATCCGGCAATACAGATAAACGCCGCCATGTGATAGGCCGTCAAAATATTATTCTCGATTGGTATACCAGTCATCGTAGAGACTCCCTTGGATAGATACATAGTCATTTAGGTTTACGGACAGCATGCCGTCCGGTGTCCATGTATCCCATACCTGTGTGTAAATCGTATAATTTGCAGCATCCGGAAACCAGAGCGGTGTAAAATGAACCGTCCGGTTGTAGGTGGAAAACTCATTTTCCCGGAAGGTAAACCGTGCGCTGCGTCCGCCGGATGTCCGTTTTAGCAGGCGCAGGTAGGTCTGATATTGGAATTCCGGGAATACAGAAAAGGCTGTTTGTGGATAAGTGATGTGGCTGACCGGCGCATTGGTGGATAACGTAGCTGTCACATCAGTTTTTACCCCGTAACCGCTTTTCATGGACTTGCCTGCGGCAGTGGGAACAATGTCATCGGGATTCAAAGCCATGGTGCCACTTATGGAGGCGGAATAACCAGTGTATTCAAATTCCCAATAGCCCTCATCGACCCAGTGTCCACCGTCTTCATGGTCGCACCACACCCACACCGGCACCCAATAGCAGCTCCATACACCCCAGTTTGCAGTCAGCTTCTGGGAATTGGAGGGCAGGGAGGGTACGGTGTAACCGGGATTGGTGTCGGTAGCCAGAGGATCGGGCGGGATATGCTCGTTAAGATCCACAATTTTAGCAACAAACGTATCTTTTGCGGTATAAGCACCGCTGACAGAAACGGTTATGGTGATAGTTTGCGGCGTCGGTGGTGTATGCCACTTAACCCATACCACCTGAGAATCACCGCCCGGAATTACAATATCCCGTACCCGGTAGCTGGTACCCATAATATTGAAAGTCACCGTGGCTGGATTGTCTGGTGTCAGATCCCGGCTGGTTGTCAGAGTAATTGCAGTTATTACATCTGTGTCCACACGATATTCCACATCAGGTGCGTTAATATCACCGTCCGGTTCTTCAGGACGGTCATCGAACCAAACAATACCGATTCCCAGATAGTTGATAATGTCCGCATTTGATTGGATACCAGTCTTTGGGCCAGTCCATGCGGAGAATCCTAAATCGCTATATTCCAGAAACAGGGCCAGCGGAAGGTTCTGAAAGGCAACGCTGGGAAGCCGCTGCCGCATTGCTCCTCCAGAAAGCTGATCATACAGGGCCGCTTCAGTAGCAGTTATACAGTAGTAAGAACCGTTGAAAGTAACATAGGCAATGGGCTCCAGTAAGATTTTGTACTGTCCGTCTAGCATTTTATCATAATCAACCCCGGTTGCGGATGCCACCATCTTGCAGGCATACTCTGAACAGAAGTATTTCTTTATGGCTTCAATACTGGTAGGTCTGCTTTTACTATTGACTATGGCTGGCATAGAATAAGCAGGCTGAAGGCAATCATACGGTATACCTGATTGTAATGTAAGTCCAATTCCGTCCCGATACTGGAGTTTGTTCACCTTGCCAAAGTGCAAAACAGTTGCAGGCTGAGAACGGTTGGCAAAATCTACGGAGGAACTGACCACCGTTCCGGTTTCTGCGTCTACCACGGTAACACGGACACCATCATTTCCTGTGGACCAGTAATTTGTTGAGGTACCCTGCCCCATGTTACCACCGCCTCCATCCAAATTACCGTTCCCGTTACTTGCCAGAACCGTTGATGAAAACAGGCAGAGCAGAAGAAATACTGTACATAGTACAGAGATAATTCTTTTCACAATTTGTCACGCTCCCTTCTGTGAAAAATATAAACAAAGAAGACTGCCACATAAAAATTTGTGACAGCCTTGCATTCAATAGTTTTTCAGTTATCCTGTTTTGTCAATCAATCCCCCATATTGCCGACCATTTTATTGGGATCTCCATCGCTATCAATGGTTGACTGGCTGACCTCTCCGGGAACTACCCAGCCAAACACCGGGTCATAAACTGCCCCATTCCCATTGCCGGAACCGGGGGCTGGTTCTGTATCCGCAGGAGCTTCTGTGCTGGGAGCGGTTACCTCTGGATTTCGATTAACTTCATGCGCCGGGCCGGGGTCTTCCATTATAGTCTTACCTTCCGGAGCAGGAGGAGGCGTGGCTTCAGCCGCAGATGGTTCTGTATTGGTAAAGTCAATCACGACCTCATTCTCAGATTCCTCCACTACTTTAGGATATTCTTCAACGGGAGCAGTAGGCTGTGGGGAGACATAGGCATCTGCCCCATTGCTGCCGTCTGTCTGTGAGTTGTTTTCAGACCAGGTGCTCTCTGTGCTGGCAGGCGGCGATTCATCCGGCAGAAACGGATCACTTTTATCCTGACCGGCATACCAGCACACGCCCAGAATCGTGATGCAGAGGACCGCAAGTGACGTTACTATAAAACCTTTAGACTTAAAAAAATTTTTCATAAGAAAAACCTCCTGTTTGCTTATTTATAAATACTTTACGGTTTACTGGACTGATTTTCAACAACATTTTAGAATTTTGTATTGTGGTAACCGGTCAGCTCAATCTGTTGAGTGATAGTAGGATATGACTGGCCGAACATTCGGATAAAAAATTTAGCTTCACAGGAAAATACATATTCCACCCGGTCACCAGTAACATCGAATTTCAGCCGAATATTTGATATCTCGTAGTCATCAGTGGAAAGCGGTATTTTATTTGCAAGGCCATCCTGTACGGTATCCTCCAGTGCAGCAGTATAGGAACTGCTGGAATAGAGTGTATTTAGGTACTCGCTGAAATTGGTTTCTCGTTGAGAGCGATAGGTGTCAGCATAGATCAGAGCGCTCAGGTTGTTCAATTCCATCTTGGCACCGTTTCGGATATTAATGCAGTTAATCCGAATGGAGGCATATAACAGAAGGAAAGAAATCAGCATGACAACGCCGACTACAAAGAAACAGGCGAAGAAGGTTATCTCCCCCCGTTCGTTGCGAAGCGTCCGACGCAGCCTCATTAAAATACGGTTCATAGGCCACCTCATTTCCAATAATGTTCACTCACGCCGGCTCCCCGGGATACCACCGTGATATGCACAAGGTCAAAGTTCCAAAATCCGCCCAGTTTAGCATTACCCTCAATCGTGATATAGAAGGGACTCCCCAGTTGAATGGCGCGGGTCATGCCGGATGGAGTTGGCGACTTATAGGTGGCATCAATAGAGTAGCTGATATCTCTGGCCCCTTCAATCTGTGAGCATAGAAAAGAGAATAGTTCCTCCGTTTCCCGGTTGATGCCGCCAGACAGCTGTATCTGTTTTACCATCTGATCGGCAGCGTGGTCGAGCTCCTGTTTTGTAGATATGATGGAAAACAGATCGATAATAAACGCCAGCAGCAGTACCGCAATAAAAATAAAGAATACTGTGCTGAAATAGTTGGCCTCGGCTCTGTCATTAGCCAAAGCCTTACGGATTTTTTTGTAAAAAATAATTATCACCACCTTTACAACAAAAAAACCACCCCATGCCGGAGTGGCTTCTTTGCAAATTTTTGACTGTACTTATTATAGCAGATGTGAATTTACGGCGAAAGAGCAAAACTGTGCCAATGTTATGCCAATAGAAAACTAAAAAATATAAAGACTACTATATATAGAACACAAAATTAGGTCATAGTGTTTGTTGTTATACCCAATGTATCCAATAATGAGTTGAAATCTATGTTTGCTGGTTTTGGAATACCTTTATATTTTCCATTCATGTATTGATCTCGAATATTGGTATTTGCATGGATTTTGTTATCATAGTATGTGATACATTGGACTTCTTTATCGCCATTTTCCAATTCATTTATAACATAAATGCATTCTTTTGAAATTCCTGACTCCATGAGTAAAGTATTATGGGTTGTCATAATTAGTTGCCCAGAGAGATTGTTATAAAGCGAGTTAACAATACTTTTTACCAATAAATCATGAACACCAGTGTCAAATTCGTCAATTATAGCAGTAGAGCCTTTAATAACAACAAGCATGAAAGGAAGAAGTTGTAGGAGTGATTGAGTACCAGTTGATTCCATTGAAAATTCAATATTTCTTTTTTTTCCAGCAATTAGCTTAGTTTGCATTAGCTGATAATGAATCGTATTTTCTTGGGTAGTACGTTTATAAAACACTTTTTTAATATCTCCATACATTTTCTTAAAAAATATATTTAGCATTTTTTCAGTCTTATCTAGCAAATGTTCATCTTCTTTAGCTATTGTGCCTTCATCAAAATCACCAAATATTTCATGCGGTAACCCGATGATACCTCGTTCTTGTCGACTTCCGAATTTTACCTTGCATGATATACGAGAAAGGAACTCCATAATAAGATTAAAATTCTCCGAAAGTTGTTCCCGAATATATTCATCTGCTTTATCATCAGATTCATGCATTAAAATAGACAATAGTGAATGCTTTCCCCAATATTTTGAGCATGCGAATTTAATTTCCTGATAGGCACTTTTCTCAAGAAATATTTTGGAACTGATAGTGATTTGTTTGGTCGATATATCAAAATAGGTTCCCTTATTTTTTGTAAGGACATATTCTAAGCGTTCGTGGATGAGTTGGGTATCATTAGTTTCTAATAAATAGCGACCACTTTTTCCATTTATGCGAAATCCAAATTCCATAGACATCGGTTCATTTGAATCCACCATTTTATTTTCACGAATTAATGTTTCTAAATCTTTATAGCGCATTTTAAAAAAGCGTGCGAAATCCTCATCACTTATTGTGTCAGGTTTTTCAGAAAGAATGGTTTGCATTATATCCCGCACATCCATGGTTCTAAGAGTCTCCGACAACATAAAAAAAGCGGAGGCTAAATTTGATTTGCCAATACCGTTTTCTCCATATAACAAAATTAGTTGTTTAGGATCCCCTTTTTTATCAAGTAAATTAAACTCAATATTTCCAAAAGATTTAAAATTTTTAAGTTTTATATATTCAAACATGATATACACCTCCAATAATATAATAACAGAAAAAATAAATATTGCAATAAAAGTTTATGGCTCGTAGTAGAAAAAATTACGAAAATAAAGGCAAAACATGTTGCAAAACGCAATTTTATATGATACAATTGCTTTGTTAGCAAACAAACATGGCGAGTGCCAATGATTTTATTTTAGTAGGAGGTATTAACTATATGGTAAATATTCAATCAGAGTTCATTTCTTTTCATAATAAGATTAAACTTTCGGATGAAAACAGTGAGTTACGTGAAAAACGTAATATACTATTAGATAAATTAAAGAAGAATATTTCGCAAGATGCCGCATCGTATACAACATTTAATCAGGGAAGTTATGCTATGGGAACAGGTATTAAACCTGAAGATGGTGATTTTGATATTGATGTCGGACTAAAATTTGATATAGACCACGATAATTATCCGGATCCTGTCGAGGTTAAAAAGTGGGTTAAAAATGCGCTCGATGGACATACCAAAAGCGTGAAAATACGGAGATCATGTGTGACCGTTACATACCAGAAAGACAATGATCCAATATATCATGTTGATTTTGCGGTATATGCGGCAAATAATTCAGATGGGCAAATGTATATTGCAAAAGGAAAAGAAAACTCCCAGGCAGAATATCGTTGTTGGGAACCTTCTGATCCTCAGGGGTTATTGGACCATGTTCAGTCATTGTTTGATGACTCTGAAGATAGGACACAGTTTAGACGTTTAGTTCGATATATGAAAAAGTGGAAAAATCAGCATTTTTCGAATGATGGAAATGGTGCTCCGACAGGAATTGCATTGACGGCTTTAGCGTGTAGCTATTTTAGTCCACAATCTTCAACAGATTTTTGGACAAAGAAAAAAACTTATGATGATTTTACGGCATTAAAAGAGTTTATTAATAAAGTTAAAAATGCATTTGTGTATATATGGGATGCTGAGGATGAAACCTTTTATTGGAGTATAACTCAGGAACTGCCAGTTGAACCTAAAAACAATCTTTTTGAAAAGATGACAAATAAACAAAAGAATAACTTTTACAATGAGATATGTAAATTATATGCGAAACTAATAGAGGCTGAGGGAAAAGATAAGAAGTCTGAGGTGTGCCAGATAATGGTAGATATTTTTGGGACAGATTTTCCTGTGGTTGTAGACCGGAGTTATGTAGGAACTTCTGAATCAGCATGATGGAAAACAAACTTTTATCAGAAATTATCTTTAAACTAAATATTGAACGGAAAGTTTTTTTTGAAATACTGCCTGAGCAGCAGGCAGTATTTCGAGGAATGGTGGAGCTGGCAGAAAGCAGCGTAACACTAGAGATCGATTTCTCTAATTATTTTCCGTTGGAGTTCCCTAGGTTCCGCATAAAAAATGCACAAAGATTTTATCCACATGTTGACAGAACTGGGGCGATATGCCTATTTGATGACTCGTCACTGCTGATTAAAACTAACGAGCCAGCTCAAATGTTATTAGATGCCTATGATAGAGCTATAGAAATATTAAGTATAGATTCATCAAGTAAAGAGTATATGGTTGAGGTGGCCAAAGAATTTAACGCTTATTGGGCTGAAGTATCCAAACTGGTGCTATATACTAATCTTTCTCCCTGCATAGGGAAAGAATACTTGCATTTGTCAGTTATACGTGCAGAAGGAAAAATGATAGTATCTGACACAATTATAGATTCAGAGTGTATACTAAAAAATCACTTTGGAGTTTCGTTGGATAAAAAAGGATCCATAAATTGCCTATTGATTCGCCTGCGAGAGTTTATAATTCCGCCGATTCAAGAAGTCTATACGTGGAAGTGGTTGAGAAACTTTATTTTAAAAAATATAACAGCTAGTCAAAAAAAAGAATTTAATAATTTGCTGGCGGTTAGGAAAAAATCCCTTCATCAATTTTTGATATTATCAGTTCCAGCAGAAAACCATGATATTGTAATATCATTTTGGATTCACTGCAAAAGCAGTCAGTACAAAAAAGTGGAAAAAATGTCTAACTGCAAAGTTACACCGGTGATGATAAGACCAATAGACTATACTTTCCTTTTGAAGCGAAGCGGCGGAATCACAGAACTGGCAAGTAAATCAGTTCTATTATTAGGGTGCGGCTCTGTGGGAGGTTATGTCGCCAGCAATCTATGTCAATCAGGAATTTGTAATCTTGATATTTTGGATCAGGATATTTTAACAGAAGAGAATATTTATCGGCATATCTTAGGATTTAAGGAAGCAGTGAAAAAAGGATATAAGGCTGATTTGTTAAAAGAATATTTAGAAAATCAATACCCTTTCATTGATATAGACTCCTTAGGTTTTATAGATCGCAGTGTAGAAGCTTTTATACAAAATACTGAGCGTTTAAAAGGCTATGATTTAATAGTTTCCGCTTTAGGAGAACCAACAATTAATCTGGAAATCAATAGAATATTGAATGAAAAAGGTATAACTACCCCCTTTATTGTCTGCTTCAATGAACCCTATGGCATAGGGGGACATGCAGTTGCCGTCAATTTACAATCAGGTGGATGTTTACGATGTATGTATACGGATTTAATATCTAATGAACTTGTTCCATTTCTAGTTAGTTTGGTTGCCGCGGGGCAAAATTTCAAGAAAAGTTTATCAGGATGTGCAGGGGCTTTTGTAGAATATACTGCTTTGGATTCCCAACAGACAGCACTGCTCACTACTCGTCTTGCGATGGATGTACTGGCTGGTCGATGCGAAAAAAGTACGATTTTATCATGGTTTGGTTCATCAGATAGTCTAATTAATCATGGATTTAAAGTATCTGACTATTATGATCATATGGCTAACCAAAAGAGTTATAATTCCGTGAAAGAAAGCATACCCATTAACGAAAGGTGCCCTATATGTTCGAAGAAGAACTTAAGTTGACGTGCCAATGTTTGACTATTTTTGTAGAAAGCAATATTTTAAAGGAAATTCAAAATTATCAAAAATACGGTGCTTTTGAGCTGGAATCAGGTGGGATTATAGCTGGATATTATGATGTTCATAATAATGCATTAAGAGTAACCGATATAACATGGCCGCAGTCAGACGATATATGTAAACAATTTCAGTTTATACGTAAGGAAAAAGGTCATCAAGAAATCATGGACAAACTATGGACTGAGTCAGAACATATGAAAAGTTATTTGGGTGAATGGCATACGCATAATCAATGTAGACCCAGTCCTTCGTTTGTGGACCGGAATAATTGGAAAAAAATAGCAAAAAAGGCTCATAATTTTAAAGACCTATTATTTATCATAGTTGGGAAAAAATATACCGGAATATGGATAGTAAATAATCAAAAGATCCTTAAATTAGGGGAATGGAGTAATGAAAAAACTATTTAAGACAATAGCAAAAAGATAAATTTAAAAAGGAGAAGGCGTGACAATGGGGGAGAAAAGACCGACTATACCGGAAAAGATAAAACGTCAATTATGGGTAAAAGCTGGTGGCAGATGTGAATTTAGAGGATGTAATAAATATCTTTTTGAAGATGAAGTAACAAGACAACCAAAAAACATATCAAATATAGCCCACATAGTAAGTTGGACACCAACGGGACCACGGGGTAATCAAGATTCAGAAAAGTTAGCAACGGACATTTCAAATTTAATGCTCACATGTTCGGAACATAATAATTTAATTGATGATTCACAGTATGTCGATCAATACCCAGTAGAATTATTGCAACAATTTAAAAGAGAACATGAGGAGCGCATCTATAGAGTAACTGGGATGGGTCAAGAATATGGTGTTAGGGTTATAAAAATGTGGAGTAAAATTCAAAACCAGGTTCCGTTAATAGGAGATACAGCCGTTAGTCAGGCAATTATGCCATATTATCCATTAGACACGAATATTAATATTGATTTAACACAGGTAGATGATGTGAATGCAGCAAAGCAACAGATAGATAAAATAGTAAATCTTCATATTTTGTCAGATGAAAAAGAAGAAAGCTATTGTGTGTTTTGTATGGCAAAGATTCCATATACATGTTATTTAGGTTATGTGTTGGGAAATAAGCTAAAATCACAAACATTTCAGTTTTATAGGGATACACAAGATTGGAAATGGCGTGAAGGGGAATTTGGTCATTTGAAAATTATTCGACCAGAGATAAATGAAGTTTATGAACAGGTTGATTTGTTAATAGAAATAAGTGGGAATATCGATCGGCAATTGATTCCAGACTTTCCCATATATAGTGTAAAGGCAGATAAACCAGATTTTTTATTTCTTCAAAGTAAAGAGCAGGTTATAGAATTTCAGATTAAGTTTCGAGAATTGTTGAATGAGATAAGAGAAATTCACGGGGAAACAGTTGTAATACATTTGATTATTGCTGCACCAAATCCGATTACTTTTGAATTAGGAAAAGCTATTATGAAAAATATAGATCCAACACTATTGCTTTATGATAAAGTACCTGATGAAGTTGAATATAAAAAAATTATGTGTTTACATGAACGAATAAGAAATGAGCTATGAAGATATTAAAAGAAATTTTTGATATGAAGGCAAATACTAGTAGTATATACTGTGTTAAAAAACTTATCAATTAGAATTAGATATATAGCAGTTTCGGTAATTTTAAAATTTTGCCGAAACTGCTATAAAGTAAAATATGCCGAAAATAAGAATCGTTACAAGTTCTGTCGGATAATCCGGGTAATTATTCCCACAGCCACACCACGCTCCACATCCAGCCGCGTTACAGCAAAGCTGACATCATCTTTCTTGCCAGGTGTCCGGTAGTCGTAGCAGGAGTGGGCGATAGCATTGACGCCATTGGAGAGCCTGATATAGACTACCCCCTTATGAACATCCGTTACCTTACCCATATACTTGCTCTGGACACGGCATTTCTGCAGGTTATCCTGGCTGGTATTCTGGGAAATGCTTTTGACATCTACCCGGATACTGATATCCTCCAAAGATTCCCGGCGCACCTTCTGTACCCGCACCAGCACTTCATCACCAACAGAAAAACGCTCGTGGGCATCTCCAATCCAATCCCAGGCCAGGTCTCGGGCCATAATTGAGGTTTCCACGCCGAAAATTTCCACACGGATAACTTTTTCCGCAACGGCAATGACTCGTGACTGTACGATACGTCCTTCATAAATACGATATGTGCCGGAAGAGTCGGTATCCAGATAAAACAACTGGCGTTTACGGAGCATTGCTTCTCTACGGCTTGCCACCACACTGAAGGTCTTGGAGTCGATACCCCTTACAATAAAGTCGATGTCGGCTCCCAGCATATTATTAAGAATCTTGTTTTGCCGAAGCATCAGTTCACTGTATTCCTGCTCTGTGCTGGTACGGGGCAGCTGAATCATCATTTCTTTTAAAGGAATGATAATACGGAATCCCTTATAGTCAACGATAGCGATAGTCTTTTTGCTATCTGTCTGTTCAATGCCGCCCAGCTTGCCGGTAAGAATCCTGCGGGTGCGGTAAGCATTGCGAATCTCATGCCAGATGATGTCCTCACGTTCCTCCTCAGTGGTTACATCCTCACGGCTTCGGATAGTCAGAACAGGGGCATTGCTTCGCACCGGTGTATCCATATTGCCAGGAGTTGCCAGCGCATCGGAAATATCCGGCTGACTATCCTCTGATGTATTCAACAGAGGGGGTGACTCAACCGTGGAAACTGTGGCATCTTCCAAATAGTTGGGTGTCCCTTCCATAATGGGCGGCATATCAGATTCAGGAACGGAGGTTTCTTCCGCCTTTTTCTTGCGGACACCTCGCTTCGTCTTAGCCGGCTTATCGCCGGGAGCAGGTTCCTCTGAAGCAGTATTTCCGGTATGTTCCATGGAAACTGCTTCATCAGTTACAACGCTGTTTTCTGCCTGCGTATCGGTCTTACCCTGGGTATCGCCATCGGTCAGATCCATAGCGCCCAGCAATTCGTCCAGATCGACCTTGCTTTCATTGTCATCACCAGTTGCCGTAAGGCTCGTGTCGGCCGCAGGGAGTTCTATTCCATAGTCTGCGCTTGCGGATGTCCCCAAGGTCTGGTTTTCCTGTTCCAACAGGTCATTGTTTTTCATTGCCATAAATATTGTCCTCCTTTATATAATGGAAATTAAGATAGGATAGAATCCTTATCTGACACAATAATGCCCACTGGTGCCGTTTCCTTTTTGGTTGGCATAGCAGTGGGCTGCTCCGGCTTTTTTTCCGGTTTGGGTGCTGCGGGTGTAGCCGCTTTACTGGTACGGCGGGGAGCTGGTTTCTTTACGGCGGGTGCCGAGGCTTTTGCCGCTGCTTTTTCTTCCTCCAAACGCCGCCACTCCGGTATATGGGCGGAAGCCTTACAGGATTGAAGCTTTTCCGCCTCCGGGTGCTTTGTATAGTCCATCTTCGACACTTTAAGTGCTTTTCTGCCCCGGATAATAACAAGGGCCTGGTCGATAGGAAAACGCAGCACTTCATCAGGAGTGAGAACAGGACGCTTGCCGACACCGCTGGTTTCCCGATATTCTGGCGTGTAGTTGGAAATACGCCAGGTACCCAGCTGTTTTGCTTTGCTGGTGACATCTACACTGGCGAGGCCCGTGCGTTCAGAGACAAATTCCGCTGTTAAAGGGTCCGTACAACCGAGGAAGTACTGCACATCACAGTTTCCCAGCAGCTCTTGCCAGAGATTAAGAGGATAACGGTTTTGTAGACCTGCAAGATTCTGGAACACCAGTGACATACTGATATTACGAGAGCGGATTACGGAAAGGCGGCGTGAAAGATCTGGAATGGTTCCGCATGCCGTTAATTCTTCTCCTAATACATGGACAGGCACAGGAAGTTTGCCGCCGGGACAGTTTTTGTCCGCATAACGCACTAATTTAATAAATACAAACGATAAAAATAGGCTTGCCAAAAAATCAAAGGTGCTGTCCTGGTCACTGGTAACTAAAAAGTAAGCACAGGGCTGTTGTCCGGGCAGCTCCAAGTCAATCTCATCCCGTGCCGTGATTTTCTTTATCAGCTCGGACTGGAATACCTGAAGCCGGCTGCCCAGACCGATAACAACACCGCTCCGCACGGTTTCAGAGGATTGCTTAAAAAGGCTGAACGGAGCTTTGGCGGGATGGGTAGGCGCAAGTCCTTCAAACAGGCTGTTCAGTTCAGATTCAGAATTCAGCGTCAGCAGCCGGTAGACCTCACCGATGTTCTTGTGCTCTGAATCGTAGCTCTGGTCCACATACAGTACCAGCGCTTTAAGCAGGTTCATTTCGGCGGAATCCCAGAAGTGGTCGCCCTTGCTGCCGTTCATAGTATTTTTGATGATAACATCTACGAAAAGCTGCGCCATCAGTTCCTGTCCCTCGATTTCAGCAAGACAGTTCCAGGAGTCGCTGTTTTCGGGCGAGACCAGATTGAAAACACGGACACAGTAACCCCGGTCCCGCAAATAGGAACTTGATTTTTCGTATAGCTCGGATTTGGGATCACAAATAATTTGGGATTCTCCACGGGCAGCACTCTGGAGAATGCGGTTCATACAAAAGGCTCTTGTTTTCATAGAGCCGCTTGCACCGTACACGGCCATGTTTGCATTGAAGCGCGTTTCCTCCGGCATACAAACTATCTTGTTGTCCAGCAGGCCAAGAATGGTTCCATGATGTTGGCGCAGGTCCGATACCAAGTCCAGCACTTCAGTCATTTCTTTACGGCTCATCCAGCCAGATGTGCCATAGGTACCTTTGGCAGAGTATGTAAAATTACGGTCCTTATCATATTCACCGCTGTCACTGTATCCCATCCGCATAACCATAATAAGCAAAATTGCCAGCAGGCCAATGCAGATCAGGACACCGTAGAGGCCATAAGGTGGTTGAAATACGGTGGTAATGCAGGATATAAAGTCAGGCGACGCCATTACCGGAGATGTACCATCCCCAGGAATACCGCCGCCCTGTTTCCACACAGCATAATTGCCGATAAATTGAGCCAGATACCCGCCTGCGTACAAAATAGCAAGTATGGCAGCCGGCCCGGCAATCAATCCTTTCATGATTTTCTGTTTGTCTATGGAAAGAACCTCCTTTCAAATTTATCGAAGCCGATGGTCTGAAAACGTATCCGGCTGCCACAATAGCGCTCCAGTACATTTTGCTGGTAATCAAAGCAAATGAGCGTGCCATTTTTACCTTGCAGTTCCAGCGCCGTATTATAGCGGGCAATGCGGGGCATATCGCAGCTGTAAGCAAACAGTACCGGATTGCCGTTCTTGTCAATCGCATCATTTTCGATGCGCCAGTTAGCCTTCCGCTCGATTAAATCCAGAGAAAGAATTCGGTGCAATTCTTCTTTTTTTTCAGTATCACAGAGCAAGCGCAAAAGTATATCACCCTTACGGTCATTGGTAACATAATAAAAGTGGTCGTAGCAGCCGTCCAGCATAAAACAGTCATGTCTTTTGCCCCCATTGCTGGTTAGCATCTGGTAGGCCGGTTCCATCCCGTCTCCAAGCACTAAACCGGAAACATCTACGGGGCGGAACTGGGAGGCAAGCCGCTGCTGACACAATACGGTCCACATCAGAGTTTTCATGCGCAGCTCGGATTTATAGCGCCATTTCATCAGACCGGGTCCGCAGTTGTAGGTAACAAATATACCTGCTGGTGCAAGCAGCACACCTACGGAACGGGAACTGCGGATTTTGGTAAAATCAATACCAACCTCTTTGATTTCACGGGAATTATAAAACGCAGGCGCTTCAATCTCACCAACGGGTGAACCCTCTGGTGAAAAGATGTCCGGTTTTTCATTCCGGAATACAGCTGCACCGACATTTTCCATTGTCACATAGGCTTGTGCGATGCGGTGCAGACGCAGCCGACGGTTAACCTCGCTTTTCAAGCGGTTGGTATCGGTTTCTCCTGTGAGATAAAATGTAAACAGGTCGGGGCTTTCCGACAGGAGCGTGGCTTTCGCTTTTACTCCCAGCCGATAGCCTCTCAGCTTATCCCGGTAGTATGTGCGCAGGTAACCATCCTTTTTTAAAGCAGTGATAACGGACTCCTTGTAATAATCACTGCCACGGAGCCGTTTTAACTGGTCTGCCGGGAACTCACCGGAGATAGCAGTTAAGGCAAGAAGGTGGTATGGCAGTGTATCGGGCTGTGGAAACGTTCGGTTGCATTTCCCAATATGGCTCACTCCTTTCGTGAACGGCTTTTACCGAGACTGAAAACGACTTCGGTAAAAACCGGGTACTGCATCGCCTCAGAAGCCCATGAAAAACGTGGATTTTGGCGGTGCGTGATAGGGTCGGGATAAAATACCCCTAAAATCATCAAAAATCCGAGATGGTTTTCAGATGGTTTTCCTGTTCAGAAATCCAGAGAGGAAACCGTGCCTTTTCCATAATGGAGATTCGTGTACAATCCTTTTCGCCAAGTACCGCTGTATTATAAGCGTCACAGAGCAGACCGCAGTCATCGGTCATGACAAATGTGGCAAGTACGTCTAAAAGCTGCTTTTCTTCAAGGTTGTCATAATCACGAACCCTTCTTGTAGGAAGTGATTGATCGTAGACTTGAGTAAAACATACAACACAATCCCGATAGTGGGGCAGCGTATTTTCTCTGGCATACTGTTCCATGGCAAAGTATAGCGGGTCTAAAAGAAATTCCGTGTTTTGCCTCTGCCTGCGTTTAGGCAGCAGGCTGGGAAGTGACACCGACAGCACCCCTTCTTTGTAGGCAATCTCAATGCCGTGTGCCGACTGTGCCGAGGTCAGATACTCCGCTTTTTTGATGCCGGTGCTGGCATAAATCAAATGCCGCAGACGACAGGCGACCGACTCTGCCCGCAGTGCGGCATCCATAGATAAAACTTCATAATTATCGGGATAACGCTGGATATCTGTGGTGTCCATTGCATATAGAGCATTATTCAGACGGGAAAGATCGTCCAGAATACTCCCGATATGTTTTGAAATAATTTTTCGTTCCAATTATGTTCCTCCATTTGCACGTTGATAATAAAGCACCTGCCCAGAGGAAGATACGGTACAGAATCCGGAAATACTTGGAAAATCAAGTAGCGGAATCTGATCCGGCTCCTCCACCAGAACAATGCGGCGGCTGTCTTGTCTTGCGTCCTGTTTCAACGCATGGGCGATAAGTGCCTCCTGACTGACAGCCACATAGACAATTTCATAAATCTCTCCACCTGAAAAGAAGATGACTTTTGCAGGGAAGTCTCCAGGAGAATGATATTCCACCCGGTCGATTATATCCAGAAGTACCCAGACCGACTGTATCAGGCCGAAATCTGCCTGGTGTTTTTTACCATAAGGGAACCAGCCGCCGCTGATACTTTGCTCGGCCCTGCCCTGCCGTTTAAGATGGGAGAGCAGGCCATAGACAACGGCACTGTCCTTGCCGGGAAAAAATCCTGCCAGCTGGCATTGTATAAGGCCCGGATACAGGGAAATGAGACGCAGCAGCTCTGTGGCCTCCTGCCCATATATATCGGCTCTGGTCTTCATGTGGGAATCACCTCCTTTTGTTCTTAGGCGTAATTTTGACGTAATACGTGCGCCAGTCATGGGAAAGACGCAATTAAGACGTAATCTGAATGTAATTCATCTTATCCGGCACTGGTCTGATTCTCTTGCTGCCGCAGACGATTTACGATATTTCTCAGTTCACGCCGGTCTGTGGTAATTAAATCTTTTTCCAGCGGGCTTGCCTTAAACTCCACCATAATATTGTTATTGTTCGTTGAGATCAAACCGTTCCCGCGCTCAAAATGGATAATTTCCATGATTTCCGCATCGGACAGATGCAGTGTGTCCTGAACCCGCATGGCTTCATCATCCTCCAGGTTGAGAATAATCTTAGTTTTAGAATTGTTGATAATTCCCTTGCCAAAACGCCCCTCATCCAGATTGAAAAAGTCATTGAGGTCCTGGCTGGCACAAACGGCACTGCCGCCATAGCCTCGTATCGTCTTGAATATCTCAAGAACAAAATCCCCTGCAAGCCTTGTGCCGGTAGCTCCGGCGCCGGATAAAAGCTGCCAGCATTCATCTATAAAGATGGTCTTTTCTTCAGTACGGTCTTCTTTGGCACGGTCCCATACAAAATCCAGTGCAACGAACATACCAACTGTAAGCAGATCTCCGGTAAGAGAGGAAATATCAAGTACCGTATATTTATTCTTCAGGGATACATTAGTTTGCTGGCTGAAGGTGCGGGCGGAACCATTGACAAGGCGGTTGAGGATGTGCGCCATCCGCAGAGTATCAGGGGATTGCTTTAATATTTCGTAAAGGTCACCCAGTACCGGCATTTCCCGGTATTGTCCCGCACGTTTGGGATCTTCCAGGGAAGCATTATCGTGGGTAATGCCTTTGGCGTTGTAGGTGCGGATCATTGCTTCGTCTAAAAGCTGGCGTTCTTCGTGGCTCATGTCAGGTATCAATAAGCTGAAAAAGATGTGAAGCCGCTGAATTTTGGTTGCCAGTTCGGATAACTGGATGCCAGGTCCGTCCAGGAGTTCGCTAACCGTGTGATCCACCCGGCGAATTTCCATTACATTGATACAGTGTGGGCTTGCCGGAGAAATCGAAATAAACTCGCCGCCCACATTGGCACAGGCCCGGTGGAACTCGTGGCCTTTCAGTGGAGCGACAATAAAAATAGGAATGCCTTTGCGTCTCATGCGGAGTGCCATCAACTGCATGGTAAAGGTCTTGCCCGCACCGCTGGTCCCCAGAATCGCCATATTAGCGTTCTTGTAAACTGCAGAATTAAAGATATCTACAATGATGAGCGAGCTGTTGTATTTATTGACACCCAGCAGAATCCCGTTGTCATCACACATCTCATAACTTGTAAAGGGATAGCAGCTGGCTGCACCGCCTGTAAGAAGGTTGCGTTTACTGCGCTCATACAATTTCTTTTCCGGCGCAATCAGCGGCAGAGAAGACAAAAACGCCTGCTCGCCACGAAAATGGCAGTTGCAGACGTTCATATCCTGTGACAGCAGGAGCTTTTTCATTTCACTGACTTTCCACTCCAAATCGTCCTCGGTTGGGGCGGTAATAGTAATCATAAGATTCAGGTAATAAAAGTCTTCATTGTTAGCAAGTCCCTCCTTTAAAAAATATCCACTGCGAATTGCGCTGTCGATATCGTCATAATCTGTATTGGTATCGCTGGCCTCCTTGATTTTGGAGCGGTTAATGCGAAGCTACTGACCGACTTTTTGAATAATTCTCTCTTTAGGCTGACGGGAGAGAAATATATCTACGTCAATTCCATCACCGGCATTGACAATCAGGCTGAGCCAGCCGGCCGGAACCTGTGTCTTATATCCATCTGAAGGAATCAGCAGATACGCATAATACAGACCATCAATACAGATGTAGCGGGAATGGGTATAGTCAATATGCCCGGGCGCAAAGAAGTCTGCAGCGGGAATATGGTCGATTTCATTTTCCCTGCCACTTGCACGGTACTGATTGATTACCTCACGCACCCGGTCGGGCAGCGGAATTACGGCACTTTCATTCCGGCAAAGCAGATTATACAGCACATCCGTTGTGAACTCGTTTTCATTTTCGGGTATTACCACATCATTCCCGCACTGACGAAGATAATTGGCCGCTGTATGGACTGCACCTTGCAAAGAAGTTATTGCCTCATTTTCTTCATTGCTGCGGCTATTGCTCCATGGTTCATACTCAAAAATAAGGAAAAAACGGCGTGTTACTGCCTCGCGGGAACTGATTTGCTGCACGAATTGTAAATAGTCTTCCTGCATAAGTCGGCATTGCTCGTTGGTTTCCAGGGTCATTTCCTGGCGTACAGTGTCTAAATGGCGGCCAATGTCCGCCCGGCGGGTCAATACCTTAAACTGCAGCTTAACAGGGCTTATTTTTAAGTAAGAGATAAAGGAGTAAATGATACTGCGTTGTTCCCTTGCGCTGCGTAACAGAAAGTTTATGGGTATAATCTCTACAACCTTGACAAAGCGGTGATCCTTCGTATATATAATGCCATTATCAATTTTTTCAATGGGCAGATAATCCGCAACCGGATTCAGGCAGGCCGGTTTCTGTTCCTGCTTATTTTTGCGGGGAGCATTCTGTCGGGGAACTCTTTCCTTGTTTGATTTCTTTGCCTTGGAAGGCTCTTTAGTGCGATTCCCTTTAACGGATTTCCGTTTTGCAGGCCGCAGTTTTTGCTTTATCTCATAGGCTTTTACCTCATCAAACTCAGCAGGAAAATCCTCCTGACCGGAACGCAGCTTTTTCTTCCGTGATTCTTTATGCCGCCCCGAGTGATCTTTTTGTTTATCCGAGCATATTTTCTGACGCTTTCTTGCAGGAGCAGGCTTATCGTTTGCCGCCCCGGGTGAAGATGATTGTTCCTCTATACCCACCACGCGGCGGTTTTTCAAGTATTTCAGAAAAATGAACAGGAAAGAGGAAAGGCTTTCGCCGGAAATGCCAATTAAGGCAACCATTCCAAGGGGCATTGCAGTCAGACACAGCACAATGATACGAGTTGTCAAACCAAACGGCAGGCAGACAAAAACCGGTATCCCTACCACGGCAGAGAGGATACCGGCTTCAATCACGTTTCTTGCTTTGAACATACCGCCGAAAAAAGTACCCGTATCCACGAAATTCGGCGGTATAATGTAGGTATCGTGGTCGTTGTTATTGTTCATGTATTACCTCACTTTCACAGCCAGGCAGGGATTCAGCCGATAATCCAGAAGGGTCCACCGGCGCCTGCCCTCCGGCTGGCCTCGTTTACAATGATAGATAAATCCCAAAGCTGCTCGCTCCGGGAATAACTGGCGGGATCAGCCACCATGATTTTTCCATCCTTCACGCCGCGAAGCACAATAAAGTGTCCGCCGGAAGTAAAGTGGCCTTTTGACATAATCGCCACCACTAGCTTACCCTCAGACAGTGCGTCCACGATTCGCTGCGCTTCTGACGCCGTACAGCCGGAAACGGGCAGTCCCCATGCTCCGGCGGCGGCGGGGATCAGCCCATGATAGGAACCGCTGCCCTTGCACCAATAGCCGTTTTTGTAGGACCATTCCGCCATCTTTACAGGGTCAACAGTCTCATTCGACAGAGAAGATACTACGATGGACATAGCAGTAGGACCACAGCCATAACCGCCGATATTGTCTGTCCCATAAGGCTTGCCGGCATAGCGTTCATCCAGTTGGTTGAAATAGACCACCTGTGTAACTCCATCAGAAAAAGTGACGCTTCCCAGAGAAGCAATGCTGTTGCCGTCCCAGCCAGTCAGATTCTGCAGCATTCCATCACCCAAAAACAGGCTTAGATTCTGGGCATAGTGATAGGCAAGTTCATTCTGTTCTTCTGTCAGGGCAAACACAGTATCGGCAAAGTAAGATTCACCGTTATAGACAATGGTATATATCCTCCAGGTCTCGCTGACGGTGTTTTCTTCTCCGGTATCGGGATCTGTTTCCTTGCTTTCCCGGATTTCTTCTGTATAGGTGTAAGAATACAGGTGTTCTTTGTTGGCACGCAGGACAGACGCCATATCGTCAATAGAGATACTGGAAAAGTCTTTGCTCCGGGCCGCACAGTATTGTGAAACAAAAAGAGCGCTGTTATAGACCGGGCCGGAGGAGTAGGGATTGTTGATTTCCATACCATCGGCACCGGATGCCGTAAAATCTGCTTCGATCCGATTTGTAACATTTTCCAGTGCCTCATTTAAAATACTGTTAATGGTAAATGTAATCTCATTAGCAGTCTCGGTAATTACCGTATCGCTGTTAAGAATTGGATTTTCAGTATCTGCGGTTGAAAAAGCATTTGTAAACCCACCGAAAATAAGGCCGGGAAGCATTAATACAAACATCACAGGAATCATAAGCAGGGCGATGACAGCCACAATGATTTTTCCGATATGTTTTCGCCCGGACCACAGAGCACCGGCAACAGCACCATAAGGGCTGCCGACCGCTGCCCCCTTTGCGGAAGCAGCTACCGCTTTTCCGGCTTTTACAGCGCCGCGGACAGTATGGGCCACGGACGCTCCGGTTTCCACAGCATCAGCCAGACCGTTTTTCTGTTCTTCAGCCATTTACATCTTGTCCTTTCTGCGTGGTGTGGGCGGCAGCTTTTTCATGATAGATTCGTTATATGCAATCGAACCATCCGGAGCAAGATAAGGAGATTTGTCCACCGTGTCAACTGCATATTGTTTATACCAGGAGGTGCCATCTGCCGCATGAACCGTAGTGTGAGTGCCTTCTGGTGCTGCATATTGTGCAGTATGGTACATTCCGAAAGCAATCCCCTCCGGGTGTTCCTCGGAAGTTTCTGTACCGGTAATTCTGCCCCCGCCGATTTCCACGTTGGAAAAAGTAGGAATATGTCCGGCATCTTCTCCCAAAGCAGCATAACCCATATAGGAGGACAGCGCCTCAGACGCCTTTTCACCAGTAATCGTACCCTGCGCTGCAATACTGCCAGTTGCAACGGTGCTGATAATGTTATTCGCAAAATCACCGCCTTTGCTGACAGAGCTGGAATATAGTTTACCGCCAACGCCACCGGAGCCCCCCTGTACTACTGCTCCCAGACCACCTACACTGCCCGATGGCTTGGATTCCGATGAGGTTGTCGCTGTCTTTACGGCACTGTTGGTAATATTGCGGTTGATAACCCCGGCAAGGCCGCCGCTCATAAAGCCGCCGCCAAAGCCAGCTCCGCCACTTCCTCCATTTGCTTTGACATTGGTAGAGCTGCGGGAACCACCGCCACTGAAGTGCTGACGGGAAAAGTTGCGTATGCCGCCTATTCCTTTGGTGGCTATCATGGCTTCGGCCAGCATGCTGCCGCCCGTGTGTCCTACGTTTACCCCCAGGCTTGCCATGAAAGAGTCAATTTTCTGTGAGATTTTCAGGAAAGCCACAGCGCATAGGAACCAGATCAGCACATTGCCAGATACCGCTTCCTTTCCAACGGCATCAACTTGTGACTGTACATCACTTTCTGATATGGCTGCAAAAGCCGGCTGACAGAATAGGCAGGCTAAACAGGCGACCATTAAGGCCGCATACAATATTTTTTTATACTTTTTCAATGATGTGCCTTCTTTACAATGAAAGCGGATTGGCTATGAAAGCTCCAACCATAGAAGTAAACAGCCGCAGGCACCAGGCGTTCATAAGCAAAAGAAATATCTGACCGCCGAGCATCCGGCACCAGGATTTCCAGATATTTGAGGTTGTCTGGGAGGCGCCCATTGAAAATGCTACCGGAGCTGTATAGACCAAAACGCCCAGTAAAACATAGCGTTCTGCCGCTTCAAACAGCAGTTTAAGGTAGTTCCATGCAAGAATCAGGACCAGGACCAGTGTAATAAGCGCTACCGCTCCGTTTGCACAAACGCCTATGATAGTCAGCATAACTGAGTTGAAATCGGCAAACTGCAGCGGAGGCAGGTCAGAATCCATGATCCATTGGTAAGGAGTCCCCCCAATGGTTAGTATAATGTTTACGATTTCGTCAGAGAAATAGGCCAGCAGAATAAACATAACCGAACGGATGCTTAATTTTATAGGATCTTCTGCCTCGACGCCGGCTCCCAGACCAAAGTTTTTAAACAACTGCCATACCCAATTCAGCAAGATAATGCCGATGGAAAGTGCGACAAAAACATTGTACATTGTCTCAGCCGCAGGAAAATATCGCAGAAAAACAGCCATATCACAACCTAAAGCACCCAAAACCGAAGTAGTAACAAGGTCAAGACCAGCCATCACCTGTTCTGCAATCCATTCAACGATACCGTCTAAAATGCCCATTCACTCACTCCCTTCTGTTGGGCATTGGCAGGCGTTTTCAACCTGTCCATTTGCCGTCCGAAAAGAAAGGTGTGATGTAGGCCATGATAAAGCCCAGACCGTTTAATACAATCCAGGAAATGCAGATGCGCTTTAGCCAGGCCCGGCTTTCATCTACGGTTTTCCCAGAGCGGGAAAAGTTCATCATCAACAGGGCAACCGATGCCGTAACGATTGCTGCCACTGTGGAAATCAGCAATATCTGGTTATAGACATCCTGCATGATTTCTTTTGCTTTGGTCCAGACATCCGTAGCGGCAAAAGCCGGCTGGCAGAACATCATGGACATCATCACGCACAGAAAAGCGGTGTATGCTATTCTGGCAACGGGAATGTGATGCCGAAGCCGGTTTTCATGTTCCGGCTTCCGTGGGGATTTGGGAATCATCATTTTTTTCAATTTACAGACCTCCTGTATTTTTTTGCTCAAAAGAATAAAAAAGACCACACCCGCACTGGATGTAGTCTTTCAGACCGCTGGCCTTGGGCATTAAAAGCATCTGAGAAAAAGTGCTTTTTAATGCCCGTATTTGGTTTTAAATATAAATTTGAGCATATACAGTTTAACACATAAGGATTTACGCCGAAAGAGCAAAACCATGCCAATTTTATGCCATACCTATAACTTACATAATAACGAAGATATAGTCTGAAACTTATCTGCTAAGGTTGCCAATATTTAATGGGTATTTTTTTCTTAATACGTATCTCATCATTTGCAAAGCAAAAGGATACGGCAAGTAATTGTAGCCCTCTTTCGATACAGGGCTTAAGAGCTTGGAAAAATACAGAATCCTTATCTATGTATATTTGCTGTACATATGGACTAAGTGAAGTAATCACTAGAGCAGCATTATAACCGTTGTCAATTAAATGTGCTATAGCTATTAACTGGTCAATTGTCCGTTGCGAGTATACAGTAGGAAAAACAGCAATTTTATCTAAGCATATAACACTTTTTATCTCAATTAAAGTTTTGCTATTAGGTAGGTATAGGTCGCTTTTATAATCACCAAAGGTTTGTTCTCTATTAATTGCAGACCTGTTTCCTAGCATAGAAAAATAACGCCTATGGAGATTATCGGCTATTATCTTATTTGCCTTTGAAGTATTAAGTAGTATGTAATTTCTTTTATATGGCACAGCTAAAAGAGAATACGGTGTTCTGGCATTAGGGTCTTGAGTAGGAAGCAGCAGAACCTGCTTCCCGCTCAAAGTCAAAAAATTACCCAGTCTACAGGAGGAGGGTACATAGCATTCAACAGTCTCTCCATCAATAAATACTTCACATAAAAAACGGTTTTTTAGCTCCCTAATAAAGATTCCTGTTGTTGGAATTTCTACATTACACAAAGGTACACCTCCTTAAAAATGCTTTGATTCAATGAATTCAATTAGCTGCTCCTCGGAGATAAAAAAGCTTTGCATACGAATTAAATCACTATCTGTCATTAGTAGCATATCTCCCTTACCAAGTAAATCCTCAGCTCCCGCTCTGTCAAGTATAGTCTGTGAGTCAACATGTGAAGGAAGGCGGAAGGAGGCTCTATATGGTAAAACTGCCTTCAAAGAGGAGGTTACAATAGTTGCTCTGGGCTGCTGAGTTGCAATAACTAAGTGTATACCAAGATTACGAACGCGTTGAGCCAGCATACAGAGATGAGTTTCAAAATTTTTTCGTACCTCCTTTCCTTGTAGCTCTGCTGCTTGAACTAAATCCGCATATTCATCAATAACGACAATTAAACGCTTCATTGGCTTATTAGGATTTTTGCTGTTATAGGATTCGATATCTCTGCTATTAGCAGCACGTATGATTTGGGTGCGCTGTTCTTTTTCTTCACTATTCAATTGCTCTAATGCAGCAAGTGCCTCATTCACATCCGTTAATACTCGCCCAGTACGAAGATTATTAAGAGTATCAAAAAAGTGGAAGTCTGTTTGTTTTGGATCCACTATTAAAAACTCTAAGTTTTGGGTGCCTAGCTTATATATTAGACTAACAATAATAGAATACAAAAAAATGGTTTTTCCGGAACCAGTTGTACCCGCAATAAGCATATGGATGGCTTTGGCTAAATCTATAATCTTATACTCACCATCTGGAGCCTGTCCGGCTAAGATGTCAAGAACTCCCTTGCTATGGTCGAGTCGATAAAGATTTTCGATAAGCATTAATGGTTCATTCATTCCTGCAAACGGAACATCCATACCAACATAGCGAGTTCCCTTTATATTATCTATAAAAATTTCACCAAAGGCTTCTAGCTCTCTGGCAATGTCTTGACTCTTATCCATAAGCTTCTTTATCGTTTCACCAGGCTTTAATTCAATTTTAAATCTTGTAAATCTTGCTGCTTGCTGTACAAGCTTTTCATCTACAGGGTTAGCCTTGATGCCATATCCTTTTAAAATCAAATTTAAACGGATGCATTTTTCAGTAATCTCTGGGTTTGGTATGTGTGTATCGGATACATTAGGGCTTGCTGCAGGTGTGCCTTTGTTTCCATATGAATCTGAATCCATACTTAATATTTCCGCTGCCTTTACTGTGTCTTGCTTAAGAGCATTGTCTTCAGCAGATGTAGTTGCTTCTGAAGCATCCAAGAGAGGTGCAGGTGTTTGAGTTAAATCAGTGTCTGCAAAATATACATTGGATAAAAGCGCCTGAATATCCGTTCCTCCTAACCTAATAAGATTAAAGCTTTCATGTAGCATATTACTAATTCCAGAATAGGAATCAATTGTTGTATCATTTCTCTCAAAATCCACATGAAATATAGTCTTTGTGAGGGTAAAGGCATACTCACCTGCAAATAGGCGGTTTAGCCATTGTGATTGTTCATACTTTTCATCTGAGGATAGCTCAGAGTGAAATAGACATTCAAAAACCTGCTCTCTTAAAATTTCCTTTCTAGAAACAGTAGTTATTTTTTCGCTATTACCAAATATTTCGCGCAATAATCCGTCAAGCACTAATGTTTGTTCAACAGCATGACCAGAAATAGTATTATTATCAAGGATATAATCAGCATAGGTTTTAACTTCAATTATATCAACCTGTGGTGCGGTAGCCTGAGAGGTAAAATGCAGACCAATTAGATCAGGAAGCTTACCATCTTCACGGTCAGATAGCCATTCCCGTGCAAGCTGTGTATCAAGCCCTACCAATAGAGCCGAAGGATTGCACTGCTTATAATAAATTGCTGCTAAAGCAAGGCCAAGACTCCCCTTACCATGCTTCAGATCAAAAATACTGTTTGTTGAATGAGATACAATACTTAAAAGTCCATCATCATTAATTTCACGTATTGCATTAATTACATTTTTTATTCCACTGGTTTTCGGGATAAAATTTCCAAGATCTGCAATTATCTGGTTATACCCGAGAACAAACTTACCACTATTTTTAGAATAGATACCAATGGATCGGTAATCGTAGCTTTTATAAAATAATTTTTCGCTTGCAGAACGTAGTGATATATCCCAGCTTTTAAGATTTTGGTCTAAAATCATCAACCAATCAGTGCAGGCTAATAATCGTTTATAGGTATCCTCCTTGAGCGGAGAGTTTACAAAAACACTTCTGTGACCAAATGAGGAAGGCTGCTCACGAAGCTTTTCTAATATACTGGCATAATCGGCAAATATACCACCCTCATTAGCCGGGCGGATTCTTACGCTTCCTTGAATTCGGTTATACTCGTACACCTTAGGTATGCAAAGTGGATGAATATGAATCTGACGATTATTTCTTGCGATATCGACCTCCTTTTCGTTTGGGTCAAATACCACCAATAAATGCTGCTCAAGCCTAAGCTTCTTAATTATTTCATCATAGGAAAGTTTTTTGTTATTAATTGAAAGATTAAATCGTCCGCTCTTTCTTCCCCTGATTTTTCCAAGCATACCATCGTTAAGAGATTTATCCTGTATTTCGACCCAATTGGATGGGGCATCCTTAGTCCGATATATTGATAGATCAATACCAACTGCTCCAAAGGAAGAAAACTCCTTATCCTTATCAAGCCTTTTAAGCATCTCAACCACGGCTTCTACTGAGGGGGGATTTATAAAGGCTATTCTCAGCATCATACTAGAATGAGGATATAAGCACATATATCTTATAATGCCCTGTAGAACAGCCTCCATACCAGTATTCCCCTCATCAATTTGGGGCTTTGTCGAATAAACTGGCAAGCAGCCAATTCGTCCCGCAATAGGAAGGCACTCCGAGGTATCGCTTATGCTATTAGGAACTAACACAAGAGTTAATGGGTCTGGAATATCCTCAGCCTTGCGAAGTATAAAAGCTTTATCATCTTCTGAAAGAAAGCAGTCCTGCCCTTCAGCCAATTTTCCAGTTTCCAGCATTTCCTGAGCTAGCTTTATATATTTCCACAGATATAATGGATTAAGAGGTGTAGGTATAGCATGACTACTTTTATCCCCAAGAATATACAAAAAATCTAAAGATATAATTGTATTGACAATATCCCGCGCGCCTACAGAATCCTCATCCCAAAGTGTAACGAAATGCGTCTTAATAGCAGTTAAAAGCTTTTCATATGCAGAGAGGTATGACTCAAAAGCAGAGTAGCAGCTGACAATCTGAAGCATAGGAATATCCTGTAAACGCTTTCGATATGGAATAATATTTTTTCTCATATTCACAAAGGCTTCAAAGCTAGTCGAGATTTCAACTGCAGCATCCGAATCTGTTAAATATTTTTGTGCCCGAGTTAGGTATTCACGAATTCTAATATTAATGTAGCTGCTGTCAAATGCCTCAAGCTCATATTTGCCCAGGTCATCTACTGCATCCTTGGGATTATCCACATCTGCATGAATGACACCACCCCAATATTCGTCAGTGGAAATGGTTTGACACAGTATTTCAGTTGTGGGCTCAACCTTAATCTTTAGTTTAGATCCATTAATTGAGATATCTATATTATCACCCTTATCTGTATCGGGTCTATCATCCACAGCTTTTTTTACCTTTTCAACAATATCATTGATTTGATTGAGATTATTATCAAATACAAGCTGCGCAGCAGTTGCAGTTGCATTTAATCTATTTGTAGATAATTTTTTCTTCTGATTTTTTCCATTGGAGGTAGTTGCATTTTTTAAACATCTTTCTACCGTATCAATCTCCATATTTTTTAGCAGGGCGATGTCTTTAGTCCGATAATATTTTAAAATTAATCGGATAAGGCTATTATCAGGATGCCCGGAGGCATAGCTAGTAATATTTTGTCGTTCCTTCTGTTCCAAATTACTAATGCGCCATATTAAGCTATGGTTACGCTTGATTTCTGCACGCATGCTGTCCGAGGTAGGCGATCCGATTCCAAAGCCTGGATGTGATAGCAAACCAAGTAAATAAAAATTATTTGAAAGCGCATAAGGAAGCTGCTCATTTGGTGTATTAAGAAGAGCCTCTAGGTAGCTCAGTACACGATCAAAATTTAAAAGCCTTCTAATATCTTGGCGTCGCAAAACATGTAGGAATGTTGATATTGTTGTATTAGATTGTGTTAGATGCTTTTCGACATATATACAGCTGTCTTTATAAATTTGTTCCATTCCAATAGTGTCATACCAGCGTAATGAAGATATTTTCTCAAGCTCTTGGTTTTTGACAATATGAATGCGAAACACATTTTCAGAGCCAGTATTTCTAGAAGCTTCAGCTTCTTCAACAGTATAAAAATAAGAGACCCCAGCTATAGAAGGAAGAATCTTCTGTAAGCATGAGAGCTGATTTTTTTGAAAGCCTAAAAAGTAAAACTCTATTTGTCTACTTGGCTTAATGCCCTTGGCTAACATAGAATAATCTGGGTCTGGTAGATTGCTAATTAAGACACCAAAGCTATCAGATGCCTCTTTTTTAGAAATAGTATCTATAAGTACATTTGTTAATATTATCTGCATTCTACAGCCCCCATCCTATAATTGTTACTCCATCAGCATACCTTTTTGCTAAGCCTATTGTGATTAACATATCAGCAATGCTATGGGCATTTCTGGCAAGCTCCCCACGTAAATCCTCTGGAGCATCCTGTGCAATTTTTGCTTTTTCAAGCATAAGATAATCCTTATCTGTATCGGTTCCTATAATAATTCCATATTGTTCTCTTAAAATCTCACCTAATTCACGCAGCTCAATTCCATCATCCATTTCAGATAAATTTATAGAGCTTAGTACAATGGTTTCTAATAAAAAGCGATGTACTAATAAACGCTTGAATTTTACAGCATTTCCACCAGGCCCTACAAAACCGGCTTTTGTTCCTAATACACGGCAAAAGTCTGACGGGGTAGTATCTGAGTATGTGAAGGTATAAATGGCGAGCTGTAATGCATGGGCGAGCGCCTTTATGGGGATTAGGTTATCAGTTAAAAAAATATTAAAATAATGTAATATTGCATCTCTTACGTTTTTATCTTCATTCTTTTGGCTTAGGGCCATATAGCATAGGAATTCTCGGCACGCCTCAGCACTGTTTATATCACTTATAAGACAATCCTCACGAATAATATCCTCAAGGATGTTTACAATGTATGCTTCAACAGATTTTTTGCAGGATATGAAGGACAGCTCACTAGCACGCTCTATGGCATCGAGATTGGAGGCAGAGTCGAGCATAAGAGGAATCCTATCGCCAGCATAAATTGAATAATTTACATCAACAAGATAAAAAAACGCTGAAAACATAGCTAAATTAACCATACGCTTAAGTACTAGTAATGAACTATCTGCTTGTCCAATATGCCTCATATTAATTGCTAAATTATCAAAGCCTCTACGGATTGCTGTCATACTATTATTCATTATTATATCATGAGCTGAAACTTCTAAACTAATCACACGAGCCTTATATGAATTCGTAATTAATGGCTTAATGAGTCTAGATATATCATCATCATCATTTTTAAGTGCCGCTTGAATTAAAGATATTGCAGGAGAAGTTTTTCCATTAATAGGATAGGCAAGTATATTAAATATAAAATCCCCAATCCAAGCCTCCGCATTCAGACGTTCCTTTATAAGCCATCTTGATGAAATATTTAGAGCCGAGTTACGATAGCTGGGATATACGGTAGAATCTGGATTAAAAATTTGCTCCAGGGAAAATCGTCCCTCCATAAGAGCTTCTATGGACTCATCGCCACCTAATACCAAAATATCCGTATACTTATCCCGGATTTCAGCAGAGGTTAAAATTTTACTGTTACTTCTACGCTCACTGACAATCCATTCATGTATGTCCTTTACATCACAGGTTTTTCCTGTGCAGGAGCGAAAGAGACCATTAGCTACATAGAGTGGCTTAGTAGAATTGGAGGTTGGATTAAAGCCCAGCGCATCACAAATACGACCACCATATTCGTTTAATATATCAAACTCCTTCTTCCGCATTAATATTCACCTCCTTCCCTAAAACGATACTTATTATCTTCGATAACTATTTTATTTAATGATCCATCTCGACGATTTGCAATTAATATTTCTCCATTACCATAATCTCTTGCTGCAGAAGTAAGAGCTAGCTCCTGCGCAAATTGAGATACGGCTTGTTCATATCGCCCAGACAAAAGACTGCCAGGGTATCCATTTTTAATGCCAATCAGGCTGCGTAGCAAATCAATATCTATTTCTAATTTTGGATCTTCAGAATCCTTTAGCTTCATAATAAGATATCTGGGCGCATATTCCAGTTCCTTTAACCATGTTATCGGCTCCGGATAGTCCAGAACCAAATCAGAGGTATCAATATACTTGGTGGATACAGCAGCGCCAACTTCTCGACTCAAATCATAGCTGTGTGTTGTCCAAATTCTTAACCGCTCCTTCTCCTCATCTGTTGATAAAAAAAGACGATTCATGGAATTAACCAGCATACTACAGGTTCTCCTCATCTCATTTTTATTTTTAATTCCAGTAAAAATTTTCACACATTCAGTATAATCTGCGGGTTGTAGCGCAGATAACTCCTTTGCATAAATATTCTCAAAATAGAATTTCCTTTTTAAAGACTTAAATAAAGCTGTTGCATCCTCCACACTTTCTGTGGTAAGCTCCCATGGCCACCTTTCTGGAACACTTAAAAGCCATCCGTCCTTTTTTTCTCCATTCCACAACTGCTCATCGAGGCTTGGAATAGATAGCAAAATAGGATCGAAGTATGATAGCGCCGCCATTAAATCATTATCACCAGTGAATATTGCATCATAATAATAATGCGTCTCATCGTCGAAGGCACTGGAGATTAACATGTAGGAAATTGTACCTAGTATATCACGTATTGCAAAATGCTCTCCACTCATAGAAACCAGATTGAATAATTTTAAAAGCTGTTCTATGACTAATTCATTTTTTAAGGCATTTATATTGTAATCGAGCGCGGCATTTAATCCTATGCTTTCTTTAAGTAAATTTATAAATTTTTCTATGATAGGCTTAATAATACTTCTATCCTTATCAAGCAAATTACGCTCATTTAAATCAATAATACAAATTCTATGTAAATCTATAGATGGATATCCATACATTATTACATGCCGCTTTACACTAATTAATTCATCATATAAAGCAGTATCTATCCTTTTGACAACTCGAATAAGTTTAAAAAAAGGGAATTCATTAGCCGCTATAATGCAGCCCTTAAAATTGTGAAAGCAATTAGATATATGCTTAACTATGCTCTCTAATTGCTCCTCTGTTACCTCATTCATATCTGTTTGGATATAAATATTTTTAAGTAACAGTTCCTCCTCCAGAGTGCGAATGATATATGTTTTACCATCACCAGGATTTCCTGTTAGAAATATAATCTTGTTATCATATATCATTTTTTTTACTATCTGATCTACTCCAGAGGTTATGCGTAGAAGTTCCAACTCCTCCTTGGTGAGAGAATCAGAGTAGCAGTTTTTTCCATTATATAATTTTTTAATAAATTGTAAATTATTCATAGCGTTACCTCGTATGGCTAACAATAATTTCTTCGGGGGTAAAATTTTCAAGGCGTTGTATAATATCAACTGAATGAAGGCGCATGCAAAGCCAGCGCTCATACCAAAAATCAATCATTTCCTGTGTCTTTGCCAATACATCCTCCTCACTAGTGATATTAAATGGATAGTCGAGCTTATCTGTATAACCTAACAGAAATTCATTTGTATTTGAAGCAAGCTCTATAGAATAAACAATTCGGGGAGAATAGTGCTGTAAAAACGCATCAGCCTTAATTCCTAGTATGCTCAGACCACGACTAATCAGGCGAAATCGGGGACTTGTGCCTTCACCAAAAATATTGTTTATTTTACGACCGCCATCCTGTAGCTCTTGGATTCGCATCATTGTACTTGTGGTTTCCTTTGAAAAATATACAGTTCCATAGCCTTCGGTAATGCCCATCTTTTTATATTGCAAAAAAAATCTATCATTCATCGGAACCTTAATCCTATTATATTGGCTGCTGCCGAGAGCATATAGGCTTGTCGTACCTAAGAATGCTAATTGACTATCTCGCACCACCTTCTTACCCTTCATTCTAGAGGCAATTTCACTAATTTGATTTGAGTATTTTTCTGTATAGTCCCGAATTACCAAGGGGCTACACGCAAGAATACTTATAAGCTTTCCTCCGAGCAATTCGTTATAAGGAGGAATAGCGCCGCATACAATGATTTCCATCATATTTGAGCCAATCTTAGTCTTACGATTGGCTACGAGTGCAGTATTAAGTGCTTTTCTTCCATACTCGCTTTTAAGCATAGCAGAAAGCCAATTTATGCTGTTTTCATTTTTGAATTCATTAAAGCAACGCATAGCATCTAGCAATTTTGATAGTTCAGCAGCTCGCTTTTTTTTGAATAAAATTTCCTTTGTTTCGTCTTCCCAATTCGTAACCTTTGTTGTTTTTTTATTATTGATAGCAAGGTTTCGTAATTCATCAGAAAGGCTATGTAATCGCTGAACATCCTCTGCTGTTGGGTATTTCGTGTTTCTATGATAGTTTAAATCTTTTACATAAATATCGCTAATTGCATTTTTAAGATTTTTGAGAAGAAGCTCAATTGTTTGCTGCGAGTAAATGGCAATGCGATCAATATGCTCCTGTTCACTTTCCAGATAACGTATATGCTCTGATATTACAGTTTTTCCGTTTGTTTGACTGACCGTTTGTGAACTGATTTGCTTTGAGGCTTTTCTTTCAAGATTAGAGCGTATAGCCTCTACCGTCCAGCCAATTTCATTATCGCGCACTGTTAAATTTAATACAGAATTGCCCAAAGCAAATATTCCGATAACGGGATGATATTCCTGTGAACGGTCCCTGACAAGATAAAATAAATTTCTTCCAGGCATAGTTTTGTATGGAATGGACCAGGTGTATCGAAAATATCTCCAGATATCTGTATCTCGATAGCCAGTATATTCATCTATGGAATGAGTAACTAATTGAATATAAGGATCAATAACTAATTTACCATTCTGTATTGCATGAATTATATGCTCAGAACTACCAATTAAGTTGCGTATTGATACTATTTGTCCATTATGCTTTTTGGGCTGCTCCATTTTTTCTATAAAGTGCATAACTGAAGGATTATTAAACTGAGCCTGTCTCTCTGAATTCAAACGATGTCGTATATAGCTCTTATCATTGCAATTTCCAGATTGTATTGTCAATCGGAGGCTATTGTCCTTTTGAGGCTCCAATCGCCAGCCTTGCTGTATTAAATCATATAAAACATGAAGCGATGCAATATATTTTAGACGTTCACAATCATCCTCACATGCATCGGCGTCTAACTCTTTAAGCTCCTGCGTGATAAGTAGCTCCCTATAATTAGGAAAGGCGTTCTCTATACGTGAAACCAGCCTTCTAAATTGCTGTTGATATACATCATTTAAAGCTGGTGAAAATAATTCTGAAATTTCATTTGTATCTATTTCCATTTAAGGCGACCTCCAAGTATTATTATTAATCGCCATGTAATAAGCTCATTATCAGGTAATATACTACATTGGCATAAGTATCTAAATGTTATCATCGAATAATCTCTACAATATCACTTATTTCACATTCAAGAGCAATGCATAAGCGTATTAAAACATCTAAAGAAACATATTCATTTTTTGCCATTTTTGAAAAAGTACTTGCACTAATTTTTGCCATTTCACGTACCTCTGATTTTTTCAGATCCTTTTCAATAATAAGCATCCATAATTTTTTATAGCTCACACCCATAGCAATCACCTCATATCTCTTAATGAAATTGATTATTGAAGTATTTTTTTCGATTATAACACATTTTTTATCAAATCTCCACGAAAAATGTTGAGAACTCGTAATCACAAATAAACTATTCTTTTATTTTTAAGTTGGATTCCAGCTTATTTAAAATAATTAAGCTATCCCTAGAGGTATACCCCCAGAGGACAGAACTCAGAGCATCAATAGCTTCCCTGCGTTTGCGGTAGTAGGTACGGAAACTAATATCACGAATATGCGGGCGTAGCTTTTCAATGATTTCTTCCACATTTCGCTGCTGTTGGGGCGAAAGGAACGAATAATAAAGCAACCAGTAGTAGGATTCGCCATTTTTGTGCTTACTTCGTAGTAGGTCAATCGCAGTATCCAACAGCTTCAACATCTGATGGCTACGCTCAATACACTCAGCATGGTGTTCAATATTTGAACCGGACAAATCAGCGCCAGCAAGGTATATAGATTCCAAAAATTCTTCGACGGAACTACCATACTCAATTTCAAACTTGCTACGAACCTGTTGAACGGAAAGCTCCAGACTCCACACCACATCACGATATTTTTTCAACAGCTTCCAAGTGTCATGGTACAGAGAGTTTTCCGTAATATCAATCGCTTCATTCTTTTTCTTCATCAATTTTTCCTCCTTATGGAACTCTCCTGGCACGGAGAGAGCATCAATTCAAAAGTTGCAACCAATCTGTCATCACCGCAGAGGATAGTTAGTCCTATGTAGTTGATGGAAGCACCGCGCGCGCGGGATAAATACCCTTCCCCACAGGCGTCCGATAAAGGAGATAACTTATATTTGGATTTGGGGCAGCCAAAGCACGAAATCCCTTGTGCTTTCAGGAGTTTCGCCATTTTTTCCAGTATGATTTGAATGTGCGATTTTGAAACGCAGGAGAGGCCTTCTGAAACGGTAACCTCATGTTCTGTAACCGGCTCCTGAGCCTCCGGCTGATTTCCTTCCGCTGGCAGTTCCAGCTTGATATTCAGAACCATGGCAACCTCCTCTTTGTCAATCATCACATCAGAAATCTGAAACATGGTAGATAGGTAATTTTGCAGATAAATCACGTTGCCATGGCGACCCGGAAACGTCATAAGAGAAAGATAACCGGCATCAGACAATTTCTTCAGGACACGGCTTACAGTGGCTTTGGAGAGCCCCCACCGGGTGCCCAGTTCACTGTAAGTCACCAGCGGATTGCCAGAACCATTGCGTAGATAGATGACCGGACCCATTTCCGAGCCTTGTACCTGCGGATCGTTATACACGGCAGACATCCACAAATCCAGTACGACATCCATTTCCGAGCAACGGTTTGTACTAATCAGTTCCGTGGTTAGGGATACTGGCAAAAAGAAAAATCCGGTATCCTTCTGGCAGGGCGCGTTGTATTCCAACACAGTGTTATGCTTTTTCCAACTGCGGATTTTGTATTTGATGACTTTACCGCGTCCCAGGGTGAGAAATGAAATCAAGTGCTGTCGCTGAAGCTCCTCCAGAATGCCCAGGGTCTGACATTGAAAACGGGTGCGGAACCATTCAGATACTTCCTTCAAGGTACATACCCATTCGCCGGGATAGACCGTATAGCTGATACCATCTATGTGGCGGTAAGAGGTGCGGAAGTTGGCATAGTTGGAAAGAACCGCAAAATAAAAAAGGCCGGAGCCCCCGCTTACGCGAATGCTCTGGTCGTTCATCAGACTTTGAATAAATTGCCGGTAAATCCGGCAGCGTGGGTAATCCACGACTTGCTTGATTTCTAATTGATATTCTGGCATAGTGCCTCCTTGTACTTATAATAGTTTCATGGTAAAATCAAGGACATACGGAATTGAACGTACCCTGTTCCCATTTGCCCATCTTGTAAAACAGCTAATTTTCTGCTAATAATAGCAGGATATACAGCCGAAGATGAGATGGACGTAGAATTATGCCCGTGTAAAATAGAAGTTCAAAAACCGATACTTTATTGGATTAAGAGAGCCCACATGGAATGCGCTGAATCCCTGTGGAAATGGGCTTTTTAACTCCTAAGCGGAAGGCCAGCGGTTCGAATCCGCTCAGGAACACTGAATACAATGCCGAAAACCTTGATGTGAGAGGTTTTCGGTTTTTTAATTTAACAGGAAAGTTCTCCTGTTAAATTAAAACCGCTCCTCGGAGGACCACAACTCTAAAGAGGGCTTGTTCACTAAGCTCGTTACACTTGCTAAGTGAGCTAATGCCTGCGGCGGTATGGAATAATGTCGCCACAGCGACCCGCCGCAGGCGGTGAAATATGTAATAGCTATCTGATTGATGAATAAGCAATCAATGGCTGTAGAGTAAAAAAGATTATTTACTATTCTATCAGGGTTCGTTCCTGAGCCGGAACGAGCCAATCAATTCCTTCAACAGCAGCGCCTGTGCGGACAGTTCTTCGCTGGCCGCCGCGCTCTCTTCGGCGGTAGCTGAGTTGAGCTGGACAACATCGGAAATCTGCGTGATACTCTGATGTACCTGTTCCACGGAGCGGGCCTGATCGTCGGAAGCTGAAGATATCTGCTCAATAATCATCTCCACCTCTTTAATACCGTCCAGGACATTCTTGAGAGAGACAGCCGTTTCACCAGAAATACGCGTTCCGTGTTCCACTGCTTTTAACGAAGCGGCGATGAGGGACGTCGTGTTATGGGACGCTTCGGCGCTCTTTGCGGCCAGATTTCTGATTTCTGCGGCAATGACGGCGAAACCTCTGCCGTTTTCACCGGCGCGGGCAGCCTCGACGGCTGCATTGAGGGACAATATATTTGTCTGGAAGGAAATATCTTCAATTGCGCTGATAATTTTACTTATCTCGTTGGAGCTCTGTCGGATGTCCTGCATAGCCGACAGCATCTCCTGCATGCGGCGATTGCTTACCTCGGCTTCATTTACCACCGTAGTTACGCTCATATTGGCTTTTGAAGTGCTGCTGACATTGGATATAATCTGCTGGGAGATGTCCTCTATGACCGCCGCCAGTTCCTCTGCCGCCGCAGCCTGTTCCGTAGCGCCCTGAGCCATCGACTGCGCGCCGCAGGCCCCCTGTTCGGAGCCATAGGCTACCTGCTGGGCGGATGAGCTGATTTGGGAAAGCGTATAATTCAGGGATTTTATAATCTGCTCCAGGGCATCCCCTATAAAAGAAAAATCTCCTAAATAATTACCGTCTACGGACAGTTTCAGATTGCCCCGGGAAATTTCTTCCAGAACGCGTGTGACATTATGAATCATATCCTTGAGAGCGGCAACAGACGAACGGATGCTGCCGGCCATTCTGCCGATTTCATCATCTGTCCGGCCGAGAGGAATGTCGACGCCCAGATTACCCTGTGAGAAATCTTCCATGCTTCTGCTGATACCGGCAAGAGGTTTCATGGTACGGTGTACAATAAACACGATAACAGTTGTAAGTCCGGCCAGAATTATGAGGGACAGCACGCCCAGTATGGTGAGCAGCCGGTTGCGTGTCGCATTTACCTCAGAAATCGGGAGCGTGGCGACAGCCAGCCAGCCGGTGGTTGCGCTGTTTCTGAACATGGAGGTATACCGGATGCCGCTATAACTGAAGTTGAGAACGCCATTATAATTGCTGTGAACCTTATCTTTATACTCCTGGGGGATATCGAGTTCGGAAACATTCCTGCCCGATGCGCTCGGATCGTCGCTGTATATGTAATCCGAATTATTGGAGATAAGTTCAAGATAACCGTGTTCCCCGACTTTGATCGATGAGATTACCTGGCCCAGACTGCTTAAATAGACATCTAAACCGGTCAGACCGGCAATCTCGCTGCCTGATTCAGAAAAAACCGGGTTTACGATCGAGACAATGATCTCTCCGGTGGCGGGATCCAGAAAGGGATCGGAAATCACGATGTCCTTCGTGGTAAGCAGCCGGTGGTACCATTCATTACCGTCAAGATTTGCCGTAACGGTACTGCCGTCGGAAAGCAGATAGGTGTCAGTATCGGAATCAGCCGCCCAAACCTGCAGCACTTTCTCATTCTGCATAAGACCTAACGCGTCGGACAATTCTTTTAACACGGCATCCATATTATCATAGGTGCGGATGTCCTGAGGAGAAGAGACGGCCTCGAAGTAGTTCTGCAGCGTGGAATTCTCTTCAAACGTTCCTGCCACGGCTATTTTCCCCCTGAAAAAATCATCGACGGAAGCCACGGCGTAATCGGTCTGGGCATCGAGCAGCCGGTTATTCAAATCGGATATGGTACCGGCAGTGGCAAAGCAGGCTATTAGTACCAGTATAATGAGTGAGGGCACCAGAACTGTCAGGATACTGAGATTGATTTTGAATGAGATGGTTTGGTTCCATTTAGTGGTCTTTTTCCGGCGGAAAGGTTCCTCTCCGGATGGTGTGGCGGTTTTTTCATACATAGTGTTTCCCCCGAAATTTGAATTGATGTACAGTACGATAAAAAGCATGAGCCATGAACGTATCACTGCCATCAATGAATAAGGCTATGGTAAAGTTGTTCAATCTACGAACAATTATACCATAGCCTTTTTGATATTAGCAATGTAAATCCGCCGGGGTAAGCTTGGCTATTGATTATGGGAGAGCTGTCTCTGTGTTAAAACAATGGTTCAGCATTTTCAGAAGCTCCTGAATCTGGATGGGTTTTGATAAATGCCCGTTCATACCGATTTGCAGTGACTTGCGGCTGTCCTCACTAAAGGCATTGGCCGTCATTGCAATAATCGGGATGGTTCGGGAATCGGCCCTGCCCATGGTGCGAAGTCTCTTTGTCGTCTCAATTCCATCCAGAACCGGCATATGGATATCCATTAAAATGGCATCATAGTAAAAAGGTTCTTTTTTACAGAACATCTGAAGGGCAATCTGCCCATTTCCTGCTGTCTCTACGAAAAAGTCATTCATTTCAAGAAGGGTCTGGGCTATTTCACGGTTAATTTCATTATCCTCCACAACTAAAAGCCGTTTGCCGTTAAAACTATAGGAGGGGGACTCATTTAATATTTCGTGCTGGGGTGCCGGAACCTCGCTGTATGGGAGAGAGACGGTAAAAAAGAATTCGGAGCCGCGGCCGGGTTCACTTTTTACATCCAGAACGCCTCCCATCATCTGTACCAGCCGGCTGGAGATGGCAAGCCCAAGGCCGGTACCGCCATATTGTGAAGAGATATTTTTTGCTCCCTGTTCAAACGCGTTAAAGATAGACGGCAGGACTTCCGGGGAAATGCCGATGCCAGTATCCGCCAGTGAAAAGCGCAAGGCCAGCCCGGTATCTTCTTCTTTAACAGGATGAATATGAAGAGTAATGGAACCTCCCACATCTGTAAATTTAATGGCATTTCCGATGAGATTCAGCAGAACCTGTTCAAGCCTTAGCTGATCGGCTGTTAAATGCCGTTCGGTACGGCAGTCATTTTGTATGGTAAAGGAAAGTCCCTTTGCTTCGGCCTGCATCCGCACCATCTCGTCTATGGAGGACAGAAAGGATGAAAGAAGCATCGGTGTTGGGTTCAGTTCCATTTTCCCGCTCTCAATCCGGGACATATCCAGGATATCATTGACAAGGTGAAGTAAGTACTTGCTGGAGTTATCAAGTTTTTCCAGACATTCCAATACCTGCTCCTTATTTCCGGCGGCAGAACGTGCGATAGCGGTCATACCGACGATTGCATTCATCGGGGTCCGTATTTCGTGGCTCATACGGGAAAGGAAATCTGTTTTTGCCTGGCTGACGGCATCGGCACGGGCTTTCATGACAAAGGAGGGAACAATTTTACCAATCTCCGCCAGCACACGGCGCTGTTCTTTTGTCCAGATATAATTTTCCTGGCAGACTTCGAATCCGATGGCGCCGATATAGACGCCGTTATTCCATATTGCAAAATGGAGGCAGGAGGGGAATGGGGAAATCTCTTTGTTCGGACAGACATCGCACAGCCCGTCGGATGCATACCGCATGGCGGCAGCCTCGTATTTTTCTCGGGTAATATAATAAGGCTTATTTATATGAATATAAGACATATCATTTGACCACTGGTATGTAAAACGGCAGGAGAGGAAAGAAGGATCAATTTCAAGCAGGGATACACGGTCCATATGATAAATCTTTCCAATTCTTGCGAACAACAGGGAGACGGCATCCTCCAGATTTTTCGATTTCCCCAGCAGATCCAGAGCGAAGGATATCAGATTTTCTCCGCGCTGCGCATCTTCCTGTTCAATAGTATTGACAATGTATTTTTCCGTATAGAGATTGGTCAGCATAACTCCAAGCTCATTGGAGGTGTCGAGATAGCAGGCGGCGTGTCCACGGCAGCGCTCTTTGACATAATTCAGCGTACTTTCTGCGCATCGGTAGAGGCCGCTGTAGTTATTGACGACTTCGGTGGAACACATACCGATACTGACGCTGATCCGGCTCTCTCTGCCCGGTAGAATCATGAGATTTTGAACCTGGTCGGCGATACGGGGGCCGAGCACGGTAGCCTGTTTTTTATCACAATTCCTGATAAACAGCATAAACTCATCGCCGCCCAGACGGATCTGGAGATCCTGTTCAGAGGTGGAGCCGCGCAATATATCGGCCACTTCCAGAAGGACGGCATTGGCAAAGGAGGTTCCCTCTTTCTCATTAAGCTGGCCGAAATTGTCCATATCCAGGAGCATCAGAACACAGTTTTCCCCTTCCGGTTTTTCCTGCATACATTTCTGGGCCAGCCTTGTGCCGGTCTCCTTATTCCATAAGCCGGTCAGGCTGTCACGGGATTTCGCGTTTTCCAGCGCGCTGGCCATTCCCTTCTGATTGGTAATGTCTTCAATGATACCCACAACAAAGTCGGGCCGCCCGTCTTCCGTCCAGGTTACGGTTGACATAAATTCCCGGCACCAGGAGCCGGAGAGTGTCTGGAACTCTGCATTGGCAGTTCCCAATCCGTTATGGATGGCCTCATACATTTCCCGGCAGGCGGCGTGGCAGGAGGGGACGACAAAGGAATCCAGGAAGCTGTCCGGCATCTGTTCATACCGTTCGCTGCAGTGATAGTATTCACAGGTACGGCGGGGAATGACACAGGTCCGGATTAACGGATAATAATAAAATTCACAGATTGATGTATGTTCTAAGGCAATATTCAAAATCTGGTTGCGGGCTTCCAGTTGTGCCGCCAGCCGGTGATTTTGCAGTATTGCCTGCTTATTCTGATCGATATTGAGAAAAACGCTGTGGTTCAGCAGATCTTCACCCGTGTCCTGACTGACGGAGCCGGAGACACCCTGTAAAACACTGGGGGCGGACATATGCACAGCGGCAATTTTCCAGCCGTCCGGAGTATGGATGCAGGCAGCGCTTATCCTGGCCTTTAAAGTGAAGAGCGGGCCGGAAGAGACGGGTCTCATTATTGTTAAATCAGCCATAAAAACAGCGTCATCCTGGGATACCGACGTCTCACAGGAGTTAGTTAATTCCGGCAGATAGGGCTCCGGATCCTGGGAGTATTCTTCTTTCAGGGCAGCCTCCACCTTCTGGATACCACACAGGCTGCCATCGGTTCCGATGCCGATCCATTGGATTTCATCTGTCAGAAGAGAGAGGACAGTATTTAAGTCCCTTTTTTTCAAATAGGCGTCTAAAAAAGCTCTGACAGTCTTTTCAGCTGCGCCGTTCGTTATGCTCATATAAAGTTCCTCCAGAGCCAGAGCAGTTGCTGCCCGGCCATGTGATTTATTGGATTTGATACGCTGTATTTTATAATTTCTGCAGGTGTTTTTATTGATTTAACAATATCATTTATGACGGGATTTTGCAATGGAGATTTAGTTGAGGTTGGGGGACCCGTGAGCCGTAACTGTGCAACTCATGGTTGCATCATGGTAAAAATGCAATCTGCTATTTTTAGATAATTATATCTGCTAGAATAAAATCATTAGAAAATATTATGATTCCGGAATAGTATACGAAATTTAAAACGATTGAAATTCTGGTGTCTGATACGTGACATGGACGTATCCGGCTTCAGGTAAACAGGGAGAAAACAGGAGGACAGAAATGCCGCATATTTTATCAGAGGAAAACAGAGAGATTCAGGAAATGGCCAGAGAGTTTGCCGAGGCAAAGATAAGGCCGGTATCAAAGGAGTACGATTTGAGGGGGGAAACGCCGCTTTCGGTGTATAAAGAAGCAGCCGGGCTGGGATATACGTCCCTGTGTATTCCGGAAGAGTTTGGAGGAGCCGGACTGGGCACATTTGCCAATATTCTTGTAGCAGAGGAATTTGCCAGGGCAGACGCTGGATTCTCCGTTGCCGTACAGGCCAGCACTTTGGCGATGAAGCCGATTCTTCTTGCAGGGACGAAGGAGCAGAAACAGTATGCAGCTGACGCGCTGATCAACGGAGGCATGGGGTCCTTCTGCCTGACGGAGCCGGACGCAGGCTCTGACGCGGGAGCTATCAGGACAAAGGCGGTAAAGAAGGATGGGGAGTACATAATTACAGGCCGCAAATGTTTTATAACCAATGCACCCCATGCTGATTTCTACGTTGTCTTTGCCAAGACGGAGCCGGACGCGGGAACGAAAGGGATTTCAGCATTTCTTGTTGAACGCGGCAGAGAGGGGCTTTCGATTGGAAAACACGAGGACAAAATGGGAATCCGCCTTTCCACCACGGCTGATGTGATACTGGAGGAAGTACATGTACCGGAAGCTCATCTTCTGGGGGCAGAGGGAAAAGGATTCAAGCTGGCAATGCAGACACTGGACAGAACCAGACTGGAATGCGCGGCCATGGCGGCGGGGCTGAGTCAGAGAGCTATTGACCTAAGTGTAGACTATGCAAAGACCAGGGTGACATTCGGAAAACCGATAGCGAAGCTGCAGGCAATCCAGTTTATGCTTGCAGATATGGAAATCAGGAACCAGGCGGCCAGGAGCCTTGTATATCAGTGCGCTGCGATGATTGACAGCGGGGCTGTGGACGGAAAGATGAACGCGGTTGCCAAGACATTCTCATCGGAAGCCGCCATGCAGAACACACTCGATGCGGTACAGATATTCTCCGGATATGGATATTCCAGAGAATATGAAGTGGAAAAACTGATGCGTGACGCCAAGATATTTATGATTTTTGAGGGTACAAACCAGATTCAGAGAACGGTGATTGCGGGACATTTAATAAAATAAAAACAGTATGAACAGAGAGGGGGACGACCCATGGCAGGCGTTTTAGAGGGGATCCGTGTAATCGGCCTTACCCGCTATATCGCAGGGCCATATTGCGGCGGCCCCCCCTCCCTGTCTTCCTATAGCGTCGTCGCTTTCGGCAGGCTGAAAATAAATTCCGTTCCAACGCCTTCCGTACTGACCACATCAATATTTTCACCGTGGGCCTGTATAATTTCTTTGACAATGGCCAGGCCGAGTCCGGTTCCTTTCTTGTCTTTTCCACGGGATACATCGCTCTTATAAAAACGCTCCCATATCTTTTTGATATTATTCTTTGGGATACCAACACCGGTATCCTTCACCGACACAAATACCTTCTCATAGCGTACCGAGGTCTGGATATAGATGACCGAATCCTCCCGGCTGAATTTGATGGCATTGTCAATCAGATTGTAGAGAACCTGCTGAATCTTGCCGAGATCAGCGTAGACCATCTGGATGGAATCGGAGAAGGTGAGATCAAAAGTGATTCTTTTTGCACTGCATGTACCTTCAAATGTAGCCGCCGTATCCTTGACGGTCCTGTTGATATCGAAATTAGTCCGGCTCAGATAGCCTTTGCTGTCCAGTGAATTGAGAGTCAGCATGCCCTGGGTCAGCTTATTTAAGCGCTCGGTTTCGGAGATGATGATTCCCAGGTATTTTTGGTACAGCTCCGGCGGGATTGTCCCGTCCAGGATTGCTTCCAGATAACCTTTGATGGAGGTCAGAGGGGAGCGGAAATCATGGGAGACATTGGCGATGAACTTTCTCTGGTATTCTTCCATATCATTCAGTTCGCTGGACATATAGTTCAGCGTGTTAGCCAGATAGCCGATCTCATCATGGCTCGTTATTTTTATGTTGTGTGACAGATTTCCCGCCGCGTACTCATTGGCTGCATAGGTTATTTTCTTGAGCGGGAAATAGACGATTTTCGTAAATATCAGCAAGATAATCAGGGACAGGGCAAAAATAATCCCCGATGTAATGTACACAATATTCAGGAATCCGTTCTGTTCCGCCTTAATAACACTGATAGGAAGGTGAATGGTAATATAACCGTAGGTATTCATGTTTCCCGTAATGGGGGAGGAGACAGACAGGACATCGCTGTCAAACATCCCGTAATACCGGCCGATGGTGTAAAGCCGGTTTCCCTGGGCAGTCGGATCAAAGCCTTCCACGGCAGTGCCGGCTGCTTTCCGGCTGCTGTCGGCGGTGATAATCCCGCTGTGGTCCATAATCCAGATCCTGGCCTTCATGTAGGTTGCGACCGCATCCAGTTGAGGATAAGCGGTTGCCAGGTCCAGATACTTCCCCTCATATACCTTGCTGCAGTTATCGGCAATCATGGTTGCCTCGTCATACAGGGCTTCCGCCTTCTGCTCAATCAGATGTTCATAGGTCAGATTAGATGATACGGTTGCTATCGTAACAAAACCCAGGAAGCCGAACAGCAGATAGCCCAGGATAAATTTGTAATAAAGTGTATGTGTCATGACATTCCTCCGTCTCGTTAGTATAAGACGCTGTTCAGGGAATAGGTGAGGAAGTCCACCAGTTCTTTGATCAGTGTTGGTTTTGGATAATTATTTCTTACGGCCAGCATCATCGGATAGGGAAACGCATTGTCTTTAAATGGTATGGCCCGCAGTTCCGGATATTTGGGAACCAGATTCGACGTATTGGAGTCGATGCACAGGCCGCACAGGCCGTCTTCACTGCACAGCTTGTACATGTAAACCGTGTCGCTGGTACGGCGAACGTCGGGGGTGAATCCCTCCGCCTGGCAAAGCCGCAGGAATTTATTGTACGCAAAATCATTGATGCATAAAATAAATTTTTCATTTCTCAAATCTTTAATTTCCAGCTCCTCCTTCGATGCGAGAGGATTGCTTTTTTCCACAATCAAAAGACGTCTGGTGGAGGGCAGGCTGTAGGTGATGAAGCCGTCCGTATTCTCATAATCGGATATCACGACAGCATCCAGCGTCCCCGCTTTCAGACACTTTAGGCCCTCGATATAGCCGTGCTCATACGGTTCAATTTCCGTATGCGGGTGCAGCTCTTTAAAATATTCCCAGATCTTTTTTGAACCGAAGTAAATCAGTCCTCCCGACAGGCCAAGCCGTATTTTTCCCTTGTGGCGCGTGGCCGATTCTTCCAGCTTCAGATTTAGCTGGTCCCATTCCGCAAGAATCGGGCGGCTGTCCTCCAGAAGCTCCTGGCCGAACTGGGTCGGTATCATGCCCTTGGGGGTCCGGTAGAACAGGGCGGCGCCCAGTTCCTTCTCCAGTAACGACAGGGATTTGCTGAGAGCCTGGTGGGAGATAAAAAGCACTTCCGAGGCCTTTAAAAGGCTGCCGCTCTCACATACCTGCATGAAATAACGTAACTGTCGTATTTCCAATAATCTCACCTTCCAGTATATGTGCACACGTATCTATGGTATCTTCACCGTACTGCCTGTTTTGGCAGGATGAACTGTGACCTATATTATACATCACTTTATTTTTGGATGCAACTTTCAGTTGCATTCCTGTAAAAATTTAAACTGCTATTTTTAGAAAATTCGCTCTGATACAATAAATACATAGAAAATTAAAAGGACGGTGGAAGAAGAATATGAAGATTATTGTATGTGTAAAACAGGTTCCCGATACAACGGAAATTAAAATTGATCCTGTGACAAACACACTGATACGCGCCGGTGTCCCCAGCATCGTGAATCCATATGACGCATATGCCCTGGAAACGGCACTCCGTTTGAAGGAACGCTATGGGGCTGAGGTCCTTGTTATTTCCATGGGACCGGAGCAGGCCAAAGAAGCGTTAAAGGAATGTCTGGCGGTAGGAGCGGATCGGGCATGGCTCATCAGCGACAGGGCGTTCGGCGGTTCCGACACGCTGGCGACCAGCTTTGTACTGTCCCGGGCAGTTGCGTGGCTGAGCAAAGAGCTGGGAGACGTCGGACTGATCCTCTGCGGCAAACAGGCGATAGACGGAGATACGGCCCAGGTTGGACCGGAGATGGCGGAACATCTGGACCTCCCCCAGCTTACCTATGCATCCGATGCAGAGCTTTCGGAGGACGGGGTTTTAGTGAAACGGGAGAATGACGACGGTTACGACATGATTAAAACAAAACTTCCGGCAGTGGTAACGGTAACGAAAATCTCTGGGGAGACAAGACTGCCGTCCATCAAAGGGAAAATGAGGGCGTCCAAAGCCGAAATCCCCGTGCTTACCGCCCAGACGCTTGAAATCGATGTGGAAAAATGCGGCCTGAAAGGATCACCGACGAAGGTTAAAAAGACATTTACGCCGGTCAGGACAAAGACGGGAATCAAGGTGGAAGGCAAGACGGCTGCGGAGGCGGCAGCAGGTATGGCCGGATTTTTAGATGAGAAAAAATTGGTGTGACGATTCGGGAGGGAAGTAACGTGGAACAAAAGCAGGAATATAAGAATATCTGGGTATTTATTGAGACAGAAGAGGGAAAAGCCAAACCGGTCGGATTCGAGCTTTTAACTCCCGGCCGGCTGCTGGCGGACAAAATAGGGGAAAAGCTGGTTGCGGTGATTCCCGGTTACGGCGTCAGGGAAGCGGCAAGACAGGCGGCGGCTTATGGAGCCGACGAAGTGCTTTTCATAGAGGGGGAGGAGTACCGAAATTACAGAACGGATGTGTATGCGGATTGCATGACGGAGCTGGTGGAGAGACACAGGCCCCTGGTAATCCTGATGGGAGCCACCAATAACGGAAGGGACCTGGGACCGCGTCTTGCATGCAGGTTAAAGACCGGGCTTACGGCCGACTGCACGGCGCTCGATATTGACAGCATGACAAAAAATGTGGAGTGGACAAGACCTGCATTTGGCGGAAACCTGATGGCGACAATCCTCTGCCCGGAACACCGTCCTCAGATGGGAACCGTGAGACCCGGGGTATTTAAAAAGCCCGTGCCGGACGAAGACGGCAGCGCGGCAGAACAGAAGCTGATAGGGGAAAGTGCCGGGATAAAGCCGGAACGTATCAGGACGGAGATCGTGGAACGAATCAAAGAAGTAGTCCAGTCGGTTAACCTGGAAGAAGCGGAAATCATTGTATCCGGCGGCCGCGGAATCGGAAAGGCTGAGAATTTCTCCTATATCCGTGAACTGGCGGATGTCCTGGGCGGGGCGGTCGGTTCTTCCAGGGCCTGTGTGGACGCGGATTGGATCCCCCACGCGCATCAGGTTGGACAGACGGGCAAAACCGTGGCTCCAAAGCTCTACATAGCATGCGGGATTTCGGGAGCAATCCAGCACCTGGCAGGAATGTCGGGGGCAGAGACAATCGTGGCAATCAACAAGGACCCGGATGCCCCGATTTTCGGGGTGGCTGATTACGGTATCGTCGGCGATCTGCTGGAAGTGATTCCGGAATTAATCAGGGAGATTAAGAAGGTCAAAGAGATTTAGAGGTACACCGTATTGCAGGAGGGACTCGCTAACTGATAATAAGCCCCTGACCGCATCGGCTGAGACGAAAGGAAAGAAAGGATAAGAGATAATGAGTGAATTATTATATGAAAAGCAGGGAATGATTGCAAAAATCATCATCAACAGACCGGAAAAGAGAAATGCATTAAACAGCGCCGTAATCCACGGTATCGACGAGGCATTAAAGCAGGCGGCCGAGGATCCAAAAGTACGCGTCGTCATTCTGGGAGGAGCCGGTGAAAAAGCGTTTACGGCAGGCTTTGATTTGAAGGAGGCAATGGAACATAACATTACGGGCGTTGTGGAGCGCAGGAAAGACACCTCGGAGGAAATCAAATTCTTCATGCGGATGTGGAACTTCCCAAAACCAATTGTAGCGGCAATCCAGGGCTACTGTATCGGCGGAGGAATCACCCTCGCCATGCTCAGCGATATGGTCATCGCTTCGGAAGACGCCTCATTTGGAAATCCTGAAATTATTCTGGGATACGTGCCGGAATTTCCGATGGAAGTATGGAAAATGCCGTTTAACAAGGTAAGGGAGTTCTTCTACCTGAGCAAGTTCTTTACGGCAGCGGAGATGCGTGATATGAATGTGGTAAATCAGGTAGTTCCCTATGAGAATCTGGAGGAGACGGCGATGGCCGTGGCAAACCGGATTGCCCAGATACCGCCGGAGAGCGCCAAGATAATCAAATATTCGCTGAACAAATGTTATGAGCTGCAGGGCTTTAGAAGCACTATCGATTTTGTGTCCGAAATGTTCAACCTGGGCAGAATCCACATGCAGACAACCGGGGTAGATGAATTCAGAAGTGACATTGCAGAGGGCGGACTGACCACGGCTCTGAAAAAACAATACGGTAAATAATAACGGAGGCTAAACCATGGAACGATTATGGAAAGTACAATATGCTGACAGACTGATTACGGCGTCCCGGGCAGCTGCTATGATACAGAACGGGGACAGCTTCTGCTGCGGAGCCAGGGAGCCGGCTGGTATCCTTTCGGAGCTTGGAAAAAGGAAGGACCTGACGGATGCCGTCTACTATGCCCCGGAAGAAGATTTTCCGCAGCTTCTGCCCAACATGGGAAGGGGGCTGACAGTTTATACCAGCTTTATGGACGGAATTAACCGGGAATATATCAGGAACGGACGGATGCAGTTTATCCCCTGCGGCTTTTCCGGTTTTACCAAAGTGGCGCTTGAGAATTTTAAGTGCCGGGCCGCAATCACCTGCGTGTCGGCTCCCAACAAGGACGGTTTCGTCTCCTTCGGTAATTCTGCCGATATGATGGCAGATGTATGCAGGGCCGTCCCGCTTGCGATAGCGGAAATTAATGATAAGCTCCCCTTTGTATACGGTGATAATGTGATGCATGTTTCCGAATTTGATTACATTGTGGAGGGGGACGGGTATCCTCTGAATGTGGGCCGGATTGACGACTCCGACGAAAACAGGGAGATTTACAAGGCAATCGGCGGTTACCTGTCGGAACTGGTGGAGGATGAAGCCACGCTGGAGGTGGGAATCGGAAGACTGAATTCCTCTGCCATGATGTATCTGGAAAATGCGCATGATCTGGGAGTCCACACCGAAATATACGGTGATCTGCTGATGAACCTTACAAAAAAGGGACTGGTTACAAACAGGAAAAAATCATTGAATCCGGGAGTTTCCGTCTGCACCCAGGTGGTCGGTTCCCAGGAGCTGTTTGATTATGTGAAAGATAACCTGGAGATCCGCCTGGACTGCTGCAACCATGTCCTGACACCGGCAGTAATTGCACAAAATAATAAGATGACGGCCATCAATAACGCCGTACAGGTAGATCTTCTCGGGCAGGCCAATGCCGAATTCCTGAAAGGCAGCCAGCATTCCGGCATGGGCGGAATCGGAGATTTTGCAACAGGGGCCGTGAGCTGTCCGGACGGTAAATCGATCATTGTGATAGAGTCGGTGACAAAGAATGGAAAGTATTCGAAAATCGTTCCTTACTTTGAGCCGGGGACGCCGGTATCTCTGAGCCGCACGATGGTGGAATACGTGGTATCAGAATACGGAATCGCGGTTCTGGCAGGAAAATCCGTACAGGAGCGCGCCCGGGAGCTGGTAAATATTGCCCACCCGGCTTTCAGGGAGGAACTGGAATATCAGGCAAAGGAGATTGGAATTTTAAATTAGAGGGGGAAGGGAGTTACAGATGAGCAGTTTGAGTGTAGTATTAGTGATTCTGGGAATTTACATGGTGGTAATGGTTGGGATTGGCCTTGCGGGAAGAAAATACGGCGGGAGCATGAATGATTTCATGACGGCCGGAAAGCAGGGAACGCTTCTGCTGGTGACCGGTTCCTACATCGGTTCCCATATCGGAAACGGTATTGTGGTAGGAGGCGCCGAATACGGCGCTGTATATGGAATCGGGGGAATGTGGTTCGGAGTCGGCGCGGCTTTATCCTACCTATTATTTTCAGCAGTTATGTCGAGGCGGGTATACCGGGGAAATTGTGTTACGCTGTCTGATATGCTGGAACAGAGATACGGCGATAAGGTTACGACGATTCTGATGGCGGTCCTGAACGGAGCGGCCAATACGGCGGTAATGGCCGGACAAATCATGGCCGGAAAGCGGCTCTTTGAATATATCGGGGTAAACCCGGTGCTTGGAGCCATTATCACAACGCTAATTGTCATTATCTACTCGTCCATGTCCGGACTCTGGGGCGTAATGATGACCGATGTAATCCAGAGTACGGTTATATTTATCACAGTGATTGTCACGGTTATATTTATCGGAAGTCAGGGCGGCTTTCAGCTTATGGCTCAGAATCTGCCGGCAGAAAGCTTCCAGATGGTTCCCTTCAGCATGGAGACATTCATCATGATGCTGGGTCCGACGGCTCTCTATGGGCTGGTATCGTCAGCCGCGTTCCAGCGTACCGTCTCCTGTAAAGAGGAAAAGACGGCAGTGATGGCTCCGGTCATCGCGGCATGTATGATTATTCCGTTTGTAATCCTGCCTGTACTGATTGGAATGTACGGAAAGGCATTGTGGCCGGATGCGGCAAACGGAACGATTATTTTCCAGGTACTGTTCGAGGCAATGCCTCCCGTCCTGGCCGGACTTTTAATCGCTTCCATCTGTGCTGCGGTTATGTCTACCTGTGACGGCGGTCTTGTAACCATCACAGCCAATATTGTCAGCGATATCTACTATAAACATATAAATCCTCAGGCCAGTGAGAAGACACTGGCAAAAATGACAACCTGGTCAACGGTGATTGTCGGTTTAATTGCCCTTATCCTGTCATTGCAGTTTTCCAGCATTATCTCCCTGCTGTCCATGGCCTATACTTTTATGACGGCTGGAGGATTGGTGATGATAGCGGGCGGAATCCTCTGGAAGAAAGGGACGACCCAGGGTGCCATTGCCAGCTTCCTGATTGGAATTGCCTGTGTTATTGTCAATAAAATGGGAGTACAGATGCCGATGGCATCCATCTTCCCGATATTGCCGTCTTTGATTGCCTATGTGGCGGTCAGCCTGATGACACAGCTGAAAAAAGGCTGAGCCATTTTGCCGGTGCGAAAGAAATCAGGGGAAGGATAAGACTCATCCAATCGCCCCACAACCCCGTCCGCCGGCCGTCCCGGCGGCGTCCTCACCTGCAAAACGAAACCTGGACCAGGAAATTTCAACCACCTAATAATACTCGACTTATGTCTCATAATGTGGTAAAGTTATATAGTGTGACTTGATACCAAATGAATGATTGGAATGTATAGTTATGGGACAGTATATTGTATTAGACTTGGAATGGAATCAGAGTCCTCTTGGGAAAGACGGCTCCATGGATCGGCTGCCGTTTGAAATTATTGAAATCGGCGCGGTCAAGCTGAATGCTAGTTTACAAATCATATCGGAATTCCGCCGTCTGATCCGGCCCAGAGTATACCGGCAGATGCACTTTAAAATTTCTGAAGTAACCCACATGTCGATGGATGAACTGAATATGGAAGGCGAGGAGTTCGGCAAGGCCATGGAAGAGTTTCTGGCCTGGTGCGGGGACGACTATAAATTCTGTACCTGGGGTTCCATGGATTTGACGGAGCTTCAGAGGAATATGGTGTACCATGGCCTGGATATTCCTTTCCGAATGCCGCTGCTGTATTACGATCTTCAGAAAATTTACGGACTGATTCGGGGAGATAAGCAGAAGGATTCGCTGGATACGGTTGTGGAGGAGCTGGGGATTGCGGAAGACAGGCCGTTTCACCGGGCGCTCGATGATGCGTATTATACCGGGCGTATCATGGCCGAGATGGATTTTTACAGCATGGTGGAGTATGTCTCAGTGGATTATTACAGGCCGCCGGAGACAGAGGAAGATGAGATTTACCTGGAATTTCCGGGATATGCGAAGTTCGTATCCAGGATGTATGATACAAAAGAAAGAATACTTGAGGAGCGCAGAGTGACGGACATGGTCTGCTACAAATGCCGCCGTACACTAAGGAAAAAGATTAGATGGTTTTCCTCAAACCAGAAGTTCTATTTTTGCCTTGCTTATTGCCCGGAACACGGTTATATGAAGGGCAAAATCCGCATTAAAAAATCGGAGGACGGTTCCGTCTTTGCCGTTAAGACGACAAAGCTGATAGGAGAAGACGGTGCGGCTCTGATTACGAAAAAGAAGGAAGAAGCAAAAAAGAAGCGGGCAGATCGCAACAAAGCGAAGCGGGCATTCAGAAATAATTCGGATAAATCTGTATCAGAAGAATGCGGAACACTTTAAAAAGATAGTGGGAGAATATCGGAAACGGTATTCTCCCATTTGTATTGAAGGCGGTGACCTGCGCGGGGAGTATGCCGGTTATCGCTATAGATTTTCAGGCGCGCCCTGGCGCTGGCTGAAACTGCCGGCAATCCGTAAAAACTCGTCGGTCATGGCTTCGGGAGTTTCCCTCATGCCGCCCTCAAGCCAGCAGAGCAGCATATTATAAAACGCGCCGGCAAAATAATAAAGCTCATATTTTGCAATGGAATTGGCCGGCATATCGCCGTAGGCATCAATCTCACAGTCTGTGATAACATCCAGCAGAGTGGTGGAAATCTTTGCATGGTGAAACGCCAGCACGAGATCGGCATGTTCACGGTAGAACCGGAACTTATACAGTATCATCTCCCTGCTGTGCGGACTCTCAGTTAAGGCCGGCATTTTTTCATGATATTCAAGACTCAGTTTATGGATTCCATAGCCGATAATTTCTTCCACCGATTTAAAGTTCCGGTAGAAAGAAGCCCGGGCAACACCGGATTTTTCAATTAACTCTGTAACTTTAACCTTTGACCAGTCTTTTTCGCCTGCAAAATCAACCAGTGCCGAGAATAAACGGTCTTTTACCAGTTGATTGGCTATTTTTCTTTTATCCATGATGATACATTTTCCCATATTTTGTCTCAGGTTGACGCATTGACATCAACGATCTATGTGATACAATATGTATCATATAAAGATTTCTTTAATCTGTCAAGAGGAGGAGCATATGGTTTTTTATTTTAGTGGTACGGGGAACAGTCAGCTAGTGGCAGTCCGGATAGCAGAAATGACAGGCGATAAGGCAGTATCGATTAACCGATATATGAAGAAGGGAGAAAAAGCGGTGTTCCGTTCGGAACGCCCGCTGGTATTTGTTGCTCCTGTATATTCCTGGCGTCTGCCAAGGGTGGTGGAGCAATGGATTATGGAGAATGATTTTGAAGGCAGCCGCGATGCTTATTTTATATTGACCTGCGGCGGCAGCGGCGGAAATGCCGCTGTTTATGCGGAAAAACTCTGCCGCCGAAAAGGGCTGCGTTATCGCGGTCTGTGTTCGGTGCTTATGCCGGAAAATTATCTGGCTCTGTTTCCCACGCCAGGTGAATCCGAAAGCCGGGAAATTATTGAAAAAGCCGGTCCGGTCATAACCGATCTTGCAAGGCAGATTCAATCAGGAGAGACATTGACCGCGCAGCCGGTTTCCCTTGTCGGCAAGATTGAAAGCGGCCCCGTCAATCCGCTGTTTTACAGACTTTTTGTAAAAGATAAAGGTTTTACTGTTTCTGATAAATGTATCTCCTGCGGAAAATGCGCCCTGCGATGTCCGCTGAACAACATATCCATTGAAGGCGGAAAACCCGTATGGAAGGGCCGCTGCACCCACTGCATGGCCTGTATCGGGGGATGTCCCACGGAGGCAATCGAATACAAGGCTAAGTCCAGCGGGCAGCGCCGCCATTATATCATGGACGATTCTCTTTGCTGGAAGAATGAATGTCCAGAAACGCTGTAGTTCTCCATCCGGCCAGAAACCTAGTAACGCTATTTTCTTTTTCGTCCTTTACCGGCGGGAGCTTTCCGTTCCCGCTCAGGGGAGGAAATTCTCTTCTGCTGCATCATCAGGTCAAAATCAGCTTCCGAAATTCCCGTTTCCTTTAACCGCTCGGCTCTGCGCCGGCGCCGCTCCAGTAAAGCCGCCTCTTCCTGCGCCCTGCGCCGTTTGAAGACCAATACGGCAAATGTCCCGGAACCGCCAACAACAACGACGACGGCGAGAATCTTCCAGAACAGCGACGGTATTTTGAGGGAAATACTGAATTTATTGCCGTCCTGTTTTGACGGCTCCGATTCGGGCGGCTGTGCTGCTCCATCCGCGTTTCGCGCTGACGGTCCTGGGGCCGGTTCTTTGTCCTCCGGATGTGAAATATCCGGATTTTCAGCAGCGGGAGCCAACGCTGACGGCTGCACTTCAAGGAGCGCCTGGGGCAGAGCCAAACCGGCATCGGAGACAGCATCCTTTAATGTAAGGTAAGCGTGTCCAACTGTTCTTTCTCCCAGCAGGTAATTTACGCAGGCGATTGCCCCGGACGGAGCTCCGGCCGGCAGTGTGTAATCAAGAGATACGGTTGTTTCGGAAAAGTCCGCTGTAACCGGAAGAATAATTTTACTGTCCGGATCAATGGTCAGCACCTGCTTTTCAGAGGTGGGCAGGCCGGATATTTTCAAATCGTCGCCAATGGTAGAAAATGTTTTATCATAATCGGCGATTCTTACCGCTTTAAAATTATTAAATCCAAAGTTCAGCAATGCCTTTGTGTCGCTGTACTGGGTCCCGGAGCTGTGCAGGATGACGGTAACAAACTTCGTATCTCCCTGCTGTGCGCCAATGACCAGCGTATTGAGAGCAATGGAGGTATAGCCGGTCTTGCCTCCGATTACATCGGGACGGTACTGATCCGGCCAGTTTTTCTTGATCATTTTGTTGCCGGGGGAAATTCCCTGGCCTTCCGGGTTCTTCTTATTGGGAGGCAGCTCATAGTATGTAGTTGCCACTATTTTTGAAAAATCCGCGTTTTCAAATGCCGCCTTTGTAATCAGCGCCATGTCGTAGGCGCTGACATAATGGTTTTCATCATTCAGTCCGCTCGGGTTTGAAAAATGGGAATCCTGACAGCCGAGCTCGGCCGCCTTTTCATTCATCAGCACGGCAAATTCTTCCGTTGTGCCGGAAATGTGTTCAGCCAGGGCATTAGCCGCTTCATTGGCAGACTTTAAAAGCAGGGCGTAAAGACAGTCTTTTACGCTGGCGGTATCTCCGGTATCATAACCGGCGCTACTGCTGTTGGACTCCACATTGTACACCGCATTCTGGGAAAAGGTCACCGTCTCATCCATCGAACAGCGTTCCAGCACAATCAATGCGGTCAGGACCTTGGTGATACTGGCCGGGGCGTACGTGGCGTGGATATTCTTTCCATATATTACGGCGCCTGAGTTGGCATCCATAATAATACCTGCATCGGACTCAATGGACACGTTGTCCGGCCAGTCGGCTGAAGCCAGCACGGTGGACGGACAGAGCCAGGCCATCAAAAGCAGGGATAATAACATGCTTATAATTTTTCGTTTCATTCTATAATCAAATCCTGTTCTTGTTAATAATCAGCGGGTTTCGGTCACTGTATATATTAATATTTGTAATATAAACGTAATTACTATTTAACAGTATATAGGAATCCGAATTTCATGTAAAGAAAAATTGTCCACATGTGGAAAAGTCTGTAAATTCCATGTTATTGTTTACACCATGCATAAAGAGGCATGCTGTGATTGTCCTTACGGCTGTTTTTCCGGCGTCCGGCGGATAAAAAAAATACATATGGCGAACAACAGGATGGTTGCCGCTGCAAAAGTGACACCAATTCTGGCAGCGGTATCCACAAAAAATGGTTCCGGGACAATGTTTATCAACAAATCGGTTGATGGATCCAGAATCCACAGGTCATTGGTAAAGAATATTTTGTGGAAAAGTATAAAATATTTCGTGAAGTCTGTGGATATTATGGCTGCAAGGGCAGCAGTTAATGCAAAAAACAGCGCAGTACCGATACAGAGCATCCGAGGCAGCAGGCGTTTTATATCAGCTTTCGTCCGCCAAAGCAGTGCGATGCTGAGAAGGATAATCACTGCACAAATCCTGCGGATGGCGATCGCAGCTAAAAAGAGATGCTGCACATCGACCATATGGGCGATCTCCCGTTCATTGAAAAACTCCCGCTGAACGCCTCCCACAGTTGTGGGGACATGAAGATCCGCCCTCTTACCACGGAGAAAGGCCATCATCTCCTGCGTCACGTCCAGAAGATCCTCCATTTCCATATTTACATCCTCTGCAACACCATATTTTTCATACTCTTTTTCATAATAGTCCGGGGTCCAGTATGCGACAGCCTCTACCGATGTGATCAGAAAAATAATCATCAGGCAGAATGCGCACAGGATACCGAGAAAATGCTGGAAATATTTCATCACTTACCTGGCAGAAACACCGGCTTTTACGGAATATTTCTGCGGCTCCTTTCTCAGATAAACAGCCGTCCGTTAATCAAGACGGCAACAATCGCTTTGTTCCATAATGTAAAGTACCAATAGATTATAGCAGAAAGCCAATGCGGGGAAAAGGTCAGTCGGGCGGAAAAATTGTGAATTTTTTTACAGCCGTCCCCGGAAGACCTTGCAAAGAACCGCAATTCTCCTGTATACTAACAGCAAAAGGCAGAAATTCAGGAGGATTTATGATAAAAGCAGTTATATTTGATATGGACGGGGTTATTATAGACAGCGAGATGGAGTACTTAAAATATATCTATGAGTTCGCTAAGGAAAAGAATCCGGACATCCTGATCGAGGATCTGTACGGAACGGTTGGAACGACAAAACGGGACTGCTGGATTGTGGTGGAGAAGGCGGTGGATAACGGTGAATCCTGGGAGGAGTTAAGACAGCAGTACCGCAGCCGCTGGGACGAGGTGTTTGAGTTAGTGGATTATCAGGCCATTTTCCGCCCGGAGGTTCTTACGGTAATGGACTGGATACGGGAGAGAGGATTTAAACTGGCTGTTGCATCCTCCACCAACATCGAGCAGGTCACAAAGATCCTGACAATGAACCATGTGGCAGAGCGTCTGGAACTGATGGTAAGCGGAGGAATGTTCAAAAGGAGCAAACCGGATCCGGAAATCTATTTTTATACGGCAGAGAAACTGGGGGTAAAGCCGGAGGAATGCCTGGTGATCGAAGACTCCACCGTGGGGATTACCGCGGCCCACAGCGCCGGAATGCATGTGGCGGCTCTGATAGACCGCCGGTTTAACTTTGACAGGAATCTTGCTGACTTTGAACTGGGAAGCCTGAATGACATACCTGGGCTGGTTGAAAAAATAAGCGGTAATGCAGTCCGGCGTGCCGTTTATCCAGATTGGCTGCAAAATATCTGATTGATAACGGCCACAGCCGGATTTTGTGCCTGAATGGACCGTCTTACATTTCCGGGCACATGAGGAGGCAGGGCTGCCCGTTTTTCCGGAGCTGATTCGGGAAGTACCGGTAGCGGAAAGCAATATACCCGATATTCTGAAACAGATAAAACAGGAGGACGCGGGATTTACCGCAATCTTTGCATTCAGCGACAGCATGGCCGGACCGTATCAGCCGTTTTTTTCCGGTGCGAGGAGACTGACGGCCGCATATACCGCCGCGCTTATCAGAATGCTGGAAATACTGGCGTAAGGCAGGCGTATCAGTTCCAGCGAGGCGGCCAGCGAAACTGCCATGCCTGCAAAGGCGCTGTACAGCGCTCCGCGGCTGGTGCCTTTTTTCCAGATGACGCCGCCCAGGAAGGGAACGAGACAGCCGGAGGCCATCAGGCTGTATCCCATGGAGAGTACCCGGATAATGTCGTTCATTTTCAGCGCCAGAAGTATTCCGATGCAGCAGACTGCCATATCGGCCAGAAGCATCAGGCGCCGGCAGGTTCTGCTGTCTGCTCCGGGATTTACCATACCAAGGTAGATATCATGGACAAAGTTTGCGGCCACGGCAATGTAAGCGCTGTTGCAGGAGGAGACCACGGCGCAGATTACGGCCGCCAGGATCACGGCGGCCACGGCGGTGGGTAGGCGCGTGAGCAGCAGAGAGGAAAATACATTTTCAGCGGGAATACCGGGAAACAAAGCGCGCCCGTACATGCCCAGCAGGGGCGGAATGAATGCGACCGGGATCAATGTCAGTCCGGCCAGAAGATAACCGCCTCTGGCCGATTTGAGGGATTTGGCAGAGGCGGCGCTCTGGAATGAGATCTGGTTCACTGAGCTTGCCAAAACGATGGGAGCAGTCATAGAGACTAAAAATTCGGCGCCAAAGGGCGCTAGATGAAAGCTGGAAGCAGGCAGAGCGGCTGCCAGTATCCCAGGACCGGGAACGGACATCATCAGAAACAGGGCTGTGGACATTCCGATAAAGATAATGACGCTCTGGATGGAGGAGACTGCCATAGACCCCCATAAACCTGCGGCGTTTGAGTATACCAGCGCGATAACCGCAGTCAGGACGACACCCCACTGGGCCGGAAGGCCCAATGTCAGGAATATGGCCCTTCCGGCCAGAAGCTGCCCGGCCAGCAGAGAAACGCTGCAGGAGATACTTGCGGCAGTATAAATCATACGGGTCGCATGACCGCTGTAACGGCGGGCAAAATAATCGGCCGGGGAGACATAGTGATGGGTGCGGATGAAACGGCACAGGGCCGCAGTGATAAAGTAGGAAAGCCCGCAGCCGATACCATACCAGGCGCCCGCAATGCCGTAGCGGGCGCCGTATTCCGCACCGCCGATGACAAATCCGCTGCCGATTTGGCCGCCGATGGCGCTGCCTGCCAGCAAAAACAGGGAAGTTTGACCGGGGGCCGCGATAGTGTCCTGAAAGCTGCGTATCCGGCGGCTTGCTCGCCTGCTGATGAGCAGCATCGCAGTTCCATAGGACAGCAGGATTAAAATAACAATGGACGGGGTGGTCATAAGGTGCCTCACTTTCGGTTGAATAGGTGAATTTGGGTGGAGTAGAATGAGGGTGCTGCAAAATTAAAGCAGCACCCTCGGTATTAGTTCGTTCGCCCCGCAGGGGCGCCTGCAAAATTGCGTTTTCTATGCGGCCTGCGCCTCTGTATTCTTGCTGCAAAGACTTACGATAATGTAAGCGATGGCAGACGGAATGACAGGGAAGATTCCGGCCGGTATGATACTGCCAAACGGGAATACGACACCGGTCCAACTGATAAGTACGGTGGCAACGCCAACGATGGAAGCGGCAACGGCGCCGGCTGCAGTGCCTCTTTTCCAGGCCAAACCGCCGACAAACGGAACGAAACAAGCGGCAGCCAGGAAGGAGTATACGGAGTTCAGAAGCCCCAGGATGCTGCTGGCGGACAGAGCCAGAGCGGTTGAGGTAGCCATGAAGCCGATATTGACTCCCAGCGTTATTTTCTTTAACTGGGCCTCTGTTGGGTTTTTCTTCAGCGTGCCCTGCCAGATATCGCGAGTCAATACAGTTGACATCGTGATCAGGCCGCAGTCGATGGTGGACATGCAGGCGGCCAGAACAGCGGCGATAATCAGCGCGCAGACAATGGCGGGAAGTTCCATCAGGATGACATCGAAGAAAGCGCTGTTTCCGGTGGCGCCGTATTTAAAGGAACCGTAAGAGCCGATAAAGGCGGGCATCAGAGCCAGCGGAATCATAACAAGGCAGGAAAGATAGCAGGCAATACGGGAAATCTTCGCGCTCTTTGCGGAGTTAACACGCTGATAAGTCGGCTGGTCGGTTACGATACCTAAAAGCAGAGGCAGCATCATGCCTGCAAAACCGGCTGCGGACAGACCGCTGAAATCCAGAGAGGAGCTTGCCAGGTTACCGGCCTGAATGGCTGCGCTCATCTCGCCTACAGCGCCCTTGCTGAACAGGACAATCGTGGTGGCAACGAGGCCGACCAGGATAACGCCTGTCTGGATAACGGAGGTGGCAAAAGCGCCCCACAATCCGGAAAGCTGAGAATACAGCAGAACGACTACGGCAATAGAGATAGCGCCCACGTTGCCCGGCAGCCCAAGCGCTTCAAAAAGGGCCTTGCCTGCCATAATCTGTCCGGCAATTAAGCCGATGGAGGAAATAGCGGTACTCAAATCATAGATAGTGCCTGGAATTTCATTGTGATAACGTTTACGGGTATAGTCTGTCATAGACATATAGCCGTTGTTATAAATAAAGTTATTCAGAAAAAGAGCTACCACGACTGTGGACAGCGCACAGGCAATACCGTAGGCGGCGCCTGCAAGTCCGCTGACAGCGCCCTCTGCAGCGCCTCCGACCACGAAACCGTTGCCGATCTGGCCGCCGATTGCGCCTCCCATCAGAAGCAGCACTCCGGCGGAGCGGCCCATGCTTAAATATCCTTCAAAGTTGCTGGCCTTGCTGCGGCCCATCCATCCAATCACGACCATTGCTGCAAAATAAAGTATTAATACAATTACGATAGTTGGAATCATTGCGTTCATATATCATATTCCTTTCTGCCGTGTTACGGTGTGAACACGGTCTCCAGATTATTAGGGATATGTAACAGTTCATACAACATGAAATGTTACAGGATATATCTTATCTATTCAATATAAGAGCCTGCATCATAGCCCTCGTGAATCGCCAGACGGACATTCCGTGCCTGCCTGCAGTCGCCGATCTTCCAGAATTCCGGGGCACAGGAGCGGAAAGACTCCGCTTCATCCAGCTTCGGAGCCAGGCCAGCGGCAATTATGACCGTATCGGCCGGAAGCTTGATTTCTTTCCCGTCCTGCTCTGCCGTAACGCCATCCGGAAGAATGCCGGTACATCGCATGCCGGTGCGGGCCGTAATGCCAAGCCGTTCCATTTCCAGCAGAACTGCTTCGTGGTGAAGAAAAGGTGCATCACGGCACAGCTCAGGTTTCATCTCAAGGACGGTCACTTTCTTACCCAGTTCACCCAGAAGGATACTTTCCTCACATCCAACCAGGCCTCCGCCCAGAATGACTACATTCTGTCCAATCTCTTCCATATGCTCATGCATCCCGACTGCGGAAACTGCAATTTCAAGGTCCACGCCCGGCACAGGAGGCACGATGGGATCGGCGCCGATGGCACAGACGATGGCGTCGGGCCTCAGGCTCCTTGCCAGTTCCGGCGTCATACCGGTATTCAACATGACGGTTATCTTACGCCGTTCCACTCTCCGGATTAATACCTGCATAAGCTGATCCAGCTTTGATTTGAACGAAACGTGTCCGGCAAAACGGATAGCTCCTCCCAGCCGGCCGGATTTTTCCGCCAGGATAACCTGGTGTCCCCGGTCGGCCAGTGTGATGGCCGCCTCCATACCGGCAGGACCGCCACCGATGACAAGCACCTTTTTAGGAATGAGGGCAGGACAGACGTCCTTTTCGGTATATTCGCGCCCGGCTACCGGATTGACGGAGCATCGTGTCAGGCGGGAGGAATATTTGACATAGGGGACAAAGGACTCACTGATACAGTGGTTGCACCGTATGCAGGGAGTGACATCATCGGCCCGGCCGCCGCGGAGTTTGTCGGGCATCTGGGCATCGGCAATAATGGAGCGGCCCACGGCGATGATATCCGCTTTGCCTTCGGCCAGCACCTGTTCCATCAGCTCCGGTTCATCCAGTCCGCCCACAACGGCCACCGGTGTTTTAACGGCCTTTTTAATAGCGGCCGCAAATTCCACATTGACGCCAAATGGGTGGAACATGCTCGGAACCATATGCTGATTGGTTTCCGGGTAATGGAACGTACCGGCAGTCACATGAATCAGATCGACTTTTCCATCCAGTAACTTTGCAAATTCAACCTGATCATCAATGGTCAGCCCGCCTTCTACCAGTTCACTGCCGCTTAACCGGAACTCGATCAGGAGTTCGGGGCAGCGCCTGCGGATGGCATCCACCACCATGAGGGAGATTCGCGCCCGGTTTTCCAGAGAGCCGCCAAATTTGTCGGTCCGGTGATTGTTCAGCGGGGACAGGAATTCATGAAGCAGCCAGCCGTGGCCGCCATGGATCATAACCATCTCCACACCGCCCAGCCAGGCCATCTCCGCCGCATTGGCAAAACAATTCACTATGTAGTCTATCGTTTTTTCATCCAGCGCGGTGTAATCTTTTCCCAGATGCCCGGGGGCGTCGCTGGGCGCCCAGATTGGTCCGTCGTAATATTCCGGATTCGCCCGGCCTCCGGGATGAAGAATCTCGATTGCGGGAATGGCATTGTGGCGCCTGATGGCGTCAGTTGCCAGAATCAGGGAAGGCATAACTTCCGGATCATCCAGAGCCAGGCACAGGAGATGGGATATTCCTGTTTTCAGGTCAATTCGGGCCTCTCCCATATTGACAATGGCGGCGCCTCCTTTGGCCTTTCGTTCAAATATGGCAATGTTATCCGGGGTAAAGTGAGCCTGGGGGGTCAGATTGGCCACCGACACAGGAGCCGCTTCAATCCTGTTTTTTAAGACGGTACGGCCCAGCCGGAGCGGCTGAAACAGATGTGCATACGGATGCATGGCAGTCCTCCTTCTCATGTCCCATTCTGGTTTGAGACATATTGAATAATTTGATTGCGGCACAGAAAATAGCTTGTTGATATTATAATTTGATGTTTTGAAAAAGTAATTAAATAATTCTGATTAGTGATTTAAAAATTCTGATATTATCTGCCGCTGATTACGGGGGTACTTTTCACACGGTAATGTCCCGTGCGGCAATTGGGCGCGTTACTGTTCACAAAATGGACGGCATTGCGGTCTTGTGTTTACCGCCTGCATTTGCTAAAATTTAAACAAAGAAGAGTTGGGTAGGGGGAGGTACAAGAGGATGGATAAATCGAAAAAGATACCTGAATCACTGGATTATTGGAAAAAGTATATTACTCTGCATCACGTATTGGCTTGTGAACTGTCTTACAGCTTAATCTATAACAATATTCGCCCGGATAAGGTCGGAGATGCCCTGGCCACCGTAGGGCTTGACACACTTCCCAACCGGTTTTTGCTGCTTCAGGTGGACGATTATTACAATTACAGCAGCAAGATGATTATTACCCAGGAGTTTTTTCAGAAAACCATCCTGATTAACCTGATGCGGGAATGTATGGACAGCATGGGACTGAAGGGATTTATGGCCAATCTGGTGAGTCTGGACAAGATAATCTGCTTTTTGTGCTGTCCGGAATGGGAGGGGCCGGATATCAACAGACGACTGATGGAGGTTGCGGAGTGCTTTAAAAAATGTGTCCGGACAAAAAGCTCTTACACGATTTCCGTTTGTATCAGCCAGCAGTGCAGCAGGCTGGGGCAGTTTTCCCTGATGTATCCAAGAATGGATCTGGCGCTGAGCAAAAGCTACTTCTCGGGAAAGGAATTCAATATCCTTTTGGAGGAAATGGAGCCGGATGCGGAGGAGGTCCGGGAGGAGGCCGATATAAATAAATTTTATCCTGAGCTGCTGGCCGCTTTTGCCAGAGGCAACCGGGACCAGCTTGAGGAAGTGCTTCAGGGAATTGTACGGGCACTTCTGGAGGGACGGACGCGCCCGCAGAAGGCGAAGATGGAAATGATCCGGCTGCTTCAGCGGATTGAGGATTACTGTGTGCGCTGCGGCGTGCCGGAGAGCTGGATTCAGCGGCGCAGCGACGCAGCCATGACCAGGATCCTGTCATGCGGCTTTGTGGGGGATACGAGGATCTGTTTTCTGGAGTTTTATGACGAGGTGACCCAGGCATTGGGAGAACACAGTGCAGACGAGGAGTATTCCTTTAAAATTCCCGTTACCGAGTATATTGATACCCACTATATGGAGAATATCAGGTTAGGCAGCCTGGCAGATATCATGGGATTCAGCGAGGGGCATTTCGCCCGCATATTCCGTAAGGAATTTGGCATGACTTTTGTCCAGTATCTCACGGAATGCCGGATCCAGCGCAGCAAGGAACTGCTGGCCGATACCTCGGTCCCGATTGAGCAGATCGCCTATAGAGTCGGGCTGAACAGCTACAGCTATTTCTGCACCTGTTTTAAGCGTACCTGCGGTATTTCCCCCGGGGCCTTCCGGGCCGGAGCCGTCCGGAGCGTGGAGGCGGATTCCTTAAATATTCCGGAGAAGAAAAGTTGAAATTTTAAAATATAATGTTTAAATATTGAATAACATTTGGAACAGCAAACTGTTAGGATGTACATATTGGCACAGAAAAAAAAGCGTATTCTGGTAAAAATACACAAACTGTCCGGCGGCGCGGTGTTGTTCCGCCCCCGGGTTATCAGCAATCAGAATCTGGCTGAAAGCTGAAAACATTTTAGAGAATAGGAGGCCTATATGTCCCATTATCCACATTTGTTTGCGCCTATCCGTGTGCGCAACGTTTACATCAAGAACCGTATTGAGTCTGCACCCATGTCCGCCAGCGGCGACGTTCCATTCTATACCCGAGAGGCGTATGAAATGTATGATACCATTGCCAGGGGCGGCGCCGGTATTGTAACGCTGGGTGAGGCAGGCGTGCATAGCCTGACCGATCATGCCCATCCAACCATGCCGCATCTGGATGACGAAAATCTTCTTCCGACCCTGATTCAAACCGTTGACACCGTACATAAGTGGGGAGCGCTGGCTTCCATCGAACTGACCCACTCCGGCTGCCGCGCAAAAGGCGCTTTTCTGGCGGAGGGCGGTTATGTCATCGGACCCAGCCCAATGGAGGCGAATCTTTACGGAGACAAAGTCATCGAAATGGACGAGGACATGATGAACATGATAGCAGATGCCTATGCGCAGGCTGCCTACATGGCCGAATTTGCAGGCTGTGATATTGTAAACATCCATGGCGGCCATGGATGGCTGATCAGCCAGTTCCTGTCCGACCTGAATAACCACCGCACTGATAAGTACGGCGGCTGTATAGAAAATAAAGCGCGGTTCCCGCTTATGATTGTGGACCGCATCCGCCAGAGATGCCCGAATCTGATTATCGAGTTCCGTTTAAGCGGTGAGGAGGATACCGAGGGAGGCATCCCGATTGAAGAAACGGTGGAATTTGCCAAACTGCTGGATGGAAAGGTGGATATTATTCATGTTTCCGCGGCGACCTTCCATGATACGGGAACCGCATCCCGCATGTTCCCGTCCGTGTTCTACCCCAGGGGCTGCAATGTAGAAAACGCTGCGAAAATTAAGGCTGTCGTAAAGGAATCCCTGGTTTCCGTTGTCGGAGGCATTAATGATCCGGATTATATGGAGTCTGTGCTGGTGGATGGTAAAGCCGACTTTGTCGTGGTCGGCCGGCAGTTTATAGCGGATCCCGACTGGCCCAAGAAGGCCCGTATGGGAAAAGCCGATGAAATCAGTAAATGCATACGCTGCGAGACATGTATCAGCGCCGGCTTTATTCCTCATGTTCCGTTTTCATCCGGTGTGCTCCGCTGTACCGTGAATCCGGCCTGGGGACGTGAATATGAGAATACCCGCAAAGAAGAGAAACCGGACCGTGTAAAGAAAGTACTGGTAGCAGGCGGAGGCCCGGGCGGCATGGAAGCGGCAATTACCGCTGCGCGCCGCGGACATAACGTGATTCTGTGTGAGAAGAGCGATCACCTGGCTGCCAACCTGGACTACTCAAAACAGCTGTCCTTCAAAAAGGATATTGTAGAGTTCCTCAAATCCATGATGCTCAGGGTACAGCGTACCCCAAATCTGGAACTTCGTCTGAATACGGAAGTTACCGAGGAGCTGATTCTGGCAGAGAAGCCGGATGTACTGATTGCCGCCTGCGGAGCTGAGCCGGTGAATCCGCCCATACCAGGGCTTGACCGGCCCATCGTGCATCACATCACCGATCTGTATAAAAAACACATTTCCGTCGGTAAGAAGGTGGTAATTATCGGAGGCGGCCTCGCCGGAAGCGAGGAAGGCCTCGGCCTTGCCTGGGAAGGCCACGACGTAACCATCGTGGAGATGAGGGACGGGCTGGCAAAAGATGCGCCTTATATTCACTGGCGCCATCTGCTCACAAAGCTGAACGAGTCCGTTCATTCCTATTGCTCTGCTAAGGTATTGTCGGTGGAGGAGAATGGGGTAAAAATTGTGGATGCAGACGGTACGGAACTGCTTCTGGAAGCTGACACCGTTCTGGTGGCAGCAGGCATGCGCGGCATTTCTGCACAGCTGGATAGCTGGCATGAGCTGGCCGGGGAGGTTATTTTTGTCGGTGACTGCCGTAAGGCGTCCAAGATTCAGGAGGCAATGCGCACAGGATATTGCGCCGGCCTGACGATATAATTATATAGTGGAAATGGGCAGGACTTTGACTCGATTCAAAGTTCTGCCTTTTTTATGTCTAAATACGGATCAAAGGAGCTTATTACGTTTTACAAAGTATTTACAATTTTTATATTGACAGTTGAGCATATGTTCAACTATAATATGTTTGACAGTTGAATATGTACTCAACTGTATGAGAGATATTTTACGGATGATTTTGTGAGATATAACTCTTATCTATTGATACTTTATAATACGGGAAACCCATGATAAATTTAAGAAAGGTATAGGTAATCAAATGGAATCCAATAAAAAGCGTTTAATCCGTATTGCTCTGGGCGCAGTTCTTTTCACTGCCGCAGTCCTGGTGAATACAAATAGTTCCATAATCAAAGCGGTCCTTTTTCTGGCGCCTTTTATCATCATAGGCGGAGATGTCATTCTGAAAGCGTTTAAAAATATCGTCCGCGGCCGGATATTTGATGAAAATTTTTTGATGAGCATTGCAACCGTCGGCGCATTTTTAATCGGGGAATATCCGGAAGGCGTCGCTGTCATGCTGTTTTACCAGGTAGGGGAATTATTTCAAAGCTATGCTGTGGATAAGTCGCGTAAATCCATTGCCGGTCTCATGGATATCCGCCCCGACTATGCGAATATCCGAAAAAACGGACAGATTGAGACGGTTGCACCGGATAAGGTTGCTGTCGGCGACATAATCATCGTTCGGGCCGGGGAAAAGGTTCCTCTTGACGGGGTTATCCTGGAAGGGAACTCCCTGATGGATACCAAGGCTCTGACTGGAGAATCGGTTCCACGGGAAGCGGTCACGGGGGATACGATTTTGAGCGGTTTTATTAATATGAGCGGACTGCTGACTGTACGGGTGACGAAGGAATTCGGCGAATCCACCGTCAGCAGGATACTCGATTTAGTGGAAAATGCAAGCAGTAAGAAATCCAATTCTGAAAACTTCATAACCAAATTTGCCCGCTATTATACACCGGTTGTAGTCGTCGTTGCCATATTGATGGCGGTGATTCCTCCTCTCGTTATTCCGGGAACCTCTTTTTCTGTTTGGATATACCGCGCTCTGACCTTCCTGGTTATATCCTGTCCGTGTGCGCTTGTCATTTCAGTGCCTATGAGTTTTTTCGGCGGGATTGGAGCCGCTTCCCTGAGCGGCGTTCTGGTTAAGGGCGGCAATTATCTTGAAGCGCTGGCACAGACGGAAACCATAGTTTTTGACAAGACAGGAACCCTGACTAAAGGTATATTTAAGGTACAGTCCATTGAACCAAAAGGGATTTCCAAAGAAGAACTGCTGCGTTTGACAGCTTATGCGGAAAGCTATTCCAGCCACCCCATTTCTCTTTCTTTAAAAGCGGCTTATGGGAAAAAGATTGACAGCAGTCTTGTTACAGAGGTTGAAGAGATTGCCGGACACGGTGTCACGGCTGTTGTGGACAATCACAAAATCGCCGTCGGCAGCAATAAAATGGTTCTCCGGTACAGTCTGCCCCCGGCAGACACCGGTGATGTGGCGGGCACCATTGTCCATGTGATAGTAGACGGAGAATACCGCGGCTTTATCGTTATCGCGGATGAAATCAAGGAGGACGCATTCAACGCTGTGGAGGCTCTCAGAAATTTACAGGTGAAGGAAACCGTAATGCTTACGGGGGACACCGATGCCATCGGCAGGTCGGTAGCAGCCCGGCTTAAACTTGACAAGGTTTACACGGAGCTTCTTCCCGGCGATAAAGTGGAGAAGGTAGAGGCAATGATGCAAAACAAATCAGCCAAAGGAAAGCTGGTTTTCGTAGGTGACGGGATTAATGATGCGCCTGTGCTGGCGCGCGCCGACCTTGGTATTGCCATGGGCGGCCTGGGGTCAGATGCCGCCATTGAAGCCGCGGATATTGTTATCATGACGGATGAACCATCCAAAATAGCTACAGCCATAAAAATATCAAAAAAAACGCTGACAATTGTCCGCCAGAATATTATACTGTCTCTGGCAGTAAAATTTGGCGTCCTGATTTTAGGAGCCGCCGGATTAGCCACTATGTGGGCCGCAGTGTTTGCCGATGTAGGAGTGTCTGTAATTGCTGTTCTGAATGCTGCACGCATTCTCAGCAAGAAACAATATATGTGAGTAAATTGTAATAACAGGAGGAGGTTACCATGGAAATGAAAGACAGCGGCTGTCATATTGTGAATGAAAAATTGGTGGAGGAAGCTAAAGCAGGTATATCCAACAGGGCTGAATTAGATTACCTTTCAGAGCTTTTTAAACTATTAAGCGACCCTACCCGTATGAAACTGGTTTTGGCCTTATCCTGCGGGGAGATGTGTGTCTGCGATTTGGGCGCAGCTCTTGGCATGACAAAGTCTGCAATTTCACATCAGTTGAAAACCATGAAGCAGTGCAGTGTGGTTAAGTCACGCAGGGAAGGGAAAAATGTTTTTTACAGTCTTCACGACCAGCATATGACAGATATTATAGCCCTTGCGGCATGCCATGCCGGCCATGTCCGACCGGTTTCAGAGGAAGGCTGATGTGATTTATATTCCCGGAAAAGAAAACCCGGCTAAGGGGCATATGCTTATAAGCAGATGCTTCTTAGCCGGATTTTCAATATCGGGCGGCGTCTCCGGTTTTATTCCTTATACGGCGTAATATCATGGCAGGAGAGCAGACAGGCGTCCTGCGACTCCCAGCGGATATAGGAGGCATCTGCCATGGACCAGACCTTGAGGACAGGATTGTAAACTTCCATTGTCTGGTTAATGTTAATCCGGATATCGCGCACAGGGCAGATTCTGCAGGGAGTATTCCTGTCAAAGAAAGCTTTGTAACACGGCATTCCCAGACGGGCCGACGGAGCAATGGCGTAGGTCTTGGCATTGATATATTTCAGCGCATAGGTGTCGGGATCGATTACATAAATCCAGGAATTCTGGTTGTCCAGCACCATTTGGAGATTTTCGGCCATGGCCACCGCGCGGTTCTGTGCCCGCATTTTCAGCAGGAAGGTGGATAATAGCTCTGAAATAAAAATCAGCGCATCAATCTGAGCCTGTGTCCAGATTCGTTTGTCTTTACAGTCGTCAAACCCCACATAACCGGTAAATCTGCCGTCATTGCGTATCGCACACTGCAGCAGGGAATGGATTCCCTGTTTATGAAACATATTGTACAGTTTGGGCGGAAGCGTGGCGACATCAGGGCAGAAAAAGACGCCGTTCTCGTTAAAGAGATCGCAGTAACGGCAGTTTCCGTCCATGAATTTACTGTAGTCTACATTCTGTAAATTAGCAATTTCAGATTTAATTCCCTTATTACACCATTCAAAGGTATTATTGCAGAAGGTGCCGTCATTCGTGTCCTCGATAATATAGACACGGCTGACATTACATTTTTGCCCTACCATCTCCAGGATGGAATTGATGGCCGCCTCCTGATTTCTGGCCTCATAAAGCACTTGAAATGCCTGTTGGATGATGCTGTATGTTACCAGGTTCAGTGAGTCGTCAGACTCAATTCGGGTGCCGGCCGCCGGAAGCTGATCTGAATTCCGGATAAATCCGCCGGACATAACGGTCCTGTCGTACAGTGCGTATTGATCCTTGCCCTGCTGTTTGGCATGGTAGAGCGCCTGATCGCATGCCTGGAAAAGTGTCTGGTAATCGGAGCCGTCGTCAGGGCAGCAGGAGATACCGATGCTGCATGACAAATGGTAATCCTGCAATTCATCCTTCAGTACATTGTGGAACGCGTCAACGACTCTCTGGGCGCGTGCGTGCAAAACCTGGTCATCGGCAAAGCTGCACATATATACCAGGAATTCATCACCGCCGATCCTGACTATGACGTCCCCGGTACGGAACAAACGCTGGAGCTGTGAGGAAATTTCAGTCAGCACGGCATCACCGAACATGTGACCGTAGGAATCATTAATCTGTTTGAAATTATCGAGATCAATAATCATCATTGACGCCTGCTCCGAGCCTCCCCGTTCCTCCAGAAGCTTCTGGATTTTATGGCGTCCCGTACTTTTATTATACAGCCCGGTGAGGGCATCGCGTTCCGCTTTTGCGGTCAGCTCCTGGGTTTTTCGCTTCTCGGCGTCAATATCCAGTATAACCCCGACAGCTTTGATTGGATTTCTGTTCCGGTCAAACTGCGTGGTGGCACGTACCCGGCACCAGACATAATGACCGGCTGAATTTGCTATCCTGATTTCAAGCTCACGGTACGGAACCCCATTTCGTATACTCTCCATCAGGGCTAAGAAGGATGGTACATCTTCTGGAAAAAGATGGGAGGCATTCGGAATCCGGCTAAGGCTGCCTTCGGAATCCGGCTTATACCCAAACTTCTTCTCCCAGTTGGAGGAATATGAAATCATATCGCTTCCGATATCCCATTCAAAAATAATATCATTTGTCTGATCCAGAATGATCTGGTGGCGTTCCATTGTCAGCCTCAAATCCTCCTGGGCCTGCTTTACCTGGGTCATATCTGTGAGAACGCAATTGATGTACTCCTTGCCGTCCCCGGAAACGGACAACTGGCATTTATCGAGAATCCAGATTATGCGTCCGTCCCTGGCAAATATCCTGTATTCCAGTTCAATGGGGATTCCAAGCAGAAGCTTCTCGTGGAACCGGGCAATTACCTCGGCCCTGTCGTCCGGGTGTATTATATTGAGGTAATGACCCTGCAGCTCATCATTTAAATCGGTACGGCTGTAACCTGAAAGGTTGAAAAACCCCTGATTGGCATCAATAATAGTAAACCAGCGGTCATTTACACATTGCAGGATGCCCACCATCAGGTTCTGTATTTCCGTTATTCCCGAGGAACGTTCGGACTGTGCGGCCTGAATTGGCGGACTTTCGAGCCTTTTCCATACGATGAGAATACGGTGGGAATGCGGTGCCTGAATATTGATACGCAGAGTCACAGCTTCATACCAGAGATAATCACCGGTGGCCCTGTGGAGAACACGGTATTTGAGCGTGTGCTTCAGAAGGCCGTTTTCAACGAAATCATGGATATAATTATCACTGGAACCGGCCACGATGCCCTGGTCCTCGGTATGTACCGATTTTTCGGTGAAATTTTTAAGGGCTTCTTTATAATTGCCGCCAGAGCGCAGCGGTTCAAAATCTTCGCTGGCTATATAAACAAGATGGTAGATACCTGTGCTTAAATCCACTTCCATTACGGTGGAATCAGCGCAGCGCAGCATAGCCGCATATTTCATCTGGCCATATTGCTGTGTATCCTGTTCTTCCGTCTGTCTGAATTGTGGCAGCGCAGGCGCTTTTCTTAAGTCGGCTTTTGGGGAATGTCCGTCGGCATAGCTGTGGGTCAGACGGACAAATTCTTCGCGGGAGCTTTTAAAGCATTCCAGCAGTTTGGGCGAAAACACACCGCATTCTCCGTTCAGAATCATCGTGTACGCCTTAGCCGGTGAAAAAGCCTTTTTGTATACGCGGTCGGTGGTAAGTGCATCATATGCGTCGGCGATTCCCACTGCCTGCGCACAGATGGGGATACTGTCTCCCTTCAGCCCGTCCGGATACCCCTTACCGTCCCAGCGTTCGTGGTGATACCGGCAAATCCGGTAGGCATAGCGCAGATACTCTTTATCATCCATCCGATCAAGGCCCGAAAGAATTTCACAGCCCTTTTCCGAATGGGTTTTCATAATTGAAAATTCTTCGGCGGTGAGCGGCCCCGGTTTATTTAAAATAGCATCGGGAATCGATATTTTACCAATGTCATGCAGGGCGGATGCGCTTGCAATAATATTAATGGTGCGTTCGCTTAAATCATATTCCGGATAACTGTGCATGATATTTTCAAGCAATATCTTTGTGAACATACGGATTCTCAGGATATGCTGGCCGGATTCCACGCTCCTGTGTTCAACGACGGAGGAGAGGGCGTCCATCAGTACATCCCGGGACTCGCGCAGCTTAACGGACTGGAGCTCCACCAGCTCCTCCAAATGCTCTCTGTGCAGATTCAGTTCAATGGCATTCTGCACTCTTCTTTTAACCACATGCGGTTCGAAGGGCTTCATAACAATATCGGAAGCGCCGAGATCAAAAGCCCGGACCTCACTCTCGATGGTATCTTCTGAGGTGATGATAATAACCGGGATGTTTTTAAGCAGCCTGGTCCGGTTCATATCCGACATAACTTCATAACCGTTTTTCACCGGCATGATAATATCCAGCAGCAGGGCGGCGATGGAGTCTTTATACTGATTGAGCAGAAGCAGGGCCTGTTCGCCGTTTTCCGCCTCAAGAATATTATAATTATTTTCAAATAAGGCACGAAGAATAGCGCGGTTTACTTCTACATCGTCCACTACTAACAGGGTATTACGGTTCATATGAAGTCACTCCTCTTTAGTTTCGCCGCCGTTTAATTACCTTCAGACGGGTAAATTCTTCACGGTCTTTTTCTTCCAGGGAATTTGTGATATCCCGGACCAGGCCGCTGTAGGATGGAATTGTAATGTTTTTCAGTGCATTGGCCCGTTTCTGGGTCTTTTTGATACTGGAAGCAAGGCGGTACGCGGAATTCTCCACCATAGACAGGCGGATGGTCAGCTCTTTAACCCGGTCGAACGCGGCCCGGGCCTGATCCAGAGATTCTTTAGTACTGTAAAAAGCGTAAGTGGGAACCTCCTCCTGCTTTTTATGGAAGCGCACCAGAGGTATCTCCGTTCCCATTATGCTCCGGGCTTTGATTTCAATCGAATCCTCCACCGGGATCGATTCACCGGCCTCCTGGACATAGCTGATGCCCAGCTCGATATTTGCCTTCTGGAGCGCCCGATAGGCGGTCTGGAAGGTGACATCTATTTCCGACTGGATGTCTTTGGCCTGATCGATAAGAGCCATCAGTTCACGGATCAGGATATTTCGTTTTTTATCCATCAGCTCGTAACCCTGGCTGGCCAGGGCCAGGGAGTTTTTCGCCAGTATCAGATTCCCTTTTGTAGGAAAAGTATTTGGATTCATTTAGATTCATCCCCTCCTCCGGGCGGTCGTTCTTCTGTTTTAATCGGCGGCCGGTTTATAATACTGATCCAGCACCTTTGTGTCTATACGATCCAGCTCTGTCCTGGGCAGCATGCCAAGAAGCTCCCAGCCGATATCTAAGGTCTTAAGGATACTGCGGTTCTCGTGGGGATCCTGGCCGATGAAACGTGTCTCAAATTCTTTTCCGAATTTCAGATATAATTTATCTATCGGTGACAATTCATCCTCGCCGATTACCGACGCCAGCGCTCTGGCATCGCCGACTTTGGCGTAGCAGGAAAAAAGCTGGTTTGCCACATCCTGATGGTCGGCTCTGGTAAAACCGTCGCCAATGCCGTCCTTCATCAGTCTTGAAAGCGATGGAAGGACACTTACCGGGGGATAAATGGACTGGCCCTGCAGGCCCCGGTCTAATACGATCTGGCCCTCGGTGATATATCCGGTCAGATCGGGAATCGGATGCGTGATATCGTCGTTCGGCATCGTCAGAATCGGAATCTGGGTCACGGACCCGTTTATGCCGGCTACGATTCCGGCGCGTTCATAGATGGCGGCCAATTCACTGTACAGGTATCCCGGGTATCCTTTTCTGGAAGGAATCTCGCCCTTGGAGGAGGAGACCTCACGCATGGCCTCCGCAAAGGAAGTCATATCGGTCAGGATAACCAGAATGTGCATATGCTTTTCAAACGCCAGATACTCTGCAGTTGTCAGTGCAATCTTCGGAGTAATGAGACGCTCCATAACAGGATCATTTGCCAGGTTGATGAAGGTGACAACGTGATCGGAAACACCGCTCTCCTCGAATGTCCGGCGGAAATAATCCCCGACCTCGTATTTTACACCCATTGCCGCAAATACAATGGCAAACTTTTCGGAAGAATCATCTCCCAGGGATGCCTGCTGTACGATCTGGGCAGCAAGCTGATCGTGGGGAAGTCCGTTGCCGGAGAAAATCGGCAGTTTCTGTCCGCGGATCAGAGTAGTCAGTCCGTCGATAGCCGAGATACCGGTCCGTATATAGTTTCTGGGATATTCCCGTGAAACTGGATTCAACGGTTTTCCGTTCACGTCCAGCCGGACGTTTCCGGGTACCGGACCCAGACCGTCGATAGGCTGGCCGATACCGTTGAAGGTCCGCCCGAGCATCTCCTCGGAGACAACGATCTCCATCGGATGTCCGGTCAGCCTGGTGTGGGTATTGCGAAGCGCCATATTCTCGGTCCCCTCAAAGACCTGGATAATGGCCTTTTCACCGTAAAGTTCGATTATCTTTCCCAGCTTGCGTTCCTGGCCGCCGACGTTCATTTCCACGATCTCATCGTAGGCGGCATTCTCGACGCCGTCCAGTACCACCAGAGGGCCGTTAATGGAACTGAGTCCCAAATATTCAATTGCCATGATATAAGTCCCTCCTTAAGCGTTCCGTTCCACGACACCGTCATAGAACCGGTCAACAGCATCCCGGTATTCATCGAAGAGCTCGGGGCGGTTATTGGGAACGTCGTATTTGATAGATATAATTTTCTCAAAAATATCGTCCTGTTTTAAAACGGACATCGGCATGCCCATCCCAATCAGTGCGCGGCAGCGTTTATAGAGATACAGGATAATTTCCATCATCTTAAACTGCTTTTTCATCGGAACACAGGTGTCCTCGGCATGAAAGGCATTCTGCTGTAGGAAGCCCAGGCGGATTACCTTGGCGATTTCCAGGACCAGCTTCTGATCGTCGGGCAGAACGTCGCTGCCTATCAGCTTGACAATCTCCATCAGTCCATTTTCCTGTGTCAGTATATAGACAAGCTGGTTCCGGTAGTCGATGAAGCGCTTATCCACATTTTCCGTATACCAGGGCGCCAAATCGGTCAGATATTCAGAATAGCTGGTCAGCCACTGGATAGCCGGGAAATGTCTGGCATAGGCCAGGTTCTTATCAAGCCCCCAGAAGCAGCGGACAAAACGCTTGGTATTCTGTGTCACCGGCTCGGAGAAATCGCCTCCCTGCGGCGAGACGGCGCCGATAATGGAAACGGAACCTTCCGTACCGTTTAAGTTCTGCATCATTCCGGCTCTCTCATAGAAAGCGGACAGCCGGGATGCCAGATAAGCCGGGAAACCTTCTTCGGCAGGCATCTCCTCCAGACGCCCGGAAAGCTCTCTCAGCGCCTCGGCCCAGCGTGACGTGGAATCAGCCATGATAGCGACGTGATAACCCATATCACGGTAGTATTCCGCCAGGGTAAGACCGGAATAGAGACTGGCCTCACGCGCTGCAACCGGCATGTTAGAGGTATTGGCTATCAGCGTAGTGCGGTCCATTAAGGGATTGCCGGAACGCGGATCGGTCAGCTCCTGGAACTCTTCCAGAACCTGGGTCATCTCATTGCCGCGCTCTCCGCAGCCGATATAGATAATAATGTCGGCATCAGACCATTTTGCGATCTGATGCTGGGTCATGGTTTTACCTGTGCCGAAGCCGCCGGGGATACAGGCGGTGCCGCCTTTTGCCAGAGGGAACAGGGTATCCAGGATACGCTGTCCTGTAATGAGCGGCCGGGATGCCGGATAGCGTTTGCTGACGGGGCGCGGGATGCGGATAGGCCATTTCTGTGCCATCGTAAGCTTGATTTCCGAGCCGTCCGGCTGCAATAGTGTGATGAGCGGATCGTGGATCGTATATTTTCCGTCTGCCGCGGCATCGAGAACGGTTCCCTCAATTCCGGGGGGAACCATGGGCTTGTGGACGATGGCTCTTGTCTCGGGCACTTCGGCAAAGATAGAACCCTGATACAGCACATCTCCTTTTTTAACGGTAATATGAGTGTCCCACAATTTACTGCCGTCCAGTGACTCGACACTTACGCCGCGGTCAATATAGGCGCCGCCCGTTTTTTTGATTTCAGACAGGGGCCTTTCAATTCCGTCAAATATATTGGTAAGAATGCCGGGGGCCAGTATGACCGATACGGGCGAGCCGCTTCCCGTGACGGATTCCCCGGGCTTTAAGCCGGAAGTCTCCTCATAAACCTCAATCGTTGTCCGCTCGCTTGTAAGGCCGATTACTTCCCCCACCAGGTTCTCCGTGCCGACATAGACGAGTTCATTCATCTTAAAGCCCGGATCGCCCTTCAGGTAGACAATGGGACCGTTGATACCATAAATAATGCCTGTTCGCTCCATCTTATCTGCCTCCTATCCGGAACTGGAATTTATCAGAGATTTCCGCCAGTTTTGTTTTAAATGAATTATCAATCAGAATATTTTTCGACGGAATGACGGCCTGTATACCGCCCAGAAACGTAGTGTCGCTGAGCTTTATCTCTGCGCCCGTATGCAATGCGATACGGTTTAACTTATCCTCGTCGGATGGATCCAGATAAACGGTCATCGGAGCGTCCTGGGCAAATTCCAGCGCTTTTTTAACCTCCGATTCCAGAAACCGCTGATAGTCGGCTGAATCCATGAAAAGGGCAAGCCGGTTCCTCAGCTCGCTGATCAGCATGGTTTTCAGCTCCTCCTGCTTCTGGCTGTATTCCCGCTTGATATTGATCTGTTCTATCGATAACTGCTTGTTGATTTCGTGTTCAATTTTTTCCACCTCTGCGTCCACCTGCATGTCGGATTGACGCCTGGCATCCCTTTTATGCTCTTCCAGGATAGAACGCAGGGAGGCCGTATAGTCGGCCAGCATTTTATTGCTGCGCTCGGTAGCATCCCCATAGCAGAGGGATTCGAAATGTTCCAGTTTTTCTTCAATGGTCAAGTTATGTTCACCTGCTTTCCAGTACTGCTTTTCAGCTTTTACAGTGGAATTTCTGTTATAGCTTGAGGCCGATTGCCTCGTTCACATAGGCGGTGATAAAGTCCGGCTTGCGGCCGGTGCCGTGACGGTCGGGAATTTCCACAAAAAGAGGAAAATTGTGTTCCAGTCTGACACGGTTGATGAGATCCGGAAAGTCGCGCCCGAATTTTTCGGTCAGCAGAACAATACCTATCTCTTTATCGGCGAGGACTTTATCGAGAGCCTCTTTTACTTCCTGCATTTCATGGACAACAACGCCCTCGACGCCTGCCAGGCGCATTCCGGTGAGCGTGTCAATGTTGTCGCTTATCAGGTACATCTTCATTATAACTTACCAAGGATCATGAAGGAGATGATCAGTCCGTAAAGGCAGACACCTTCGGCAAGTCCGGCGAAGATGAGCGATTTTCCGAAAATAGTGGAGTCCTCGCTGATGGCTCCCAAAGCTGCCGAAGCAGCGGCGGAAACAGCGATACCTCCTCCGATGCCGGAAAGTCCGGTTGAGAGGGCGGCAGCAATGTATCCCATACCGGCTGCCGAGTTTACTGCAGATTCCGCAGCCTCACCTGCGGCATAGGCCTGGCCTGAGAACATGAGGACGGATGCGGTTATCAGCGTGCCGAAAAAGAGCAGTGCGTTGACGCCCAGGGCAGTTTTATATCTGCCCCTGGTCTTTTCGCCGGCGGCGAAAGCGCCGAAGGGAACGGCGATACTCAAAATAAGTGCTGCAGCTAATACGATTTTAACGGTTAATGACATAATAGTAATCCTCCATATCTTTATTCACGTATTTTATATAAAGTTGTGTCATGCCTTTCCATAGGGCTTGAACTCGCGTCCGCTGCCTTTATAGAAACGGCTGAATATTTCATAATATTCCAGTCTCAGAACCTGGATCCCGACAATCAGTCCCTCCATTGCACAGACAAACAGGTTGCCGATGATGACAACAGCCCAGTTGAGGGAACCTGATTCTGCGCCTGCCAGCATCATTACGACTTCCATCATGGCTGCATGGCTGACGGCGAAAGCTCCCACACGGACAAAGGACAGGGTGTTGGAGAAATAGCTGAGCAGCATCTCAAACATCTCGAAAAAGCCCTGTACAAAGAACATGACCCGGGAATCGGAATGCTTTCCGGCCTGTTTCTTGACCAGTGAAGCGAGCGGTTCCTTCAGAAAGATAATGACAAGCGGTATGCCGAACATCACGGCAAGCACCCAGGCTGCAGGGAGCGTTTTCCCCATCATGAAGAGAACGACAACAGCCAGTACGCTTCCGTAAAAGACGAGGCCGGCCAGTCCATTGGCATCAAACCAGGATTTCTCAGGGTCATGGAAACGGACGGAATTGACGATGTTTAAAATCATTGTCAGAACGATAATTCCCATTCCCAGCGCAACTGCCACAATAAATACGGTGTTCAGCTTCCCGATAAACGGCAGATTCATCATCTGGGCCGCAGGCCGCAGCCATAGGGGATGGATTACATCTTCAAAGCCGAAGACACTGCCGAACAGGAAACCGAATACGGCGGAGAAAAATCCGCAGCAGGAGATAACCGCAGCCAGATCCATCTTTTTAACCCGGTAAAGAAGGTAGCCTCCCAATAAGAGCAGCAGCCCCTGGCCCACATCTCCAAACATGAAGCCGAAAAGGAAGGAGTAGGTAATGCCAATCAGGATGGTCGGATCAAACTCTCCATAGGCGGGCAGGCCGTACATTTTAATGAACATCTCAAATGGCCGGAACAGCTTTGGATTTCTCAGCTTTGTCGGAGGCGGTGTCAGCAGGTTATTATGATCATCTTCCACAATACAGAACGTCTTGTCGTCCGTCTCAAGCTCTTTCTTAAAGTTTGCGGCATCTGTCTCCGTCATCCACCCGCAGAGAATGTAAAAGGTGTTGACATCATGGTTTGTGCAGGCGGCCAGCTTCCTCACATTAAAATTGGTGTTATAGGAATTCAGCTTTTCGTAGGCAGCCAGGATGTCCCGGCGGTTTTCTTCCAGAATACGGCTGATTTCCGAATTCGTTGACTCCAGTGCAGCCTCGGCTTTCTTAATCTGCTGTTCCAGTGCATCGATCGCCTCCCCGGGAGTGCCGTTATACTCATCCGGCACAATGAAACGTTCAAAATGAAGGGAGGTATAGATTGCATCAATTCGTTTTGATATCACAGCCGGCACAAAGTAAACGATGGAAACGTAATGCTCATCCTCATGACATTTGTAGAGGATTGTATCTAATGATTCGTAGACCACTTTTTCAAATTTGGCGTAATACTCCCGCGGGATCCGGCCGAAGCGGAACCGGATATGCTGGAAATGCAGGATTGACCGGATGTCATAATCCAGCTCCCTGAATGGGACAATCTTGTTGTAGGAAGTCCTGAGGGTATCCAGTTCCTCTTCCAGTTTTCCCTTGCTGTCACGGTAATCTGCCAGTTCCTTGTCTACACGCTGTACGGTTTCAGAGGCCTCTTCGATTGAAATATCCCCGCCGGCCAAAATCCGTATGGACTTATTCCTTCCGGCGGATGTATCTTTGTCCCGGGATGTCTCATTGGCATTGAAAGAATTGGCCAGGCGGGCAGCCCGGGTAAATAATTCTTTATAGGGATTAATCTCAATGTAAGGGCGAAGATCTTTGACAGTTTTTAATTCTGATAAAGCATTTTCAATCTGAATTTCGTATTTGCTGAGATACAGATTGACAACCCGGTCTATATCCTCTTTGGGACCGGTTATGCTTAGAAATTTCATTTTCTCTATCACGGCGTGTTCCCCCCTGACTCTTCTTTTTCTATAATATCCAGTATTTCACCGGCGCCCAGATGATAACGAATCCCCTCGATTACAGTAATAATCTTTCTCAACTCCTCTTCTTTAAAATACAGATACGAGTAGAGAGTGGCTATCGAATATGGATTTCTTCTGGCAGCGGTGCGGTGAATGTGCGCCAGTATCACGCCATACAGAATTTCCAGGTCAGGCTTCTCTTCAAGAGACGCCGCCTTTGTCTGTGCGCCATACCAGGTATCTGAGAGAACGGAAAAAAACTCATCCATGCTTTCCGCGGCAATCAGATGCTCCAGCTGGCTGCTTCGCAGCCGGTAACGGATTGGTATCAGAAGCTTTTTAACTGCTTCTCCGGAAACGGTGTAGTACCGTTTGGTTCTGTAAATCCACTGCAGGTTGAGCAGATCCAGCTTTGTACCAAAGCCCTGCAGGATTGCGTCCTGTTCCCGTCTGGGTATTTTTTTCTTTATTGCTCTCCATGTTACATTGAAATAGTATAAATCAAGCGCCATCTCATAGTCGAAATGGCCTCCGTCGCCGGAATCGCGGATACCTGCGAGCAGCGGGTAATAAATAGTGCCCTCCAGGCTTTCTATGAATTCATCCGTCGTTGCCGCGGTGCCGATGGCAGCAAGGTTGAGCTTCGAATGAGAGCGGAAAAAATCTTCGTATCTGGACAGCCCCACGGGAACCGGCTGATGGGCCGCCGCATTCCTAAGGCAGCTTTTTAATATATCGATCTCAAAGTGCATAAAATACAGTTTGAAAAACTGACGCTGTTTTATCCCGGCAAAACGGTACAGTCTGGCATAATCCCTGTACAGGGCGCCGGCCAGCAGACGTTCGATTGTACCACGGTGAAGATCTTCGCTGTCCATATCCGGGAATATATCGGAGTAGGTGGGAATGGAGCGCAAAAAATCCACAGCTTCAGGTACACTTTCCAGCGCAGCCATAGCGCGGTACTGTTCCTTGGTAAGAAGCTGCCCCTTCATTGCGCGGACCTTTGCCGTAAGTCCGCTGTAGGCCAGAAGTCCTCTCATAAGAATCACGCTCCTGTCATTTCTTTAAACAGCTGTTCCACATAATTTTTGCTCTGACACTTATAATGGTTTTCAAGCTTTTCCAGCATATGATCGGCGCGGCTTTGCTGACAGGCCAGCTTTTTCTTCATCTCAGCCTCCATTGAGGTCCGCACCTCGTCAATGCGTGCGGAAGTTTCCGCCTCAAGTTCCCGGTCAAAGCTTTCTGTTTCCCGGCGGATCTGCTCTGCGATATCCTTTTTCCGGGCTGCCGCGTCATCCATTATTTTAACAGCTTTATTTTCAATTAGTGATATTTTTCCAATAATCCGATCCATGTAGGTTACCTCCTGCGGTGATTGATGAAGTTCATGCCAGAGCGTGTCAGAAAATCTATTCCCGCTGTCTGAACCGATCTTTACAATAGTATACGCATAACGGTGAAAAGTACACTTTCAGAAACAGTACAGAAAGCATGAACTGTTTCCATTTAACGATAGCCTGCACGCTCCGCGCACAGATCACCGCCTTCAATTAAAAGAAACCATAGCAGAATTGGGATATTCCGCTATGGTTTTTGGGCAGTTATAAATAAAGCGATTTCAGCCAATGGAATCCGAACTTCTGTCATTCAATTATTCGGTGACAGGTGTGAGGTATTCCTTTGCAACGTAGGCATCCTGGCCGTTGTATCTGATAATACACCATCTGTCATCATGATCACGCACATATTCAACTTCTGCACCCCGGGCCAGTTGTACGACAATGCGTCCGTCTGTTGCAGGGGTTGCCCGTACGTTCAGTGTATCCGCATTAACTTTGTATTTAACAGTTGCAGCTTCTGTAGTCGGCTCCTCTGCCGGACTTTCACTTTCTGTCGGAACCGGTTCAGTCATTTCTGTTGAGACGGCCGGTGCAGTAGTTTCCGGGACTTTCTCTTTTCCCGGGTGAATCATCTTGATGATAAAGATTAATACTACAATAATTGCGATTAATAGTAAAGGTTTTATAATACTTCCCGCGTCGAAGGAAGGACCGGAAGACTGTACTCTGCGCCTTCTGCTGGAACTTCCCCCTGAGGAGGCGCGCCGGCCCGGTGATTCATCCGTCCTGCGCCGCGCTGATGCAGCCGGTGCAGGTTTACGCCGCCGTTCGTTGTAGTCGTTGGCAAATGTGTAAACCTCCTGTGAGAGAAGATGATGGGCCTGATTGGCATTGTAGGCGCTGTTGTCTTCTTCATGAATAGCCTTATTGCCTATGGTCCTGATCTTGTGATAATGTTCGCAGGTGGTCTTGCTGATGATTCCATCATCATATAGCCCGTCAATCATATCAATCAGGTTGCCTTCCATAACGCCTGATTTCTCACAAAGGCACTTCACCATAAATTCCAGGGTCTGGCGTGCCTTAATCATAGCCATGTTGTACTTTTTCTGTCCGATTAGACGTTCTGTATCTCTAACTCCGCTTTGAATTTTCTCCCAGCTGTTTGTGCCCGGATTGTCTGTATTGTTCATAGGCTGTCTCCTTTGTATCAGTGTTACTCAAACCTTAATTATCCCTATTATAATATATAGGAAAATTTTATGCACCTATATTTTAAAATAAATTTATAAAATTAGGAAAAATGTAATATATATCTTAGAATTGCCGCAGCTATTTGAGAATTTACAGATTAACTTGCATAAAAATCGTTGAAATGGTAAGATAGAAAGATAAAATAAATGGAAAAACCATGAAAAATAAAGGTAAATGTAAAACCAGGAGGACACGGTATGAGACTACGCCATATACCGGGCGCAGAGCAGATGATAGAGGACAGCCCCTACGTAATTCAGAATCCCGAAGAGCGGAAGGGAAAGTGGCATGAGGTTTTCGGAAATCACAATCCGATACGCATAGAAGTAGGTATGGGGAAGGGCAGGTTTATCATGGAACTGGCCAAAGCCAACCCTGAAATAAATTATATCGGCATAGAGCGGTATTCGACCGTACTGCTGAAGGCGATACAGAAGAGAGAACAGCTTGCAATTACGAATATCTGCTTTATGTGTATAGATGCAAAGAATATGGCCGATATTTTTGATATGGGGGAGGTTGACAGAATTTATCTGAATTTCTCGGATCCATGGCCCAAGGACAGGCATGCCAAGAGAAGGCTGACATCACCTCAGTTTATGGAGGTATATGATAAAATCCTGAAGAAAGACGGCACCGTGGAATTTAAGACAGACAACAGGGGACTTTTTGATTATTCCCTGGAATCGGTACCGGAGGCAGGATGGAATATTTTAGAATATACATTTGACCTTCATCACAGTGAAATGGCGGAGGGGAATGTAATGACGGAGTATGAGACAAAGTTTGCGGCAGAGGGAAAGCCGATCTGCAAACTTGTGGCCGCCAGAGAGATTGCGGCAGACGGAAAATAAAAAGCCGCATGGCCCGTCGGGTATCTGTACATGTGCGATAAGCATATAATGTGGAAAACAGCAGACAGCAGGTGTGCAGATATGAGCATGAAAGCCAGAATTACCCGTGAATTGTCGAAAGCGACAAGTGATAAGGCGGAACTAAACAAAACCGTTCTGAAATGGAAAAAGCATTTTGACGAAGCGGGAAAGGTGATCGGTGCTGACAGAAAAAAGAAGAAGTAGGAGGAGTTGCGAATGGAGAAGAGATTTACGAGCGAGAATTTTGAAACGGAAGTTTTGAAATCAGATGTACCGGTACTGGTAGATTTTTATGCCGACTGGTGCGGTCCGTGCAAACGAATGGCACCCATCGTAGAACAGCTGGCTTCCGAGTATGAAGGTAAGATTACGGTCGGAAAGGTAAATATAGACGACAGTACGGATCTTGCCATTAAATACGGCGTTATGTCAATACCGACTCTGATCGTATTCCGAAGAGGAGAAGTGTTCAGAAAAGAAGTGGGAGTACAGACGAAGGCGACGGTGGCGAAGGCGATCAACCAGGCCATTTAATAATTAATTAACTTGAAGCGTGAATGCAGGGGGGATCCGGCTTTTGCCGGAGCCCTCTTTTACGAATAAAACCGGGATAGTTTTAATAAAATATATACTTTGGATATATTTTTTACAAAACTTTAAAAAAAAGGTTGACAATTGGAGATGATTGAGATAAAATAATCCATGCGTCACGAAAAATGACGAAAGAAAATATTCTCAGCGCCTTTAGCTCAGTTGGTAGAGCAGTAGACTCTTAATCTATTTGTCCAGGGTTCGAGTCCCTGAAGGCGCACTGATAAGTACTGATTTTGCAGACTGAGAGCTGTGGGGTCGGTGCTTTTTTTTGCGTGAGATTACCGGCATTATGCGATAGGACTGATGAAACAATTATTAGATAATTTAAAAATATTAAAGTTAATTAGTCTAATAAGTAAATAAAATATTTCGCCATAATTACAGGCGAGTAAAATCATACAAAATCATCCTATAAAATTTGTGCAAAAAACATATTAAAAAAGCCTTGATTTTTCGGAAAAATAGACTATAATGTAAAAATATAAAGAATAACCCGCCAAAAGGTCAAAACAATGGCGGGAATTAAAAAAACTAATTAGTAAGTGCACTGAACTAATTAAAAGCGAGGGTAAACAAATTTATGGAAAAGAGTGGTAATTTAGGACATCTGGAACTGATTCGGAGAATCAACAGAACGCTCATTTTAAACACAGTTAAGGAAAAACAGCCTATCAGCCGGGCGCAGATCTCCAAAACGCTGAAGCTAAGTAAAACAACAGTAAGTGCTATTGTGGAGGAATTGATTAAAAAGAAGCTTCTGGTAGAATATGGAGATTGTGCATCTCCTTCTGGGGTGGGAAGACCCTCCACAATGCTTGGATTTAATCCGAAATCAGCATATTGTATTGGAGTAGATATAGGAGGCACAAAACTTCTTTTGCTGATTACGGATCTGGTGGGAAATATTACATATGAAGTGAAAATTCCGACAAAAAACCGGGTAGAGGAGCTCATTGGAATAATAGAGAATGCTCTGAATGAGAGCGGTATAAAACAGGAGCTGGTATTTGGAATGGGAATTGGGGTACCGGGGACTGTAATGGCTGATGGCACGGTGGTAAGGGCAAAAGCACTCTGTTGGAACAATCTTCCCCTTCAGAAAATGATGAACGATTATTTTCCATTTCCTGTCTATGTTGGAAATGATGTGAACCTGGCGGCGCTGGGGGAGCGCTGGCTTGGTTCGGGTGACCAGACGGACGATATGCTGTTCATAGCGCTGGGAACGGGTATCGGAAGCGCAATGGTGTGCGGCGGACAGTTAATTTACGGCGCACAGGGGCGTGCGGGAGAAATTGGATATTATCTGGAGAGCAGGGATGCGGAAGAGGGAAATTTGAATCAGCTGGGAAAACAGGGGGTACTGGAACAGAAGTGTTCGGGCACTGCGCTGGATCAATATGAAGGTGGAGCGGAGGCGCTATTCTTGTCATATAGCCGCGGTGAGGCTAATGTGACAGAGATTATAGAAAAATTTATCCGTGATTTTTCGGTAGCAATTGCCAATTCAATTAGCCTTTTAAATCCGTCTAAAGTAGTGATAGGCGGCGGTGTGTCCGATTCTATGGGCGCGGTCATTCACAGGATTCGTGAGGAAGTATCTAAGATGACACCAATTCAGGCTGATGTCTGCCTGGCAAATTTGGGAGGAAAGGCAGGGGCTCTGGGGGCAATTAATTTTGCATCTATTCAGATTGAACAGCAGGACATACAGGTTCAGAAATAAGGGGGAAACTGGTGATGAAACAAACAATGAAGGAATGCATGCTTGAGCAGCCGGAAACAATCAGAAATGTGCTTAAAATGGCGGGAAAACAATTGGAAACAGTGACTGCAGTAATAGGCAGCGGTCCATTTGAAAAGATATATCTGGTTGGTTCAGGGACGTCGCTTCACGCGGCCATTGCAGCAAAATATGCATTTACACGTTGGATTGATGCGGAAATTCAAGTTTTCACGCCATTTGAATTTTTATATTATTTTCCTCATCAAAGACTTAACTCACAGACACTCGTTCTGGGAATTTCACAGACCGCACGCAGTATAGGAACAATCAATTGTATGGAACTTTGCAGAAAAAAGGGAGCCAGGACCATATTTGTTACTGCCGAGCCGGAAAATCCAGGGGCAGACAGTGCGGAGACGGTACTTAATACCTGTACGGGGGTGGAAATGGTAGGAGCGAAGACAAAGGGATTTACCTCTACCATTGCTATGCTGTATCTTTACGCTGCAAAGCTGGCAGGGAGGAGGCTGGATTTATCGCAGGTTCCGTTTTGGATGGAAGAGACCTTTGAAAGAGTATCGAAAATAATAGATGAACTGGCGGAGGAATACAGTAAAGCTTTATCAGTCACGATTATAGGAGGAGGTACGCTGGCGGCGGCAGCGAAAGAAGGCGGCTTGAAAATGCTGGAAGGAGTCAGGATCCCAGTAGAAGTATACGATGTAGAGGAGTATATGCATGGCCCTTATCACTGCCTTGAGAGTGGCTCTCATCTTATTTTTCTGATAAATGAAGGCGCTGGCGCCGACAGGGCCAGGAAGATGGTTCAGTTTGCACAGGAGCATTCACAACATGTGCTGGTAATTGGCTATGCGGGGCTTTTCAAAGAGATCGAAATAACATGTACGTTTATACCTCTTCCTGAGGGAATGGATGAACTGCTTACACCGCTGTTTTACTCGCTGCCTCTTCAGTGGCTGGCAAACGACGCCACAGAAAAGAAAGGCCGTCATCCGGAACAGTCGAGATATCCCCAGTTTCATAGAATACTGGGCAGTAAATATATGCCGAAGGTTAATTATTATAAAGGTTAAGAGCGGGAGGAGAAATATGCTGAAACTGAAACTTGGTGTCGATGTAGGAGGGACATTTACCGATGTTGTTGGAATAACCGGAGAAGGAAAAGTGTATTTTGCTAAGACACCTTCTACTCCGCAGGATCAGAGTATTGGGGTTTTGAACGGAATCAAAATGTTGTTGGACAGCCTGGATGCACCGGCAGAATGCGTGTCCGGTGTGGCTCATGGGACAACTGTAGCTACCAATACACTGCTTGAGAGAAATGGAGCTGTAACTGCTCTGATTACCACAGAGGGCTTTCGCGATGTTCTGCATATCGGCCGTCAAAGCCGACCGGAGCTTTATGATTTACATGCACGCAAACCGGAATCTCTGGTCCCCAGATACCTCCGTAGAGAAGCAGAAGAGAGGGTAGATTATACTGGAACAGTACTTGTAAAGCTGAATATAGAAGAACTGAAAAAGACAGTAAAGGAACTAATTGATGACGGAGTGGAATCAATCGCAATCTGTTTTCTCCATTCCTATGCGAATCATGAAAATGAAAAAAAGGCACTGGCAGCAATTCGAGAGACAGTCCCAGACTTTCCAGTGTCCGTATCCAGCGATATTTTGCCGGAATTCCGAGAGTTTGAGCGTATGAATACAACAGTGCTGAACGCATATGTCCAGCCAAGAATGCAAAAATATGTTTCACAGCTCAGAGGGCGTCTGGATGACAATGGAATTACTGCGCCCCTCACCATCATGCAATCCTCAGGCGGCATGATGACGGATCAAGTGGCGGCGTCCAGAAGTGTCAATACACTTTTATCAGGACCTGCGGGCGGAGTACTTGCGGCAGAATTTTTAGCGAATATTACACCTTACCGCAATATTATAACCGGTGATCTGGGGGGAACATCATTTGACGTGGGCGTTGTACAGAACGGCTCCATTGGAATTACAGGAGAAGGGGTTATAGAGGGCTTTCCTGTAAAATTTCCCCATATTGATATTACAACGATTGGAGCGGGCGGAGGTTCGCTTGCTTGGCTGGATGCAGGCGGAGCCTTGAGAGTAGGGCCAAGAAGTGCAGGGGCGGTACCGGGGCCGGTCTGTTATGGAAAAGGCGGAACAGAACCAGCAGTTACAGATGCTCATGTAGTGCTTGGTCGTGTGGGGGGACGGCTTCTGGGCGGTAAAATGAAGTTGGATGTGAATGCTGCCAGAGCAGCCATAAAGGAAAAACTGGCGGACCGTCTGGGAATGACTGTTGAAGAGGTTGCTGAGGGAATCCTGCGTGTTGCCAACGCAAATATGGTCCGTGCTATTCGTGTTATGACAGTAGAGAAGGGAATTGATCCACGAAAATTTGTTCTTCTGCCATATGGAGGCGCCGGTGCTCTTCATGCGGTTGAACTGGCTCGTTCTCTGGAGATTGGCACAGTGGTTGTACCGATTGCCCCCGGTAATTTTTCGGCATTCGGTTTACTGGTAGCTCCTATTCGTTATGACGAGGTGTGTACCTACCATAAACATGAAAAAGACATAAGTTTTGAACGCATGGAGGAATTATTCTGCCAGATGGAAGAGACAGCAAGGGCGGAGATGAAACGCGATAATGTAGAGGAAAGTGCGGTCAGATTTGAGAGAAAAGTGGATATACGCTATTATGGACAGGCATATGAATTGACGATCACAGTTCCTAATCTTCCGGTAGATCAAAAAGTATTTGCTGGTCTGGCAGAAGATTTTAGTCAGGCGCATGAGCAGGCTTACGGATTTAAAAAAGAGCAGGATCCGCTGGAGCTGGTCAGCTTGAGGCTCTCAGCCGTAGGACAGGCCGATCATAACGGACTTTATGCAAAGGGGATACACGGTGATACAAATGCCGAGCCGGAGGAAGTTCGGAAAGTATACTTTATGGGCAAATGGATGAAGACCAGTATCTATAACCGTTCCCTGTTGAAATCAGGCAATTCATTTGCAGGACCGGCCATTATTGAAGATACAGGGGCGACTTCTGTAATAGGACCGGGGGATGTTGTGACTGTGGACGAGAGGTTGAATCTAATTGTGAAGGTCGCGGACAATGCCGCCTGTCAGGCTGCCGTAGAGGCAGGCAGGTAAGAAGGAGGGAGTTAATCATGGATGCTATTACATTAGAAGTAATGCGTAACCGTTTTTTTGCGATTACCGAGGAGATGGGAGCCGCCTTGATTCGTACGGCCTACTCTACAAATATTAAAGATAGAAGGGACTGTTCCTGTGCATTATTTAACATAAATGGAGATACGATTGCTCAGGCTGAGCATATACCGGTTCACTCGGGTGTGCTCCCATGGGGAGTTAAGGGTGCCCTAAAGCATGTAGATAAAGATGCTTTGAAACCAGGCGATGCGATTATGCACAATGATCCCTTTATCGGGGGTACCCATCTGCCGGACATTATTATTTTTTCACCTATTTTTTATAATGGAAAATTGGTGGCTTTTGTGGGAAATTTGGCACATCATGTGGATGTGGGAGGGAAGGTACCGGGCTCTCTTACTCCGGATGCAACAGAGATTTTCCACGAAGGAATCTGCTTCCCTCCGGTAAAGGTGAAAAAAGAGGGAATAATCGATTCGGAAATTTATGGAATGTTCCAATCTAATATCCGAACTAAATATGAAAGCGGCGGGGATCTGATGGCTCAGATAGCTGCAAACAATGTGGGTGAAAAACGTTTTGGAGAGCTTTGCGATGAGATGGGGATCGATGTAGTACTGGAGGCGGTTACGGAGCTGGAAAAATACTGTGATCGACGTATGGCAGCAGAACTTGAGAAACTTCCGGCCGGAATATATGAATTTGAAGATTCGCTGGAGGGAGATGGTATCACGACGGAGGAACCGCTGCAAATCAAAGTAGCCGTTACTACTGGCGGACCAAAGATCAAGATAGATTTTACGGGAACCTGCCCTCAGGTGAGAGGTCCTCTTAACTGTGTAAGGCCGATGGCGCTGGCTTGCGTGTACTACGTTATCAGAGCTATGACGGATCCGACAATTCCGCCAAATTCAGGAACTTACAGCCGGTTTGAGGTTATTACCCCGGAAGGCACATTAGTTAATGCAGTCTATCCGGCTGCTACCGGTTCAGGCAATTCCATTACGTGTCAAAGGCTGGTAGATGTTCTGATCGGGGCATTAGCAAAGGCGACACCGGAAAAAGCCTGCGCTGCTGCGTGCGGTTCGATGAATGGTATTCAGTTAGGTGGTTATAATCCAAAAACCCACTCCTTTTTCGCAAATGGAGAAACGGTAGGCGGCGGTTATGGAGGAATGTGGGATCAGGATGGTACCAGCGGGGTAAACACGCATATGACCAATACGAGGAATACACCTGTGGAGGTTTTGGAGACCATTATGCCGGTTAAAGTAATCCGTTACGGCCTGATGCCTGACTCGGAAGGTCCGGGACTTCACAGAGGTGGATTTGGCATTGAGCGCGTGCTGGAATTCCAGACAGATGAAGTGGATTGTTTTATTGCCTCTGACCGTGTCAATACACCTCCGTGGGGGCTGGCCGGCGGTATGTCGGCAGGAGGAGCGCACTTTACTGTTATAAGAGCAGACAAAACAGTAGAACACCTGCCGTCCAAATCGAGAATCCGTTTTTACAAAAATGACAGACTCTACATACAGACAAGCGGCGGAGGCGGATGGGGAAATCCTGCCAGCCGGGATAAAGAGTCTTTAAGGCGTGACATCAGAGATGGGTTGGTCAGCATGGAACGGGCAGAAAAGGAATATGGGGGATTGTAAGATTTTAAAAGTTAAAATGGAGGAGTTAGAATGAAGAAATTTTATGCAATAATTATATCAGCAGTTATGGTTGCGACTTTGGCAGGATGTGGAGGAAATAATACAGTCACACTTCCAAGCAGTGAGGCCGATTCTGTTAGGCAAGAGGGGAAAGAGATAGAAAACCAGGATGCAAAACATTTAGTACTGACGACAACAGCTCTTGATCCTGAAGTAGCGCCAGATTATAATCCGTGGGCCGATGGGCTTGTAAAGTTTAAAGAGGAAGTGGAGAAAAACAGCAACGGACGATATATAGTTGATATATATTGGTACGCAAGTTATGCAAGTGACGCAGAAGCATTTCAGATGGTTCAGGATGGCGAAACCGATTTTAACTTTGGCGCAGGTATGTCAAATGTGGATGGAAGATTTGCGTGGCAGAGAATACCATTTTTGTTGCCGGATCTGGAGACAGTCCGCGAAAAGCTGGCCAGCCCTGATTCAGAAGGATATAAAATCAACAGTGGACTATATGCTGATAATGGGCTAAAGCTTCTTGCACAGAATTGCGGACTTCAGAGGCATATTTTTTCGACAAAGAAATTGATTAAAGTTCCGGATGACCTTAAGGATGAGACGTTCCGCACCTATGAAGATGCGATAGTCAACGCATTTTATGGTGAATTAGGCAACGTTGCAATTATGCCGTTTGGTGAATTATATACTTCTCTGCAGAACGGACTTGTTACTGCAACAGACCAGCAGATTCCTTCTTATATCATAGAAAATTATTACGAAGTAGCGCCGTACTATTCATATGTAGGTGCCCAGTGGACCTCCTACAGCCTGATGATGAACATGGAGAAGTTTAATTCTTTCAGTGAAGAGGATCAGAAAATATTTACCGATGCTGCATGGGCCTGCGCAAAAGCGGAATATGAGTCTTACAAAGATATGCTTTCTGATGCAGAATCGTTTTTCGACGCGCATGAGATAACGTATTATCAGCCTTCGTCGGAGGAACTGGCATTGTGGCAGCAATATGCAGCATCTCTTTCTGATGAGTGGAAAAAACTGGTTGGAGATGATTTATATAAGCAGGTTTCAGAGCTGTTTAACTATTAAAGATACAGGAAACAGGGCCATGACTGAAGCCCGCCGTATCGGTGGACAGCGATAGAAGGGATGAAAGTTAAATGAAATTCTTAAAGAATCTGGACAGATTAGTTAATTTTGTCATCGGAAATATTGCAGGAATTCTACTGATTGTCATGATGATTATGGTAAATGTTACCATATTCAGCCGTTGGGTTTTTAATATTAATATGCATGGGTATGAAGAACTTCCAACGATACTTTTTATTGTATTTGTATGGCTTGGTGTGATACTGGTAGTACGCGATGACAATATGCTGAAGGTTGACTTTTTTCTAAACCTTTGTAGGACGGCACGCGCAAAAGAAATTTTACATCTGATCAGCCTGATTATATCGACTGTCATCTGCGGTATGTTTACACCGTTGGCTTTTAACCTGATGATGACCCATATAAAAAGAGGTACCGTGTCTCCGGCAGTCGGGTTCAGTATGTGGTGGGTCTATGCCTCTGTGTTTATCGGGGCGTTTGGAATGACGGTTTATTACATGGTGAATGTGTGTAAATCTGTGAGGAGGCTGAGAGCACTATGATTTTTAGTATTGCTGCATTATTGATCTTAGTATTGATATTTACTGGTGTTGCAGTGCCGCTGGCTTTCCTTGGAGGTTCGTTCTTTGTGGCATATATGGGTCTGGGGAGCACGGGAACGTTTGCAACAAATTCCTTTTATATTTTAAATTCGATCTCCATGCTTGCAATTCCGCTTTTTGTGGTAGGAGGCTCTTTGATTGAAAGAAGTGGAATTGCAAATGTATTAATTAGAGTAGCCGATAAAATGCTCCGTAATGTGAAAGGAGGATTGACGGCCACCATACCTGTGGTTTCATGTTTTTTCGGAGCATTGTGCGGATCGGCCCTTGCTACGGCAAACACTCTGTCTACCGCAATGGTACCGGAGTTAGAAAAAAAGGGATACAATAAAGCATATCTGGCTGCATTGATTGCCGCATCAAGTCCTTTTGGATTTATGATTCCGCCAAATGTTAATGCGATTATCTTTGCTTCTGTATCGTCTGCGTCAGTTGGCGCATTGTTCATGGCGACAATTGTGCCGGGAATTATATGGGCTGGCCTGTATCTGGTTATCAACCGGATGATATATAAACATTATTATAATCCGGAACAGCCGGAATTAGAAGCAGAATCTCCTGCCGCTGATTCTCCCCATTCAGCAGTTCCTGTAACTGAGGTACAAAAAACGGGAAAATTCTGGCTGGAACTGATAGTTGCGGTTTTGATGCCTGTAATTGTTTTGGGCGGAATTTACGGAGGCGTATTTACTGCAACGGAAGCAGGAGCCATTACATGCCTTTATGGAGCTGTAATGGGAGTGGTGGTCTATAAGCGGTTGTCTCTGAAACAACTGGTGGGTGTGTTTACGAAAGGGGTGAAAGATGTATCGGCGCTGGTTATCATGTTCCCGATGACATTAATCTTCAGCCGTTTAATGACACTGAATCATATTCCGGAACTGGTTGCAGAAGTCATGCTAGGAATCACCAATAATCGGATTGGACTGATCCTGCTGATTGATATTCTCTTGTTTTTAATCGGATTCTTTCTGGATGGAAACGTCATTATACTGACGCTGGTGCCATTGCTGACTCCAATAGCAAGCGCCTGTGGAATTGATACGATTCAGCTGGCCGTTATTGTGTTTGTATCGATCGGAATTGGCTCGATCACGCCGCCCATGGCAACCTGTCTGATGGCCTGCTCCAGGGTTTGCGATGTTCCAATACATAAGCTGATAAAACCGATTATGCCCTTCCTGCTGTTTGGAGCACTGCCAATATTACTACTGGTATCATTTGTACCACAAATCTCGACTTGGCTTCCGAGCCTGTTCTATAGCTTTTGATTGCTATGATATAATATAAAAATAAATCGATTTTATGCTGAAAATCCCTTCGGAACGATTGCGTCCGGAAGGATTTTCAGCGCTGTATACCAGTCTTTCCCAGCCCGTCAAATCACCCGGCACGGCACTACCTCTTTTAACTTCACGGCCCTGGTCATTACATAGCTGGGAATATTATGTTCCTTCAGATTGCCTTCATCGTTTGTATCTTCGAGGATGTGCGTCAGGAGGAATCCGGCCTCCAGCTGTCCTCCTATCTGATCCTCCAGCGTATGGGAGAACTGTACCCCGCAGTCCGTATCTTCCAATTGTTTCATTTGATCGGCATTTTTTAACGGATTGAAGGGCAGAGAGTTTGTCAGCATTTTTTCATCGTCGTCAAAAATATAGTTGATTCCGGTGTCAAGACCTGAGAGCATTATGCCCTTGTCTTTCAAAATCCGGTAGCATTCCCTGAAGATTGGCTTCACTTCCTCTACATAGCAATTAGAAACGGGATGAAAAATGAGATCAAAGCTTTCGTCCTCAAAGGGCAGCGGTTTTGTCATATCTGCGCGGATAATTTGTATATCATAGCCTTCCCGGGCCGCCACCATCCGCTCACTTTCCAACTGCTTCGGTGAATAATCCAGCACGGTGCAGTCTGCACCCGCCGCGGCAAAGAGCGGCATCTGCTGGCCTCCGCCGCTAGCCAGACCAAGAATCTTCTTTCCCTGCAGGCGGCCGAACCACTCTGCAGGCACCGTTTTGTTCGGGGTCAGCACTACGCTCCAATCGCCGTGTACGGCGCGTTCATATTCTTCGTGTGAGATGGGGGTGCCCCACACCCAGCCGTCTTCTATCCAACGGTCAATTGTTTTCGCATTCATATCCTGATAGTTCATAATTATAATTACTCCTTTAAACGTATCTGATTATCGCCGTGTTTCCTGTTTGTCTTGCAGCTTATTGACCTTGCAGCTGCGGTTGTCCCTGTTTAAGTCCGATGGGCAGTCCTGTCAAGTTATTACTTACATCAACGTGAAGCATGGAATACCATATGAAACGAAGGATTACCGTTCACTACGAAGTGACGCCGTTCCGGCTAAAATCCGGCTTGCCAACCGCTCCTGTACAAGTTAAACTGATATCAGACAGGCATAACAGGGTAACAGTTCATGCTGTCGGAACTGTTACATAACAGGAGGTGGCACATGGCATTTACGATTTATGCAAAGATGAAACGAGTGGGGAAACAAAAAAAGGAGGATTTGCTGCCGGTTCCGTTTGAACTGGAAAAGAGACCGGACACGGTGCGGGAGCTTGTGACGGCTCTGGTACGGCTGTCCGTATCGGAATATAACGAGCGTAAAGAGGAGGGGCAGGTGCTGCGGTATCTCACGAAAGAGGAGATAAGCAGCCTGGCCTCGGCAGGCAAAGTCTCGTTCGGCGTTCGGGGCGGCAATGATGCGGATCCGGAAAAAGCGGTCGAGAATGCGCTCCAGTGCTTCGAGGACGGGATTTACCGCATATTTGCCGGAGAAGAAGAGCTGACCGGACTGGAAGAGCCGGTTCCATGGGTGAACGGGGCAGAAGGTAATGAAGATAAAGGAGACGATAAAACCCCGGTATTTACGTTTATAAGACTTACAATGCTGTCGGGGTGGTAATGGAAACGGAGGGTTTTGATGGCAGATTATACATATCAGACAAGGCGGAAGATGACGGAAGACTGGGTTGCCCATGTAAAGGAGAAAGCAGGTCATTTGTCGAAGAATGAAAAGCAGCTTCTGCCCGGGGCAGCTTACCATTCAGTTGCCCAGGCACCGCAGGATTGGATGAGGGGGCTTTTGGACAGCGGTAAATATCAAAAGCTCAGTGATTTATACAGAGGGGAACTGCCGGGGCTTGTTAAGGCGTGTGTTCCGGAAAAACTGACAGAGGAATTTTATTATGCGCTGGATCAGATGAATCAGTTTCAGATGACGGCTGGATGGTACCGCCGAAGCGTCCGTTCTGACAGCTACCGTCCATTCGTCTATCAGAGCGTACAGCTTTTATGGGCTTATGCCCGGCTGGAATTTTACGGAGGCTCTCTGGCCGATATCTTAACCGGCCGGATCGATCCGGAGCAGTATGATCACGCCAGAACAGAACGATGGAGCTATGCAGAAATGCTGGCGGCGCAGATAGATCGGAAGGAAGAGGCGACGATACAGGCGGTGAAGGACATACTTCTCGGAGAGGGAAATACCCTGATGATCAGCCACAAACTGATACGGGGTATTGTCATGAGCAAAAACACAGAATTGTACGAGATACTCGGAAAGTTCCTGCTGGCGGCACGCCTTCAGGAAGGGGCGAGGCAGGCTGTCTGTGAGACGATGGATGCAGGCCGCCCGGAGGCATTTCTGCATCTGTTCGGTGTCATTGAAGAAAATAACCTGGTACGATATTCTTCCGTTAAACGGGCAGTCAGCACCTGGATCGGAATCTTTGATGAAAAAAGTGCGGAGCGTATCACTGAAAAGCTGGTTCGTCTGATGGGACAATGTCTGAGAGATGACGGTTTCTGCCGGGAACAGCTTGCCTCCAATGATTCTATTGCCATCAGCTGCGGACTGTGGGCGAAAGGATTTTACGATGCGCAGCAGGCTGTCACGGAAGTCCTGGAGCTGATCCGCCATGGAACGAAGAATCAGAAAATGACAGCGTCCTATTTTAACCGTTCTCTTCAGTTCGGCTATTTAAAACAGAAGGCGGCAAAGGAGGCGATTCTGAGCTGGCCGGATGATTTGGAGCTGGCGGCCTGCTTCCTCCCGAGCTTTATGGATAACACTTACCGGTGTTTTACACAGCTGTTAGAGGAAAAAGACGGGCGATCTTATCTTCAGCTTTGCGACGGCAAGGTCAGGAAGCCGGATAACCTGCCGGTGACGGAAATCTTTGAAAATGAGGAGGAAGCCAGAAAGGTTTACATTCTGTTCCGGGATATGTTAAGCCGGATTCCGAAAAAGGGTATAGACTTAAATCCCTGCATCTTCCCATGGTACCGTGTGACGATGACGCAGTCGGATATTGCCCTCAGGATGTGCCTGATTGCCTGGATGCTTCAGGATGAGGCTTATCTGGATGAGGCGGCGCGTCTGATTCCGATTGTCGGCCAGGGAAATACGTACGGCGCAGCGCGTGCTGCAGCAGCCAGGGTGCTTTTATACCGGCCGCAGACACCGGCGCGCAGGGAAGTGCTGTTTGAGCTCCTCCACAATCCGGAGGAATATACGATGCAGTCGGCATACCGGCTGGCGGAGGACATGGAACTGACGGCCGGGGACTACCTGATAATTGAAAAGAACCTGAAATATAAAAAGGGCAGGGCCGGTGTCCTGGCTCTTCTTCGGAAACAGGAACCGGCAGCGCTGCGGGAATCGGTCGGCCGGCTTTTGGAAACGGGCTCGGAGGAATGCCGTATGGGCGCCCTCGATCTGGCGCTTCAGATTAAAAAGGAAGAGCCGCAGGAATTTGCAGCCGTCAGGCCCCTCCTTGAGACGCTTACCGGGCCGACGGGACGGGAACAAGTGATTCTTGGAGAACTTCTGGGAACAAAAAGCGAGGCTCAGGATATTTTGAATACACCGGGCTTCGGCCTTTATGATACAACGAAAGAGTGGCTTCTGCCTCCTGTGGAGGTGGACGAAAAACAGTCTGTAAAGCTGTTTGCAGGCGGCGAAGATGCGTGCATCCAGATTCTGGAGCGGCTGAACAGCCTGATTGAAGAGAAGAAAGAGCTGGAGTACAAGACGGCCTGGGGCGTAGAAATGCTTCTGGGCACAAAGCTGGATAACTGCCGGTGGATCCACGGGGATCCGGAGGCAGAGCCGTTAGATGCCCTGCCGTTTCGGGAACTGTGGGAAGACTTTTACAGGAAAGAGATTAAAACGGAGGAAATGCTGCTGGAGCTTTATCTGTATCAAAAGTGCCGGGCCCAGCGAAACGACTACGAAAGGAATCTGGAGCTGTACAGGAAAGTGTTCGGCAGCGGGCTTTTGAAAAAACCGCCGTTTAAGAAGCTGGTACAGGGCCTGCGTTATGGAGCGCAGGCGGGGACAGTCATAGACACTTTGTTTACCCAGTACGTTCCGGCAGGCCTGAAAGCCCGGTGGGGACTTACAGGGACTGCAAAGCTGCTGGCGGTGCTGGAAGCATCCAATGCATTTTATGAATGTGAGGAGAAACGGTGGAATGGAGAGAAGGAATGTTTTACAAAACGGGCTGCCGAGCTTCCCATCTTTAAGGAAATGCGCTGGTGGCTGTCTCTCGCGGACGAAGGCGATTGGGGAAGCGCCTTTACCCTGCGCTTTAAGCTTCAGGAGTTCTATGATAAGCTGAGAGGCAAAGAGGTTCTCCGCCGATATGACAGAGTAAGGGCCGGTTATCTGACTCTTGCGGACTATGTGGACTGCTATGTAAAAGGCATTTGGGACAAGGATCTATTCTACAAAGCGGTATTTACCTTCCTGAGCCTTAAGAGTCTGATTGGACCTGCCAGCACAGTGGAGCAAAAAGGGGCTGTATCATCCAGGGATGCACGTATCGGGGAACTGAATGCCTTTTTTGGGCAGGGGGTAATCCTCCCGGTGGATGGAAAATATCATTTTGACCAGATCGGGGATGAGGTACCGGCAATGAAGCTGGCCCACGAAATCTATCAGGAGGCGGTTTTGCTGATCCTGAAGGTGGAATTAAAAAGGGGGGAGCAGGAGACCCCATTCTCAGGATACGTATCATCGATTCAGGCGATTTATGGCATCGATGTGATGATTCAGATTCTGACTGCGCTTGGGAAAGAGACATTACAGCGCAGTTCAGGCTATTATTCAAGTACAACCGAGCGGAAAGCCGTTTTAAGCCATCTGCTCAAGGTGTGCCGGCCAAAGCCGGAGGAGACGGCAGAAGACTTGAAAAAAGCCCTGAAGGGAACGGATATCACAAGGAAGCGGCTGGTGGAGCTGGCCATGTATGCGCAGCAGTGGATTCCTCTTTTGGAGGAATATTTGAATCTGCCGGGATTCCAGAGCGGCTGCTATTATTTTATGGCCCACACAGGGGAACGGCTGGATGAGTTTACTACCTCTATGGTAGCTAAATTTACTCCGCTCACCCCGGAGGAGCTGCAGGACGGAGCTTTTGATATCCACTGGTTCTTCGAGGCATATGAAATGCTGGGAGAGAAGGAGTTTAAGCTTCTCTACGATGCAGCCAAATATTCTTCCGCCGGGGCCGCCCATGCCCGGGCCAGGAAATATGCCGACGCCGCTCTCGGCAAAGTGGAGAAGGAGGCGTTAAAAGCAGAGATAGCGGAGAAGAGGAACAAAGATCTGCTGATGAGTATCGGACTTTTGCCTCTCGCTCCGGAAAGTACGGATGAAGAAGATCGGAAGAGACGGGAAGAGGATTTGCTCGACCGTTATCAGTTTATTCAGAAGTTTCGGAAAGAAAGCAGGAATTACGGTGCGCAGAGGCGTGCCAGCGAAGGCCGGGCTGCTGCGCTCGCGCTTCAGAATCTCAGCGTCAATGCCGGTTTTACCGATGTGACAAGGCTGACGCTTCGGATGGAGAACCGGCTGGTGGAGACAATGGACCGTTATTTTGAATGGGCGCCGCTTGATGAGCTGGAACTCAGGATTCTGGTGGATGAAAACGGAAAGAGCAGTCTTCAATGCCAAAAGGGAGGAAAGCTGTTAAAAGCAATTCCGGCAAAATATAAGAAAAATGAGATTGTTGCGGAATATCAGGAGGTCAATAAAAAGCTGAAGGAACAGTACAGCAGGACAAGACAGATGATGGAGCAGGCGATGGAAGACAGGACGTCCTTTGAGATATGGGAATTCCTGGAGCTGGCGAAAAATCCTGTCGTCCGTCCGATTACCTCCCCTCTTGTAGTAATGGTAGCAGGAGAAGCCGGCGACATCCCCGGCAGCAGGTTATCCGGCAAAACGGCCGCTTCTTATGACGGCGAGGCGGCAGAGGGGGCCGGAATGCGGATGGGATTCCTGACAGAGGAAGGGCTTAGAGACTGGTCCGGTACACTGACACCTGTAAAGCGGGATGATAAGATCCTCATAGCACATCCCTCTGATTTGTATAAAGAGGGGCATTGGCATGAGTATCAGAAGTTCTTATTTGACAATCAGCTCAGGCAGCCCTTTAAGCAGGTGTTCAGGGAACTGTATGTGAAGCTTCAGGAAGAGCTTGATAAAGACGACTCCAGAATGTTTTCCGGAAATCAGATCCAGCCTCAGAAGACAGTCGGAGCCTTGAGGAGCCGCCGCTGGGTTGCCGATTACGAGGACGGACTCCAGAAGATTTATTATAAAGAGAACATTGTTGCCAGAATCTATGCAATGGCGGACTGGTTCTCGCCCAGCGATGTGGAGGCTCCCACTCTTGAGTGGGTGGTGTTCTCCGATCGGAAGACCTTCAAGCCCCTGAAAATCAGGGAGATACCGGATGTGCTGTACAGCGAGGTTATGCGGGACGTCGATCTGGCGGTCAGCGTAGCTCATGTGGGCGGAGTCGATCCGGAGACAAGTCATTCAACGGTTGAGATGCGCAAGGCGGTTGTGGAGTGCAATCTGGAACTGTTTAAGATTAAAAATGTCCGCCTGGAGGGGAGCCACGCCTTCATTGATGGGAAGCTGGGGCAGTATACGGTGCATCTGGGAAGCGGAGTGGTCCACCAGATGGGAAATGCGATGCTGTTCGTAGTGCCTGTCCACTCGCAGCACCGGGGCCGTATCTTCCTGCCGTTTGTCGATGATGATCCGAAGACGGCGGAAATTATGTCCAAGATTCTTTTATTTGCGGAGGATAATAAGATTAAGGATCCAACCATTCTGGAACAGATTCGATAGGATTTTCAGATATAAGCCGGACATGGGATAAAAAAGAGGAAGACTATATGGTTAAGCCATATGGCCTTCCTCTTTTTGGTGCGTTCAGATAATGTAATATTATTTCAAAAGAAACAATCCGATCTGTAGAAAGTGATTGTGCATAATGCATATAAAACCATTGAAATATAGAAAATAACAAGCTATAATATAATACTTTTAACGAAAATTGAAATATATTTACAAAAATACATGTATCATATTGAAAAAAAATTACAGATATGATATTATTCGAATGTAATAAGAATACAAAACAATCCAGCATAAAAAGGATAACGGGAGGAGTTAAGATGAAAGCAGTAGTTCTTCATGGACCGAACGATTTTGCGACGGAAGAGATCAAAAAACCGGAAATCGGAGATCACGAGATGCTTTTAAAGATGAGAAAAGCAGCCATCTGCGGAACAGACATGAGAATTTTCGCAGGAACCAAGACTAAGGGAATCAGATATCCTTCGGTCGTCGGCCACGAGATGTGCGGCGATATCTGTGAAGTCGGAAAAGAGGTTGAGGGCTTCAGAGCGGGGGACAGGGTTTCCATCGCAAATGTGATTCCGTGCGGTTCCTGTCCGGCCTGTCTGGAAGGCAGGGAGAATGCCTGTATGAACAGAAAGGCGATTGGCTATGAGTTCGACGGCGGTTTTGAAGAGTACGTACTCCTTCCCGAGATTCTGATAAAAAGCGGTAATGTTGTAAAATTACCGGAGGATGTCTCTTACACGGCGGGAGCGCTGATAGAACCTCTGGCCTGCTGTATCAGAGGACTCAAAAATGCAGGGACAGGATTTAACGATGTGGTCCTGATTGCGGGAGCAGGGCCAATCGGCCTGATGCATATGCAGCTCTCCAAAATTGCAGGCGCAAAAATGGTCATTGTCAGCGAACCGAATGAGATGAGAAGAAAAGCGGCACAGGAACTGGGTGCAGACCTTACGGTAAACCCGATGGAAGAAGATTTACATAAAATTGTCATGGATGCTACAAACGGTATGGGAGCCGATGTCATCGTGATGGCAATCGGAGTTCCGGCTCTCGTTAATTCCACCCTGAAGCTCTGTAAAAAGGGGGGAACGGTTAATCTGTTTGCAGGTTTTGCGGGGACGGGGGAATGCACGATAGAAGTCAACACGATCCACTATAACGAAATCAATGTCAACGGCAGCACCGCATACAAGAGAATAGATTATCTGGAAGCGGCCGACATGGTTATCAATAAAAAGATAAACCTGGACAGGATTGCAACCGACACCTTTAAACTGGACGAATTCAAAGAGGCGTTTGAGTATTGTAAAAGCGGACAGGGCCTGAAGGTAATGATTGAACCGTAAGCACACGAAAATGAAACAAGTAAATAACCAAACAGACCAAATCAGGAGGAAAAGAATTATGGCAATGTTAGGAAAAGAAATCAGAATGAGCAGATTAGTTAATCCGGTGAGCAATAAAATGATGGCCATCACGGTAGATCATGCCACATCCAGAGGAATCGCCCCAATGACCGGAATTCAGGACGTGCAGTCTGCAATTGACAAAATCATTCTCGGCAAACCGGATGCAATGACAATGACGAAGGGAATTGCGGAGCGCTGCATGTACCAGCACGCGGGAAAGGTTTCTATTTTAATGAAGATTTCCAACTACTCCCCTGTGGCTCCGACTAAAGATACAATCTTTGGAACCGTTGATGAGGCAATCCGTATGGGAGCCGACGCAGTATCCATGGGCTGTATGACGCTTGGAGACTTCCAGGGCGAGCAGTTCGAGGCAATCGGCAGAGTGGCTGAGGAATGTATGAGAAAAGGAATGCCGCTGATCGGCCATGTTTACCCGAAGGGAGAAAGCGTTCCGGCCGACAAGAGAACGGCATGGGAAAATATCGCATATTGCGTCAGAAGCGCCTGCGAGCTGGGCATGGATATTGTAAAGACAACTTACACGGGAGATCCGGACAGCATGGCAAAAGCCATTGCCTGTGTACCGTCGAGCTTCAGAGTCGTTATTCAGGGCGGAGATTCATGCAAGACACTGGACGACTATCTGGAAATGACGAGAGAAGCGATGGACTGCGGCGTAGGCGGCGTGACAATGGGGCGTTTTGTATGGGACTACAAGGATGTGACGGCGCTTGTAATTGCGCTGAGATACATGATTCATCACGGCTACGGCGTAAAAGAGGCGAAAGAATTGCTGGCCCAGCTTGAAAATGATAAAAATTACGGAGACTTTTAATAAAACTGGGGCACGGCAGCAGAGGGTAATGAATTATGGCGGGGAAATACTTATTAGGCGTTGACGTCGGCACCACCAGCGTCAAGGTGGCGGTTATCGATGAAAATGCCGGCGTGCTGGGGATCAGCAAAAGCTCCTACAATCTGATTACTCCGGAGCCGGATTACCAGCAGATAGACACAGAAGATATGTGGAGAGCGTTTCTGAAATGTGTGGAGCTTGTATCGGAAGGCAAGGGGCTTGATTTGTCACAGATTGCGGGAATTGGAATCTCAAGCCTATGTCCCGGTCTAGCCGCGTTCGGAGAAGATGGAGAGGTGCTGGTAGACCCGATTCTGTATTCCGACAGAAGAAGCACAGAAGAGGCAGAGATAATCCTGAGCGCGGTGGGAAGCGATAAGCTGTTTGAGATAACGGCCAACACCGCGATGGCGGGAGCTACATCCGGAACCTCCATGCTTTGGATTAAACGCAATCTGCCGGAGATTTATGAAAAAACGAAATATTTCGGCCATGTCAATACGCTGATGGCCCTGAGGATGACCGGACGGTACGCAATTGATTATTCCAACGCGTCCTACAGCAATTTTTTCGAGACGGCCGGCGGCTTCAAATGGTCTTCCCATATCTGTGACAAGGTCGGGATCGACATGGAAAAACTGCCTCCTCTTCTCCATTCCACTGATGTGGTGGGCGGTCTTATCAATCAGGAGCTGATTGGAATGGGGCTGAAACAGGGGACGCCTGTGGTGATAGGAGGCGGTGATACGGCCTGCGCTTCCCTGGCGGTGGGAGTGACAAGGAACGGGGATGTATGTGAGTCGGTCGGAACCACCAATGTGCTGACAATCTGCGTGGATCAGCCCAAATTTGACCACGGCTTCATCAACCGGTGCCATGTGGTGGACGGAACCTGGATCTACCAGGGGGCAATGTCCCATACGGGAGCGGCCTACCAGTGGTTCAAGGATGAGTTCTGCAAGGATCTTCAGGATGAATCGGAACTGACGCACCAGGATGTATTTATCCGGATGAACGAAGAGGCGGCAAAAGCAAAGCCGGGCTGCGGAGGCCTTGTGTTCCTTCCCTATATGCTGGGGGAGCGCAGCCCGGTCTGGGACCCGTATGCGAGAGGAGTCTTTTTCGGGATTTCCCTTCATACCACCAGAAAAGATTTTAACCGCGCCATTATGGAGGGCTGCGGATACGGACTCCGCCAGCTGGCGGAGATAGCCGGACGAGTGACGGGAAAGCATATCGGGGAATTTGTCTCCATCGGCGGAGGCGCCAAGAGCGAGGTGTGGGCACAGATCAAGGCGGATATTATGGGGGTAAACATAAAAGTCCTGGATCTGAATGATATGGCTCCCATCGGGGCGGCGCTTTTAGCCGGAGTCGGGGCCGGATGCTTTGCAGATGTCTATGAAGCGTCCGCGAAGGTGGAGAGGAAGGTCTGCCGCGAGGTGACGGCCTCCCACAGCAATGATGATGTATATGAGCGGGGGTACCGGGTCTATACGGAGCTGTATCCCCGGATTAAAGACCTGTATAAAATAACAAGCAATTTGCATTAAGAGGAGGATTTCATTATGAGCAAAAAAATTTTGGCGGTCGTTATGGCTGCGGCAATGGCAATGACCGGGCTGGCAGGATGCCAGGGCAAAGGGACATCGACGGCGGCAACTGGGGGAGACAACGGTGCAGCGCCCTCTGCCGAAGCAACAAAAATTACGATTTGCGTGCCGGATCCGGAGGCGTCTTATATCTATCAGGCGGCTCAGGAGTTTGCAAAACGTGCGGAAGAATATTCAGGCGGCACTCTGACCTTTACAATATCGGGAAACGGTTCCCTCTACGGCGGGGATACGGCGGCAGGCATCAAACAGCTTTCGGCCGGTTCACTTGACATGGTTATTCTGGCCACCTCGGTCTATGCCAGCTTTAACCCGGGATTCAACGTGATCTCCGTACCGTACATGTTCGACGATCAGGCCCAGCTTCTCAATTACCTGAACAGCGATACGGGAAAAGGGCTGATGAACAGCGTATCTGAGATGGGAATCACAACGGTGGGAAGCTGGACCAGATCGTTTCGGAAGGTCACAAATTCCAAACGTCCGGTCAATACGCCCGAGGATATCAAAGGACTTGTGCTGAGAGTGCCGAACAATTCCCTTTATGTGGAATTCTTCAAGGCATGCGGCGCTACCTGTACGCCGATGAACTTCAGCGAGGTATACAATGCACTTCAGCTTAAGACACTGGACGGCCAGGAGAATCCGATTGACGTACCGTACTCCAATAAGTTTTACGAGGTGCAGAAATATATTTCCCAGACCGACCATATGGCGGACGCCTGGCTGGTTGGATTCAACACGGCAAAATTTGATAAACTGACGGATGAACAGAAAAACGCGATCACAAAGGCCGGTGAAGAGGTGCAGCAGTGGAATGTGGAATTTATGGAAAAAGAAGATCAGACCGCTCTTCAGACACTGCTTGACAACGGTATGGAATATAATGAAGTTTCTGCCGAGAACCGCCAGCTGTTTATCGACATTTCCAAGAGCTGCTATCCTGTATTCAAAGAGCTGATTGAAGATGAGGAATTATTTAACGCCACAGCCGAATTCTGCGGCAAACAGTAGGGCAGAGGCCGGCAGACGGGAGGGATTGCGAAATGGGACGGAAGAAATCACCGCTTTATAAATTATTTGACTGCGTGGACTTTTTAGAGAATGTTATAGTTGGGGTTGCACTTACAGGGATGTTTTTTACAATTATGGCCCAGATTATCGGACGATTGGTAGCACATCCGTTTCCATGGACAGAAGAGACAACACGATATCTGTTTATCTGGATGATGTTTATCGCCCTGGCTGACGGTTTTAATAAGGCGGAGTCTTCAAGAGTCGTTTTGTTCCTGAATCTGGGGCCGAAATGGCTGAAAAAATTCAGTGAGGTTTTATATGCGGTAATTGTAATCGGCTTTTTCGGTTTTATGGTGATTTACGGCTGGGAGCTGGTTATGCAGCAGAAAATGCTGAATGAGATGGGAACCGCGCTGCGGATTCCTATGACGATTATAGGATTTTGCGTACCGCTCTCCGGTGTTCTGGGGATAACAGGCACGATCCAGAGCTTTCTGGAATACAGGGGCAATGTTGCAATTTCCGATGATACCAAAGCAGAAGGGGGGAATGAAGCATGAGTTTAGTTCTTCTTGTACTTTTTATCGTGCTGATGTTTTTGGGCGTGCCGATCGCGGTTTCCCTCGGAGCAGCCTCGGTTATTACGATTATCACGATGTCGGATCTGCCGCTGAGCATGGCGGTGCAGTCGATGTTTACCTCGATGAACAGCTTCATCATGGTAGCGGTTCCGCTGTTTATCCTCTGCGGCTCGCTGATGGATGAGGGCGGCGTGGCAGACCGGATTTATGAACTGGCAGATGCGGGCGTTGGCTGGATTTACGGCGGACTCGGCCATGTTTCCGTAGTGGTTAACATGCTCTTTGCCGGAATGTCCGGCTCTTCCGTAGCGGCAATCGCCTCTATCGGAAAGATGAGCATCAACGCCCTGGCTAAAAAGGGCTATCCTAAAGAGTATGCGACCGCGATCAATCTTTCGGGCTCCATGCTGGCCTCGGTGATTCCGCCCAGCATTCTGATGATTGTGGCGGCCTCCACGGCCAATGTCTCCATCGGCCAGGCGCTGATTGCCGGTCTTATCCCCGGAATTATCATCGGCCTTATCTTTATGGCGTACAACTTTGCTTACTGTAAAAAACACGGAATCGGAGACCGCTCAAGCTTTGAGCTGAAACGGCTTGGAAAGGCATTTCTCACCGCCATTCCTGCGCTTCTCACCCCTGTGATTCTGTTGGGCGGGGTATTTACCGGATTTTATACGCCGACCGAAGGCGCCGCAATCGGCGTAGGCTACACGATTCTTGTGTCTATTTATGTATACAGGGATTTAAAGTGGAGTGATATTCCGAGGATTATCTGCAAAAATGCGAGAACGACGGGAACGATTCTGTTTGTGGCCATTACGGCCAAACCTGCCTCACTAATTTTTGAGATGGACGGACTTCCAGGACGCGTGGCGAATATGATCATCGGAGTATCCGATAACCGCATCGTTATCATGTTTATTCTGTATGCATTCCTGATACTTGTAGGTATGTTTATGGATGCAACGGCTGCTATCTACATACTGGTTCCGATTCTTCTTCCGGCTGTGATTTCAGTTGGAGTATCGCCGCTGTTTTTTGTGGTATTCCTTGTAATCACACTGTCCTTCGGATTAATTACACCGCCGGTCGGCGTGTGCCTGTATGCAGCTCAAAATGTCACGGGCCTGACACTGGAAAAGATAATTAAAGCGTCGGTGCCGTGGATCATTCTGATTGCAATAGCGCTGTGTATTTTCATCCTGTTTCCCGGAATTATTACCGGGCCGGTGGGAATGCTGTTCGGTGTTACTGTTCACACCATGCCATAAAGCGGCATGCTGCAAACAATAACACGCTTCGCGATGCACAGAAACTGCAAAAAACGCAGTTTCGCGCCGTGTAACTCGGGATTTTCGTGCAGAAAACGCACAAAAACACCTCGCGGGACATAACCATGTGAACAGTAACGGTTCGGTTCATAAACGAGAGGGAAAAATAGGAGGTAATAATGTTGAAAATTGTTATATTGGACGGATATACGGAAAACCCGGGCGATTTGAGCTGGGAAGGTTTTGAGGCGCTGGGGAATGTGACGGTATACGACAGGACTCCGGAAGATAAAATTGCGGAGCGGATTGGGGATGCCGAGATAGTCATCATGAACAAGGCGCCGATCACCGGGGAAACAATTGCCGCGTGCAGGAATTTGAAATATATCGGCGTGCTGGCCACCGGATTTAATGTTGTGGATACAGAGGCATGTAAAAAGGCCGGTATCGTGGTGGCTAATATCCCAACATACGGAACGGATGCGGTCGGCCAGTTTGCCGTCGCGCTGCTGCTGGAAATCTGCCATCACGTTGCCCACCACAGCAATGCTGTCTATGAGGGCCGCTGGGGGGATAATCCCGATTGGTGTTTCTGGGATTACCCGCTGATTGAGCTGTCAGGCAAGACGATGGGGATTATCGGTTTCGGCCGTATCGGCAGGGCGACGGGCAGAATTGCAAAAGCAATGGGCATGAAGGTCATAGCCTGTGACGAATATCCAAGCCCGGAGGGGGAAGAGCTGGGAACCTATGTCGGCCTCACGGAGCTTTTAGAGCAGTCAGACGTTATTGCCCTGCACTGTCCCCTGACGCCGGAGAATACGGGGCTTGTCTGCAGGGAAACGATTGAGAAAATGAAGGACGGCGTGATTATTATCAATAATTCCAGGGGACCGCTGATTAATGAAGCGGATCTGGCGCAGGCCCTGAATTCCGGCAAAGTTTATGCTGCCGGTCTGGACGTGGTGTCCGCTGAGCCGATTCGTGATGATAATCCTCTTTTAAAGGCAAAGAATTGTTTCATTACCCCCCATATTTCCTGGGCGCCGAAAGAATCAAGACAACGTCTGATGAATATTGCCGTGGATAACTTAAAAGCGTTTCTTTCCGGAACTCCGGTCAATGTGGTGAATCCGTAATCAATGCACAGAAACTGCCAAAACGCAGCTTCGCGCCGTGTGACTCGGGAATTTTATGCAGAATACGCACGAAAACACCTCACGGAATAGAACCGTGTAAACAATAACAGGGATTTTTCAGCGGAAGTTGAAAAGTCCTTTTTGTCTTTTCGTGAAATATCTTAAAAAGTGCCCGCAGTATGATATAATGGTAAAATAAAAAGCCGCCGGCGGCATCAGGCAGCACAAGGCAGTAAAGGAAGATAGGGGGAATATGTGTGGTTGAAGTAAGCTGTAAAGAAAAGATTATGGGAAGCATGCATCTGCTGACCAACAGTGAGAGTAAAATAGCAAAATACGTCCTTGATAATTTCAATGAAACGCTGAATTATAATGTGTCTGAACTGGCGGACAAGGCCGGAGTCAGCGACGCCTCCGTCGTCCGTTTCTGCAAGAGTCTTGGTTACAAGGGGTTCCAGGATTTTAAAATCAGCGCTGCGCAGGATATTCTGCCGCGGGACCGCTATTTTAATCCGAGCCTGGAACAGAATGACGATGTGATGACAATATGCAAAAAAATATTTAATCTGGAGATGGCGGCCCTCAACAGAACCTTCTCTCTGATTAATTTTATCGATATGGAAGCGGCCTGCGAGGCCATCAGCAAAGCGGATAAGGTGCTGGCAATGGGCAGCGGGGGCAGTCTGATTGTGGCGAAGGATATGCAGCATAAACTGATGAAAATAGGGATTCAGTCATTTGTCCATGACGATATCGACTTGCAGATGATGGCAGCCTCCCTTCTGACGGAGAAAGACGTGGCAATCTGTATCTCCCATTCAGGGAGCAACCGTAATATCCTGAGCGGCCTGAAGCTGGCGCACGATAAAGGGGCCACGACGATTGCGCTGACCGGCCAGGGAAAGACTCCGATTGCCAATACAGCGGATATCGCCCTCTATGTGGCCTCTGAGAAAACGATGTTCCGTTCGGAATCAGCCAGCACCAGGATAGCCCAGCTTTCCATGATCGACTCTATGGTATCGATTATAGCATTTAAAAATTATGAGAAATCTTACCGTGCCGTCCAGCAGACGAGACAGGCAACGGCAGAGAATAAATTTTAACGCACATACAGGAGGTATGGGATGAAGGTTACAATTGCAATCGATTCGCTGAAAGGGAGCCTGACCTCTCTGGAGGCCGGACAAGCGGCGGCAGAGGGGATCAGGAGAGTATACGAAGATGCCGATATCTGTATCCGGCCCCTGGCGGACGGCGGAGAGGGAACCGTGGAGGCCCTGGTCCGCGGAATGGGCGGGGAACTTAAAAGAATCACGGTGACAGGCCCACTGGGAAAGCCGGTGGTCTGTGAATACGGGATTATCAAAGAGAGCGGCACGGCTGTCATTGAGATGGCCGGCGCGGCCGGAATTACAATGGTGGACGAGGAAGAGCGCAACCCGCTTTACACGACGACATATGGCGTCGGGGAAGTGATCCGGGATGCGGTCAGGAGCGGATGCAGAAGATTTGTTGTGGGAATCGGAGGCAGCGCAACCAATGACGGAGGTATCGGGATGCTGCAGGCGCTGGGATACGGTATCCTTGATAAGGAGGGCAGGCAGGTTCCCTATGGGGCCAGGGGGCTTGCAGAAATCGCGTCTGTAACAGACGATAACGTTTTGCCGGAGCTTTCCGGCTGTACCTTCCGGATTGCCTGCGACGTGACGAATCCTCTGTGCGGAGAGCAGGGCTGCAGCGCCGTGTTCGGGCCGCAGAAGGGGGCGGATCCTGAGATGATCCGGCAGATGGACGGCTGGCTGGAACACTTTGCCGCTCTTTCGCAGGAGAAGTACCCGGCTGCCGATCCGCTCCGTCCGGGAACGGGAGCTGCCGGAGGATTAGGGTTTGCCTTCCTTGGATTTACAAAGGCGGTGCTTGAGTCGGGCGTGAAAATTGTGCTGGATGAGACGAAGCTTGAGGACTATGTAAGAGACGCCGATCTCGTCATCACCGGGGAAGGGCGTCTGGACGGTCAGACCGTAATGGGAAAAGCGCCCATCGGAGTGGCAAAGACAGCGAAAAAGTATGGGAAACCGGTAATCGGCTTTTCCGGCTGTGTGACGAAAGACGCAGTGGCCTGTAACCGGGAAGGAATAGACGCGTTTTTTCCAATCCTGAGAGGAGTGGTGACTCTGGACGAGGCGATGAAGACGGAGAACGCAGGTGCGAACTTAGCGGATACGGCGGAGCAGGTGTTCCGTCTGATCCGGACCATGGCATAGAAGAGCAAGACATAAAAACCAATACCGGCCTCTGCGTGGCAGCAGAGGCCGGTACCGGCTTTTATGGGTTCAAAGTTCAGTGAGAGTCTGACTGCCGAGGTGTTCGAGGGTCCTGTGGCAGTCATTATAAGGATAGGTTGAATATATGTAAAGGCTTGTTAAGCCAGTTTACCAACTGCTTTTTCAACGGCTTCAACGAATTCGCCGTCTTTTAATACTTTGAAAATCTTGTTCATATCTTTGTAGATTGCGCGGTCTGTCTCCATAAAGGATACCTCGCGGCGTACCAGGTCGTAAACAGCCTTTGTGCCTTTTCCGAGTTTGTCGGCGCCCTTGAAATCAGCGGCCTGAGCAGCACAGATAAGCTCGATTGCCAGTACATGCTCCGCGTGGTCGATGATGGTGGCTGCCTTACGGGAAGCGATGGTGCCCATACTTACATGGTCTTCCTGGTTTGCGGACGTAGGAATGCTGTCAACGCTGGCCGGATGCGCCAGAACCTTGTTCTCGGATACGAGAGCTGCGGCAGCGTACTGTGCAACCATGAATCCGTCGTTGATTCCTTCCTCTACACAGAGGAAACCGGGAAGTCCGCTGAGCTGCGGGTTAACAAGGCGCTCAATTCTGCGCTCTGCAACATTGGCAAATTCCGCCATGGCGATTCCCAGAGTGTCCATTGCGATGGCAACAGGCTGGCCGTGGAAGTTACCGCCGGAGAAGATGTCTCCGTTATCCGGGAAGATCAGTGGGTTATCGGTTACGGAGTTGATTTCTGTCTCAATTACGCTTCTTACATAGTCAAATGCAAGACGGCTTGCGCCGTGAATCTGAGGCAGGCAGCGTAAGGAATAAGCATCCTGTACACGGATCTGTCCCTGTCTGGTGGTCAGCTTGCTGTCCTGTAAAATCTGAAGCATATTTGCTGCGACATCGATCTGTCCCTTGTGCGGACGAACCATCTGAATTCTTGGATCGTAAGGATCGATGATACCTTCCAGAGAATCTACGGTAAGAGCAGAAGTGATATCTGCCATCTTTGTTAAAATTTCAGCGTCATGGATAGCCAGGCTGGCTACACCCAGCATAGCGCAGGTGCCGTTGATTAAAGCCAGGCCCTCTTTCGCCTTCAATGTTACAACCGGGATACCGGCAGCTTCCATTGCTTCGCGGCCTTCCATCACTTTACCCTGGTATTCTGCTTCGCCTTCTCCAATCATAGGAAGAACCATGTGAGCCAGAGGGCACAGGTCGCCGCTGGAACCTACGGAGCCTTTTTCAGGGATTACCGGATGAACGCCCTTATTCAGCATTGCAATCATTGTCTCGACTGTCGATAAGCGGATACCGGAAAAACCTTTTGCAAGCGCATTGACACGCAGCAGCATGATAGCTCTTGTCACGTCCTGTTTAAATGGATCGCCCACGCCTACGGCGTCGGATAAGATAAGGTTTAACTGTAATTTGTCCAGTTCATTTTCTGATATTGCCACATTTACGAATTTACCGAAACCGGTATTAAGTCCGTAAATAACTTTTTTCTCTTCAATATTTTTTTCCACAATGTCACGGGATATCTGAATATTCTTTTTTGCTTCCTCGCTTAAGCCCACCTCTGCCTTGTTGCGGGCGATTTCTACCACCTGATCAATTGTCAGGCTGCTGCCGTCCAGATAAATCATAATATGTAAACCCTCCAATCACGTAATTTGCCGCTTCGGCGGCCGTTCGTTGTTTTGTTAGTTACAGTCTACACCCGGGCTGTCGATAAAATGTCGATGCAGGGGCCTGTACTAAAAGTATATTCCTTTTTTTATAAAAACAGAAGCGTATTTTTTATCGTCGTTTTGTTTTTTTACCGACGATTTAGGAAAAAAGTGTTTTGGCTCATGTTTTTTCTTGTCTTTTGTATATTCTAAATGTTAATATGATAACGAAGGGATGGTAGAAAATTACATGGATGATTTAGAGCAGTACAAAGACAGACTTCGTATCGCATTAAGCTCCGCAAAAATCTGCATTTTTGAGGTGGATCTGCTGCGTCAGTTATATACCTTTTTTGAAAATGCGGAGGACATATTCGGCGTCTCCGGTGATAGTATTTTAAAGGATGTGCAGTCATACAGCACACTGGCTCCGGAAGCGTACCGGCTGGCTGTCAGCAAATATTTTTCACATCCGGACGATTCGGCAGTGATTGAGGCAGCTTTTGCACAGATCCTGAGAGGAGAACCGGCCACCTATGAGGCTCGGATGAAAGCGGGAGGCTCGGCGTTCATATGGTGCAGAATTTCTGTGACGCCGATTATAGAAGATGGCAAGCCGGTAAGAATGGTTGGCGTGATTACAGATATCACGGATTTGAAAGAAAAAACAGAAAGTTTGCGGAGGGCCGTCAACCTGGACTCATTTACGGGTCTTTATAATAAAGATCACACGATAGCCCTTATCAATAATATTTTAGACATGGGCACGCATGTGAAACACGCTCTCGTGATTCTGGATATCGATAATTTTAAAAAATTTAACGATACTTACGGTCATGACCAGGGCGATAAAATCATTAAAGCATTGTCACAGAAACTCAAAAACACGTTCAGAAAAACAGATATTGTGGGACGGTTTGGAGGCGACGAATTCATTGTATTTATCCAAAATATCGAAGACGATCAATGGCTGCGTGATAAGCTCCATCATCTTATCCGTTTTGAAGCAGGAACATTTACCTGCACGAGCAGTATGGGAGTTTCCGTTTTTCCGTTGGATGCGGCAAACTTTGAAATGCTTTTCAAAAAGGCAGACATTGCGTTATACCACGCCAAGTCCGCAAAAGAGAGAGCTGTGTTTTTTTCGGATCTTGACAGGAATGAAAAAAAGGATTCTCTGAGGTAAACGGCGCCTGGTTTTACAAGGGCTGCTGTTAATGGAAAGTTATTTTCCGTAATTCCTTACAAAATAAACTTGTGTTTGGTTGCGTATTTATCAAATATGCATTAATATTGTAGCAGGACACTTTGACGGGACTTGGGGAGGCCTTGTTTGATGAGAGATGTAACAGTAACGCTAATGAATACGCCGTCCGTGGTGGTGGATGGGGAAAAGAAAGTATTTCCTTACAGGAAAGTCGAAGGTTTATTTTACTATATCTGTGTCAGAAAACGGATCACAAGGGATGAAGCGATAGGGATTTTCTGGGTTGACTGCGATGAGACCAGCGCCAGAAAAAATCTGAGGGATGCTTTATATCACATTAAAAAGATAGTAGGGCCGGATATCATCAGCATGGATGGGAATGTATTTATATCGCTGAATCCGGAGCAGCATATTAAAGTAGATGTTGACGCCGCCAGGGAGAATATCCTGGAAAATTACAAGGGCGAGTTTATGAGTTTCTTCTATGTAAAAAACTGTCTGGAGTTTGAAAACTGGATGGATGATTACAGGAGAGAGCTGAAGGAGCATTATATTAAAGCCGTCTTAAAAAAAGCGGAACAGGCTATACACGCTAAGGACACGTCGGAGGCTGCCCGTTATGCAGGCAAGCTGGTGGAAGTTTTCTATTTAGATGAGAGCTTTTACAGACGGGTTCTTACATTTTTGATGGAAGAGGCGGAATATTCATCCGCTATTTCACTCTATCAGAAGTTTGCATTGTCGCTGAAGCAGGATCTGGAGGAGGAGCCGGAGGCGGAAACCCGGGCGCTGATGGACAAGATCCTGAAGCTGCGCAAGAAGATAGCAGAGCATCCTGTAAAGGAGCAGCAGGTCTTCATGGGCCGTCAGAAAGAGCTGTATGGCATTTATGAGAGCATCCAGAAACACAGGGTGAAGGGGAAGGATTCCGGAGAAAATTTCGTTCTTATATCTGGGGAAGCGGGCGTTGGTAAAACGGCTTTGATGGGGCAGCTCCGGACCCTGCTGGAGGAAGAGAACCACACGGTATTCTCGTACTGCTGCTGTCCTTCGGAGTCTGATTTGTACCTGAAGCCATGGAATGATATATTAAGCCAGGTGCAGGAGTTCTGCATGAAGCAGAGGAAGGAACTGAAGGCATCTGAATACTTTGCCAACAAAGATGTGACGGATTACCGCATATTTGCGACGCAGTACGGTATTCATCTGGAGGATTTAATCCGGGCTTTCTGCAAGGACTTCGGCCGCTCGGAAATCATCCTGTTTTTCGATGATATCCAGTGGATGGATCCCTCGAGTATCCAGCTATTAAATAATACGTTATTCCACCTTAGGGACTGCCCGATTTTTATCGTGGCGGCCAGCAGGCTCGAGGTCGTAAAAGAAATTGAGGATTTGCGGGTTTCTCTGATGCGGGAGGCATTAATCAAAGAGGTAAAGTTGAAACGGTTCACTCTGGAGGAAACGAGAGAACTGATTGAGGTTCAGGCGCAGGAACTGCTGGGCGATCCGGAAAACCTGGACAAAATTTATGAGTATACGGATGGAAATGCCCTGTTTCTGACCGAGCTTCTTAAGACAATGAAGGACAACGACGGAGGGATGGTGCCGGAGAATCCGCTGACCTCCAGGATGGTGAGTATCATCCAGAGCCGTCTGATGAAGCTGACGGAACAGGAGCATACCCTTTTGAGTGTGATGTCGGTATTCTATCATGCGGTGACAATCGAGGATATCCAGATTCTCTATCCGGAACCTGAGCTTAAGATATATGATTTACTGGAGCATCTTTTGGAGCGACAGATTATCTATGAGGATGTGGGGACTGCAGCCATTACGTATCATTTTACCCATATATTGATACATAACTATGTCCAGTCGAAGATATCGGCCGGCAGAAAGCAGATCTATCACCGGCAGGTAGCCGGATATTATGAGCAGAAGTACAAGGAGACAGGGGATATCACCTTGATGCCGGAATTGATTTACCACTTCGAAAATGCCAATGATATGTACAAAAAATATGAGTACAAGCTGGAGTATTTCAAGGAATTTTTCTCAGGAACCCAGGAGATATATCCGGCCATGTCTTTGAGCTTTACGGATAAATTCTTCTTCCCGGATCTGGATTCCAGCGAAAATGTGCTGATTCCGTTGGCTGAGGAGATACGCGCACTGCCGAACCGGGATCAGAGATATCAGGAACTGCGTATGAAGGTGGAGTATCTGATTGGAAGGTATGACCTCTCAAGCGGTGATTACCAGTATGGCCTGCGCAATATGAACGCCTGTATCGAAGCGGCAAAGATCCTTAAAAATTCGCGCTATCTGATGGACAGCTATCTCCAGATGATTTATTATGCGATACAGGTTTATGACCTGGATATGATGAAGGAATATATCATGTACTGCTCCGAGCTTTTGGAGGAATACCAGTACTCTAAATCAACACCATACACGATACAAAGGCTCAAGGCTTTGTATTACAGTAAGACGGAACAGTTTGACAAGGCCGAACAGATACTGGAATCACTGATTCCGAAGCTGGAAAAGCTGCAGATGGATCCCTCCTGCCAGATAGGCCTGATAGCCTGTTATAATTACAGGGGAGAGATATGCATGAAGCAGGGGGACTGGGAGACTGCGCATACCTATATAAGCAAAGCACTGGCCAGCAGCCATGCATCGCAGCCAACAGCCGGACTTGGGATGTCATACACCAATATGGGAATTATTTTATACAGATTGGATAATTATGACAAGGCTTCCGAGTATTTCGACAAAGCCAGATGCTGTTTCCAGAATCTTTCCATCCAGTGGGGACGCGCCAAAGAAGAGGCGTATTCCGCGCTGCTGGAGCTGAAGCTGGGCAAAAGCAAAAGCGCGCTGGCGCGCTACAAAGCGGCATGCAAGTATGCGGATAAAGACTACAGTCCCAATACGCTGCTCATGCTCCAGACCGTGTACGCCCAGCTGCAGGATCTGCCCGGACTCGAACCTCAGGAACCTCCGAGGATCCCTAAGCAGGCAAAATAATGATAATAGAAAAAGAGGAAATCCAGTCAGAAATAATCCGGCTGGATTTCCTCTTTTTCTATTATTATATTACCATAAAAATGACTGTTTTTCACAATGAACAATCGTGATCCGGTGATGGGTGGAAATGCATTAAACAGGGGAGAGAAACGGCTGACCGGTATTGATTTGATCTATGAATATCTGAAGATAATCCGGATGGAAAAGAAATTCCTGGACTGTTTTGATAGACAGGCGGTTGTAAACCTGATGAGCGCCATTTATCCGCAGTATCAGGAATTATATCTGGATAATCTGTGCAGTCCGGTGCTTTTAAATGCCCTGGGCTGTCTGATTGCCGGAAAACCGGTTGGCAGACTGGAACCGGGACGGGACGGCCTGTGTCTCATAGAAAACTATTTCACAGGCTGCGGGGCAGAGGAGATAGAGCGTAAGCTGGCACCGTGTATCCGTATTCTGACCGGTAATTTGGAATGGTTTGACAGGTCGGCAAGGCATTATGCGCCGCAGATTGAAAATGCGCTCAGATTCGGCTGCCTGGATCGGCTTTTCCAGGTCTAAAAAAGGGAAGAGACACCTATCACAATATCTCTTCCCCATATATAATCACCATTTTTATACAGCCGGCAGCCGCTTATCCATCTGCCGGCCGCTGCATTTATCACTATTAATTCAAGAGGTTTTTAAAAATATAACTGTTCCATTGAGAAAGTATGTGTTCTCAGATAGAATTTCAGAACTTCTTCCAGTGCATACACCGGAACAGGTCCTACCAGCTCACAGTCCTCTACAAGGATGCCGTACTGGGATGCTTCGGATTTGATTGTCTCAAATACACGGTGAATAGGAGTCTTTTCATAGTTTGTCAGGTTCATGGATACCTGTACAATGCCGCGCTCTTCCAGAGGAAGCGCGATAGCGCGCACGTTCTGGTAACCGCCCGCAGCGCCCCTTACGGCTTTGACGATCTGCTTTGCGATTGCGATATCGGCAGTCTTTAAGTTAACATTGAAAGCAACGAGCGGGAAACGGACGCCTGTAACGGTTGCGCCGCTCTTGGCGTTGAAATCCTTCGGGCCTTCATCCGGAACCCATGCAGGATCTTTCATGCGCTCGCAGAGCGCTTCATATTCGCCCTTACGGATGCGGACAAGATTTTTTCTCTCTTCGCATGTAGCGGCATCTTCATAATAATAAACGGGAACTCCCAGCTCATCGCCCAGGTATTTGCCGAAAGCTCTTGCAATTACAAGCGCTTCGTCGATGGATACGTCTTTTACGGGAATGAACGGAACAACGTCAACGGCGCCGATACGCGGATGGCTTCCCGTATGCTTAGTCATATCGATTAATTCGATCGCTTTTGCTGCCAGGCGCTTTGTACCATCTAAGACAGCCTCCGGGCTCCCTTTGTAAGTAAATACAGTACGGTTGTGGTTTGCATTGGAATTGATGTCCATGACATCAACTGCTTCTCCGTCCAGTAGAGCGGCTTTTATCTGCTCGACCAGATCCAGATCTTTGCCTTCGCTGATATTGACTTCAGCCATTAATACTTTCATTGCTTTTCCTCCTGATCTTAATTCATGGTGCTTTTATATTAATTATTTGTTACATCATAATTGGCGCATCTTAATTGTTACATCATACCTTTGCCGAGATCTTCCATGGCCTCTTCCATCTCCCGGGTCCTGGCCTCGTCCTTAATCATGGACAGGTTAGCCTGGATGTTTAAAACACAGCCCTTTACTCCCGATTCCGACAGATACTTGGCGCTCATGAGGTCTGAAAGGCAGGCCGGATTGGAAGAACCCTCGAGACGGCATACAAGCTCGTAGACTCTCTTATTATTATAGCCGTTGTTTTTTGGAACAAGGGCAGCCTGGTAAGCGGCGTCACGGACAGCCTGTTTTCTCACTTCTTTTTCTTCATCAGTTGATTTGGGAAGAGCGAAAGCATCCTTAATCATACAGTAAGCTTCCGTATCCTGTTCGGAGCCTTTTAACAGTGTTTGGGCCAGTTCGTCCAGTTCTTTTGACATGGCCGTATATTCTTCCTGAGTGAGGTTAACCGGTTTTGCCATGGAGAGCTTTGCAACCATGGAAGCCATTCCGGCAGCCATAGCCCCTGCAAGTGCGGAGGCAGAGCCGCCGCCAACGGTAAAATCATCCGAATCAACCACCTTGTTAAATACGTCTAAATACATAAAATTCCTCCTTTAGCCGCAACTTTTCCTTTTTTAATAATCGTTTCAATCGGATTACGGCCATATTTATAAATTAAGTCTTCGTAAGTATCGGTGTCGAGAATCAGCAGATCGGCAAGCTTGCCGGGAGTCAGGGAACCTCTGTCCTTTAATCCCATTGCTTTGGCGGCTCCCTTTGTAGCGGCGCGCAGCGCTTCTTCAGCGCTGAAACCATGCTGTCTGCAGGCAAGCACAAGGATGAAAATCATGGATTCACACCAACAGCCGGGACAGCAGTTGGTAGCCAGTCCGAGATCCATGCCGATATCCAGCATCGGGCGCGGATCAACCTGCTTTGGATGATTTACCGCAAAATCGGTTCCAACCAGCAATACGCCTGTGACATCGGCGTCTTTTAGCTTCTGGAACACACTGACAGGAGTATAATTCAGATGATCGGCAGACAGCATATGCATATCGGCGGCCAGATCAGAACCTCCTATATAGGAGTAGGCGTCGGTGTGGATTCTGGGGGCCAGGCCATAGTCACGGCCGGCGGCCAGCACGGTTTCACATTCTTTTGCCGTATAATGACCTTCATCGCACCAGATATCGTTGCAGACAGCCAGTTTTTCTCCGGCTACCCGCGGGATCATCTCTTTGCAGAGCAGATCGATGTAATCTTCTTTTTTCATGCCTTCCGTCCAGCCATGAGCGCCCAGGAAGGTGGAGAAGATATCCAGAGGAAGTTCTTCGTTCAATTCGCGGTTTACTTCCAGCATACGCAGTTCGGACTCCATTGTCAGGCCGTAACCGCTCTTGCCTTCCAGTGTAGTGGTTCCGTTCATGAACATATTTTCCAGACGCCGTTTTGTCTGGGCCTTTAACTCCTCTTTCGGGAGGTTAATTGTCATATTTACAGAGGCGTAAATTCCGGAGGGAATCCCTTTTTTAGCCAGGGTTTCCGGATTGTCGTCAACCACGGAAACGGCATACGCCGCAACGCGTGAACCGCCAAAGGTTACGTGGGTATGGCAGTCAATGAAGCCGGGCAGTACTACTTTGCCGGTTGCATCGATGGTTTCAACCTCGGTGCCGCCGGCCCTCAGTCCGCCGGCCAGTTTCTCAATATCCCCGGTTTTACCGGCTGCTTCAATCAAACCGTCCCGGATCAGGACACTTCCGCCTTCAATCAGGCCGATATCATTATTGTGATCGCCTTCCATGGTCAGGAGCTGTCTGGCGTTATGGATCAGGAGAACTTTTTTACCGTTGTCCATCATGGATCTCCTTTCATTTTAAGCATAATCAGGAGGGCACATAAGTACCCTTATGAACCCTCCTGCCATATTGCGTTATTTGTATATTATCTGATATATTCGCCTTCCGGAGCAAAGGTAACTTTATCAGCCGGCTCCCACCACAGCGGAATCTTGATGCTTTCGCCGCCTGCGATCTTGCCGTTTCCGTTGCAGACATCTTTTGCGGACTGGTATCCGGACTGTGCATGACGGACAACACCGATACCGGAGTCAACGGTCAGAGCGGAGTCAAGTCTTACGTCAGCTTCTTCTGTACCATCAGCAATCATGGTAACACCTGTATGTACAGCCTCACCCATGGAGTAGTTAGCCTGGATAGCGATCAGGTCGCAGCCTGCTGCACAGTTTAATAAGCCGTTTAAGTATGGCCAGTCGGAGATGTAGTCGCCGCCATCTGGCATGTTCTCGGACTCGAATGTCGGGTTAACGATAGAACCGGAGTCTAAGTTATCTCTGGAGAATGCTACCGGGCCCTTTACCTCGCCCTTCTTAATTAATTCGTTTACTGCAAGACCAAAACGTCTTCTTTCGCCAAAGCCCATGTAGCAGATACGTGCCGGAAGAGCCTCGATCGGAAGGTGTTTTCTGGCCAGGTTGATCCATCTCTCAACCAGGTGGTCACCCTTGCAGATTTCAAGTGCCAGGTCATCCAGACGAGCCAGGTCGGCCGGGTCACCGGAGATACAGGTCCAACGGAACGGTCCGCGGCCTTCGCAGAACAGTGGTCTGATGTATGCTGCTACGAAACCTTCAATCTGTTTTGCTTCTTTTTCAGGCATACCTGCATCGATACACTCTTTACGGATGCTTGTGCCGTACTCAAATGCTTCAACGCCGCGTTTCTTGAATTCGATCATGGCGCGTAACTGACGCTGCATTGTCTCACGTGCTGCTTCAAGGTAAGCTTTTCTGTCTTCGCCTCTGAATTTATCAGCCTCAACTCCTGTGTATCCTGATGGGATATAGGAAATCGGGTCATGGCAAGGACACATTTCTGTAACAACGTCCGGAAGGAAGTTCTTAGCAAGAGCCTCCTCATAAACATCTGCTGCGTTTCCGACAACACCGATGGAGATTGGCTCATCTTTCTCAAGATGCTCTTTAGCGATAGCGATAGCTTCATCTAAGCTTCTGACCATCATATCCATGTAGTTCTTCTCAATACGTCTCTGGATAACTCTCTCATCAGCGTCAACCAGGATAACTACCGCACCGTGCATCTTGCCGGCCCATGTCTGGTTTCCGCCCATGCCGCCTGCACCGGCTGTTAAGAAAATCTTGCCGTGCATGTCATTATCCCACTCTTTTTTAAGAGCGATAGCGGACAGAGTCTCGAATGTTCCTTCGATAACGCCCTGTGTTCCGATGTACTCCCATGGAGCAGCCGTGTACTGAGCGAAGATTGTAAGGTTTTTATCCTGAAGATCGTAGAAACGCTCCCAGTCAGCTTTCATAATATTAGTAGTAGCCATAACAACACGTGGAGCTAATTTGTGTGTTCTGAAAACTGCAACAGGCATACCGGACTGGATAACCAGTGTCTCATTATCTTCAAGGTCTTTTAAGGACTGAACGATTGCATGGTAGGATTCCCAGTTTCTTGCGCATTTTCCGTTTCCGCCATAGATAACCAGCTGCTCTGGAATCTCAGCATTTTCCATATTGTTCTCAAGCATTCTTAAGATGGTTTCCTGTTTCCAGCCCTTACATCTTAATTCGCCACCTCTTTGAGCTTTTACGGAATAATAGATTTCCGGTTTTCCTTCCTTTGCTGGATACATGTTTCCGCCGTTCATTGACATAACTAAATTCCTCCATTTCTTTTTGTTTTCTTTTTTCTTTGTTTTTCTCTACACCCTATGTAGTATTGTTTTTTGCCGTTCCGATATTGGCATTTCGGAAGTGGCGTTTGTTTGTATCTGATGGTTCAAGTATATGTACAGGCAGTCGAGGAAATGTCGATGTTTCCCGTAAAATAACAGGATGTTAAATTTTTTTTTGGAAAGCTTATATCGACACTTTCTCGGCGGAACGTAAATATACTTGTCATAGTTTTTGTTTAGAAACTGGAATTACACTGTAACAAAAGGACATAATCGAATTCTCTTTAAGAAATCACAGGCAATAAGATGTTTTACAGGAGTTTAAAAAGAATAGTAGAACATTAAAGATTCAGTGATCTATTGGGAGTAAGGATGGAAAGCGGGGGATGCTGAAAGCGGGAGAGAAAAAGAAATACTATTATATTAGAGGGCTTTATGCTAATAAAGTATTAAACAGTAAGGTGTTTCTCTGTATTTAAGATGAATGGGGAAACGGCTCCGGCTGCACGGCTGCATATTACAGGCAACACGTGCGGCAACGGTAAACATGAAATCTGTTTACGGGGGCCAGTATGTTAGTTAGGAGGCTTAAAAATGGAAGACTTATTAAAAGAGGCGCAGGAACTGCAGCACAAGATTGTAGAGTGGAGAAGAATACTTCACCGCTATCCGGAAACGGGGTTAGTGCTTCCAAAGACAGCAGATTTTGTTACAAAACAGTTAACAGCGGCAGGCATTGCTTACAAGACTTATAAGAACCATTCAGGAATAACGGCTGTGATTGGCAAGGGTGAGGGGAAAACAATTGCGATCAGGGCCGATATGGACGGACTTCCCATAAAGGAAGAGACTGGTCTTACATATGCTTCTGCAAATGAGAATATGCACGCCTGCGGCCATGACGCTCATACGGCGATGCTCATTGCGACAGCAGTGATGCTGAAGAACCATGAGGATGAGCTTAAGGGAAAGGTAAAACTTATTTTCCAGCCGGCGGAAGAAGGCCCCGGCGGAGCAGAGCCGATGGTGAAGGATGGAGTAATTGATGATGTGGACGCGATTCTGGCGCTGCATGTGGGCATGATGTTCGGACCGTTCAATAACGGGGACATTTGTGTGAGCTATTCCAACACTACGGCGGCCGACGATCAGGTGCTGATCAATATTACCGGTTTTGGAGGACACGGCTCCGTTCCTCATGAATGTATTGATCCGGTTGCCATTGCAGCGCTTATCATCAACAATATTCAATATATTATCAGCCGCGAAGTGGCCCCGGCCGAATCTGCGGTTATTACTCTGGCCAGTGTGGAGGCAGGAAGAGGAGCGTATAATATCATTCCTGAGACAGCAGTTGTAAAAGGAACGATTCGCAACGGTTCTCCTGTGGTAAGGGAGTTTGTCTTGAAACGTATTGAGGAAATTGCAACATCGACAGCCCGTATGATGAGGGGAAATTGTACGGTTCAGATACTGGATGGCTATCCGGCGCTTGTCAATGATCGCTCAGTAGTGGAGAGCTTCCTGAAATCTGCAAGAAAACTGATTCCGGAAGAAGAGATTCATATCGCCAGCCATGGAATGATGGGTGGAGAAGATGCGGCGTTTTTCTTCCAGGAAATACCGGGATGTTATTTTTTCCTGACAAATGGTGCGGCGTGCCCGGCTGACGGCAAACAGTATGGGGCGCATCATCCAAAATTCTGTCTTGATGAAGATGTCTTTTACAGGGGACCGGCATTATTCACCCAGGCGGCAATGGATTGGCTGGAAGATAACAGGTAAAAAATAAATAAGGGGATGTTTCGATTATGTATTTGGATGCAATATTTTATTTTATGGTAATTCTGGCCATAATGGCTGTCGCCGATATTATTTCGACAGCAACAAGAGCCATGATACCTTCGATGTTTTCAATTTCTGTAATATGTATTGTACTGTTTTGGAGCGGCCTGCTTCCTCCGGATGTTCTGGAGCTGGCCGGTATCAGTTCGACGCTCGTGTATGTAATCTACTATCTGCAGCTTCCTCATATGGGGGCTCTTATGAGCATGAGGGAAATGGCAGTTCAGTGGAAAACAATTGTGATTTGTCTGGCCGGTCTGGTGGGAATGTGTATTCTCAATGTAACAGTCGGCACATTATTATTAGGTAAACTGGTTGTGCTGGCCGGAACACCTCCGCTGAGCGGCGGTATCGTAGCTTATATGATTGTAAGTGAGCAGGCAAACGCAATGGGGCGCCCGGATTTATCCACTCTGGCTTTGGCAGTATTCGTATTACAGAGCTTCGTTGGGTATCCGCTTACCGCTTTCTTCCTTAAAAAAGAAGCAAATTATCTTCTGAAAAACTACAGAAACGGTATTGTGGAAGGCGAAAAAGAAGCTATTAACAGCAGCAAGAAGCCGCTTATTCCTCAGCTTCCGGAGAAATACAATACAACAAACACAGTTCTTTTCAAAGTTGCGGTTGCCGGTGTAATCGGTATTCTTATTACAATTGCAACCAGAGAGTTCCTGTCCCGGTATGTAATTCTTCTGATTGTGGGCGTTATTCTTTCGGAAATCGGATTCCTGGATCGCTCACCGCTTATTAAGTCACAGGTATTTGGATTCTCAATGGTAGTTATTATTGGTTATGTTGTAGTTGCAGGTATCGGCGGAACAACACCGGACGTAGTCCTTTCCTCACTGATTCCTACGGTTGGCGTTATCGTGATCGGAACAATCGGTCTGGCAGTCGGGGCAATGATTGCCGGAAAGCTGCTGGGATTCAGGAAAGAAATGGCCATCTCGGTCGCTTTGACGGCTCTTTACGGGTATCCTGGAACTTATATCCTGTCCCAGGAAAGCGTTAAGGCTGTCAGTGACGATGAAACAGAGAAAGAATATCTGAGGTCCAGAATTGAGCCTAAGATGATCGTTGGCGGTTTTACCACAGTAACATTTGCATCCGTATTTGTTGCAAGTATTCTGGTGAAATTCTTCTAAACAGTCTGTCCGTTTTGATGAACGGAAAGCTTATTATTTAAATAAAACCATGTCTGGGCCGCGGCCTTCACATCCGGAATTGTGCCTCCGGTTGAGAAGACCGCGGCCTTTCCATTTTTGAGGACAGAGAATATGCCTGAGTCTATTGAAATAACTATGGAAGAATGTGTCGAAAGAATAAAGCGGAATTTCAGCGAAAAATACCTCAAGCCGTCGAAAGAGGGGAGATGAAAGATAAAGTCATCCGTTGTAAATTCAAAAACTCTGTGATACACTGAAATTGTCTGATTATCTGTGCAAACAGAGTAATAATATGACGGGAGACGGAAATATGACGGTAGAAAAAGAGATAAATACAGAGAAAAATAATGATATGCTGACAGGACATCCGGGACGGAGCCTGTTGTTTTTTGCTTTGCCTATGATACTGGGCAATCTGTTTCAACAGTTTTATAATATAGTGGATTCGGTTGTTGTGGGGAAATTTGTCAGTGAAGAAGCGCTGGCTTCCGTCGGAGCATCGTATGCGATCACCAATGTGTTTATTGCAGTTGCCATAGGCGGAGGCGTCGGAAGCGCAGTCATTATATCGCAGTTTCTGGGCGCGGGGAGAGCCGGTAAGATGAAGACCGCTGTCTCCACAACATTGATTAACTTCCTGATCATCAGCATGCTTCTGGGGACGGTGGGACTGATCGGAAACGACTGGATACTGCGGCTTCTCAAGGTTCCGGAGAATGTGTTCCGGGATGCGGCGGCATATCTGAGAATCTATTTTCTGGGGCTGCCATTCTTGTTTATGTACAATGTACAAGCCTCTGTATTCAATTCCCTTGGGGATTCACGCACGCCCCTGTATCTGCTGATTTTCTCATCCCTGCTGAATATTTTCCTGGATTTGGTGTTTGTGATACAATTCGGCCTGGGCGTAAAAGGAGTTGCTTTTGCCACTTTGATTGCACAGGGAATTTCAGCCGTCATTTCCTTTGTCCTTCTGCTCCGGAAAGTAAAGAAATATCCTCATGAGCGCTCAGAATTTCATTTCTATGACGGAATGATGCTGCGTTCCATGACACGGGTGGCGATTCCGTCGATTTTACAGCAGTCGATTGTTCATATGGGAATCCTGCTGGTACAGTCGGTCGTTAATACCTTCGGCTCCGCCGTTATGGCAGGTTACTCCGCGGGGACCAGGATTGAGTCGCTGGCAATTGTTCCTATGACCGCGGTCGGCAATGCGATGTCCACATTCACAGCCCAAAATATGGGGGCAGGCAATGTAAAACGCGTTAAGGAGGGGTATAGGTTCTGTTATATTATACTGGGCTGTTTTGCAGTCCTGCTCTGCGGTTCCATCCAGTTGTTCGGACACTCCTTTGTCTCCGCATTTCTGGATGCGGATGCCAGCAGGGCGGCATTTGAAACAGGAATCTCATACACTGATTTCATTTCCTTTTTCTTTATTTTTATCGGCCTAAAGATGACCACCGACGGGCTGCTGCGCGGCGCCGGCGATGTGACGGCCTTTACCGTCGCCAATCTGGCGAATTTAAGTATCAGAGTGTTTGTTGCCAACTATTTCGCCCCACGGTACGGAGTACAGTTTGTCTGGTATGCAGTTCCGATAGGATGGGCGGTTAATTATATTATCTCCTTTACCTGGTACTTGACGGGAAGGTGGAGCCGGATCAGGCTGGTTGGGAAGAAAGCAGAAACATAACAGAAACAATAGCAGAAAGACAGGAGGTACAGGATGAAAGAGAAATCGTATATGCTTGCTTTGCCGGGGGAGCAGGAGCCGGAGGGTAGAATGGAGGTTCTCAGGAGGCTTAAAAATGCTCCTGATTTTAAGGTGGTCACTGCTGATACGGAGGATGAAGGGAGCCTTGAGATTACAGTTGAATATAAGGGAAACAGGTACAGGGCGCTGCTGTATCCGACCGGATTTGAACTGCCGGAGTTCTACCGATGCCAGCATTTGTTTCCCGACGTGGATATAGAAGTAATGGAGAGGGCAGAGAGTGGACTGGCAGTGGAGATGATGTTTGGAGAAGATGCGCTGGACTCTTATCACCTTCAGCTTAAGCTGATTCATGCCGTTCTTCCCGATGCCGTGGCAGTTCTCGACGATAGCTCGGAAAAGATACTGTCGGGACATTGGGTTGCCCTGGCCGCTGTCTCGTCCGTTCCTCCGGCGCCCCGCTACATTTATACGGCGCAGGCGGTATCAGGGGAGGAAGAGAGCGTCTGGCTCCATACCCACGGCCTGAACCGCTGCGGCATATCGGAGCTGGAAGTGCTGAATTCCACGAAGGATACATATAACAGCCATTACAATGTCCTGGAAACAATGGCAAACCGGCTTCTGGAGCTGGAAGAACCGCTGGAGCCGGAGGAGCCCCTGTATCTTGCACGCCTGACCGACCGGGCGGCTCTGGTTACGACGCTGGTTCCCTGGAAAGAAGCCGTGGAATTGTATGACGATGATATGCTGGGAGGAAAGGGTGACAGGGCCGAGGGGCATAACGGCAATACAAGCGTGATATTTACCTATCCGTCCAAAGCCGATTATGAGGAAGGCAACTATTCGCCGCTTTCCCACTATGATGAAATTCTCGGAAATAATCCAATCTACTGGATATCCACGCCGGAGACGGAACGGATGAAGGCGCTGGCCGTCGAACGCGTTTCCTATATGCTGCGCGCCATGGAGGTTAAGGAGAATCATATCCTGGTGAAGGTTGGCCTGACTATAGACGAGGAATATCAGGAGGACAACAATACGAAGGAACATATCTGGTTTGAACTGCTCGAGGCGCAGGACGGTAAATTCACTGCAAAGCTGACGCAGGAACCATATTATGTCAGCGGAATGCATCAGGATGATATCGGAACGTATACATACGATGATTTGACGGATTGGATCATATTTACGCCGGAACGGAGAATTACGCCGGACGATGTGTATATTATGGATTTGTAATTTTGTTTAATTAAGCAGATGAGGACGCCGCCGGGACGGCCGCTGATTGTCTCATGCGTTAAGTGCGGGGTGGAATTTGTTGCGGCAGCTAAGTGTTTCCGCGTATTAAAGGTATTATTGGAGTAGACTGGACTTTTTGTTATTGGAAAAGAGGTGTGGAATGGTTGAGATTAGACCTGTTATTATGGAACAAGAGAAGTATTTTCCCCTGTTGCAGGAGATTGAACCCAGTGGGGAGATGGTTGAACGGAATCTCAGAGAGGGGGAATTCTACCTCCTGGAAGCAGAGCGGGAGGCTGTCTGTGCGGCGGTTATTATCCCTCTTTCCGACAATACCGGCGAGATTAAGTACCTGGCGACGCGGCAGGATTTGCGGGGCAGGGGATATGCCGGACTTCTGGTAAACTGGCTGTGTGGGCGGTATACCCAGACTTTTACAGCCATGAAGGCGGAAGTTTCCGGCAGCAGACTATCCTTTTTTCAGAAATTAGGCTTTACCGTCTGCACCGATGACAAAAATCCTTCTCATACATATTGTCTGTGCCGTGAACTTCCGGTGGGAGAGGACAGGCCTGAGGGGACGCTGCGCTGTGGGCAGGCGGAGATCGGTAAGCCTGCTTATCAAAGTACTTTAGAGCTTCGGCAACGGGTGATGCGTCTTCCGCTTGGACTGGATCTCTATCAGGGTGATATGAGCCGGGAGGAAGAATTTGTCCATTTTGCGGCGATGGATGAAAAAGACAGGGCATGGGGCGTGGTGGTGGCCGATCTGAGGCCCGACAGAACTGTGGAAGTCCGGGCAGCAGCGGTAGACTTGCGGATCCAGCGGTCAGGCTGCGGGCGAAGGCTAATGACGATGATGGAAGACTATTGCCGCAGCCGGGGTATGGAAGAAATAATCCTCCATTCACGGAAAACGGCTGCCGGCTTCTACGAACAACTGGGATACACCAGAACACCCGGAGAATTTATAGAGGTCACAATTCCTCATTGTGAAATGCGGAAAATATTATAAATTAAAAAAGTCTGCGGAAAATAAAAATTCCGCAGGCTTTTTTACGTTGAAGGCGGTGGACCGTGCGCGGGGCGTGCAGGTTATCGTTATCGGAAATTTGCGGCGGGCTGAAAGGCTCATAATTCCGTCTCACCACCCCGTCCGCTGGCCGTCCCGGCGGCGTCTTCCCCTGCTTAATTCATCGAAATGCCTCCGGTGCCAATTTCATCATATCTTCCGGGATTCTCCCCTGCTCCCTTTCAACAACCTCATATACCACAACATCGGGCCGGTTCTCTTTCAGCAGGGAGGCGTCAAACGCCTGCCAGTGGTAGTAATCCGTATACCGGAAGTATTTACTCAGTGTCTGTGACAGCGAATAGCCGAAGGAGTCCCGGTAAACCGCAATGCGCCTGGGATCAGGGGCATCCGGTGTCACCTGATGGGTAATATTGCCGTCTCCGTTCACATCCTCCCGTGTTGTGCTGAGTTCGTCATAATAGCCGCTGATCACTGCCATTGTGTCATCGGTGCGGGAGGGGGGCATATGGAATAATTTTCCCAAATCACCTACGCCGGAAGGAAGGTAGGATACCGTCACGTCCTCGATTGGGACAGGTGCTCCGCCCAGGGCTTCGATAAGCATCTGGTTTGTCACGTAACCGGCGGCATCGTTCCAGTGGGTGTCGGTCTTGAAATACCACTGGTAATCCCGGTTTTCGGCAAAATAGGGGGCGGGATCGATGACGGTCACCGTACTGTGCGTTCTGATATAGGAAATCAGTTCCTCCGACCGGGTAGGGGAGGCAAGCTGCCTGCAGCTGTCCGGGAGATATTCCCTGTAAACCGACTCCTTGCTGGGAGGGAGAACAAGGATAAACTGAATGCCCTGAGATTCGAAGTAGTCGGCAGCCGTCTGGATATGCGCGGTTATGGCCTGAAGCACAGGCTCGGGATAGCGGTTGATTCCGAGGCAGTCGGCCAGGGAGGAACCGGCAGTATAGAAGTACCAGCCGTCCTTTCCCTTCAGGACTTCTGTGGAATCCGGGTAGTCAAACAAATCCAGGTTCAGCCGGGCATTCAGGGAGAGAAAACGGTTTCGGAAAGCGGCGTGATCATTGATGTAGCTGTCCATCTCGCCGGGATAGCTCTCCAATGTCTGGAGGCTCAAATGAGGAAAGTCTGCCAGCGCCCGGTTTTCATCCGTTCCTGTATCCGACTCGTTCTTCATAAATGGATAGAGCAGGTTAGGGGCCAGAAGGCACAGCCAGAACCCGGCAATCATAATTATTTTCTTATTCATAAAGTAAAACTCCTTAAATCAGAACTGAAAATAGATAAATGCGGTGTAGGTACTGCTGACAACGACCATGGTTGACAGGAACAAAAGCACAATCATCACTGCAATATCGCCGTAGGATACGTTTTCTTCATCAAATATATGGTTACGGAACCTGGGAAACAGGGCCTGGACCGGGCCGCATAAGAGGATTCCCAAAACGGCGAGGAACAGGATTTTATTATTTGCGAACAGTCCTGCATTCCATAGCCCTTTAGAAGGCCTTATCATCGCCTTTGCCAAATCGATGGCGTACGTCATGCTGGGTGCGCGAAACAGCAGCCAGCCAAAGACGACGACAACCATGGCGTACAGATGATTCAAAAATTTAACCGGGTTGCGATCCAGCACTTTTTTCAGCCACAAACGTTCGGAGAGGATGAAAATGCCGTGATAGATTCCCCATATAATGAATGTCATACTGGCGCCGTGCCACAATCCGGTTGCCAGGAATACGATAAAAAGATTAACACAGGTCCGGCCAAGGCCTTTTCTGTTTCCTCCGAGAGGGATATAAAGATAATCCCTGAACCAGGTTGACAGGGAAATATGCCACCGCCTCCAGAATTCGGTGATGGAGGAGGAGAGGTACGGGTAATTAAAGTTTTCTTCATAATAAAAGCCAAAGATTCGGCCAAGGCCGATCGCCATATCGGAATAACCCGAAAAATCGTAGTAAATCTGCAGGGTATACAGGATTACGGCCAGCCAGGCGGTAAGAGTCCCCATCTGGCCGGAGGGAACGCCCATGATATAATCGACGCTCTGCCCGAAGGTGTTGGCCAGCAGCACTTTCTTTGCAAGCCCGTATACAAAACGTTTAATTCCATAAAACTGCATGGAAATGGTTTCGTTCCGGTTTGTGAGCTGTCCGGCGACTTGATGGTATTTTATAATCGGTCCGGAAAGAATCTGCGGGAATAAAAAGAGGTAAAGAGCCATGTGGAACAGGTTTTTCTGTGCAGGGCTTTTTCCGCGGTAGACATCCACAACATAGGAGATTGCCTGGAAGGTGTAAAATGAGATTCCAAGCGGAAGAACGATGTCGCGCAGAGGGAACAGCTCTTTTCCCGCGAGACGGCCGGCTGTCGCCGCAAAGAAGTTATAGTACTTAAAATACCCGAGGATTCCAAGGGTAATCAGGACAAAAACCCCCACCGACAGCTTCTTTAGCGCGGTCCGCTCCCCGGCAGCGTCGAGACAGAGCCCGGCAGCGTAGCATAAGAGCGCGGTCAGCAGCACTAAAAGCAGATAACGCGGTCCGCCCCATCCATAGAAGATGAGGCTGGCCGCGAAAAGGACAATATTTTTTGCGTTCCGTCCGGGAGCCAGATAATAAAGAAAAACGGCTGCCGGCAGGAAAAACCATAAAAACACAAGGGAACTGAATAACATAATTGTACCGCCTTTTAAAGATTGTAATAGTTCATGCTGTATGAACTGTTACTAAAGATTAGCCTTTTTCACGTCAAAAGACAACTGAACCTTGAACAGATCGCCGTCAATATAGATTTCGAACCGGCCGTTCTGAAGCTCGGTCAGGCTTTTGGCAATTGACAGGCCAAGTCCGCTTCCCTCCGTGGTTCTGGCAACATCGCCGCGCACAAAGCGTTCCGTCAGCTCGTCGCCGCGGATATTCAGTGGGTTGGCCGAGACATTCTTAATCGTGAAGACAACCTGCGCAGGAAGAAGGAGTCCCTCCTCGCTGACGGAGATATCTGTTTTTGTGATATCGATATAAATACGGCTGCTCTCCATCGCATATTTAAATGCGTTATTATAAAGGTTTTCCAGGACACGCCAGAGCCTGCGGCCATCTGCCTCAATCAGGAGAGTTTCCTCCGGGGCGGTGGTGATAAGCTCAAGATGTCGGCTGGCAAATTTCTCTTCAAATTCACCGTTGGTCTGGTAAACCAACTGGGTAAAATTGATGTCGCTTATTTCGAGTTTCAGGTTTCCGGAGCTGGCTTTGGATGCTTCCACCAAATCCTCCGTCAGGGTTTTCAGGCGGTTGGCTTTCTGCTCCAACACATCCAGGTAGCGGAGAATCTTCTCATCCTGAATATTTTCACGCCGTATCAGCCCTACATAATTAATAATCGAAGTAAGCGGCGTCTTAATATCATGAGAAACATTTGTAATCAGATCTGTCTTCAGGCGTTCGCTTTTTACTTTCTCCTGAAGAGCTGTTTCCAGTCCCATACTGATATTGTTGATGTTGGCAGCCAGCTCGTATTCTTTTCCGTCAAAATCATCCAGGTTTACCTGATAGCTTGTCTCACCGGCAGACAGATGTTCAATTGCCGTACTGATCATGTCATGCTCAACGGAATGCTTGAACATAAGATAGAATATCCACAGGTTGAAGGCCGCGCAGGCAAGGATTACCATACCGGTAAGGGCGTAAACCGCCGTCTTGCTCAGATAGATTCTGTCCCATAAAAACCAGGCAAGGCTGATCAGAGAGGTGTTAATGGCCGCATAGGCCAGGAAGCTGACAGTCAGGCGGGTTGTAAAACTCTGGCCTGTAAAGAATATGGACAGATATTCGCTCCAGCGGCAGACAAAGCTGCCGGTCCATATGGTTCCTGCCTTATACCGTCTCAGCATGCTGAAAAACAAAAGCAGGGCTCCCAGATAAAAGACGGCGGTGTAGAGAACACGCTCGGACAGCGCCCAGGATTCCTCCGGCAGAACCAGATGCGCAATTCTGACAAGCACCAGGCGGCAGAGTACTAAGCCGGCCAGCGTCATCAGGGAAAACATGACAATACCCGTCTCCGTGCTTGTCTTGTCAAAACCGTGAAGCGTAATCGTCTTGTCTCCGACATTCCTGTGACCCGATACCTTAAGCAGGAACAGGAGCGTGAGGACCGCAATCATACCTCCGGTCACAAGAAGGACAAAACCGCTGATATAATAATGCTGCATGCTCAAATAAGCGTCCCGGTTTTCCGAGTAGACATCCACAACCGGATAAGAGGTATCCACACCGGCAAGGAGGTAAAATGTTTTAGTATCATAAGGATTATTAGCCGCCAGTGCGGAAACCGTATTTAACGCAATTGACTTCAGGTTTGTATCATAGAATACGGAATTTCCCGGAAGGTATGCGTATTTCCCGTAGGTTTTAATTACATCGGGCGTCAGTTCCTGGTCATTGGCAAAAATAGTGGCTCTCTTGGTGCTGGATTCCTGATCAATATATTCCACTTTAAAATGCAGATTGCTCGGATTTGCAAGCAGGCGGTTGTAGGTGGAATAATACTGATGGAGTGATTCCATAATTTCCAGGGAGACATCTTCCAGAGTCGCTCTGCGCGTTCCCGGAATCAGGTAGCTGTAATTTTTTTTAGGCTCGCTTGCGGACCAGTCAATATATCCCTCGCGTGTTTTAGCCTCAAGGGCGGGAGCTGATACCTTGTTACACTGAAAATCTTCATTTAACTGATACCCCATGGTCTGGAGATAGGAAATGATGTCAGCCAGGCTGAAGCTCTCCGTCTCGTTTGGACCGAAGGTCATCTGGAGCATCTTCTTTGAGACGTCGATTGCGCCGCCGCTCTCAAAGGTGGGATTGTATTCTATATATTGGAAGATATCATTCAAATCCCTGTTAAACTGACGGGTAAATTCGTCGGTATCCTCATAGACCGTATTCTGGACTCGGGTGATACCGATGCCGAAGTTATCGTTCAGATACATGGTGCCGATACCTGCGAACATCACTGTCAGAAAGATTAGGTGCAGGGCGCTGGCAATCAGTTTTTGAGCCTGCATGGATAGCCGAGAAAATTTCATATTATCACCTGTTCTGTATTATAACTACTGTTTCTCAATTTTATAGCCGACTCCCCATACAACCTTGAGATACCTGGGTTCTCTCGGATTAATCTCAATTTTTTCCCGGATATGGCGGATATGGACGGCAACCGTATTGTCGGCGCCGATCGCCTCCTCATTCCAGATTTCCTCGTAAATCTGATCAATGGAGAATACTTTTCCTGCATTCCGGACGAGAAGCAGCAGGATATTGTATTCGATGGGAGTCAGTTTAATCAGTTCTCCATCCACCGTAACTTCCTTGTTTTCATCGTTGATCAGGAGACCTCCGCATTTAAAGATATGTCCGCCCGCCTGGGTATTCATATTGCCAAGCTGCGTATAGCGGCGAAGCTGGGATTTCACCCTGGCTACCAGTTCCAGCGGATTAAACGGCTTTGTTATGTAATCGTCCGCACCGATATTCAATCCCAGGATTTTATCGGCGTCCTCGGATTTGGCAGATAAAATGATAATCGGGATACTGCTGGTTTCGCGGACTTTGAGCGTCGTGCGGATACCATCCAGTCCCGGCATCATCACATCTATAATCATCAGGTTCACACTGTGGTTCTGCAAAAGCTCCAGAGCCTCGAATCCATCGTAGGCCTTAATTACTTCAAACCCTTCACCTGTCAGGTAAATATCTATCGCTTCCACAATCTGTTTATCATCATCACAAACGAGTATACTCTGCATGGCTGACCCTCCTTATAGGCACACTTTTCTTCATTATACAACGGATTAGAGAAAAAAGGATATTACTTTTTCCTTAAATGGAGATTTAACTGAGGTTGGGAGGACGCGTCCGGAACGGACCATGTCCGGTGTGGTGAGGGGGCCGGCTGAGTCTTCCGTCCCCGTGGGAGGTTAGTCGTGGAGGGGGAATCCGGCCGGAATGAATTCTTACGGGGACCGTTTGCACTCTTCGAAGCGCATAGCCGTGCTAAATTCGAAAAAACCTCATTAAGCACGGATGGGCTTCCATGTCCCCTCCAGAATTGATTCCGCCTACTTCCCCGGTCCAGGTTTTCATCGGGGACGGAAGACTCAGGCGAAGGTTTTCACGGCACCGGACCCGGTCCGTTCCGGCCGCTGATTGTCTCCAACCTTAAATGGGGAGGGCCCTGTCGCGGCCACTACGTGTTTCCGCAGGCAGATACCAAATCTAGCGCCTTTTATAAAGGCGCAATGAAGGCATATCGTATTTCCCGCACACGAAAGCGCTGAGTGGTCTCGACAAGGTCCGCCCTCCGCACTTAACGCGTGAGACAATCAGCGGCCGCAGGCCGGCGGACGGGGCCGGCGGACGGGGCCGATACACCCGGCGGAGTCTTTCGTCCCGGCGAAAACCTGGCCCTGGGGCGGAGGGGAAGATAAAGTCTGCGGATGCCATTGAAATCCATCGCTGATTACTGTGAAACTTTAACTTCTGGGAAGCCAAAAAAGCGCAGACTTCCCCCATCAACCTTTTTGACGTTTATTTTGAACTCAGCTAACAGGTTCAGGCGGCAACTACCG